>Ga0137377_10000344_pt1 | contig 27003 bp, 20 predicted proteins | sample SagtaG_22_FD_104815 | JGI IMG/M metagenome (GOLD analysis project Ga0137377, IMG submission 104815) | Vadose zone soil microbial communities from Sagehorn Ranch, Mendocino, California, USA - Sage2_L_40_16 metaG | ecosystem: Environmental > Terrestrial > Soil > Vadose zone | place: USA... | reverse complement strand
TGGACTGCAGAGATGGCGGAGAAGGAAGGCTATGCGCACTTCATGCTCAAGGAAATCCATGAGCAACCGCGCGCCATCCGCGACACGTTACGCGGACGAATCGGCGCAGACGACACCGTAACTATAGGACGCGAACTCGGCAAGGCTGACTTCTTGGCCGGCGTGGAGCGCCTGCAGATTGTCGCTATGGGAACGTCGCTGCATGCGGCGCAGGTCGGAAAATTTATGATCGAATCGCTGGCCCGCGTGCCCGTCGAGGTAGACAATGCCTCGGAGTTTCGATACCGCGATCCGATCATCACGCCCAAGAGTCTGGTCATCGGAATCAGCCAGTCGGGAGAAACGGCCGATACGCTGGCGGCCATGAAGGAAGCCCGCGAGAAAGGCGCACCTCTCCTGTCGATCTGTAATGTCGTCGGCAGTCAGGCCGCGCGTCAATCCGACGCCGTGTTGTACACGCATGCGGGACCGGAGATTGGCGTCGCCTCAACAAAAGCTTTCATAACCCAATTGACGGCGCTCTACCTTCTTGCACTGGAACTGGCCCAGTTACGCCGGACCCTGCCGCAGCATGAAATCCGGCGGTACGTGCGGCAACTCCGCGACGTTCCGGATCAAATAAAGAACATTCTGGATCGGAACCAGAGCATTGCTCAACTCGCAGAACGCTTTTGGCGATATTCCGACTTTCTCTATCTGGGACGGGGCATCAATTGCCCGATTGCGATGGAAGGCGCGCTGAAGTTGAAAGAGATCTCCTACATTCACGCGGAAGGTTATGCGGCTGGTGAAATGAAGCACGGTCCGATCGCGCTGATCGATACCGAGATGCCGGTAGTGGTGCTGGCACCGCAGGACGCAGTTTACCGAAAGACGATGGGTAATGTTGAAGAAGTGAAAGTCCGCGATGGCATCGTCATCGCGGTCGCGACGGAAGGCGATCGTGAAATCGGCCAGAAGGCGGACCATACGGTTTACATTCCGGAAGCCGATCCGCTGGTAAATCCGATGTTATCGACGATCCCTCTTCAATTGTTCGCTTATCACATAGCCGTGTTGCGTGGTTGTGACGTCGATAAGCCGCGCAATCTGGCAAAGAGCGTGACTGTTGAATGAAGACGTATTCCCCTCCTCTGCGAGGAGGAGAATAAGGGACCTTATCGAGGAGCACTCATAATGAGCACAATCATTGAGACTGATGTCGATGTCAAAGGCGAAGCTTATATCCAACTTGAAAACCGGATCAAATCCAAAACGGCCCGATTCGGCGTCATCGGCCTGGGCTACGTAGGCCTGCCTCTCGCGTTGACGCTCAGTGAGGCCGGATTCGATGTTACGGGAATTGACATCGACTCCAACCGCGTCGATGCGATCGTCGCTGGCCGATCCTATATCACGGACGTCACAAATGAGGAACTGCAGAAGGCCACACGCCAAAAACGGTTTCGCGCGACTACCCATTTACCGGAGCTCCGGAATCTTGACGCCGTCAGTATTTGCGTGCCGACGCCGCTGCGGAAAACGAAAGACCCCGATATGTCTTATGTCGTCTCGGCAGCCGACGCCATCGCGAGAGAATTGCGGCCGGCTCAGCTCGTGATTCTGGAAAGTACGACATATCCCGGGACGACAGAAGAATTGGTCTTGCCTGCCCTCGAAGCACGAGGATTGAAGGTTGGCGAAGAATTCTTCTTGGCCTATTCGCCGGAACGTGTGGATCCCGGCAATCCCAACTTCAGTACGAAGGACATTCCCAAAGTGATCGGAGGCACAACGCCCCGCTGCGCCGAACTCGCAGCCCTGCTCTACGGATCGGCGATGAAATCGATAGTCAGGGTCTCATCTACGCGTGTCGCCGAAATGGTCAAGCTTCTGGAGAACACATTCCGCAGCGTCAATATTGCGCTCGTGAACGAAATCGCATTGATGTGCGCGCACATGAATATCGACGTCTGGGAGGTCATCAAGGGCGCTTCTTCCAAGCCGTTCGGCTTCATGCCCTTTTATCCCGGTCCCGGATTGGGGGGACATTGCATCCCGATCGATCCGCTGTACCTGGAATGGAAGTCCAAGATCGATGGCTTCGAGTCCCGATTCATCGGTCTCGCCGACAAAATCAACAGCGGCATGCCTCGTTATGTCGTGACTCGGGCGATGGAATTGTTGAACGAACACGGGAAGGCGATGCGCGGCTCCCGAATTCATATTCTGGGTGTCACCTACAAGAAAGACATCAGTGACAGCCGCGAGTCTCCGGCTTTGGAAGTGATCAAAATTCTTGTGGCGCTTGGCGCGAATGTGACCTATAGCGATCCCTTCGTCCCGTCGTTGAGCGTGGAAGGCCGCAATCTGAAAGCGGCCGAACTCCGGGGTGACGTTCTTGGTTCGTGCGACATGGCGATTATCATCACGAACCACACGGACTTCGATTATTCGGCGATCGTGCGAGATGCTCCGTTAGTTTTCGATACGCGTAATGCTACGGATGGGCTCAAGGCAGGCCATCTGATGAGACTCTAGAACCCGAAGGATAAGCACGGTGTGCCCTGCGAACCAGTCCTTACAAATAGCAGAAGAGGCCGCCGCCTCGGCCGATCTCCAGGTTGAAGTCATCGACAACCTCGGCCGCTTCAACCAGATCGCCCGGGAATGGGACGGGCTTGTGGATCGTTCGGGTTTGGAGCGGTTGTTCCTGTCTCACGCCTGGCTTCGGACCTGGTGGGAAGCGTTTGCCGGACAAAGAGAACTTCACATCGTGACCGTCCGAATCGGCGGAGCGCTTGTCGGCGCGGCGCCGATGATGCGCTCGCGCGAGCGCCTTTACGGAGTAAGGATCGATTCCGTCGAATCCATATATAACCCGCACACCCCGCGTTTCGACTTCATCGTTGCCGACGGTCTGAATCACATCGTCTATCCAGCGCTGTGGAAGCATCTCTCCCATTTGAACGCGTGCGACATGATCTTGTTAGCGCAGCTCCCGGAAGACTCGCCGACACTTCCGGAAATGGAGCGGCTCGCACGCGCAGAAGGTTGGTTTTCTGGGCAATGGATCGCGCCGCGATCGCCTTACATTCCGCTGGATTGTTCGCATGACGAATTACTCGGCAGACTGAAAGGAGGGTACAGGTACAACCTGCGCAAGCGATATGAGCGTCTGGGCAAACTCGGCACAATTGATGTCGAAGTGATTAGCGAAAGGGAGCGCGTGTCGGACGCCACCGAGGACGGACTGAGAATTGAAGCGGCCGCCTGGAAAGGCAGGCAGGGAACTGCGATTATTTCAGATCCAGCGGCGACGGAATTTTATACGCGCCTTGCCGAGCGTGAAGCCGAGCTGGGACAGCTCCGGCTTAGCTTCCTGCGCGTAGGCGGAAAACGCATTTCGTTCAGCTACATTCTCTGCAGCGACAGAAAGCTGTACGGGGTGAAGATCGGTTACGATCCCGAATATCACACCTACTCGCCGGGCAACCTGCTTCTCAATCTGATTCTCCAGGATGCATGTGCCGGCCGGCTTCGAGAGTATGACTTTCTGGGAGTGGACGATGAATGGAAGCTGGATTGGACCAAGTCCGCGCGGGGCCATCGATGGCTGTTTCTGTTTCGGAACGGATGGCGCCCGCGTTTTCTGCATTGCCTGAAATTCAGCGTCGTTCCGATGATCAAGCTGAAGCTAAATCGCCTATGTACATCCCTGCGTCGCCGAGTCTGAATCCGGCTCACTTGCTGAAGGGGCATTCGCAGTACCTGCCTTTTCCGCTTGGGTCTCCTCGCAAGCTGAACTTTTACGTCGCTCGGAGCGGCATTTATCACCTGATGCGGGCGCTAGGCTCCAGCGGCGGCGGCACCGTGCTGGCACCGGATTATCATCACGGCAATGAAATCGCGGCGATGAAAGCAGCCGGAGTGAAGCTGCGCTATTACCCGGTGAAGAAGAATCTCGATCTTGATATCGAAGCGATCGAGAGTTTGTGCGATGTCGAGCCGAAACCGCGGGTGTTGTACGTGACGCACTTCATCGGCTGGCCCCAGCCAATGAATGAAGTTCACAGCTTGTGCCGGAATAAAAACCTCGTCCTGGTCGAAGATTGTGCACTTTCCTTCATGAGTGAGTTTGAAGGAAAGCCACTCGGAACCTTCGGAGCATACGCCGTGTTTTGTCTTTATAAGACATTGCCCGTACCAAATGGCGGTGTGTTGGTAGCGAATGACAAGACTGGTTCGTTTAATCTTGCGGCTCGTCGATGCCCGGCATCATCGGTTACAGGTCCGATGTCTGAGCTGATTCTGCGCTGGATCCGGTTGCGGTATGAGATTCCCGGCCGAGCTCTTTTTGCTGTGAAACGTGCAACCGGGCACATCCTCACGGCACTCGGAATTCACCGCATGCCTGTAGGGAATATGGGTTTCGATGTCTCCGCCGTCAATGTCGGCATGTCGCCGATCTGTCATGCGCTCCTGTCTCGGTTTCAATATGAATGGATCAAGAGGGCGCGCCAGCGGAACTTCACGATTCTCGGAGATCTTCTGAGTGGGAAGATTGCCGTTCTCGAAAAGGATCTTGGTCCCGGAGTATGCCCCTTGTTCTTTCCGCTATTGGTTAAAGACAAACGAGCCGCCGCCGCCGCGCTCGCCGGACAGGGCATAGAGACTGTGGAGTTTTGGAATCAGGGTGATCCGGAAAGTTACCGTAGCGGGTCGCATGCGGAGTTTCTCCGCCGTCACGTTCTGGAGATTCCGATCCACCAGGATGTGACTCAGGAAGCGGCTGAATATACGGCGCAGCAGATTCTCAAGCTCGGTGTGGGTTTAGCAGCCTAAGAAACCAATGATTGTTGAACGAATCCAATCCGCAGAAGAATTCTTTCAACTCCGGGATGAGTGGAACGCCCTCTTGCAATTCAGCCGATCTCATTGTTTGTTTCTGACCCATGAGTGGCTTTCGACGTGGTGGAAGCATCTTCGCGAAGGACGGCAGCTCTCGATATTTGCGGCGCGCGAAAACGGACGGCTCATTGGTCTCATGCCTCTTGCCGTGCGGCCGCCTCAATACGCGCGCATGATGCCCCGCATTCTGGAGTTCATTGCGAGCGGTACTATCGGTTCGGATTACCTCGACGCCATCATTGAAGAGGGCCGTGAAAACGAGGTGCTTCGCGGTTTCAGCGGTGAATTGCGCCGGCTGGGATTGATGCTCCAGTTCACTCAGCTCCGGCGCCACGCCTGTATTGTGGCGGATTTGCCGGAGATCCTGCGCTGCAATCGATGGACCGCGTCCGATGCGACGATCAATGTGTGTCCATTCGTCGATCTGGCAAATCATACCTGGGAAACCTATCTCGCTACGCTTGGTTCGAGCCACCGCTACAATTTCAACCGGAGACTTCGCGCGTTAAAAAAGAATTTCAATGTCCGTCTCGACAGCATCAACGCCGGAAATGGGGTTCTCAGTGCTTTGGACGTTCTCATGGAGTTGCATCGAAAGCGGTGGGATCCGAGAGGAAATTCCGAAGCCTTCTGCACGCCATCGATCGTTGAGTTTCATCGGGAATTCGTACAACTCGCCTCCGAGCGCGCGTGGATGAGACTGCGCCTCCTTTTCCTGGATGATCGGCCTGCTGCTGCCATATACGGCTTCCGATTTGGCTCGACGTTTTATTTTTACCAATCGGGATTTGATCCCAGCTACAGCAGGCACAGTATCGGGCTTGTGATGATGGGCCTGTCGATAAAGGCAGCACTCGAGGACGGAGCGTCGGTGTATGACCTGCTCCATGGCGATGAGGAATACAAATTCCATTGGGCTCGCAGCAAATGTGAGCTTGGTCGCCTGGAAATTCATCCGCCCCACACACGCGCGCGCTTGTACAAACGGGCGATCGCCTTCAATCGCGCCGCCCGGCGGATGGCACGCCGGGTGCTTCAAAGAGTGTGAGCCATGCTTCGCGCTATTTGTAAAACCTCTCTTGCCTGCGCATACACGTGGACGGGCGCGGCGCTTCTGCTGTCGCGGCCAGCGCGTACACGAATGCCTTTCATTGTCTGTTATCACCGCGTTGTTGACAACTTCGCGCGAAGCGCGAGGAGCGCTAATCCCTCGATGCTGATCAGCACACGGATGCTGGAGCGGCAGATCGACTGGTTAGCAAAGCGCTTCACGGTGCTGTCGCTTGATGAAATCGCATCTCACCTGCGTGGCGGACCGCCGTTTCCCGAAAAACGTCCGGCCGCGATCACTTTCGATGACGGCTACAGCGATGCCTATCATCACGCCTATCCGCTGCTGAGGCGCAAAGGGATTCCGGGCGCTTTCTTTATTGTCACCGGCCTTATTGGCACCGGCCGGCCTCAGTTCTTCGACCGTTTCTATTCGTTACTGCGGTGTCTCCATCGACGAGGGCTGCCCATGTCGCTCACAATCGAACGCGCGCTTCAAGCGGGGGGAGCCGCCGGGGTATCGCTGAATCGAGTGGCTGAGAAGGACGACCAACCGTTTGCTGTCATGACGGCATTTCTGAACACTGTTCCTCGACAGGAACTCGAAGATGCTGTCTCGGCGCTCGAAAGCCGCATTTCAATCGAGCCGGATGTACTCGACGAATTTGCGCCTTTGAGCTGGGACATGGTTGAAACGCTCTACCGCGGCGGCATGACCATTGGTTCGCATACGAAATCTCACACTCTGTTGACGACCGAGAGCGCTGAGACCGTGAATAGGGAGTTGATCGAATCGAAACAGGTTCTAGAAGCCCGCCTGAACGCCCCCATCACACACTTTGCCTATCCGGATGGAAGGTTTACTCCGGACATCGTCCACGCCGTGGGGCGCGCGGGCTATCAATTTGCCTACAGCATCTGCAAGTCCGCCGATCCGAATCGGCCGCTGCTGACCATACCACGGAAAGTTTTGTGGGAGCGTTCCTGTTCGAATCCATTCGGAACCTTTTCTGCGGCGATCATGAATTGCCATGCTCATTGGGCTTTCGATCCAAACGGCTGTGAGCACGATCACTTTAGATTTAATGAACAAAGGATGGCATGACGCATTCGATTGACTGCGGATTGGTTCCCCAGGCGCGGCGATGGGCCGGGCCGGTTGCGACAGCGGCCGTAAGCGTCAGCCCCAAGATCGCCTTTGCGATCCTCATCTTGTTTCTGCTGGTCCTGTATTCGAATGTCGCGATTGCTTATCCACAACTGGCTGAATTGCGGCCCGCGCTGGTTGTCGGAATGGCAAGCCTCTTCATGCTGATCGTTGAGCTCGCCAAGACGAGGCAGAGCTTCCGGCTGAGCATGCCGCAGGGCATCCTGCTGATCGCTTTTCTTGGCGCGTGCTTTGTTTCCAGCTTCACCGCCTTCTGGCCCCGATATGCATTCGGGAAGACGGCGGATGTCGCAAAGATTGTCGTCATATATATTGTGATTGAGAACACGGTTACTTCCGTCGGCCGATTCCGCACGATTCTCACAACCATGGTGCTTGGAGGACTCTTTCCGGCCATCGGAACGCTTCATCACTACGCCTATGGGATTCTTCGTCAGGGCCGCGCGACCTGGATCGGCGTTTTCGCCAATGCCAATGAAGACGCTTATTCGCTTGTCATTTTGATTCCGATTGCTTTAGCGCTCGCGGTGGAGTCGGGATGGTGGATGCGGCTGGTGTTCGGCGTTATCATCGCGACATATCTTGTCGCGATTTTCGTCACGTACTCGCGAGGCGGTCTTTTGGGCCTGCTTGCGGTCCTTGCATTTGCCGGCTGGAAGCAAAAATCGCTAATGCTGCGCGGCCTGATGATGGCAGGTTTCGCCGCGCTTCCGGTGGTTGTCGGCATGTACTGGCAGCGGGGCGAGGGATTCAGTGACATCAGGCGTGATACGACCGTCAACCAGCGGATTGCGACAATGCGCGCCGGTATTCGGATGTTTGAGGCCAACCCGCTATTGGGTATTGGGCCGGCATGTTCTCTGTTCGCGTATCCGATCTATGTTCCTCCGGAAGACCACTGCGGATGCGAGCAACAACTCGTAGTCCATAACACGTTTGTCCAGGTTTTGAGCGAAGTCGGCATCCTGGGCTTTATCCCGTTCATGTCTTTCCTCGGTATTTCGCTGCTGCAGGTCCGGCAAATGCAGAACGGAGTCCTCGGTACGTATAACGCGGCTATTGAAGTTGCACTCTGGGGTTTTATGATGTGCAGCCTTTCAGGCGGGTTCACTTACACGTGGTGGCCGTACCTTCTGATCGCTCTTGCGATGGCGGCTAAGCAGATATCGCGTCCGGATGTTTTCGAACACTGATGCAGCGACACGATTCGACGTTCAAGCCTGCATTGATGTTAATGTGCGGCAGAGCCGTGGCGTTTGCAGTCACTTTTTTCGTACCTGCGGTTCTGGCCCGGCAGTTCTCACAGACGGAGTTTGGTACCTATAAACAGTTTGTGCTGATCACGGGGACGCTGTACGGCATTGGCCAGTTCGGGTTGTCGGAATGCCTGTTTTATTTCCTGCCCGCCAATCCGACGAAAGCCGGCCGCTACACTTTGAATTCTTTGGCCATGCTGGGCGTCATGGGATGCCTGTTCGCCGCCGCTTTGACGTTGAATGCGTCACGCGTGGCGCGCTGGGTCAATAACGAGCCGCTAACTGCGTACATGCCGCTGGCGGGACTGTATCTGATCTTTTTCCTCATGGGAACGGTTCTCGAGATCACCATGATCAACCGTAAGAATTTCCGGTTGGCAACCGCCACTTACGTACTTTCGGATGTCCTTCGCGCGGCGTTTCTGATCCTTCCGGCGTTGATCACCGGCAGTCTTGGCTGGATGTTGATAAGCGCGGTTGTCTTTTGCGCGATGCGCGTGGCCGCGGCGATGGCGTATCTGCGAACCGAATTTGGCCGGGAACTGCGTTTCGATCCAGGGGTTCTTAAAGAACAGGCGCGGTATGCCATCCCGTTCTCGTGTGCTGTGATCGTTCAAATTATTCAGCAGAATTACCACCAGTACGCGGTTTCATGGCACTTCGACGCGGCGACCTTCGCGATTTATGCCGTTGGCTGCTTGCAGATTCCACTCGTTGATTTCATGTTTACTCCGACAGTTAACGTGATGATGGTCCAGATGGGCGAAGACCTGCGAGACGGCCAGGCGCGCCGCGTCCTGACGGTCTGGCTGGATACCGTGCGCCGGCTGGCTCTTATCTTCTTTCCGCTCGTCGGGCTCCTTGTCGTGAATGCGTTTTCTTTGATTACGCTGCTCTTCACGACGGCGTACGCGGCCAGTGTTCCGATTTTTATGGTCTGGTCGCTGTCGATATTGTTTTCAGCTTTTCCGACGGACGGCGTACTCAGGACTTTTGCAGAGAACCGGTGGCTTTTCATCACCAATGTTGTGCGGCTTGTTATGCTCCTGGCGCTGATGAACTGGTTCATCTTCTCGTTCCATTTGATGGGGGCCGTATTGATCACGCTGACTGGAATGCTATTGGCGAAGGTTATGCATTTGAGCCGGATAAAGACGCTGCTAAAGGTGAGCCTGGCTGAGTTACTGCCATGGAGGAGCCTCGGCGGCATTGTGATGGTGTCTATGGTTAGCGCTATACCCGTCATCATACTGAACGCCAAGCTGGACGTCCCGCTGCTGGTGCTGCTGCCGGTGACCGGGATGGCGTACATCGCTGTGTTTAGTTCGTTGGTTCTTTTGTTCGGACTGCTGACTGCCGAAGAAAGAGCCGCAATGAAGAGGAGCTTATATGTGTGGAATCGCCGGTCTGCTGAGCCTCGGCGACAAGCCGGTATTTGAGGAGGAAATCCAATCGATGTGCGATGCCATGGTGCATCGCGGGCCCGACGACGCCGGCTATTACGTTCGCGACGGCATAGCCCTGGGCATGCGGCGATTGAGCATCATCGATCTATCGACAGGACACCAGCCCGTCCATAATGAAGATCGATCGATTTGGGTTGTTTTTAACGGGGAAATCTACAATTTCAAATCGCTCCGGGCGGATCTCGAGCGGCAAGGTCATTGTTTCTACACGTGGACTGATACCGAGGTCATCGTTCACCTCTATGAGCAGTACGGTGAAAGATGCGTCGAAAAAATGCGCGGCATGTTTGCCTTCGCTGTTTGGGACGAGCGCCGCAAGACATTAATGCTGGCGCGTGACCGCCTTGGGATCAAGCCGGTCTTCTACACAGTCGTCGATGGGCGCCTGGCGTTTGGCTCCGAATTAAAAGTGCTTCTTCAGCTTCGCGAAATCGAAAGGAAATTGAATTGGGCGTCAGTCAATCACCTGTTCAGCGCCATGTGTACATCCTCGTCGGAGAGCATAGTGGAAGGTGTTCACAAATTGAAACCCGGCCACATCCTCACGGCGTCTGCGAAGAACCGAATTCGCGTGAGCGAGTACTGGGATGTTGTGTTTGACCCCGACTACGGCAAGTCCGAACAGTACTTCGTCGAGCGGCTTCGCGATTTGATCGAAGAATCGGTTCGGCTGCGTCTCATCGCAGATGTTCAACTGGGAGCCTTCTTGAGTGGAGGTATCGATTCCAGCTCGGTGGTCGCCACAATGGCGCGAATCGGTTCGGGCCGCGTAAAGACGTTTTCGATCGGTTTCGCCGAACAGGAATTTAACGAACTGGAGTACGCGCGGCAGGTTTCACAGAAATTCGAAACAGATCACCACGAGCTGGTCGTCGAGCCCAACGTGCTCGATATCATCGATGATCTGGCGTGGTACCTCGATGAACCCTTCGGCGATTCATCCGCGATTCCGACTTACATGGTTTCCAATCTAGCTTCCGAACACGTGACCGTTGTCCTGTCCGGCGACGGCGGCGACGAGTTGTTTGCGGGCTACGATCGCTATCTCGTCGAACGCAGGGAGCGCAAAATGGCACAGATTCCGCAACCTCTGCGCCAGGCTGCGGGCTTCATCGGGCACGTGATGAGTGAAGGAATGAAAGGAGGCAACTTCCTGAGGCATCTCGCGCTGAGCGGCCCGGACCGTTACTTCGACGCGAATGTCCTGTTCCGCGAATTCCAGAAAGCCGCGCTGTTCGAACCCGATGTTTACCGCCGGTTCTCAAACGGGGATACCACCGGCGTCTGGCGAAGGCTTCTTGGAAACGGCGGGACGCACTGGCTTTCCGCGTTACAGTACATGGATCTCAAGAGCTATTTGCCCAATGATATTCTGACGAAAGTCGATCGGATGAGCATGGCTCACTCCATCGAAGCGCGCGTCCCGCTTCTGGATCACAAGCTCGTCGAATTTGCGGCGACCATACCGCCTGAGCTGAAGTTGAAAGGCTCCACCACAAAGTACATCTTCAAGAAGGCTATGGAAGGCATTCTGCCCAACGGGATCTTGTACAGGCCGAAACGCGGTTTTGGCATTCCCTTGGCACGGTGGTTTCGAGGAAAACTCAGTTCGTTCATGCGTGACTTGCTGCTGTCCCGAAGATGCAGCGAGCGAGGTGTCTTCAGGAAGCCTTATCTCGAACGCCTTATCGAAATGAACGACCGAGGCCGTCCAATGGACCTGCAGATCTGGACGCTGATCACCTTCGAGCTGTGGTGCCAGCGATTCATTGATGAAAACAATTCTTGCCGGTCCTTATTCAATAAAAAGGTGCGGCGCCGGGCGGTTGCCTAGAACGCAGCTGTAGCGGCGGTCTGTGCAGGTGTGAACGAATTTGAATCGAGCGTATTCCCCTCGTTGCATCACCGCCGCGGAGCGCAAGCGCGGCAGCGCGCAGCCTCAAGAGAAGGAGGGGAATAACGTACCAACGTAATTGTGCTTCGCGGGCCGCCGCTACAGTTAGACAAGTTTGCTGTAGATCAACAGCATTTCTTTTATCGACTCCAGCCCGGTTGAAGTCTGCCGGAGGGTCGGCACTCGTTCGGAGCCGTCGATGACTCCGCGAATCGCTGTGGTCATGTCCGCCACGCTGCCGCTTTTAAATAGTTTGACGCCGGGGGGGCGGTAACCGGTGTCGCTGGCGACGACAGGAATCCCGAGAGAAAGAGCTTCCCTGACGGAGCGCGAGTCTCCATCAAACAGAGTGGGCCGGACAAAAATAGTCAAACGACTCATCACTGCCAACGCGATGGGATTGGTAAGCGCCCCCGCCAGGCAGACACTGGTTTGCTCATGTATCCGTAGCTGAGGCCGATGATTGTCGCCGATGCCCAGTACCACTATCCCAAGGTTTGGATACTGGTGCAGAAGTTGCTGAGCGGCATCCAATAATAGACGGACGCCGTACTCGGGCCCCAATGTGGTCGCTGTCGCGCCGATAATTGGGTGATGCTTTCTCAGGAAGTTTTCGATCGTGCGCGGCACCTCTGCAGAGTGATCGAAAGTTCCGTAATATCCCGAAATAATCGAAACTTTCGAGCGGTTACCTCCAAACTTCACGATGGCGTCGCGCATTTCATCGTTTCGGCAGACGATCTCACCGCTCAGCCGGAGAGCAGCCCCTGCGACGATAAGGGCTAGTGGCCCGCTTTTTTGGATAAACACTGGAAGATTTCCGGATCCGAAAACGAGAACCGTTCGGCGATGGTTAAAACAACCTGCCAAAGCACAAGCCAACGCGGAGAGCCAGCTCTTGAAATTATGGCCGTTGGTGAAGAGATGAATAAGATAGCCGTTCCGCGCGTATTTCGTGAGCTTTCTCCAGAAGTCCAGGTAGCCATGGACCGGCCACGCTCCCGGCACCGGTTCTTTTCGCTTTTCGCTGATGTTCAGGACTTCGCAAGACGAGCCGTGTGTTTTCTGCAGGTATTGCTGCCACTGTTGCAACTGTACGGATAGCCCGCCGTAGGGAGGCGGGTACGGCCCGACGAGTAGGATCTTATGCGGCGGCATGGACCTCGCGGTCATCGACGTATTCTCGATGCCAGAGTTCAAACATCAGGAGCGTCCAGATCTGGTCGGAATAATCACGAGTTTCGCCGGCGTGCGCATCGCACATTGCTTTGACCGCGTTTGCATCGAAATAGCCTCGCTGCCGGAATCGAGGACTCAGCAGGGTATCCCGCACTACCGAGTCGAGCGGTCCGCGCAGGCACGTGCCGAGCGGCATGGTGAAGCCATGCTTTCTCCGATGCACAATGTCTCGCGGCACGCGCCCATCCAACAGCATCTTCAATGCGACCTTGGTTGTGCGTCCCTTGAGCTTGAGCGATCTTGGGAGGCGCATAACGAACTCGACAAATTTTTGATCGAGCAGAGGCGCCCGGACTTCCAGCGCGTGTGCCATGCTCATGCGATCCACTTTGACCAGAATGTCATCGACTAAATAAGTTTTCAGGTCAACATACAACGCCTTGGTCAGCGGATCTGCGGCCTCACATTGGTCGTAAAGCTTACGAAAATTTCCGGCCGGATCGCAGTCTCGCAATAATGTCCGCAATTCCGGATCGTACAAGCGCATCTTGTGCTCGGAGTCGAACACATACGCCGCGTGTTTGGCGGCATAGGATGCGTCCGGCGTTAATCCGAGCTTTCGAAGGGTATTTCGTCCCTTTACGGGTGGCAGCCATGACGCAACCCTGGCCAGAGATCGCGTGCCGATGTTTCCCAAGGCACTGCGCAGCTTTGTCTCCAGGCATTGCAATCCGTGGCGCGAATATCCAGCAAACAATTCGTCGCCTCCGTCACCGGACAATGCGACGGTCACGTGACTCCGAGCCATTTGTGAAACGTAATACGTCGGAACGGCCGACGAGTCCGCAAAAGGTTCATCGAAAAGCCGCGCGAGTTTGGGAATGAGCTCAGCGATGTTGGGATGAACCACGTCTTCGTGGTGTTCGCACCCTCTCCACTCGGCGACTCGCCTCGCATACGCCAGCTCATCGTGCGCTGGGTCGTCAAATCCAACCGAGCACGTGACCACGGGGCGGTTGAGCGCTTCGGACATATACGTGACCACAGAGGTCGAGTCGACGCCGCCGCTCAGGAAGGCTCCCAACGGCACATCGCTTCGAAGGCGGATTGTGACCGCTTCCCGGAGGATGCTATCCAACTCTTCCAGCAGTTCACGATCAGATCGAGCGTCAGGTGGAGGGCATGGCACATCCCAATATTGGGATAGCGACATCGATTCGGTCGTGCAGATCAGGATGTGTCCGGCGGGCAATTTGCGAACACTCTTGAAGATCGTCATCGGGCTCGGCACATACAGAAGACTCAAATAAGAATCGAGAGCGATGAGATCGACGTCACGGGAAATCTGAGAATCCTGGAGAATGGCTTTGATCTCAGATCCAAACAGAAGAGCGCGGCCGGGCAGAAGGGCGTAATACATCGGCTTTTTGCCTAAGCGGTCGCGAGCGAGGATTAATTTCTTTCGCCGCGCATCCCAGACAGCTAAGCTGAACATACCTCGCAGCCGGCACACGAAGTTTTCCTTGTACTCTTCGTACAGATGAACGATCACTTCGGTATCCGAAGACGTGCGTAGATTGTGTCCTTTCCGAATCAGCTCTGCTCGCAGCTCGACGTAGTTATAAATTTCGCCATTAAAGACGGTCCACACCGTCCCGTCTTCGTTTGATAGAGGCTGTTGGCCGGATTGGAGGTCGATAATCGATAAGCGCCGGTGTCCCAACCCAACGGATTCGTCGAAGTGATAGCCTTCTTCGTCCGGTCCGCGATGATACAGGGCATCACACATCCGCTTCAGTAGCGCTGGGGGGACGGTTTCATCTCTTCGAAAGACAAATTTTCCCGTTATTCCACACATTGAGGTGCGCTCCGGGGCTTAGTTTGAGGAAAGCACAATCCACGCCGCTTCAGAAGAGAGATATATAAGTCTTCGGTCCGCCGTAGCAGATGGTCCAGAGAGTAGTCGCGCACCACTTTTTCTCGCGCGGCCTTGCCGAGTCGCCGCGCGAGTTCCGGTTGTTGAAGGAGCTCGACCATCGCATGACTTAGAGCGGCGGGCTCTCCCGGTGGAACGAGTATTCCGTTGACGCCGTCGCTCACGATCTCGGGATTGCCGCCGACATTCGTCGCCACGACAGGCAGACCGTTAGCCATCGACTCCAGCAGCGTGTTTGAAAAACTTTCCGTGAGAGAGGGCAGAACGGAAACATCGATCTCGCGCATGATTTGAGGCACATCATTGCGTTGACCCGTAAATATGATTCTTCCGGTCAGATTCAGGTTTCGGGCGCGCTGCTCCAGTTCCAATCGGTAGGACGGCTCCACACAGGATTCGCCAACAATCAAAAACCGGGCGGATGGGAAACGCGTGACCACGTGTGCGGCGGCTTCGAGGAAGAATTCCAGTCCTTTCGTTCGCACAAGCCGGCCTACAACCCCGATCAACGGAGATGCGTGATCGATATTGAATTCTGACCGCACGGGACAGACCTGTCTGATATCCCGCGGTGGAGGAATGGGAATTCCATTCGGAATGACCCGGACGTCGTACTGGCCAAGACCCTGCCTCAATAACCATTCCCGCGCGGCATTGCTGTTGGCGACAACACAGTCCGCAAAACGGCACGCAATAGCCTGGCTGATACTTCGAATTTTGTGCCGGTCGGAAAAGACACCCATGTCGCGTACGGTTGCGATCGTGACGGCATTTGTACCGAGGGCGGCCGGAACGACCGCAAAGAGATTCGGATAAAAACCATATGCGTGGACAATCTGAACGCCTTCGCGGCGAAGTGCGCGTGCAAACCTCAATTGCTCCGCGAACGTGCGGCAGTGAAACATGCCTCTGGTCGGATATACGGAAATCGGCACGTTCAGCGCTTCGATATCGTTAATGAACGGTCCGATTCGGCCCAAGCATGCCACCCGCACGTCGAACCTCGATCGGTCCAGACCTGCAGTTGTGTAAACAAACTGACGTTCGGTTCCACCTACTGCGAAATGTGTGAGAAATTTCAGTATTTTGATTTTGCTCACGCGGACCATTGTGATGCACGTACTATTCCCCTCCTTTGCGAGGAGGGGAATACGCTCGTTCAGCCATCCTGCCTTCGCCATTCCATCCTGAGCATTCAAGTTCCAAATAAGCCGTATCGCAAACCCACGGCCCACATACCGCGGATTTAGGCGCAGCACTTGCTCGTCTGTTAATTGCTTACGGGCTGCCGACTATGCTTGAGAAGCTGCACAAATTGCGCAACATGTCGCATGCCGAACTCGCACACCGCGTGCGGGAGCGGTGGCGAAAAGAAACCGACCGGCTGCGGTTTTACCGCGTTGCAACCGGAAAGGAATACGAGTTTGACCGTCTTACAGAGCCGCATGGCGGATCACTGAAGCAGTATTTCCTTGAACGCGTGTCTTTTCGATTTTATCCGTCGGTACACAATACGGACGAGACACTGTCGCTTATCACGGAACAGTTTCCCGAATGGGTGAATCGGGCGATCGGAGAGGCCGGCCGGCTATGCGAGCATCGGCTGAATATTCTTGGTCACAACGATGTTGGACTCGAGGCCGATATCGATTGGCATCGCGACCCTGTTTCGGGGTTTCGATGGGTGCGGCAATATTGGGCAGACTATTGTCTTGTTGATCGCGCTCGAGCAGATGCGAAGATCGTCCATGAGCTGAACCGGCACCAGCACCTGCCGCGGCTTGCGAAGGCTTTCTTTCTGACAGGAAACGAAACTTACGCGCGCGAAGCCGTCAAGCAGATTGAAAGTTGGATCGAGCAAAATCCGAAATGGGATGGCATTAATTGGCAGTCCAGCCTGGAGATCGCTATCCGATCGACGTCCTGGCTCTGGACGATTTTCTTCCTTCTTCGATCTCAATCTCTGGATGAAACAATTCTTCGCCGGATCTGCCAGTCTTTATTTGCTCAGCTCGATCACGTGCATCGCTTTCCATCCGTCCACACGAGCCCAAATACGCACGTTATCGGCGAAGCGACCGCGCTGTTCATAGCTGGATGCCTATTTCGAGAGTTTCCGCAGGCAGAGGCGTGGTTGCAATTCGCGACCGCGACACTGATAAGCGGGATGGGCCGGCAAGTCTCCAACGAAGGCGTGTACAGCGAAGCGTCAACGTATTACCACTGTTATGCGGCCGACTTCTATCTGGAGGCTTTATCGCTCGCTCGCTGGAATCGCATTGCGCTTCCTGAATGGATGTGGAAACGGCTCGAGCAAATGCTCGAGTTCGTCATGCACATCAGCAGGCCTGATGGGTCCATTCCGCTTATCGGGGACGACGACGGCGGCAGGGCTCTCGCTTTGTCATCGGAAGACTACAGATCCTTCCGCGATGGCCTGTCGTCAGGAGCCGTCCTATTTGGCCGCGCGGACTTCAAATATCAGGCGGGTTCTTTCAGTGAGGAATCGCTCTGGCTATTGGCTGCCGGTGCGTGGCGAATCTTCAGCGCTGTTCCGGCTCAGGCTCCGGCGGAACTGGGGCGCTCCTACCCCGATTCGGGATATTTCATTCAGCATTCCGGATGGAATTCTGAAGATACACACGTCGTGTTTGACTGCGGTGGCCTGGGCCGGCCAACTCATGCGCACGCTCACGCAGACGCGTTATCGTTCACATTGTTCAGCCAGGGGCGGGATATCCTCATCGATCCTGCAACTTTCGTGTATAACGCGGCGAATGAATGGAGAAATTACTTTCGTTCCACACGCGCTCACAACACTGTTGTCGTCGACGGCAAAAACCAATCTGAACCAGGCGCGTCATTCTCGTGGAAACGCGAAGCGAGTGTGCGCCTCCATAACACGTTCCGGCTCACGGACGTGGAATACGTTGATGGTGAGCACGGAGGCTATCGGGCTTTACGGAACCCCATCACGCACCGCCGCCGGTTGTTTTACTTGCGGCCTCACTATTGGATCGTCCTGGATGAGCTTTGCGGAACAGGAACTCACCAGTTCGAATTCCTTTATCACTTTGCTGCGGATACCGAATTGGTCATCGTGGAGGACGAACCGAAAGGCGGCATCGATTGCCGGGCCCGGATCGGTGACGCGGGATTGCAGTTATTCATGTATGGCTCGGAGCCGATACGGGCCGAAGCCATCTGTGGACAAACGAAACCGATCCAGGGATGGGCATCCGGACGTTACGGCGAGCGCTATCCGAGTCCTGTATTGCGGAATTGGATGAGAGGCCCTGCGCCGGCATCCATGATGACGTTCTTAATTCCAGGGAAGGCGCCCGTGTATTCACGAAGGTTGAATTCCAATACAAGGCACGCGCTCGCTGCCGTGCTTCGAAATGGGGAATACGATGACGTAGCGGTGACGTCCGCCCAAGACGGCGATCTTCATCTCATCGATTGCGTGATGCGCGGTGAGTTCTTTTGGATGCGAATGGAAAACGGCAACCTCCGCCGTTTGCTGGCGGTGAATGCCCACTCCTTCAGCTATGCCGGCGAGACTGTCTTCGAAAGTGAGCAACCCATCGTATACATCCAGGCACACTTCTGGGACAGCGGCATAGTCATCGAAAGAGGCGACCACGAAGGGAAAGTTTATGTGCGGGATTTGCGGGATATACAATTTCAACGTCACTGAACCAGTCGACCGGTTTCTCATCCAGCGAATGATGTCGGCTCAGGCGCACCGCGGGCCGGATGAATCCGGCTACTTTGTTGAGAACAACGCGGGTTTAGGGCATCTCCGCCTGAGTATCATCGACCTTAGCGGCGGCAAGCAGCCGATCTTTAACGAAGACGGATCTGTCGTAGTTGTCTTCAACGGTGAGATCTACAATTTCGCCGACCTTACATCTGGCTTGGTTTCGCGCGGACATAAGTTCGCAACCCGCTCCGACACGGAAACGATCGTCCATGCTTACGAAGAATACGGCATTGAATGCGTGAAAGATTTTCGCGGGATGTTTGCGTTTGCGATCTGGGATCGGCGGCAGAAACGTCTTCTCCTGGTCAGAGACCGGTTGGGCATAAAACCCCTCTACTACTACGCCTCTAAGCATTTTTTTGCGTTCGCGTCCGAAATCAAGTCGCTTCTCGAGCACCCTGGGGTGCCGCGCGAAGTGGATCGTGAATCCGTCGATTTGTATCTGGCCCTGCGCTATGTGCCCGGACCCCGCACAATGTTTAAACACATTTTCAAGTTGCATCCGGGCCACTGGATGACAGCCGATCAGAATGGCGTAAAGACTGGACAGTATTGGGACCTGAACCCGCTCCCCCTGGGAGAGGGCGGCCGAAGGCCGGGTGAGGGTCTCCGGACTTGCGACCCTCACCCGGAGCGCCAGCCGGCGGGCTGGCGCTCCGGCCTCTCCCACAGGGAGAGGCGATACATTGAAGAATTCTCAAATCTCCTGGAAGAGAGCGTAAGACTTCGATTGATGGCCGAAGTTCCCTTGGGCGTATTTCTCAGCGGCGGGCTCGATTCGAGTTCCATGCTTGCGTTGATGAGCAAGATAACCGGAGGTGAGCGCGTCAAAACGTTCAGCGTCGGCTATGACATGAGTGGGCCGGCGGAAGCCGAGGCTCGTGAATCCAATGAATTGTCGTACGCGCGCGAAGCGGCGGCTCGCTTCGGTGCCGAGCATCATGAATTTTCTCTCACCGCTCGAGATTTCATGAACGCAATACCGACAATGGTCTCGCACCTCGATGAGCCGATGGCCGACCCGAGTTCGATTCCTCTCTACTTCATTTCGAAGCTCGCTCGAAACTACATCACGGTTGTGCTCTCGGGCGAAGGAGCAGACGAGAGTATGGCCGGCTATGGCCTCTATCGCAGGATTCTCGCCCTCGAAAAGATGCGTAACCTTGCAGGCCCGCTTGCCCCGATTTTTCCCGCGCTCGCAGGTCTTCCCCTGGGGGATCGCGCACGCGCGTATTTGCGGCGCGCGGGAACGAGCATCGAAAGTCATTATCGCGGCGTGGTGAAGGGGCTTTCACTGGAAACCCGGCTGGCATTGGCCGGGCCTGAACGCGTCGAGAAATCCGAGGCTCGGCTCGACGAAATCTTCGCGGGGTATTTTGCGCGGGTTCGAAACGCATCGCCATTGAACCAAATGCTTTACGCCGACATGAAGGTCTGGCTGCCGGAGAATCTTCTTCTCAAGGGCGATAAGATGACAATGGCGACTGCCGTTGAGCTTCGGGTTCCATTCCTCGATCACAAGCTCTTGGAATACGTCGCGAGTCTTCCAGATTCTATGAAGGTACGCGGAAACCAAGGCAAATGGATCCTCCGACGCGTCATGGGTAACGTGTTACCACCTTCGATTCTGCATAGGACCAAAAAGGGTTTTCCAAATCCAACCGCGTCTTGGTTGCGCTACGACTTGAGAGAATTCGTGCGTGACACGCTCTTCGCCGCCAATTCCGCCTGCAAGGAATTTTTCCATCCGCAAGCTATTGAACGGATTGTGTCTTTGCATGAGCAAGGCAAGTTTTCTGGATATCAGGAGGTTTGGTCATTGCTCGTGTTCGAATGCTGGCACAAGCAATTTATCCGAGAGCTTGTGCCTTCTCACGCCTTCCGGCAGGCCACCATCGAAGTGGATGCATATGCGTGACGTGGCGTTCGATTTGCTCAGCCATTATTTCGGCTGGTTCATAGCCGGTCCAATAACTGGAGGCGTCATGAGCATTTACGAAGCAATTGGTATGGCCTGGGTTATTTTTACTTCAGCAATCGGCACCGTAGAAATTTTGTACTTGGCATTCGCCGGTTTGAAAACTCTCGTGAATAAACACGACGAAGTCCGCGACAGTGAGGTTCCCGTCGAAGTCAAGGAGATGTTCAAGATCGCCAGGTAGAGGTTGAAGTTATGAGTTCTGGGTTTTGAGTTATGCGTTGGGACATGGGGTTCACTCAAAACTCAACACTGACAACTCAAAACTCCATCAAGGGTGTCTTGCACGTTCACAGTGTCTTTTCGGATGGAGAAGAGCCGCTCGACAGAGTCGTTGAGACTTTGCGCCAAGCTGGAATGAGCTTCGCGGCAGTGAGTGATCATGCCGAGGCATTCGACGACCGCCGAATGGAGGATTACATCCGGATTTGCGAGACGCTCTCCACTGAAACGTTCGTCGTCATACCCGGCCTGGAGTTCTCTCTCTACGGAGGCGAAATCCATATTCTCGGATATGGAATCACGCGGCGGATATGCTTCACAGATATGGAAGGCCTGGTCGATCGCATACACGACGAAGGTGGAATTGCGGTGCTGGCGCATCCGCCGCTCGGAAGTATCAACATGATCGGCCCTATTCGTGGCAAACTCGATGGAGTCGAAGTTTGGAACGGCCGCTATGACGGTGCCCGCGCGCCCAGAGCGGGTTCGTTTCAATTGTTGCGGCGCATACGCATGCTGAATACTAAGGCGGCCGCATACTGCGGCATCGATTTGCACAAAATCAGTCAGATCCGCGAATCCGTCTACATCGAAGTCGAAGCCGAACGGCTCGAAGCCAACACCATCGTGGGGGCGCTTCGCGCCGGACGTTTCACGCTTCACGGCAGCAACATGAGTATTCCCTCGACCGGCAGCCTTACCTTCGTTCAAGAACTTTCGATCGCCGTAAGGCAGCCATTCTGCCGTCCAAGAGCCGGTTGAGCCGCTGATTCAACATGAGCATTCGCGTTTCAACGGGAATTCAAGGTCTGGACAAGATCCTTCTTGGCGGGCTGATCGCGCGGCGAACGTACCTGGTTTACGGAGAACCTGGCACGGGGAAGACAACAGTAGGATTGCACTTTCTTTCCGCCGGCGTTTCCATCGGTGAAACAGCGCTGATGATCGCTTTCAGCCAGCCCGAGGATCACATCCGCGCCGACGCGAGATCGATTGGATTGAATATCAGTTCCGTCAAGATCCTGGACCTGACGGCGCGGCCCGAAGCCTTTGCGGAAAACGAGTCCTACGACATCTTTGCGCCGGCAGAGGTGGAACGTGAGTTCATGACGGCTCAGATCTCCAAAGAAATTGGGGATGCGAGGCCGGCACGCATTTTCGTCGATAGTTTAGGCCAGTTCCGGAGCCTTGCCATGGATGACTTTCATCACCGGCGCCTGTCCAGTCGTTCTTTCGATTCGCCACATTGCAGGGAGCGACAGTCATTGCCGCATCGGATCAGAGTGAATATGCACGAGACGTGGATGGTGTGATTCAACTCGAGCTCGCCCAGCTGAACCGAACGATCCGCATTGTGAAATTTCGTGGCTCCGACTTTCAGGCTGGGTATCACCCGATGCGTCTGACAAGCTCAGGTCTCAAAATCCCGCTAACCGCGGCTTGATGCTTCTCGATGTCGCGAATCGTCCTGGCCGTCGATGCCAATAGGAACCGCAAGCTGCTCTACGCATTCCTTTCGGCGTATCATTCGGTTGCCGAACACGCCTCAGGCCGGCCGCTCGACGAGCCTTTTGATCTGTGTATCGTCGATGGGCCGAGCCTCCGCCGGTTCCAAAGCCAGCTGGAGGCGCGCCGGGATCAGGAGCAGCCGGGCATCCTCCCGGTGTTGCTCATCACCGGACGGCGTGATGTGTGGGCTCGCATGCCGAATCTGTGGCAATCGGTAGACGACTCGATCACGATGCCGGTATCGAAGCTCGAACTGCAATCCCGCGTGGAAATCTTGCTTCGCGCACGGCGCATTTCCTTGGAGCTGAAACTGCGAAACGAAGATCTCGAAGCCTTCATCCAAGCCATGTCTCACGATGTGCGTGCCTCGGTCCGAGCCGTGACGATGTTCGCCGAAGCCGCCAGCATGTCCGAGGCGGGACGGCTCTCGCCTGAAGGCAAGCAAGACCTCGAGCGCATTCGTTGGGCCGCCCAGGAAATGCGCGAATTGATCGATTCGCTGTTGAACTTCTCGAGGCTGGGGCGCGGCGAAGTCCGGTACGAACCCATCAATCTGCGGAGCTACATCGAAACCTGCCTGCGCACTGTCGAAGGGGAAATCCGTAACCGGAACGCCGACATCAAAATCCAAGGTAAACCACGCGTTGTGCCGGCGGACCCGGCGTTATTGAAAATCGCCATCACGAATCTGCTATCGAATGCCATCAAATTTGTGCCTAAAGGTGTTCGGCCGAAGATTACTGTTTCCGCGTCCGTGAAAGAAAATCTGTGCCGGATTGAAATTAACGACAATGGAATCGGCATCGCCGAGGCAGATCAGCAGCGGATTTTCATGCCCTTCGTCAGGCTCTATTCAGAAGAACAGTTTCCAGGTATAGGACTGGGACTGCCCTCTGTCCGAAAAGCAGTCGAGCTGATGGGCGGCCGTGTCGGCGTCGACTCCAAACCGGGCCACGGAAGCCGGTTCTGGATTGAATTGGGTATTTAGGCCAACTGTTGAGGCTTTACAGTCGAATAGCCCAGCGTGTGCGCGGCATCTGTGCCATAATTTAAGTGTTCTGTTTACAGCGTGAGTAGTAGGATCCGTATACTCATTTGCGATGATCACACCTTATTTGTCGAGGGCATCAAGGCCATACTTCGGAACGAGCAGGGTCTGGAGGTCGTTGGGGAAGCCCGCGACGGCAGGCAAGCTGTAGCCCTTGTAAAGGAACTTCAGCCGGATCTGCTTCTGATGGATGTATCGATGCCGGATATGAATGGCCCCGATGCCACCCGGCGTATCCGCGAATTTGATGAGGATGTGAAGATTTTGATCCTCACGATGCATGAGGAAGAGGACCTCGTTGCGCAATCGCTTGAAGCCGGAGCCTCCGGTTACATCATCAAGGATGCCCCAGCCGCGCAGCTCCTATACGCAATTGATGCAGTACGAAAGGGTGAAAAGTACTTAAGTCCCACCGTTCTCAAAAAAGTCGTAGCAGGATACGTGAGAAATTCACGTCCTCAGACCAGTTACGATCGCCTGAGCACCCGTGAACGGGAGGTGCTGAAACTTCTGGCGGAGGGACTGTCGGTCAAGGAAATCGCAAGTCGATTGGGCGTCAGCGTGAAGACCGTGGACGTGCACAAATACAACCTCATGAAAAAAATCGACGTGCACGACCGCGCCGAGCTCATCAAATACGCTATTAAAAAGAAACTCATCGAAGTGTAGAGGTTGCAGTACGTATTCCCCTCCTCGCAGAGGAGGGGTGGACGCGACCTCAACAAGATATCGCGAAGCCTCCTTTAAGGGCGCGGACGGGGTGGTCAGACCGGCGGCAGTTTTCGGCCGAACTTCTATTGAGGCTTCGCCCTATCGGGCTCGCGCTTCGCGCCCGGCGCGACAGCTTCTATTAAGCTGTCGCGCCTCCCCTCCTCTGCGCGGGGGGAATACGTCACCGTAACTGTGAAAAACAGTACTCAGGAAGGGACCAACCGCAGCGCATCAATAATCTTTTTCACGCTATTCAGTGCGTGCATCTCTTCGGCGCTGAAGGCGACTCCAAACTCTTCCTCGATGGCCACAATGATATTGATTTGAGCGACTGAATCCCAGCCGTCGAGATTCTGAGAGTTCGAATCCGTGGTGACGGAAGCGACATCGTTCTGGGTAATAGCCGCAACAATCTGTCGAATTCTATCCAACATTTTCCATTCTCATTTCGTGTTCCAAGATTTCTATGAAGGCAGCGCCCGGTTCGTGTAGCGCGACTTGCTTCGCATACCGATTATCGCCGGCTGGGCTGAAGCCATGTGACAAGTAAAACCGCGCGAAGGGCGCGTTCTTTTCCGTCGGAATATAGGCGCCTTCAATGGTGACGACGCTTTCGGCGGCTGCCCGGTCGAAGATGTAGTTCAGCAGTGTTTCCTCGACGGTCCTGCCCAGGACGCGGCAGCTCATCAGGAAATTTTCAATTCTCCATACCCGTCCCTGTTTTCGGATTTGGACGAAAGCAATGGTGCCGCTATCACCGAACCGGTCGGACAAATCTGCCGTAAGAAGCAGATAGTCCGGATCGGCCATCATCAGGGCGACATCGGCTTCAGCCAGGCGTAGGGTCGTCAGGTTGAACTGATTGGTTCGCTGGCTGAGCTGCGCAATGCGCGCCACATGGCCGTGATAGTTCGAGTAGATTGTCATTCGCTGAGCCAGGCTTTGATAGAAAGCTTCGATGGTTCCCACAGTTTGTTTGAATTCACGCCGCTGGCGATCATCGAAATACTGTTGGCCGCGCAACCGGTCCTCGTCGGTCACACGCAATTTTCCGAAGCAGCGCAGCTCCTGAAATTGCCGCAAAAAATTTAAAGGAGGCGATTCAATCTGGAGACAAGTAATAGCGGGCAGCGCCAGTTTGACCTTTTCGATTTCGACGGGGTTGTCGTCGACAAACAACATGTGATCGATGGAGAGGTTGATCTCTTCCGAGATCTCCTGAATGTTCTGAGCCTTTTCCTGCCAGTTTGCTTTGATCACAGCGAAATGTTTCTCGCGCAGCGCCATCGCCGGGTGATTGCGGAGAACCTCGAGCACGTCCTCCTGATTGTTCTTGCTGGCGATTGCCAGGATGTAGCCGTGGTCATAAAGCCCCAGCAAATATTGCTGGAACCTTCGGAACGCCAGACCAGGATAAGATTCGCCGAGTCGAATTCCTTCGATTCCATCTTCGCCGAGAACTCCGCCCCACAGCGTATTGTCCAGATCGGCAACGACACATTTAAGGTCCATCCCCAAAGCCGCGCGAATGTAGGCCGCATAAAACTGCGACAAAGCGATCCAATGTTCCTGCGCTACTGGGATACGCGCCGTGTAATAGGTACGAGCGTCGGTCCAGCACTCCAGACCACATTGTTGAGCCAGGCGGGCATAGTCCATCACGTGCACGCCGGCAGTCTTGCCTGCGAGAGCTGCCAGTTCCCGATTTAGCCACTCGACGAGGCTGGCAAGCGCAAAGTCCGTCCGGACAAGTGGATCGTAGCAGTGAATCGGGGCAATCCAGTTCTGAATGAATAGCTGCGATCCCGGCGTGGCAAATTGGCGGTAACTCCGAATCATGGATTCACACAAGCTCAATGCCTCCTGTGCGACATCCATTTGATCGGTTTCGAAGATGGGAAACACGTCTTCCAGGTGGGAGCTAAGGATAGTGATATCAGGTTGTGCGGCGTAGAGCCCGCTGTTCCCGTCGAGGATTTCTTGCCGGAATTGATTAAACCGAGGCTTGTACAGGTCGGATCGGATTCCGCTTCTCATCAGGTCCACTTGAAGCAAAGGCTGAATAAAGTCGCTGGTGTAGGACGCGAGGAGCGCCAACTTCACTTCTTGAGTGAACGGTTCTTGATCCAACTGCCTGTATGCCAGGTGATAGTCGCGAATCGTTTTCAATTTCATCGGACACATTCCGCGGCGCTATAGGGGCGGTCTATGACCGCCCCTATCTTCTGATAGACGGGTTTCTGAACATCCGCCTTGAACAGGTGCAGCAGCAGCGCATCCATGAAAAACTTTGCGGCCCAGTTCAGATAATTGAATGGGCTATAACCACCCCACAATGGATGCGATCCCGCTAAAGCGCCATAGCTCTCCCGGTGCGGGCTGCTGGTGTCCTGGATGTCCGCCAGCCCGTGTAAGAGCGATTTCGCTGTGCCGGCGTAGCTTGCTTCCCTCGTGATTTCATAGAGCCGGCACAACACGAGAGCGATTTGCGCTTCTCCCGTCAGGCAGCGCCAGGAGACGGTCGAATGCCAGTTCGAATCATAGCGGCCTCGCAAAACACCCGTTCGTTGATACAGAGTCACCAGGGGAGTTACTCCTGCTATTGCGGCAGCGATGTATTTCTCGCGGTTCAGCAACTCGCCTGCGCCAAGCAAACCTTCCAGAACATAGCCAATCGTGTGCAGGAGCGGCGGTTCACCGTCCGAAAATGCGTTTCTGTGGAACCATCCATTCTCGTGTTGTTGTTCGAGTACCCAGTCGCAATTCTTGATAGCCGCGCGAACAAACCTCTCTTCATCGAGTTCGCGCCCTGCGAGAGCCAGACCCCACGCTGCGCGGGCGTTGTAGCTTTGAACGGTGCTGGTCGTCACTTCCGAAAGATGTTTGCGCCAGGCTCCGTCTTCGTCTTGAACGGAAACGAGCCAATCGCC
>Ga0137377_10000342_pt1 | contig 27127 bp, 25 predicted proteins | sample SagtaG_22_FD_104815 | JGI IMG/M metagenome (GOLD analysis project Ga0137377, IMG submission 104815) | Vadose zone soil microbial communities from Sagehorn Ranch, Mendocino, California, USA - Sage2_L_40_16 metaG | ecosystem: Environmental > Terrestrial > Soil > Vadose zone | place: USA... | reverse complement strand
AGCGCGTACTTGGCGCTTTGCCGCACGCGCGGCTTGGCGTGGTAGGCGACCGACACGCCGGCCAGCGCCAGCATCGGCAGGTCGTTGGCGCCGTCGCCGATCGCGATCGCCTGTTCGGTCGGGCAGCCGGCGTCGGCGCACGCCTGCTCCAGGGCCTTCGCCTTGCCCTGCGCATCGACCAGTTGCCCGGCAGTCCCAACGGGCCCGTGCACGACTCCGGTCAACCGCTCGTCACGTACCTGCACTTCGTTGGCGCACACCCGATCGATGCCGAGCTGGCCCTGCAGCGTCCTCGCAAAGAACCCGAAGCCGCCGGTCACGAGTAACGTCTGAAGCCCGCTACGGCGCGTCACCCCGAGCAGGCGTTCGGCTCCGGGCGACAACGGCAGTTGCTGCGCAACCGCCCGCAGCAGCGACGCGTCCGCTCCGGCCAGCAGCGCCACGCGCCGGCGCAGGCTTTCCGAGTAGTCGGCGATCTGCCCGCGCATGGCGGCCTCGGTGATCGCGGCCACTTCGGGACCGAGGCCCGCCAGCCGCGCCAGCTCGTCGATGCATTCGATCCGGATCAACGTCGAATCCATGTCCAGGGCCAGCACTCGGAATTCGGACAGGACCATCCGCGGCGAAACCAGCGTCGCGTCGCAGCGCCAGCGAGCGGCCAGCTCCGCGACCTCATGCGCCAGCTCGGGCGCAAGATCGACTCCGACGAGCCGGACCGAAGCGGTCTGGCGGCGAATTGGAGCCGCCGGAAAGCGCCGCCGGAACGCGTCGATGGCTTCCGGCGACAGATCCGGGGCCTGAAGGACCAGGTCCATCGGCGCATCGGACACGCGCTCCGCCGGCGCACCAGGAGCGCGGTCCTGCGGCCGCACGGCTGCGCTCACGCCAGCTCTTTCAGCAGGCCGTGCAGCTCCTGCAGCCTGTTTTCGACCTGGGGCGTTGTCACGCTCAATCGAAGCCGATCGGGCCCGGCCAGCCGCAGTCGCTTGTCGCGTCCCATCAACTGAATCACCCGGGCCGGATCGACCGGCGTCTCGGGGCTGAACTGCAGCCCGATCGAGTCGGACGAGGCGTCGATCTTGCGAACGCCCAGGCGCGCGGCGATCAGCCGCAGTCGGTGGGTCTCCAGCAGAGCGCGCGCCGCCGGCGGAAGTCTGCCGAACCGATCGACCAGCTCCTCCCGCAGCGCGTCCAGGCTCGCGTCGTCTTCGCACGAGGCCAGCTTCTTGTACAGCGAAAGCCGTTGCTGAACATCGCCGACATAGTCGGCCGGCAGCAACGCGGGTGTATGCAGGTTGATTTCGGTCACGGCCGCCAGCGGCTGCATCAGGTCCGGCTCGCGGCCGCTGCGCAGCGCGCGCACCGCGGCGTTCAGCATCTGCGTGTACAGGTCGAATCCGACTTCCTGCAGGTTCCCGGATTGCGCCTCGCCCAGAACCTCGCCGGCTCCGCGGATCTCCAGGTCGTGCATGGCCAGGTAAAAGCCGCTTCCGAGCTCCTCCAGATTCTGGATCGCTTCCAGACGCTTCTCCGCGTTGCGGCTCAGGCCATCCTGGGACGGAACCATCAGGTAGGCGTAGGCCTGATGATGGGAGCGTCCGACCCGGCCGCGCAGCTGATGCAGCTGGGCCAGGCCGAACCGGTCCGCGCGGTGCATCAGGATCGTGTTGGCGGTCGGCACATCGATCCCGGTTTCGATGATCGTCGTGCACAGCAGCAGGTTGAAGCGCTGCTGATAGAAATCCCTCATCACATGCTCCAGCTCGCGCTCGGGCATCTGCCCGTGGGCGATCCGGATGCGCGCTTCCGGTACCAATTCGGAGAGCAGCCGGTGGCGTTGCTCGATCGTTTCGACCGCGTTGTGCAGGAAGTAGATCTGTCCGCCGCGCTTGAGCTCGCGCAGGCAGGCCTCGCGAATCAGGCCGCCGCTTTCCGGGCACACGAAGGTTTTGATCGCCAGCCGCCGTTGCGGCGCGGTCGCGATCACCGAGAAATCGCGGATTCCCTCCAGCGACATCGCCAGCGTGCGGGGAATCGGCGTTGCGGTCAAGGTCAGCACATCGACTTCGGCGCGCAGCGACTTGAGCCGCTCTTTCTGGCGCACACCGAAGCGATGCTCCTCGTCGATGATCACCAGTCCGAGCCGACCGAAGCGGACATCGGGCGACAGCAGCTTGTGGGTGCCGATCGCGATGTCGATGCGGGCATCGGCCAGCCCCTCGAGGATCTGGGCGACTTCACGCGTGGAGCGGAAGCGCGACAGCTCGCCGATTGTCACCGGCCACTGCGAGAAGCGATCGCGAAACGTCTGCACGTGCTGCTCGGCCAGCAGCGTGGTCGGGCAAAGGACGGCGACCTGCCGGCCGCCGGCCACCGCGGCAAACGCCGCCCGCAGCGCCACCTCGGTCTTGCCGAAGCCCACGTCACCGCACACCAGGCGGTCCATCGGAAAGCCCGCGCGCATGTCCTTCAGCACGGCCTCGATGGCGGCGCGCTGATCCGGCGTTTCCTCGAAGTCGAATCCCTCGGCGAAGGCCTGGTAGTCGCGCTCCGAGAACTTGAACGCGTGGCCTTCGCGCGCGGCCCGCGCCGCATACAGGTTCAGCAGTTCGGCCGCCGTGTCGCGCACCTGGCGGGCCGCGCGGCGCCGCGCCCGGTCCCATTCGCCGCCGCCCAGCGCATGCAGCGGCGCAGCGTCCGGATCGGCGCCGATGTAGCGCCCGATCAGGTGCAACTGCGCAACCGGCACGTACAGCTTGGCCTCGTTCGCGTATTGCAGGTGCAGGAACTCGGTCGGTCCTTCTCCAAGATCCAGCGCCTCCAGTCCCAGGTAGCGCCCGATTCCGTGCTCGATGTGCACGACCGGATCACCGGTACGCAGCTCGGCCAGGTCGCGCACGACCGCATCGACGTTGGTGGCGCGGTCTCGTTGAGTGCGGCGCTGGCGCCGCGGATTGGCCGCATACAGCTCGGCCTCGGTCACCACGGCCAGTCGCGCCGTCGGCGAGGCGAATCCCTGGTGCAGCGGCGCCGTTCCCAGCATCAGCCGCGCGTCGGAGCCGGCGAAGTCCTCGAAGCGTTCGCAATCCGTGAAGGGCAGCCGCGACTCGGACAGCATCTGCGACATCGTGTCGCGGCGCCCGGGCGAGTCGGCCACCAGCAGCACACGGCCGGCAAACTGTTCGCACCATTCGCGCAGCTGCTGGACCGGATCGGCGCTCTTGCGGTCGACCGCGAGCGCGGGCAAGGGCTCGAAGTCCGGGTGATCGGATTCAGACAGCGCGAGGCGGGCAAACGGCTTGAGCTGCAGGAACAGCTCCTCGGCCGACAGGTACAGCTTCCCGGGCGCCAGGCAGGGGCGCTGCGCGTCGCGCGACAGGAAGGCGTAGCGCTCGCTGGTCTCGTTCCAGAAGCGCCGCATGGAAGCCTCAACCGGACCATGCAGCACGATGCGGGACTCGCGCGGCAGATAGTCGATCAGCGTTGCCGTTTGATCGAAGAACAGCGGCAGGTAGTACTCGATCCCGGCGCCCGCGATGCCATTGCCCACGTCCCGATAGAGCGGTGCGCGGCTCGGATCGCCCTCGAACGCGTCGCGCCAGCGGCCGCGAAAGGCGGTGCGTGCCTGCTCCTCGAACGGAAACTCGCGCCCCGGCAGAAGGCGAACCTCGGGCACCGGGTAGACGCTTCGCTGGCTGTCCGGGTCGAACGCGCGGATCGTCTCGACCACGTCGTCCAGCAGATCCAGCCGCAGCGGCAGCGTCGCACCGGTCGGGAAGAAGTCGATCAGCCCGCCGCGCAACGAGAACTCGCCGGGCCCGACCACCTGAGACACGGCGTGGTAGCCGGCCAGCGCCAGTTGCGAGCGCAACTGCTCGACGTCGATCCGCTGTCCCTGGCGCAGCCAGAACGTGCGCGCCGCGACAAAAGACGGTGGCGCGAGGCGCTGCGTGGCCGTGCCGGCGGCCACCAGCAGCACGTCGGTGCCGGGCGTGTCGGCTGCAGGCTGGCGGGTCATCAGGCGATACAGCGTTTCGATCCGCTCCGAGGCCAGGTCCGGGTGCGGAGACAGGATGTCGTAGGGAAGCGTTTCCCAGTCCGGAAACGCGCGCACCGTCAGCACCGGCTCGAAGTAGGGCAGCTCCTCGGACAGGCGATGCACGTCCAACGCATCGGCACAGATGACCACCGTCAGGTGGCCGTTTTGCCGTTCGCGATCGGCCAGTTTCGCCAGCAACAGCGAGTCGGCCGAGCCGGCCGGTCGACCGATCACGAAGCGCTCGGCCGGCTTCAGCAGCGGCACGGCAACTTCGATCGGGCGGGTCGAGAGGCACTCGCTCATAGCGTGCGAGAATTCATCCGAAGAGGCCGCGCATTCCGGCGATTCGCTCAGGCAGCGCGGCGGCACGCACGATAACACCGCAATCCGGATTCCCAGCCTTGGCCATCCGCTTCTTCGGTCTGATCCCCGCAGCCGGACAAGGCTCGCGGATGGGAAGCGACACTCCGAAGCAGTACCAGCGTATCGGGCGATGCACGCTGCTCGAGCATTCGGTGCGGGCCCTGATGTCCGATCCGCGCGTTGCGCGGGTCCTGATCGTAGTAGCCCCGGCCGACCCGCACGCGGCCGCGCTGGCGTTGCCGAGCGGCGTGCGGCTCGCGCCGGTCGGCGGCTCTTCGCGGGCCGAGAGCGTACGAAACGGCCTGCGCGCGCTTGCCGGCGAGATCGATTTGGACGATCGGATGCTGGTGCATGACGCGGCCCGTCCCTGCCTGTCGGCGCGGGACTTGACGGCCCTGATCGACGCGGTCGGGCTGCACGATGCGGGTGGACTGCTGGCGGAACCGCTTTCGGACACGTTGAAGCGGGTCGACGGCGCGGCAGTGATCGAAACGGTCGAAAGGACCGGACTGTGGCGCGCCCAGACGCCACAGCTTTTTCCTTTCGGTATCCTGCTGCGCGCGCTGGAGAAGTGCCAGGACCTGGACGCAATCACCGACGAGGCCGGCGCAGTGGAACGAATGGGCATCCGCCCGCGGGTCGTGAACGCAATCGACAGCAATCTGAAGGTCACGACGCCGGCGGATTGGCCGCTCGCGGAGGCGGTATTGAAGGCGAACGGGCGATGGTAGATCCGATCCGGGTAGGGCAGGGATTCGATGTGCACGCACTCGTGCCCGGCCGCCGGCTCGTGCTGGGCGGCGTCTCGATCGAGCACGAGCAGGGCCTGCTCGGACACTCGGATGCCGATGTGTTGCTGCACGCGATCACCGACGCGTTGCTCGGGGCGGCCGCGCTCGGAGACATCGGCCGCCTCTATCCGGATTCCGATCCGCGCTATCACGGGGCCGACAGCCGCGCCTTGCTGGCTGAAGTGGCGCAGCGCGTGCAGCAGGACGGCTGGCGCCTGGGCAACCTCGATTGCACCGTGTTCGCTGAACGGCCCAGGATCGCCCCTTACGCCGACGCCATCGGCCGTTCCATCGCGGCTCTGCTGAATGCCGACCCGACAAGGGTCAGCGTGAAAGGCAAAACGACCGAGCGGCTGGGTTTCATCGGACGCGGCGAGGCGATCGCAGCCAGTGCGGTCGTCCTGCTGTTTGCAAGATGATGCGTTCGAAGCCGCAGCGGTGCACGGATGGATAGTCCCATAATGGAGGCGGTCGAACTGCAGTGCGAGCGCGGTCATCGGCGCCTGTTCGACCAGCTCTCCTTCGGGCTCGACGCCGGCCGCTGCCTGCACATCGCCGGCGACAACGGCGCCGGCAAGACCAGCCTGTTGCGGATCCTGTGCGGCCTGCTGAGGCCGACTTTCGGCGAGGTGCGCTGGCAAGGCCGACCCATCGCTCAGGTGCGCGACGAGTACGGAGCCGATCTGGTCTACGTAGGACATCTGAACGGCGTCAAGGACGACTTGACTGCGACCGAGAACCTGCGCACCTGGGCGGCAATGGCCGGACTTCGCGTGGACGCCGACCGATTGGAGCAGGCGTTGCGCCTGCTCGCGATCGAACGGTTCGCCCAGTGGCCGGCGGGTCAGCTGTCCCAGGGCCAGAAGCGGCGCATCGGCCTGGCGCGCTTGACTGTGGCTCGCCAGGCGCGGGTCTGGATCCTGGATGAACCGTTCAACGCGCTGGACAGAAACGGCGTCGAAATCCTGAACCGGCTGATCGCCGAACGCGTCGGCAGCGGCGGGGCGGTCGTGCTGACGACGCATCAGGCCTGGCAGGCGCCGGTCGAGGTCATTCGGCTGGAGCTGGCCGCGGAAGCGGCATCGTGATCGGCGCGCTGCTGGCCGTCGTCCGCCGCGATCTGCTGCTGGCGATGCGACAGCGCGGCGACGTTGCCAACGTGCTGCTCTTCTTCGTGATCGTGGTGACGATGGTTCCGTTGGGAGTCGGCCCGGACCGGGACATGTTGCGGCTGATCGCCCCCGGCGTCGTGTGGGTGGCCGCGCTGCTGTCGGCAATTCTGTCGCTGGGCAGGCTGTTCGCGCTGGATTACGCAGACGGCACACTGGAGCAGATCATGTTGTCCGGCCAGCCGTTGTCGCTGGCAGTGCTCGGCAAGATCGCCGCGCACTGGCTGATGACGGGCGCACCGATCACGGCGCTGTCGGTCGTGCTGGCCATGATGTTCGACATGGCGGCCGCCCCGAGCGCCACGCTGGTCGCTTCGCTGCTGCTCGGCACGCCATCCCTGAGCCTGATCGGAGCGGTGGGCGCGGCGCTGACCTTGGGTCTGCGCGGCGCCGGAGTGCTGGTGACGCTGCTGGTTCTGCCGCTGTACGTTCCCGTTCTCATTTTCGGGGCCGGGGCGGTCGATGCATCGGCCGGCGGGGTGTCACCCGGGGCGCATCTGATGCTGCTGGGCGGGCTGTCGCTGGGCGCCGCGGCCCTGGCGCCCTGGGCGATCGGCGCCGCGCTCCGGGTGTCGGTCGAATAGTTTGAAATAATGGGGCTATGCAGACCCAAGCGATACGTCCCCTGAAATTCGGCTTGCACCGCTTCGCCGCGCCCCCGGAGTTCTATCGGCTGGCGGGGCGGCTGATCCCGTGGTTCGGTTCGGCCGCCGCGCTGCTGGCCGCAGCCGCCCTGTATCTGGGGTTTTTCGTGGCGCCGACCGACTTTCAGCAAGGCGAGGTGTACCGGATCATCTTCATCCACGTTCCGGCCGCCTGGATGGCGATGTTCATCTACGCGGTAATGGCGTTCTGGGCCGGTTTCGGGATGGCATTCAACACCCGGATGTCCTCGATGTGGGCGTGCGCGATGGCGCCGACGGGCGCGCTGATGGCCTTCCTGGCGCTTTGGACCGGCGCGCTGTGGGGCCGCCCGACCTGGGGCGCGTACTGGGCCTGGGACGCCCGGATGACCTCGACGCTGATTCTGCTGTTTCTGTACATCGGCTTCATGGCACTGCACGGCGCAATCGATGATCCTCGCCGGGCCGACCGGGCGGCCGGGGTGCTGGCGCTGGTCGGGGTCGTGAACCTGCCGATCATCTATTTTTCGGTCCAGTGGTGGAACTCCCTGCATCAGGGCGCGTCAGTCAGCCTGACGCGCGCACCCTCGATGGCCGTCACGATGCTGGAGGCGATGTTCGTAATGACGCTTGCCTTCTGGATGTACAGTATCGCCGCTTCGCTGGCGCGCGCGCGTGCGATCCTGCTGGAGCGGGAAAAGCGCTCCAGCTGGGCCCAGGCCGTCGCGCAGGGCTGACGATGCACTGGGCGAGCTGGCAGGATTTCTGGGCGATGGGCGGCTCCGGGCGCTACGTATGGGGCGCCTACGGTCTGGTCGCGCTGGCGCTGGCGACTGAAGTGATGATGCTGCGGGCGCGCGTGCGGCGTGCGCGCGAAATGGCGCGCCGCACTTCGGACTGGTCGAAGAAGGAAACGCAATGAAACCCAGACATCGCCGTGCGGCGCTGATCGTCGCAGGCGTCGCGGTGCTTGGAGTCGCTACGGCGCTGGTGCTGTCGGCCTTCCGGCAGAACCTGGTGTTCTTCTACACACCGAGCGACGTGGCCGCGAACAAGGCGCCGGCCAATCAGACGTTTCGGGTCGGCGGACTGGTCGAGACCGGCAGCGTCAAGCGCGAAGGCGTTCGCGTCACCTTCCGGGTAACCGATACGGCCCAGACGATCACGGTGGCCTACGACGGCATCCTGCCGGATCTGTTCCGCGAGGGCAAAGGCGTGGTCGCCGAGGGCCGGATCGAACCGGGCGGGGTGTTCCGGGCCTCCCAGGTGCTGGCCAAGCACAACGAGAACTACATGCCCCCTGAAGCTGGCCGTGCGCTCGAACAGGCCGAAAAGGCTCGCCGGACCTTGAAAGTTCCGAGCGGATCCTCGAGCTAGCTGACCGCCGGTCAATTGTCCCGAGCGATCGCGGGGAGCCTGAGCTCGACGCGCAGGCCGGTCGGCGAGTTGGCGGACAGTTGCAATCGCCCGTGATGGGCGCGGGCGATCCGATCGACGATCGCCAGCCCGAGTCCGGCTCCGCCGGAGCCCGAACGGGATGCATCGCCGCGCTCGAACGGTCGCAGCAGCCGTTCGATTTGATCCGGCGCTATCCCTGGTCCTGAATCGGACACTGCGACGATGGCTTCGGAGCCATCCCGGTGGACTTCCAGACGCAGGTCCAGGTCACCCGCTGGGCCGCGCCCGTACTGCACGGCGTTGTTCAGCATGTTGTCGAGCGCCCGCGCCAGCTCGGTCGGATGTCCGAGCACGCGCAGCCCGGGTTCGACCTGCTGGTCGACCCGGCAGCCGATGGCGGCGCCGACACGGCTGCGCGACAGGGCGTCGATCGCGAGGGCGGACACATCGGTGGCCTGCGGCGGTCGCGCACCGACCGGCCGCGCATAGTCGAGAAACTGGCGGACGATCAACTCGAGCTGGTCCAGGTCTCCGATCATTCCGCCGCGCACGGCTTCGGGCAGACCGCTCATTTCCAGTTCGAGCCGCAGGCGAGTGAGCGGCGTGCGCAGGTCGTGCGAGACGCCGGCCAGCAAAATCGCCCGCTCCCTTTCGAGCCGGTCGAGGCTGTCGACCATCCGATTGAAGCTTCGGTTCACCATTCGAATCTCGGGAGGTCCCAGATCCGGCAGATTGCGCGGAGTGCGTCCGGCGCCGAGCTCGGCCGCGGCCCTGGACAGTTCCGCCAGGGGTCGATTGACCAGGCCGGCGATGGCCGCCGCGATCAGCAGCGAGATGATCGCTGCCAGCGCCGCCCAGGCGATCCACTCGCGGCCGACGTCGCCGGCCAGCAGGTCGCGGTCGATGAAGGCCCAGTACGCATCGTCGTCGATCGAGAAACTGATCCACACGCCGGGCACGCCGTTCACTTCGGAGGCGAGCCGCGTCGCCGGCCCGAGCTTGGCCCGCACGTTGCGCGTGACCAGACGCACCAGCGCATCGTCGGGCAGCGGCATGAGCTGATCGCCCGGCTCCAGAGGGACGACCCGGATCCCCTCGTTATCGGCCAAGTCGTTCAACAGGTCACGGCGGCGCCCTGGATCCGAGAACACGAGCGCGCTGCGCGTCGTATTGACGATGGAAACGACCTGCTGAGCGATCTGGCGGGCGCGCGGCTCGCGCTCGAACACCTGCACCGTCGGCCACCAGGCCGCCATGGAGGCCGCAAACAAGAGCAGGATCAGCAGGAACGTCCGCCAGAACAGCGGCGGCGAACGAAGCCTCAAGCGGTTCCGTCCGGTATGAACACGTACCCCAGACCCCACACCGTCTGAATAAACCGAGGCTTGGACGGATCCGGTTCGATCAGCTTGCGCAGGCGCGATATCTGCACGTCCAGGCTTCGATCGAACGCCTCGTATTCGCGCCCGCGCGCCATTTCCATCAGCTTCTCGCGCGACAGCGGAACCTTCGGAAATCGCGCGAAGACCTTCAGCACCGCGAACTCGCCGGTCGTCAATGCGACGGGTTCGCCGGAGCGGGTCAGCGTCCGGGTCGCCAGATCCAGCACGAAATCGCCGAATACGACGCTGGTGGCCTCCTGCGAAGGGGCGCCCGGCAACTCGGGTGGCGCCTTGCGGCGGAATATCGCGTTGATGCGCGCCAGCAATTCGCGCGGATTGAACGGTTTGGGCAGGTAATCGTCCGCGCCCATCTCCAGGCCGACGATCCGATCGACGTCTTCGCCCTTCGCGGTCAACATCAGGACCGGAGTCGGGTCGTTGCCCCCGCGCAGGCGCCGCAGTACCGACAGACCGTCCTCACCCGGCATCATCAGGTCCAGGATCAGCAGATCGAAACGCTCGCGTAGCCAGAGCTTGTTCATGGCTGCGGCACCGTCCGCCGTATAGACGGTGAACCCGTTTTCGGTCAGGTAGCGCCGCAGCAAATCACGCAAGCGCTGATCGTCGTCGACGACGAGAATCTTCGGGGAGGGCGCTTTGGACATATCGGTGAGTCGCGGGCCGCGCCGATCGTATCGCCGGGCGCCGAGGGCGCCCGCCCAAGGCACAAAGTGTTACAGAATTTACCCCCCTCGGGCCCACTTTTCGAGCGGCGCGCTGGCGCTAGCGGGCGCCGGATGACAAGATCAGTGTCACGGAGTTCGACAGAATCGATGAGAGTCCCGATCGTCGCGGTCGCCGCAGCGTGTCTGGCCTGGGGCGTCGCCTCGGCGCAGATGGGCCCGTCGTTTGCGCCGCCGGCGCTGCGCGTGGACTCGCCCCCGGCTGCGCCGCCGCCCGACGCGACGGCGGAAATCTGGAGCCACATGACTCCGGAGCAACGCAAGCAACTGTGGCAGCAGCTCACCCCCGATGAGCGCGCCTCGATCTGGCGGCGGCTTCCGCCCGAGCAGCGCCAGGCGATCCGTGAACGCCTTGCTCCCGAGCAGCGCCCGTCGATTCGGCCCGGTCAGCCACCCGAGCAGCACGCCGCTCCGGGACCTGGCCCGAGACTGAGCCCGGAGGAGCGTCGCCGGCTGCGAGAAGAGATTCGCGACGCCCACCGCGATCTGCGGCGCGGTCGGGGGGGTCGGTAGTCGATCAAGCCCGCACGGCGCGACCGCGAGCGCGCCGCGCTTTATTAATACAATGCCACCCCGTGCGGATCCTTGCGATCGAAACGTCGACCGAGCGGTGTTCGGTCGCGCTGGCACGCCCGGCCGGCGTGGTGCAGCGGCAGCAGAAAGCCAGCCAGCGGGTCGCCGAACGTGCGCTGTCGATGGTTGCGGACCTGCTGGCTGAACAATCCGTTACGCTGAGCCAGATCGACGCGTTCGCCTTTGGCAGTGGGCCGGGCGCCTTCACCGGGCTGCGAGTGGCTTGCGCGCTGGTACAGGGGCTCGCGTTCGCGGCCGATCGTCCGGTGATTGCCGTCGGGAGCCTCAGGGCGCTCGCGTTCGGCGCGTGGCAGCAAGTGCGGAGCGATGATCCGCTTCGCGTAATGGCGGCAATCGATGCCCGGATGGGTCAGTTTTATTGGGCCGTTTACGAGCACCACCGGGTGGACGCACGCGAGCTCGCTGCGGCGGCGCTGGCCGTGCCCGAACAAATGGCCGGGCTGGTAGCGCACTGGCAGCCACAAGTGATCGTCGGAAACGCGCTGCGCACGTTCGAAGCTGCCTGGCCGTCACAACACCAGGCGACCCGCTTGCCTGATCTGGCTGCCGACGCGTCGATGACTGCCGAGCTGGCCCGCATCGATCTGGCGGCCGGCCGCACGGTCGCGGCCCGCGACGCCGCCCCCGAATACGTACGCGACCAGGTCGCGCTGACCGTGGCACAGCGGTCAGCCGACGCCGGGAGCGCGCCGTGAGCGCCGTTCGCAGGCCAGAGGAGCCGATGTTCAGGCCGCTGCTGCAGGCGGACCTGAATCAGGTGATGCGGATCGAGGCGGACGTATATCCGTTTCCGTGGACGCGCGGCAATTTCGAGGACGCATTGCGTGCCGGTTACACGGCCTGGGCGATGTTCGACACCGCGGGGTCGATGATTGCCTACGCGATCGCGATGCTGGCGGTCGATGAGGCGCACCTGCTGAACCTGAGTGTGGCGGGCCCGCTTCAGCGGCAGGGGTACGGATGGAAGATGCTGGAGTGGGTCGCACAATCCACGCGCGACTATGGTGCGCGCAGCCTGATGCTGGAGGTGCGTCCCAGTAACGACGCGGCACTACGGCTGTATAAGCGTTACGGCTTCGAACGGATCGGCGTGCGCCCCGGCTACTACCCCGCGGTCGGCGGCCGGGAGGATGCGGTCGTGATGAGGGTGCCCCTGTGACCAGCCTGGACCCGCGTCGCGCGCGCCTGTGGGAGCGGCTCGGGCTCGGGCCCGTCTGGACCGAGCGGTCCGCGCCCGCCTTGGCGCCAGCTGGTTCGGCGCGCGTGCCGGTGGAAGTACCGGTCGCCTTCGACCGAGGGATCGACCGGATGGGCTGGGACGAGCTCGAACGTACGGTGGCCGGCTGCACCGCGTGCGGATTGTGTAAGGCGCGCACCAACACGGTATTCGGCGTCGGCAGCCGTGACTCGCAATGGATGCTGATCGGAGAGGCGCCCGGCGCCGAGGAAGACCTGCGGGGCGAACCCTTCGTCGGGCAGGCGGGCCGACTGCTGGACAGCATCCTGGCCGCCGCCGGACTGGGTCGAGCAGCGACGGGCGCCTCGGCCGTCTATATCGCGAACGTCGTGAAGTGCAGGCCGCCTGCGAATCGCAATCCGGAGCCCGATGAGGTCGTCCGCTGCGAACCGTTCCTGCGACGGCAGATCATGCTGCTTGCGCCGCGCGTGATCGTCGTGATGGGGAGGGTGGCTGCTCAGGCGGTACTCGGCACCGATGCGAGCATTGCATCGCTGCGCGGCCACGCCCATCGGATCGATGTGGCCGGCGCCAGCGTGCCGGTGATCGTCACCTATCACCCGGCCTACCTGTTGCGTAACCTGGCCGACAAGGCCAAGGTCTGGGCCGACATGTGCCTGGCGCGGGAAGTCTTCGATCGGACCCAACCGCGAGCGCACTAGCAGCCGTGGCGGGTGTCTCCAATCTGCGAGACGGCGTCGAACTTGCGCTGGTTGGCCCGGTGCTTCAGGATCACCAGCAGCATCGTGACCGCGACGAAGGCTCCGATCAGGGACATCGTGACCGCGGCCGAAAGACCGGCCACGATCAGCAGCGAGTAAACGCCCAGCATCAACAGGATTCCCAGGTTCTCGTTGAAGTTCTGCACCGCGATCGAATGGCCGGAGGACAGCAACACGTAGCCGCGATGCTGCAGCAGCGCATTCATCGGAACGACGAAGTAGCCGGCCATCGCCCCGATCAGCACCATCACCACGGCTGCTGCCAGCAGAGCCCACGGCACCATGTGCCCCCAGATGACCGGCCCGGAATGGGCCAGGTGGGCGAAGTTCAGCAACGACAGCACCGACACGGTCAGCCCCATCGCGACGCCGACCGGCAGCACGCTGAGCGAGCGCTGCAGCGAGACACGGCCTGCGGCCACAATTGCACCGATCGCGATGCCCACCGCCGCCAGCGCCTGCAGCACCGCGCCGTGAGAAAGATCCAATCCGAGCATGTCGGCCGACCAGCGCAGCACGATGAACTGCAGCGTCGCACCCGCGCCCCAGAATAGCGTGGTGACGGCAAGCGAAATCTGTCCGAGGGGATCCTTCCACAGAGTGACCATGCAGTGTCCGAAGTCGGCCATCAGTCGCCAGAGCGTGCGCTCCTGCTTCCGGTAGCGAACCTGGGTGTCCGGCACCCAGATGTTGATCACGGCCGCAGCGGCGTAGACGCCGCAGATGACCGCGATGGCCGCCTTGCCCACCTTGCCGAGGTCGGGCTCGATATACGGGACTCCCAGCGCCAGCACGATCGTGCTGACGGTCGGCGAAACCAGCACGCCGCCGGCCACGAAGCCCAGGATGATCGATGCGACGGTCAGGCCTTCGATCCATCCGTTGGCCGCCACCAGCCGTTCGGGGGGCAGCAGCTCGGTCACGATCCCGTATTTGGCCGGCGAATAGGCGGCCGCGCCGAAGCCGACCACCGCGTAGGCCAGCAGCGGGTGGATTCCGGTCAGCATCAGCAGGGCGCCGGCGAGCTTGACTCCGTTCGTAATCAGCATCACGCGCGCCTTGGGCATCGAATCGGCGAAGGCGCCGACAAAAGCGGCCAGCAGCACGTACGAAATGAAAAAGAACAGCTTCAGCATCGGCGTCATCCACTGTGGCGCGTGCATTTCGCCGAGCAGGGAGATGGACGCGATCAGCAGTGCGTTGTCGGCCAGCGACGAGCCGAACTGAGCTGCCATCACGAGGAAGAAGCCGCGCGAGAGGACGGCAGCGGGAGCGGGGGTCGGGACCAAGAATGGCAGACGGGCAGACGGCGGGGTGGACTGGGCGGCGCGGTTTATAGCACGAGGCCGACGGGCACCTGCACCGAGAGCCGGTATTCTTTGGAAATCCCCCACGTAGCGAGCACAGGCACGTGCCCAGACCGCTGATCGCCCGCATCGATGGCCACGCGTTGAGCCACAACCTGTCGGTGGCGCGCGCGCGCGCCGGACAGCGCCGCATCTGGGCGGTGGCGAAGGCCAACGCCTACGGCCATGGGCTGGAACGCGCGGTACGCGCCTTTGCCGATGCCGACGGGCTGGCGGTGCTCGAAGTGGAGGAAGCGCAGCGGGCGCGCGAGAGAGGATGGAGCAAGCCCATTCTGCTGCTGGAGGGAGTGTTCGATCCGCGTGAGCTGGACGAGGCGGTGCGGCTCGATCTGACGTGCGTGGTCCACTGCTTCGAGCAGATCGAGATGATCGAGCGCCGGCCCGATCCGGCCGCGCTGAACGTGTATCTGAAGCTGGACAGCGGAATGACTCGCCTGGGTTTTGCGCCGGTCGATGCCGCCTCGGCGCGGCAGCGTCTCGGCGCGGTTGCAGGGGTTCGGGTGGCCGCACTGATGAGCCATCTGGCCAACGCCGACCGCCGGGACCCGGGGCCGTGCAGCGTTCAGGTCCAGCGTCGCGCATTCGACCGGTTGTGCAAGGGGATCCGGGTGGAGACGAGCCTTTGCAATTCGGCCGCGCTGTTCCTGCACCCGGATCTGGGCGATCACTGGGTGCGGCCGGGGATCGCTCTGTATGGTTCGTCACCGGCCGGATCGCCCGCCGCAGCGGCGCTCGGCTTGCGTCCTGCGATGGCCTTGAATTCGGCGCTGATCGCGGTTCGCAAGGTGCCGGCGGGTGCCCAGGTCGGCTATGGCAGTCGCTGGACCGCAGCGCGGCCGACCCGGCTGGGCGTGGTGGCCTGCGGGTATGCGGACGGCTATCCGCGCAGCGCGCCGGACGGCACGCCGGTGTGGGTGGCGGGCCGGCGCGCGGCGCTGGCCGGACGGGTCTCGATGGACATGCTGTCGGTCGATTTGACGGGGATCGACGACGCCGCGGTCGGCAGCCCGGTTCAGCTGTGGGGCGAACACGTGGGCATCGACGAGGTGGCGCGCCACTCGGAGCGGGTCGCTTACGAGCTGATGTGCGGCTTGAATCCGCGGGTGCGGGTCACGGACGCCCTCAGTGATCCGGACTGACGCCCGCGACGTGTCGAATCCGCGAACCCAGTTTGTCTGCAACGCCTGCGGCGGCTCGGCCGTCAAGTGGCAGGGCCAGTGCCCGCACTGCGGCGCCTGGAATGCGCTGATCGAGACCCGCTCCGAAGGGGGCGCGGCGCGGCGGCGCGCCACGGCCACGGGGGCAGCCAGTGCGGTGGCGATCGGCGAGGTGACGGCCGCCGAGCCCCGGCGCCTGTTCACCGGGATCGAGGAGCTCGATCGGGTGCTGGGCGGCGGGCTGGTCGACGGGGGCGTGGTACTGATCGGGGGCGATCCGGGAATCGGCAAATCGACGCTGCTGCTGCAGGCGCTGGCGAAGCTGGCGGCGTCCGAGGCGGTCCTGTATGTGAGCGGAGAGGAGTCGGCGGCCCAGGTGGCGTTGCGTGCCCAACGGCTGGGAATCGAAGCGGACCGCTTGCCCCGCCTCAGGGTGCTGGCCGAAATCGAGTTGGAAACGGTCATCGCCGCGATTGAAGCGGAAAAGCCCCGAGTGGTCGTGGTGGACTCGATTCAGACGCTGTTCACGCCGGCGCTGAGTTCGGCGCCCGGTTCCGTATCGCAGGTGCGCGAATGCGCGGCCAGTCTGACGCGCCTGGCCAAGCGAAGCGGCGCGGTCGTCGTCCTGGTCGGCCACGTGACGAAGGAAGGCGCTCTGGCCGGTCCGCGCGTGCTGGAGCACATGGTCGACACGGTGCTGTACTTCGAGGGCGATACGAACTCCGCCTACCGGCTGGTTCGGGCGTTCAAGAACCGCTTCGGGGCGATCCATGAACTCGGCGTGTTCGCAATGACCGACCGCGGACTGCGTGGCGTGAGCAATCCGTCGGCGCTGTTTCTGTCGCAGCAAGGCGACGGCAAAGGAGGGCTGGTTCCGGGCTCCTGCGTGATGGTGACGCAGGAAGGCAGCCGCCCGATGCTGGTGGAGATTCAAGCGCTGGTGGATGCGGCGCATGTGCCGAACCCGCGGCGGCTGTGCGTCGGGGTCGATCCGCAACGGCTGGCGATGCTGCTGGCCGTGCTCAGTCGGCATGCCGGGGTGGCCACCTACGACCAGGACGTGTTCGTCAACGCGGTGGGCGGCGTGCGGATCGACGAACCGGCCTCCGACCTGGCGGTGCTGCTGGCGGTTCTGTCCTCGATACGGAACCGTCCGCTGCCGCGCGCGATGGTGGTGTTCGGCGAAGTCGGGCTGGCCGGCGAGATCCGGCCGGCGGCGCGCGGCCTCGAACGGATGCGCGAGGCCGCCAAGATCGGTTTTTCGACGGCGCTGATTCCGAAGGCGAACGCGCCGCGCAAGGCGTTCGAGGGACTGGAAGTCATCGCCGTGGAAACGCTGACCGAGGCTATCGGCGAGTTGCGCCTGCGATAGCGCAGCAGCCTAGCGAAGTTCTGCCCTGTTTCGCATCACTGCACAGAACGCCGCAAGCGCGATTGCGCACGCCGCGAGCGGAGCGAATGCGAGCGCCGCAATTCCGGTCAGATCCCACGCGACGCCGCCGATCACTGCTATGACGACCGCGCCACCGTAGCTCAGAGTGAATACCCCCGCCGATGTGCGCGCGACGTCCTCCGGCGGGCACAGGTGCGCCGGCAGGGTCAGTCCCAATATCAACGCTGCGGCGTCGGAAAATCCAAGCACCCCGGCGCAGACGATGGTCACGGGCCCGGTCAGAAAGACGATACCGCCGATGCTGGCGAGCGATGCGAGGCCGGAAGCAAAGTAAGGCCAGGCGCGCAGCTCCAGCCTTCCTGCCACGACCAGCAACAGCAACGAGGCAGGAAGCTGGCCCAGATTCAGTGCCAGCAGCGCCCCGGCGATCAGGTCCGAGCGGCCTTTGCCCGCCAGATAGATTGGGACAAACGCGTTGGCGGCGAAGTAGATCGCGTTGATGCAGCAGAAAAGCCCACCCAACCGCCAGACCAGGCCCAGGCGCCAGTCAGGAAGCCATTTGCGCGGCGGCAGCGACTGCGCGGGGTGGGAGATCCGCGTTCGGGGCGCGAGCGCGTAGACGACGAGCGCGATGATGGCTATCGGCAACGACCATGCGACGAGCGACAGACGCCAGCTGCCGCCGACGAGCGGCAGGATCACGGGAGTCGTGAGCAGAACGGCCAGAATCTCTCCGACCAGAAGGCCGTTCGTATACACGGCAGTCCCGAGGCCGATTCGGTCGGGCAGCCACTGCCGGACTGTGGTCGGCATGATCGGTTGCATGATCGCGACCCCGGCCGACATGACGACGGTCGTCAACAGCAGTACGGCGTAGTTCGGGCTGAGCCCGCGCAGGGCAGATCCTGCAGCCACGAGCGCGAGGCTGCCGGCCAGCGCGGCCACCACGCCGAGGCGCTGAACGAGCAGCGACCCGACCAGCGCGGCGATTGCGAACATGGCCGGCGCAATGCTGCCGAGGAGGCCGACCTCGGTGGCGCTCAAGTGCAGATCGTCGCGTATTGTCGCGATCACCGGTGGCACGGCGAGAATCGTCAGCCGAAGTCCATTTCCGGAAAGCCATAACAGGACTACCGCCTTCCACGGCGTACGGTGTGCACTGGTGCACGTGAGGACTGCCATCGTCAGTCCTGCGAGGCAATGCCGTCACGGGCCGGCATCGGAAGCTGCGAGCCGCGCCGCTTCGAGGCCGGACCGCACCGAGCCTTCGAGCGTCGACGGAAACGGGCTTTCGGCGATATCTCCGGCCAGGTACAGGCCGTCGGCCGGCAGCTGCGGCGGCGGGCGGCGCAACCCGATCGCGGGCAGCAGTGTTGCGCGCCGCTCGATCACGATGTTCTGCGCGATCGAGGGCGGCAGCCCGAATTCCGCGCTGAGCTGGCGGTCGGCGGCGGCGCACAGCGCGCCACGTTCGCTTTCGATCCGCAGCGCCGGAGCGCCGATCACGACGCTGAAGATCCCCTGGTTGGCCGGATCGATCCGGCCGCGATCGAACACCCATTGGCCGGGGCGGTCGTTGGCCGGCTCGTCGAGCAGCGCATAAACGGGTTCGGGCAGGCGGATTCCGTTCGCGTAGCGCAAATAGACGGTGGCGATCGGCTCGTATTGCAGGCTGCGCAGCTCACTGATCGCCGGCTGCAGCGCCTCGATCGAGGCCGACTCGAGCAGGCGCGCCGCCGGCTCGGCGGGAACCGCCAGCACAACGCGGTCGGCCTGCAAACGCTGCTCGCGCAGCTGCACGCTCCAGCCATGGCCAGATCGCGCCAGCGCGATCACCGGCTGGCGCAGAAGGACGGTGGCGCCGGCCTGCTCGAGGTACCGCCGTGCCGCTTCGGGCATCGTGGAGGACAGATCGCGCCGTGTCAGCAGCAGCCGGCTGTCCGCCTCGGCGGCTCCCAGGGTCAGACGCAGCAGGTTCAGGAACATCTGCGACGATGCCTGTGCGGGCTCGGCGTTCATCGCCGCAATGCAAAGCGGTCGCCACAGCCGGCGCACCATCGTGTCGGACTGCGTGGCCAGCAGCGTCGCCACCGGCCGATCGACGGACAGCTGCCACCGACTGCGACGCTGGCGCGCGACCCAGGCGGCCAGCGCGAGGCGGTCGCGCCACCGCACGCGGCGCGCGCGGGCCAGCCCGAACGCGAGGTGCAGCGGGGCCGGCAAGGAGACCGCTCCGAGCCGCCATCCGTCCGGATACCGGACCATGAACGGCAGCGACAGCAGTGTCTGGTGCGGATCGACCCCGAGCAGGCGCATCAGTGCGATGGTTTCGGAGCATGCGCCGAGCAGCAGGTGCTGTCCGTTGTCGACCGCGAAGTCCCGATCACCGATCCGAAGGTCGACGCGCCGGGCCCGGCCGCCGATTGCCGGCGCGGCATCCACCAGCGTGACCGTGGCGCCCAGCCGGGCGGCTTCGACGGCGCACGCCAGGCCCGACCAGCCGGCCCCGATCACCAGCCAGCGGGCAGAGCTTCTCGACTGCGCCGTCATAGCGCCATGGCACCGCCGCGCGGCGGCCCGAACACCCAGGTGCGCCAGGCGATCAGCAGTTTTCGTACCGGGGTCAGCGCGATGCGCTGATGCAGCACGCGGAAGTCGCTGCGCTCCAGCTCGTCCAGCAGCGTCTCGTACAGCGCGCCCAGGATGATGCCGGGTGCCTGGGCGCGCCGCTGCGGCGCCGGCAGATGGGCGGCCGCCGAGCGCAGCGCGGCGCGCGCGCGCTCGGCCTGCCGGGCCATCAGCGGGGCGAAACCCTCCACATAGCGCGCTGCCGACAGGTCTTCCGGTTTCACGTCGAAGTCTCGCAGGTCCCGCATCGGAAACACGATCCGGCCCCGGCGGGCATGCCGGCCCGCATCGCGCACCATCAGGATCATCTGTATCGCGAGCGCGAGCTCGCGCGCGTGTGCTTGCGTGGCCGGCTCCACCGCCCCGAACACCGTCGCTGCCATCTCGCCGAACGGCGCTGCCACAAGATAACAGTGTTGCACCAGCGCGTCGAAATCGTCGAACGGGGCCGGCTCGAGCAACCGAAGGCGCGCTTGCAGCGAAAGCGCGAACGGGGCGGACGAAAGCCCATAGACGGGCACATGAGGCGCCAGTGCGCGCGTAACCGGGTGCTGGGGCTTTTGCTCGAACAGGTGCTGGATTTCCTGCGCCCACCAGCCCAGACCTGCGCGCGCGACGGCCGGATCGGAGGCGTTTTCGATCGCTTCGTCCAATTCCCGGCGCAACGCGTACAGCGCGGTGGCTGCGCGCCTGCGCGCGGCCGGCAGGAACAGCAGGCTGTAGTGGGCGCTGGATGCGACGCAGGCGAGCTTATCCCGGCAGTATTGGTCCGGACTCATCGCGTTCGATTAGAATCCAATTGCCGGTGCGAAGGTGGCGAAATTGGTAGACGCACCAGGTTTAGGTCCTGACGCCTTCACCGGCGTGGGGGTTCGAGTCCCCCCCTTCGCACCACGGACACCGCAGATGAAGGGCTTTGGAACGGTAAGAACCATCCGATCGTGCATTGTCGATGCAGGCTGACATTCAGGATCTCGGTGGATTGCAGCGGCGCGTCGACCTGACCGTCGCGGCCACCGATGTCGCGCAAGAGGTCTCGCAGCGGCTGGCCCGCATAGCGCGGCAGAGCAGCATGCCGGGCTTTCGCCGCGGCAAGGTTCCGATGAAGATCGTCGCGGCCTCGTACGGCTCGCAGATTCAGGCCGAGGTGATGCGGGAAAAGCTCGGCAGCGCTCTGTCGACCGCCCTCGATGCGAGCAAGCTGCGCCTGGCGGGCGCTCCCAGGCTGGAGCCGCAATCGGCGCAGGATGCGGGTCAGATCGCGTTCAGCGCGACGTTCGAGGTCTATCCGGAGATAGACCTCGGCGATCTTTCGCGGGTCGAGCTGCATCGCTACACATGCGGCGTCAGCGAGGCGGACGTCGATCAGACGGTCGAGATCGTTCGGCGCCAGCGGGCGAAGCGGGCAGCGGTGGAGCGCGAAGCCGCTGACGGCGATCGCGTCACGGTCGATTTTCGCGGAACCATCGACGGCCAGGAGTTCGAAGGCGGCGAGGCGAGGGATTTTTCGTTCAACCTGGGCGAAGGGCGGATGCTGCCGGACTTCGAGCAGGCGGTGCGCGGATCGCGCCCCGGCCGGCAGTCGCAATTCACGGTGAGCTTTCCGCCCGACTACCCGGCCAGCAAGGCGGCGGGTCGCACGGCGCAGTTCGCCTTGACGGTCAAGCGGGTCGAGCAGATCGAATTGCCGCCGGTCGATGCGGAATTCGCCCGAGCGCTTGGAATCGCGGACGGAGACCTGTCACGGATGCGGGCCGAACTCAGAGCCAATGTGGAGCGCGAGGTGGCCAGCCGCCTGCGCGCGCGCACGCGCGAACACGTCTTCGACAGGCTGCTCGAGGCGACACGTTTCGAGGTGCCGCAGGCTCTGGTCGACGAGGAACTGCAGCGCCTCGTGAAGGGCGGGGCGGCGGGCGAGGCGCCGGCCGGCGCCGCGCTGCAGCAGGCGGCGCGACATCGGGTGCGGCTCGGGCTGCTGATCGGCGAACTGGTGGCACGGCAGGCACTGCAACCGCGGCCGGAGCAGGTGCGCAAGGCGGTCGAGTCGATCGCCCAGAGTTACGAGAATCCGTCCGAGGTCATACATTGGTACCTGGGCAGCCGCGAGCGCCTGGCCGAGATCGAGGCCGGCTTGACCGAGGACAACGTGGTGAACTGGGCACTGGCGCACGCGAAGGTGAGCGAGGTGGACGTGCCGTTCGACGAACTGATGGGAGGACGCAAGTGAAGCAGCGCGCAGCGATCAACCTGGGCCCGACAGCGGGGCCGCAGGAACCGGTCGGATTGGGCATGGTGCCCATCGTGATCGAGCAAAGCGGTCGGGGCGAGCGCGCCTACGACATCTACTCGCGCCTGTTGAGGGACCGGGTCGTATTCATCGTCGGCCCGATCAACGAGCTGACCGCCAACCTGGTCGTGGCGCAGTTGCTGTTCCTGGAATCGGAAAACCCGGACAAGGAGATCGCGCTGTACATCAACTCTCCCGGTGGCTCGGTGTACGCGGGGATGGCGATCTACGACACGATGCAGTTCATCAAGCCCGACGTCTCCACCATTTGTGTCGGGATGGCCGCCAGCATGGGCGCCTTTCTGCTCGCCGGCGGAGCCAAGGGCAAGCGCTACGCGCTGCCCAACTCGCGGATACTGATCCACCAGCCCTCGGGCGGATCACAGGGCCAGGCCTCCGACATCGAGATCCAGGCGCGCGAAATCCTGTACCTGCGGGAGCGTATCAACAAAATCCTGTCCGATCGGACCGGGCAGCCGGTCGACCGCATTGCACGCGACACCGACCGCGACAACTTCATGTCGGCGGGCGATGCAGTAAGCTACGGGCTGATCGACAAGATCTTCGTCAAGCGGGGCGACGCCCCATGAGCGGCTCTTGGTCGCCGCAGTTCTGACCGCCATTGTTTCGACGGGGAGGAGCGGACGCACGATGACGGACCGGAAGGGATCGAGCGAAAAGCTTCTGTACTGCTCCTTTTGCGGCAAGAGTCAGCACGAGGTCAAGAAGCTGATTGCCGGCCCGTCGGTGTTCATCTGCGACGAGTGCATCGACCTTTGCAACGACATCATCCGCGACGAGGGCTCCGGTGAAGCGGGCGGCAGCGGTCCGCGGTCGGATCTGCCGACGCCCAAGGAGATCTGCTCGATCCTGGACCAGTACGTGATCGGACAGGAAAAGGCCAAGCGCATCCTTTCGGTCGCGGTCTACAACCACTACAAGCGACTGAAGCACCTGGCGACCAAGGACGACGTCGAGCTGGGCAAGAGCAACATCCTGATGATCGGCCCGACCGGCTCCGGCAAGACGCTGCTGGCGCAGACGCTGGCCCGTCTGCTGAACGTGCCGTTCGTGATCGCCGACGCCACCACGCTGACCGAAGCCGGCTACGTCGGAGAGGACGTCGAAAACATCATCCAGAAGCTGCTGCAGAACTGCAGCTATGAGGTCGAGAAGGCGCAGCGCGGGATCGTCTACATCGATGAGATCGACAAGATCTCGCGCAAGAGCGACAACCCGTCGATCACGCGCGACGTCTCCGGCGAGGGCGTGCAGCAGGCGCTGCTGAAGCTGATCGAGGGCACGATCGCCAGCGTGCCGCCACAGGGCGGCCGCAAGCACCCGAACCAGGACTTCGTGCAAATCGACACGACCAACATCCTGTTCGTCTGCGGCGGCGCCTTCGATGGGCTGGAAAAGATCATCCGGAACCGCTCGCAGCGCAGCGGAATCGGCTTCGGCGCGGAAATCGCCACCTCCGGCGACCACTCCGTCAGCGACCTGCTGCAGGACGTTCAGCCCGAGGACCTGATCAAGTTCGGCTTGATCCCGGAACTGGTCGGGCGGCTGCCGGTCGTTGCGACGCTCGATGAGCTCAGCGAAGGGGCGCTGGTGAAGATCCTGGTGGAACCGAAGAACGCGCTGATCAAGCAGTTCCGGCGCCTGCTGTCGATGGAGGGCGTCGAACTGGAAGTGCGTCCCGAAGCTCTGGATGCGATCGCTCAGCGCGCGCTGAAGCGCCGTACCGGTGCGCGCGGCCTGCGCTCGATCGTCGAAAGCATCCTGCTCGACGTGATGTACGACCTGCCGAGCATGGCCAATGTGATCAAGGTCGTCATCGACGAAAGTTCGATCGAAGAAGGCCGACCGATCCTTATCTACTCCGATCAGCCGAAAGTCGCAGGGGCACCCCGCTAACGGGTAGTTGCACCCGCGCAGGTTGCGGGCAAGAGGCCCCACCTGTTCGCTACTGGCCGGCTCCGCGCCGTGCTAGAGTCGAATTGCCCATGGCGCCGGTCCGATTCCTCTTGAATTGGTGCGGATTGTCCCCATTTCCACGGCATCCCGCCGTGAGGATGAGATAAATGTCCACCGCCTTGCTGCCTTTGGAACCCACCGTACTGCCGCTTCTGCCGCTGCGCGATGTGGTTGTATTCCCCCACATGGTGATTCCCCTGTTCGTCGGCAGGCCGAAGTCGATCAAGGCGCTCGAAGCGGCCATGGAGGCCGGCAAGAGCATCATGCTGGTGGCGCAGAAAAACGCGGCCAAGGACGAGCCGTCGGCCGATGACATCTACGCGATCGGCTGCGTGGCCAATATCCTGCAGATGCTGAAGCTGCCGGACGGCACCGTCAAAGTGCTGGTCGAGGGAGCGCAGCGCGCGACGATTCACCGGATCGAGGACCTGACCACGCACTTCGTGTGCGACCTGACCCCGATGGCACCCGAGACCGGGGGCAACGCCGAGCTCGAGGCACTGCGCCGCGCAATCGTCGCGCAGTTCGACCAGTACGTGAAACTGAACAAGAAGATTCCCGCGGAGATCCTGACGTCGATCGCCGGCATCGATGAGGTCGGCCGCCTGGCCGACACGATCGCCGCGCACCTGCCGCTGAAACTGGAGCAGAAGCAGCGGATCCTCGAGATGTCCGGGCTGAACGAGCGGCTGGAACACCTGCTCGGCCAGCTCGAAACGGAAATCGACATCCTGCAGGTCGAAAAGCGGATCCGTGGCCGCGTGAAGCGGCAAATGGAAAAGAGCCAGCGCGAGTACTACCTGAACGAGCAGGTCAAGGCGATCCAGAAGGAGCTGGGCGAAGGCGAAGAGGGCGCCGACCTGGACGAGCTGGACAAGAAGATCAAGGCGGCCCGGATGCCCAAGCAGGCGCGTCAGAAGGCCGAGTCCGAGTTGAAGAAGCTGAAGCTGATGTCGCCGATGTCGGCCGAGGCGACGGTCGTGCGCAATTACATCGACACGCTGGTCAATCTGCCCTGGAAGAAGAAGAGCAAGATCAACAACGATCTGGGCAACGCCCAGCGCGTACTCGACGAGGACCACTACGGGCTGGACAAGGTCAAGGAGCGCATCGTCGAGTACCTGGCGGTCCAGCAGCGGGTCGACCGCCTGAAGGCACCCATACTGTGCCTGGTCGGCGCTCCGGGAGTGGGCAAGACCTCGCTAGGGCAATCGATCGCGCGCGCGACCAACCGCAAGTTCGTCCGCATGGCTCTGGGTGGCGTGCGCGACGAAGCCGAGATCCGGGGACACCGCCGCACCTACATCGGGTCGATGCCGGGCAAGATCCTGCAGAACCTGAGCAAGATCGGCGTGCGCAACCCGCTGTTCCTGCTCGATGAAGTCGACAAGATGGGGATGGACTTCCGCGGAGATCCGTCGTCGGCACTGCTCGAAGTGCTCGATCCCGAGCAGAACCATACCTTCGTCGATCACTACGTGGAGGTCGACTACGACCTGTCGGACGTGATGTTCGTCGCGACGGCCAATACGATGAATATCCCGCCGCCCCTGCTGGACCGGATGGAGGTGATCCGTCTGTCCGGCTACACGGAGGATGAAAAGGTCAACATCGCGATGCGCTATCTGCTGCCCAAGCAGATGAAGAACAACGGCGTGTTCAAGCAGGAGCTGGAGGTGACCTCGGCTGCGATCCGGGACATCGTCCGGTACTACTCGCGCGAGGCCGGCGTGCGTGCGCTCGAGCGCGAGATTTCGAAGATCTGCCGCAAGGTCGTGAAAAACTCGCTGATCAAGGAAAACGGCGGCAAGGTCCGCGTGCTTCCGGGCAACCTGAGCAAGTTCCTGGGTGTGCGCCGCTACACGTTCGGCGTGGCCGAGAAGGAGGCGCAGATCGGACAGGTCACCGGGCTGGCATGGACCGAAGTCGGCGGCGAGCTGCTGACGATCGAAAGCGCGATCATGCCCGGCAAGGGCAACATCATCCGGACCGGCTCGCTGGGCGACGTGATGAAGGAGTCGGTCGAAGCGGCGCGTACCGTGGTTCGGGCGCGCGCCCGGCGGCTCGGCATCAAGGACGAAGCCTTCGAGAAGAGCGACATTCACGTTCACCTGCCGGAAGGCGCCACGCCGAAGGACGGTCCGAGCGCGGGCGTTGCGATCACCACTTCGGTCATCTCGACGCTGAGCGGCATTCCGGTGCGACCCAATGTGGCGATGACGGGCGAGATCACGCTGCGTGGCGAGATCCTGGCGATCGGCGGCTTGAAGGAAAAGCTGCTGGCGGCATTGCGCGGCGGAATCAAGACCGTTCTGATCCCCGAGGAAAACGTGAAGGACCTCGCGGAGATTCCGGATAACGTGAAGAACCGGATCGAAATCGTGCCGGTCAAATGGATCGACCAGCTGCTCGAAGTCGCGCTGACGCGCCAGCCGATCGCGCTGACCGAAGAAGAGGTCGTCGCGGCGGCGCGCGCCCAGCCGGCGCCGGCCGAAGCGGTGAAACCCGAAGCCGCGCCGGGGGAATTCGTCAAGCACTGAACGGGCAGCTGCGCAGACACTGACGGGCCTGCTCACGGCGCGTGCGTAGTGCCACTCGACGGGACCGCTTGACACTGTGAAAGCGGCGCGGTTGAATACTCGCCTTCCACATCTCGGGGCCTTGCACTGACGATCGCGGGTTTGGCGCGAGGCGGGTGTTCGATTCGAACGAAAAAGTCGACAAGACGACTTGGGAGGGGGTGGCAGTGAACAAGACCGAACTGATCGAGCATATCGCGCGTCAGGCCGATATCTCGAAAGCGGCGGCTGGTCGCGCGCTGGAAGCGATCGTCGGCGGCATTCGTACGTCCCTGAAAAAGGGCAATTCCGTCACGCTGGTCGGCTTCGGCACATTCATGGTCGGCAAGCGCGCGGCGCGGCTTGGCCGCAACCCACGCACCAATCAGCCGATCAAGATCAAGGCCGCGAGGGTTCCGAAGTTCCGGGCTGGCAAGGCCCTGAAGGATGCAGTAAACTGATTTGTTCCGGTGCCCTTGCACGCGGCGCACGGTAAGGAGATTCGGCGCGCGAAGGGTGCTTAGCTCAGTTGGTAGAGCGGCGCCCTTACAAGGCGTAGGTCGGGAGTTCGAACCTCTCAGCACCCACCACAGGCGACGCGTCGGACAGCAGGCACGCGCGGAGTGGTAGTTCAGCTGGTTAGAATACCGGCCTGTCACGCCGGGGGTCGCGGGTTCGAGTCCCGTCCACTCCGCCATT
>Ga0137377_10000340_pt1 | contig 27157 bp, 23 predicted proteins | sample SagtaG_22_FD_104815 | JGI IMG/M metagenome (GOLD analysis project Ga0137377, IMG submission 104815) | Vadose zone soil microbial communities from Sagehorn Ranch, Mendocino, California, USA - Sage2_L_40_16 metaG | ecosystem: Environmental > Terrestrial > Soil > Vadose zone | place: USA... | reverse complement strand
CGGGCATTGGGGGTGTCCGCGACGATAATGCCGATGACCGATGACGCCGTGCGAACCCAAGTCCGAACGGACGACGGGTGGCTCGAATTCCAGGAGTACTTCGTCCATCGACGCCAGGAGCCCCTCGTTCACGAAGTGCGCTTTGACGGGATCGAACGTGCCGTCGTGCCCGCGCGGGTTGGCGGCGAGATCGGCTTCGCCGAAGCGATCGTGATGGCGCCGTCAAACCCCATCGTCTCGATCGGGCCGATCCTGGCAGTGCCGGGGATGCGCGGGCTGCTCGACGCCGCTCGACGCGGCGGCACCCCGGTCGTCGCGGTCTCCCCGATCGTCGGCGGCCGGGCTTTGAAGGGCCCAGCCGACACGATGCTCGCATCGCTGGGTCATGAGGCCAGCGCGCTCGGCGTCGCGCGGATTTACGAAGGGCTGGTCGACGCATTCGTGCTGGACCGGGCCGACGCGGCTCTCGCGAAGGACGTCGGGGCGCTGGGCCTGCAGGCTGTCGTCACGGACACCGTGATGACCGACGACGCGAGCCGGGCCCGCCTGGCGGCGGAGGTGCTCGAAGCGGCGAAGAGCGCCAGGCGCTGAGCTCCCGCGTCACGTCGCGTAGGATGCCGGGATGGACGCCCGCCCAGCGCCCCCATCCCGAACCTTCGCCGTGATTCCGGTCGGGTCCCTCGAGGGCGCCAAGTCGCGACTCGGCGAGACCCTCGACGCGGAGGAACGGCACGACCTGGCGCTGCGGATGGCGCGCCGAACAATCGAAGCCGCGGCGCACTCGCCGGACATCGACGAGGTCCTCGTCGTGACGCCCGACGCGGAAGTCCGCGAGCTCGCCCTCGCCGCCGGCGCCAGGCCGCTGCGCCAGCGGAGCCAGGGCCTCAACCGAGGATTGGGCGAAGCGCGCGAGGAGGCCGTCGCCGCCGGGGCGGACGCGTTGCTCGTCCTGCCAATCGATCTCCCGCGGGTGTCGGCGGATGCGATCTCGGACGTGCTGGCACCTCTCCGCGACCCGCGCCGGCCGCTGGTCGTGATCGTCCCCGACCGACACGGTCGGGGTACGAACGCCCTCCTGGTCGCCCCGCCGGACGCTATTGAATTCGGCTTCGGAGGCGACAGCCGCGCCGCCCATGCGGAGTGTGCCCAGGAAGTCGGGGCTCGGCTCGTCGAACTGGACGGCCCGCTCACGCTCGACCTCGACACCCCCGACGATCTCCTCCTGGTGCAGGCGGAGTTGCCCAGTGCCGTCGATGCCCTCTGAGCTCAGGGTGATCGCGCTCGAGGGTGTGCCCGAAGTTCGGACTGGTGACGACCTCGCGGCCCTCCTGAACGACGCGATCGCGCGGACCCCTCACGCGGCGCCACTCCGCGAGGACGACGTGCTCGTCGTGACGCAGAAGGTCGTGTCCAAGGCAGAAGGCGCCATCGTGGATTTGTCCACGGTCCGGCCGCGGCCCGAAGCCAGCGAGTTCGCTCGGCGATTCGACCGGGACGCGCGGCAGGTGGAAGTCGTCCTTCGAGAGGCGCGCCGAGTGGTACGCATGGAGCAGGGGGTGCTGATCACCGAAACGGAGCACGGCTTCGTGTGCGCCAATGGGGGCGTCGACGCCTCGAACGTGGGCCCGGATTCGGGGAGCGTGGTGACCTTGCTTCCGCGGGATCCCGATGCCTCGGCAGCGCGTATCCGGGAGGGCGTGCGGGAGCGGACCGGAGTCGACCTCCCGGTCGTCGTCTCGGACTCATTCGGGCGTCCGTGGCGATGGGGCATCGTCGATGTGGCGATCGGCGTTTCCGGGCTGGCCCCGCTCGACGACCTGAGAGGCAGCGTCGACCACGACGGCCGGCCGATGCGCTCGACGGTTCGGGCGATCGCCGACGAGCTGGCGTCCGCCGCAGAGCTGGTGCTGGGCAAGACTGCCGGCAGGCCGGCGGCAGTCGTCCGGGGCGCAGGCATCAGGCGTGGCGAAGGCTCGATCCGGGAGATGGTCATGCCGCCCGAGAACGACCTCTTCCGCTAGCGGCTCCGATTCCGCCGGCGCGTCTGACGCGCCGTGATCGTCCGGGGCGTACGCTAGCCGCTCTGCCTCGCGGGCTGCGGCCCGCCTTCCGTTTGCCCAGGAGATCCCGGTGAAGCTCGGACTTCAGATTCCCTCGTTCGCCTTTCCCGGCGGCACCCCGGCAATCGCACCCACGCTGGCCCGTATCGTGCGCACCGCCGACGACGCCGGGTTTGACTCGATCTGGGTGATGGACCATTTCTTCCAGATCCGCAGCGTGGGCCCAACGACCGATCCGATGCTCGAAGGCTGGACGACCCTGGGCTTCCTGGCCGCGAACTCACAGCGCGCGCGGCTCGGACTGCTGGTCGGTGGCGTCCACTACCGCTACCCCGGCCTGTGGGTGAAGGCCGCGACGACGCTCGACGTGCTGTCCGGCGGACGCGCCTGGCTGGGCATCGGAGCGGCATGGAACGAGCAGGAGTCGCGCGCCCTCGGGTTCCCGTTCCCGCCCCTCGGCCAGCGCTTCGAAATGCTCGAGGAAACCCTGGAGATCGCCCACGCCATGTTCGAAGGCGAGCGAGGCACCGAAGGCGAGTTCCACGGCCGGCAATTCCACGCGACCCGGCTCCTCAACTCACCCCAGTCGCTGTCCCGCCCGCGCGTCCCGATCATGATCGGAGGCGGCGGCGAACGGAAGACGCTCCGGCTGGTCGCCCAGTACGCGGACGCGTGCAACGTCTTCGGGCAGCCCTCGGGGATCGCCCGGAAGTACGCCATCCTCAGGGAGCACTGCCAGGCCGTTGGCCGACCCTACCAGGAGATCGAGCGGTCGACGCTCCAGTTCCTGAACATCTCCTCCGATGGCCGTAACGGGACGGAGACGCCCAGCCGGATCGCGGATCGGCTCGGGGAGCTGGGCGACGCGGGGGCACAGCACATCGTCGTCAGCGTTCGCGATGTGTTCGACACCGACAAGCTGGAGCTGATCGGGCGGGAGCTGATTCCCCAGCTGAAGGCCGCCTGATTCGACGTGGCACGATACCCCCAGGGAGTATGCCGCTCGTGCTAGCATTCGGTGAAGAGACATGACCGAGCGAAACATGAACGAGACCAATACGGCGGCAGACGAGGCGTCCTCGCCACTCGGGGGTCTGACCATCGACTTCTCCGCCGACGGCGGCTCCAAAGCTCCAGCCGGTGGTTCGTTTGGCTTCAGCCCGATCGCCATCGAGTCGGACGCCGTCGCTGCGCCGGGCGGCCCATCGAGCCAATCGGCTCGCGGGGGCCGAACCCATACGAAGCTGCTCGTCATCGGGTCCGGGCCGGCCGGCCTCACGGCTGCGATCTACGGCGCTCGCGCCAACCTCGAGCCCGTCGTCCTGGCCGGATCGGCACCGGGCGGTCAGCTCATGATCACGAGCGACGTCGAGAACTATCCGGGCTTCCCGGACGGTATCCAGGGGCCGGATCTGATGGCCCTGTTCCGGGCGCAGGCCGAACGGTTCGGGACACACATCGAAGACGTCGACGTGGACCGGGTGGACCTGAGCGGCCGGCCGTTCCATGCCTGGGCGCGGGGCGTCGAGTACACCGCCGAGGCCGTGATCGTGGCGACCGGCGCATCCGCGCTGTGGCTGGGGATCGAAAGCGAGACTCGCCTGCGTGGCCGCGGGGTGTCCGCGTGCGCGACTTGTGATGGCTTCTTCTTCCGGGACAAGGAGATCGCGGTCGTCGGCGGGGGCGACACGGCCTTCGAAGAGGCCCTCTTCCTGACGCGCTTCGCGACCAAGGTCCACATGCTCCACCGGCGCGAGTCGTTCCGCGCCAGCAAGATCATGCAGGACAGGGCGGTAGCCCATCCCAAGATCGACATCCACCCGAACATCGTGGTCGAGGAGGTCCTCGGGGAGCACCACGTCGAGGCTCTCCAGCTTCGCAACACCGCGAGCGGCGAAGTTGATCGGATGGACGTCCAGGGATTGTTCATCGCCATCGGCTACAAGCCCAATACGCAGATCTTCGGCGGCTGGCTGGACATCGACCCGATGGGCTATCTGGTCGTGCGCGACGAGACGGGCTCGAAGATCGACGGCGTGTTCATCGCCGGTGATGTCCACGATCACCGGTACCGGCAGGCCGTGACCGCCGCCGGTGACGGCTCAAAGGCCGCCATCGACGCCGAACGCTGGCTGGAATCACAAGGCGTGACGGAAGCGAGCACGGCCACCGCGTGGTGAGGGCTCCCGGCCGAACGGCGGTCCTTGCCCGGCGTGGAGTCGGACCGACCGCAGGGGAACTGGTCCACGAAGCCCTGGACCGGGCGTTCGCGGGGTCTCCGGCTCCTGCCGAGGAGATCGTCGCGTTGGACGCAGGCTGCGGCCGCGCATCGGCCCTGACCGCCTACCGAGCGCGTATCGGACGGTTCGTCGGCGCGGACATCCATGCACCTGCGCCGGACGCCCTGCCCCACCTGGACGAGTTCGCGGCGGTCGACCTGTGCTCGGAGGCCGATGCCTTCCCGCCGGGCTCGTTCGACGTGGTCCTGTCGAGCTTCACGATGGAGCATTTCGCCGATCCACCCGCGGCGCTCCGAAACCTGCGCGCGTGGCTGAAACCGGGTGGCAGGCTGGTCCTGTCGACGGTCAACCGCCGGCATCCCTTCGTGTGGGCCTATCTGGCGATCCCGCCGCGGGTTCGACGCCCACTGCAGCGCCTGGTCAAGGCCTCAGCGGCCGATGCTCATCCGATCGTCGGCGCCTGCAACGACCCGGCGGCCGTTCGCGCCGCGCTCGAAGACGCCGGCTTCTCGGCTATCGAGATCCGGACCACCGGCCACCTCGCCCGCGCATGGGGACGTCACCTTCCGACGTACGTGCTGGGGCTTCTCGGCGACCTCGGTGCGCGATCGATTCCTTCGCGCCGATCCACGATCGTGGCCGAGGCGATTGCCCGCCACGACTGAACCGGCGGCGAGCGATGAGCCGCTCGGCGCCGTCGTCGATGGGTCCGTGATAGCGTCGCGGCCATGACCTTCATGCGCGGTGGCGGGGGCAGGTTCGGGATGGGCGCCCAGGATGCCCCCCCGATTCCCAAGGAGCGCCGGGGCCGGACCGTGCGCCGCATCGTGGCCTTCTTCCGGCCGTACCGGCTGCCGGTCGTCATCGTCCTCGTGGCGATCCTGGCGACGAGCCTCATCGGCCTGGTCAATCCGTACCTGCTCAAGCTCCTGATCGACGACGTCATCGTCGGTCACCACTTCGAGCTGCTCAACCTGTATGTCGGCCTGATGATCGTGCTGCCCATCGTGTCCGGCCTGATCGGCGTCGGCCAGAGCTACCTCAACAACATCATTGGCCAGAACGTCATGCAGGACCTTCGCAACGCGCTCTACGCGCATCTCCAGCGAATGCCGCTACGGTTCTTCACCGAGACACGCACCGGCGAGATCCAGAGCCGCCTCGCCAACGACGTGGGCGGCGTCCAGGCGGTCGTTACGGACACGGCGAGCTCGGTCACGAGCAACCTGGCGGTCACGCTCAGCACGATCGTCGCGATGTTCCTGCTCGACTGGCGGCTGACGCTCCTGTCGCTGGGGCTGCTGCCCTTCTTCGCCTATCTGACGTTCCGCGTCGGCAAGGTCCGCCGGGCCGTGAGCAGCGAGACCCAAAAGTCGCTCGCGGACATCACCGCCGCGACCGAGGAGACCCTCAGCGTCAGCGGCATGCTGTTGATGAAGACGTTCGGGCAACAGGCGTCCCAGCTGGATCGCTTTCGACGGCTCAATCGGATCCTGGCCGCACTCCAGATCCGACAGGCAATGGTCGGTCGCTGGTTCTTCATGATCATCGGCACGATCTTCTCGATCACGCCAGCGTTCGTGTACTGGCTTGCCGGGACGCTTGCCGCCAGCGGCGACCCGTCCGCCCCGACGGCCGGCGTGATCGTCGCCTTCACGACGCTCCAGAGCCGGCTCTTCTTCCCGCTCGGCCAGCTGCTCAACGTACAGGTGGAGATCCAGGGCTCGCTGGCGTTGTTCGACCGCATCTTCGAGTACCTCGAAATGGATCCAGAGATCGTCGACGCACCGGACGCGGTGAGCCTGGATGCGCGGACGGTTCGAGGCCGCGTCCGCTTCCATCACGTCGCATTCCGCTACCCGCTCGCCGCGGTCCCCTCGGCCAGAGCCCTCGCGTCCGCCGACGGGCATCGCCATGAGGTCGCCGTCGCGCTTTCGGCCGCAAGTGCCACGACGCCGGAGGTCGCGGAGGTTTTGACCGAGGACGCCGACGGCAGCGCTGCGATCGCGCCGCCGCCCATCCTTCCGTTCGCCCTCGAGGACATCGACTTCGAGGTCGAAGCGGGCCAGCTCGTCGCGCTGGTGGGGCCGTCAGGTTCGGGCAAGACGACGACCACCTACCTCGTGCCGCGGCTGTACGACGTGGACACCGGGGCTGTCGAGATCGATGGGCACGACGTCCGCCGGGTCAGCCTCGCGTCGCTCGGCGAAGTGATCGGCTTCGTGACCCAGGAGACCTACCTCTTCCACGCGTCCGTGAGGGACAACCTCCGCTATGCGCGTCCGGACGCCACCGACGCGGAGCTCGAGGTCGCTACGCGCGCCGCCGCGATCCACGAGCGGATCCTGGAGCTGCCCGAGGGCTACGACACGTTCGTCGGAGAGCGCGGCTACAAGCTGTCGGGCGGTGAGAAGCAACGCGTGGCGATCGCGCGCGTCCTGCTGAAGGATCCGCGAATCCTCATCCTCGATGAGGCGACGTCGGCTTTGGACACCGTGAGCGAGCGGCTCATCCAGGCCGCTCTCGAACGGCTGATGGAGAACCGCACGACCATTGCGATTGCGCACCGCCTCTCGACGATCCTGCGGGCGGACAGGATCCTGGTCTACGAGCGGGGGCGGATCGTGGAACGCGGCACGCACGCGGAGCTGCTCCGGACGGGCGGCCTGTACGCGCGCCTCTATCGCGAGCAATTCCTGGCCGAGAGCGAGGCAGCCGATGCGGCCGGCGAGGCCGATGCGGCCGGCGCCGCCGGAGCCGCCGATGACGTCGCCCCCGAGCCAGTGGCATGACGGACGTCAAACGCGTCCAGGCACGCTACGAAGGCGGCATGGCGTTCGCATCGAGGACCGGCTCGGGCCACGCAATCCCCGTCGACGACGGGAACGGAGACAGCGGTCCCCGGCCGACCGAGCTGCTGATGGCTGCGCTCGCCACCTGCACCGGCATGGACGTGGTGTCGATCCTGGCCAAGAAGCGGCAGGCGCCGGTCGCCTACACCGTCCATGCCACCGGCGAACAGCGCGACGCGTATCCGCAGGTCTTCACGACGATCGAGCTCCTCCACGACGTCGAGGGGCCCGACCTCGACGTGGCAGCTGTCCGCCGGTCGATCGAGCTGTCGGCGCGCAAGTACTGCCCGATCAACGCGATGGTCTCGGCCGGTCCCACCACGGTCCACCACCGCTACCGGGTCCGCCGGACCGGTGGCGAGCCGCTCGACGAATCGGGCGAGGTGTGCGTCACTGGTCCCTATGAACCCCCGCAAGTCGACGCTGACTGACCGCCCGTCGACGCTGACTGACCGCCCGTCGACGCCGCCACGGCCAGGCCGGAGGGCCGCCGTGTCTGGCGCGCGGCCGAAAACGGAGCGGGACCGCTCCGGACCGAAAGCGGCGCAGGAGCGCTCCGACACCGAGCGGAAGCTGCGCGAGCTGTCCCTGCTCCAGGAGTTCGCACAGCTCGCTACACGCGCTCGCGACTGGGACGATCTCATGCGAACGCTCGTCGATCGGACCACGCTGGCCCTGGGGGTCGAGGTCTGCTCCTTCTACCTTCTCGACCGGGACGGCGCCCGCCTGACGCTCGCCGCCACGAACGGCCTGGACAGCGACCAGGTCGGCCGTGTCCACCTAGGCATCGGCGAGGGCGTCACCGGGCTGGCCGCAGCCGAGCGACGTCCAGTCCAAGTCCCCGACGTTCGCGTCGATCCCCACTTCAAGTGGATTCCCGGGTTCGACGTGGCGGGTCTGACGTCGATGCTCTCCGTTCCGCTGACGTGGGACGACCGCCTCGTGGGCGTTCTCAACGTCCAGACGGCCGAGCCGCGGACGTTCGCGACCGAGGACGTGGGCTTCCTGCAGACGATCGCCGCGCTGCTCGCGGGCATCGTCGAGAAGGGCCGCGTCCAGGCCGAGGCGGAATCCCAGCTGGCCACGCTTACCGCCCTCGACCAGGCACGCGCCGAGCTGCTGTCGGTTGTGACCCATGAGCTGCGCACGCCTCTGGCAATCGTCCGGGCCTACCTCGATCTCCTGGCCGATGCGGCCAGCGGGGTCGAAGAGCCGCCCGCAAGAGCCTCCGCCGACGACTGGCGCTCGGCCGCGGTGGAGCAGGTCACGCGCCTGGACCGGCTGGTCGACTCGATCCTCGCCGCGGTTCGCGGCGACGGGCTGACGCGACTCGCTCGCGAGCCGTTCGATGTCGGCGAGGTGGTCTCCGGCTCGATCGAAACCCTCGCCCTCCTCCTGCGCCCGCACAAGCTGCGCTGGAGCGCGCCCTCGGAGCCGCTGGTGGGCTTGGGCGACGAAGCCCGTTTCCGGCAGGTCCTCGAGCACCTTCTCGAAAACGAGTCGAAGTACGCCCCCCGCGGCCGTGGGATCAGCCTCGGGGCGTGGCGCGACAACGGCGAGGTTCGGGCCTATGTCACGGATGACGGGATGGGCGTGCCGAGCGAGGAGTGGGAGTCCGTATTCGAGGCTTTCGTCCGCGTCGACCGTCGCCATCTGCGCGGCTCGGGCATCGGGCTGTACGCGGCCCGGCGGCTCATGGAGGCCATGGGCGGTCGCGTCTGGATCGAGGCCAACGGCTACGGCGGAAGCCGATTCGTCGTTGCGCTCCCGGAGGCGCCCGACGTGGAGTCGCACGCGCCCCGCCGGTAGGCGGCCCCGATCAGGCGCGCGCGACCACCCGGCTGGACTCCGCGCGAAGGCGAGCGTAGCCGGGCTTGACCACCTCGTTGATGAGCCGGAGCCGCTCGTCGAACGGGGCGAAGGCGCTCTTCATGGCGTTGATCGTCAGCCACTCCATCTCGCCCAGGCCGATCGAGAAAGCTTCGTCGAGTGCGGCGAACTCACTCGACAGCGTGACGTCCGACATCAGGCGGTTGTCCGTGTTGACCGTGACCCGGAAGCGCAGGCGCCTTAGGAGGTCGATCGGATGCTCGTGGATCGACGGAGCCGCACCAGTGTGAACGTTCGAGGTGGGGCACATCTCGAGCGGGACGCGGCGGTCCCGAACATAGGCGGCCAGGCGTCCCAGCTCGACCGAGCCGTCCGGCTGAACGACGACGTCGTCCACGATCCGCACACCGTGTCCCAGTCGCTCAGCCCCGCAGAACTGGAGCGCCTCCCAGATCGAAGGCAGCCCGAACGACTCGCCGGCATGGATCGTGATGTGGAAGTTCTCCCGGCGCACGTAGTCGTAAGCATCGAGATAGCGCGTCGGCGGGTAGCCCTTCTCGGGACCCGCCATGTCGAACCCGACGACTCCGGCATCGCGCCAGCGCACGGCGCACTCCGCGACCTCGACCGAACGTGCCGCCTGGCGCATGGCCGTCACGAGGGCCTTCATCACGATGGGACGGCCGGCAGCGGCCGCGCGCTCGACGCCGATGCGGAAGCCCTCGAGATTGGCCTCGACGACCTCATCCAGCGTGAGACCTCGCTCGGTCGACAGCTCGGGCGCGTAGCGAACCTCGGCGTATGCGACGCCGTCGGCCGCCAGATCCTCCGCGCATTCGGCGGCGACGCGGGTGATCGCGTCCCGTTCCTGCAGAACGCCGACGGTGTGGGCGAACGTTTCCAGGTATAGCTCGAGCGACTTCCGGTCTGCTCCGCGGCGGATCCAGGTGGCCAGCTCGACCGGGTCTGTGGTGGGCAGGCCTGCGTAGCCGAATTCGGCGGCGAGGTCCACGATCGTGGCGGGCCTGAGGCCCCCATCAAGGTGGTCGTGCAGGAGGGCCTTCGGCGCGCGGCGGATCGTCTCCGGACTGAGCATCAGGGCATGGTAGGTCGTCGGCCCCTTGGCGTGGCAGGCCCGCGGTCCGTATACGGCGAAGACACGGTGTCAACTCATGGTCATATCGACTACCCTGCCCGGAACGCGCTGACCGTCACCTGTGCCGGCGTGGGGAGGAGTGGGAGCGCGGTTATGTCCTCGTCGATTCGCGCACGCATTGCGGCGCTCGGAGCAGGCATCGGCCTGCTCTGTCCCATGGTTATCGCGGCTGCGATTTCGGCCGCTCCACCAGCTGGCGGAGCCTCATCGCGCCATATGGTCACCGGAGAGCCCTTCGCAGACAAGCCTTCTCGCTTCGCCACGATGTCGTCACGCGGTCAGGTTCGTGTGGCCGATCTGCCAGCACCGAAGACCTCGCATCGGTCTTCGAGGAGCCGCCCGGCGCTCCCGCTGCGCCACGCGCAGTCAGGAAGCTGGCCTTTCGCTGCTGCGGTCACACCCCCTCTGCCGGTTCCGGCCACGCCGACGGCGAATCCGTCCGCCGTACTCCCGGGCTTCCAGGGTGTGAATCTTGCGACCCCCGGCGAGCCCCTCGTTGAGCCGCCTGACCCGTGGGTGGCTGTCGGCCCCGACAGCGTCGTTCAGGCAGTCAACCTGATGCTTCGCATCACCGACCGCAACGGGGCGAATGCTCTCGACGTCACGCTCCCCGACTTCTTTCTGCTGCCCGCCGATGCCTTCGACTCGGATCCTCGCGTGATCTACGACTCTCTGCATGGTCGCTGGGTTGCCATCGAGCTTAGTTGGGACTGCACGACCGGAGGGGGAGCCGCGTTCGGCCACGGCTATCTCGACATCGCAATCTCGAGGACGAACAACCCGCGCGGCCTTTGGGACAGCTACTACCGGATCTATAACGACACCTTGCCCGACTACCCGGGCATCGGGACATCGACGGACAAGGTGGTTCTCAGCGCGAACGTCTTCCAGATGGGGCCCGGCGCGGACTGCGTGAGCACCACGCCGCTGGGCACCGACTTCACCGGTTTCGACTGGGCGGACCTCGTGAACGGGGGCGGTCTCGGCTATGCAGCAACCGGGGTCCTCGACAGCAGAAGCATCGTCCGGCCGGCTGTCCAGAGCCCTGCGACCAGTGCGGCCGTCTACTGGGTCTCATACGGCGACGACTCGGGCAGTTTGGTCGTGAATGAAGGGACTGTCACCGGATCGGTCACGGCCAGAACATTCGATGTGAACGGCACAACGCTCGCCGACCTGGTCTCCAGGCCCCTGGAGCCGCCGACGCCGCAGCAACCAAGTGGCAACGTCGTCGACCCATCTGCAATCGACTCCCGGATCACGGACGCGATCTGGCAGAGCAACAAGCTGACCTGGATCGCGACGTATCCGTGCACTCCCGCGGGCGACACTCAAGCGCGGGACTGCGTGCGTTTAACCCAAATCAACACGGGAACCTCCAGTCCGACCTTGCTTCAAGACTTCCTTATTGCAGAGACCGGAAAAGACAACTACATGGGCGGCATCGGGCTTACCGCCAACGGGACGTTGCATGTCGTCTGGACGCGGTCGTCAAGCACCGCCGGCGAGTACCCATCGTCGTACACCAGCTACCAGCTGTCGTCGGATGCGGTCAACTCGATTAGCCCGAAACAACCGCTTCAAGGCGGCGCGACCAACTACACCGGACAGCGCTGGGGTGATTACGTCGGGGTCGCCCAAGATCCCCAGGACCCGGACGCCGTCTGGCAAGGCAACGAGTTCGTCTCGTTCGACAGCAAATGGAGCACCTATGTCTCCCAGCTGAAGACCGGGTCGGGGTTTACTTATTGGCCGATCGCGCCGGTTCGGGTCATGGACAGCCGAATCAATCGGGGCATCAGCGGCCCGCTGCCGAACAACGTCGCCAGGACCTTCCCGGTCGCAGGCACAATGGGGATCCCCGCCAATGCCAGCGCGATCACCGGGAACCTGACGGCCGTCGGCCAGACCGCCCCCGGCTACGTCGCATTGACCGTGTCTCCGACGACGACTCCTTCCACGTCCACGCTCAACTTCCCTCTCGGCGATGTCCGGGCCAACAACGTGACGATGCCGCTTAGCGCGTCGGGGAAGCTGTCGGCTGTGTACAAGGCAAGCGCCGGCAAGACAACGCACCTGCTCCTGGACGTCACCGGCTATTTCCTTCCCACGGGCGGGGCGACATACAGCACTCTCACCCCGGCTCGGATTCTCGATACCCGTCCGACCGTCCACATCGGGCCGTACGGCACTCCTTTCATCGCAAACGTGCCGCGGGTCTTCCCGGTCTGGAACCAGGGGCTCGTGCCGACCACGGCGACGGCCGTCACCGGCAACCTGACCGTCACCGGCCAGACCGGACCCGGCTACCTCTCGCTGAGTGACACGAACACAGCGAGCCCGTCGACGTCGACGCTCAACTTCCCCGTCGGCGACAGCCGGGCCAACGGCGTGAGCGTCAAGCTGACCACGACGGGCAGCCTGTGGGCCGTGTACAAGACGTCCGGTTTCAGGACCGCCCACGTCATCTTCGACGTAACCGGCTACTACGTGCCCGGAACGGGCGGGCTCAGCTTCTTCCCTTTGAACCCAGGCCGCCGCCTCGATGGCCGGCCAAGCGTAAATCTCGGCCTGCCCGGTCCATTCGCTGCCAGCGTCGCGCGAACGCTCGACGTCGACGGTCACGTCGGTGTCCCGGCGGGCGCAAAAGCGATCACGGGCAATCTGACGGTGACGGGCCAGACCAGAGCTGGCTACGCGTCGATCACCCCCGACCCCGACAACGCGCCTGCGACCTCCGCTATCAACTTCCCACTCGGTGACACGCGCGCGAACGGGGTCACCGTCCCGCTCAATGGTTCTGGAGACATGTCTCTCGTGTACAAGGCGGGGAGCGGCACGGCGTACCTGATCCTCGACGTCGCCGGGTACTTCAAATGACCGACTGAGGGCCAGCGTCAACGCCCCAGCGCGAGAAGGACGGCGCCGGCCAGCACGATCGAGGCCGCGGCGATGCGGGAGGCAGCTGATCGCCAGCCGGCCGTCTCGCCCAGGCGCAGGGCGCCCCAGCCCGACGCCAGGACGATCGCGGACTCGCGCAGCGGAGCCACCACGGCAAGCGGCGCCAGCGAGAGCGCGATGAGGATCAGGAAATACGCGGCCAGGGTGATGGCTCCGCCGAACGCCGCGCGCGGGACATCGACGTTCGTCGAGGCGCGTTCATCAGAGAACAAGCCTCGTGAGCCGAACACGATGACGTTCACCGAGATCGCCATGGCCAGCCACAGCAGGGCCGCGTACAGCCACGGCTCTACGAGCCGGACGGCGACGCGGTCGACCGCGGAATAGAGCGCGATCATGACTCCGGCACCGAAGGCAAACCCGCTCCCGTTGGCTAGCCCCGCTCCTGCCCTCGTTCGGACGAGCCGGAGCGAGCGCCAGGGGCGTTGCAGCGCGAGCAAGCCCACCAGGACGGCGCCAATGCCGAAAATGGCGACCGGCCCGAGACGCTCGCCAAGGAAGGCGACCCCGATGAAGACCGCCAGCAGCGGCGCCGTCCCGCGGGCCACCGGGTACACGACCGACAGGTCCCCACGGCGGTAGGCCATCGAGAGCAGCACGAAGTAGACGCCTTCGATTGCCCCCGAGATCGCGGCCAGGAGGACGACCTGGCCGGAGATGGCCGGGCGACCGGCGACGAGCCAGCCGATGAACCCGAGGGGCACCATGATCAGTGCCCCGGTCATCATCCCGACCCAGGCGGCACGAAGCGGATCGCCAGCCGTCTTCAGCAGGACGTTCCACGAGACGTGCAGCCCGGCGGCCACCAGGATCAGCCCGAAGACAGCTGGATCCACGTCCGTCAGGCACCCTCGAGCTCTCGGAACCTGAAGCAACCGACGGTGTGATCGTTGACCAGGCCGACCGCCTGCATGAAGGCGTAGCACACCGTCGGACCGACGAACCGAAAACCGCGCCGCTTGAGGTCTCGGCTGAGCGCCCGCGATACCTCGGTCTCGGCCGGGATCTCACCCATGCGCTGCCAGCCTGCAACCTTCGGCGCGCCTTGGACGAACGACCAGACGTAGGCGTCCAGGCTGCCCCATTCGGAGGCCACCTCCAGGACAGCCCTCGCGTTCGCGATTGCCGACTGGATCTTCAGTCGGTTGCGGACGATTCCCGAGTCGGCCAGCAGCCGGGCGACCGCCTCGTCGCCGAATCGGGCGACTACGGCGGCGTCGAAGCCGGCGAACGCGCGCTGGTATCCCTCGCGTTTGTGGAGGATCGTGGACCACGACAAGCCCGCCTGGGCCCCTTCGAGCACGAGCATCTCGAACAGATGGCGATCGTCGTGCGAGGGCGTCCCCCACTCTTCGTCGTGATACGCGAGGTACAGCGGGTCGCTCGTCGCCACCCAGCCGCAGCGGGGCAAATCCGCCATCGCGGGCGTGCCTGCGGCCGTGCCGTCAGCGACCGACGTCGCGGCGCTGGATACCCCATGCGCCGAGCATCACGCCGCCAACCGCGAGCACGAAACACGCCACGACCCCAGCCGGGTCATAGGTCCCGATCATCGGGTGGCCGAGGTGCCTGGTGAGCGGCAGGTCGAGAATGGCCGTTGGAAGCTGGAGCGCGGCACCGAGCGTATCGACCAGATAGAAGGCGATCGCCAGGCCGCCCGACGCAGCGGTGGCAACGCCAGGCCCCACGATGCCGCCGAAGGCAACCCCGATCCCCGCCAGCGCCGCAGCGTACAAGCCGATCACGAGCGTTCCGAGCAGATGACGGCGGTCATGACGTGTCCTCTCTGCGGGCTCCGTTGAGTATGCCGTCAGCGCCTGCTGGCGGAGCGATAAGCGGCGGCGAATGGCCGAGCGAGATCATCCGCGAATGGACGACCTCCGGCTGGGAGCCATCCTGCGTGCGGTTCGGATCAGGCGCCGGTTGCGACAGGCCGATGTCGCGGCCGCGGCGGGAGTCACTTCAATGACGATCTCACGCCTTGAACGCGGGCACGTGGACATGACCTCGGTCCGGGTTCTACGCGAGGTGGCCTCTCTGCTCGAGGTACGCATCTTCTTCAAGGCCTCGTGGCGGGGCGGCGATCTCGACCGACTGGTCAATGCCGGCCATAGCGCGATGCACGAGGCCGTCGCCGAGCTCTTCGATCGATATACGGGGTGGCAGCTCGCTCCCGAAGTCTCTTTCTCGATCTATGGCGAGCGGGGAATCGTTGATCTCCTCGGATTCCACGCCGAATCGGGAACCGGCCTCGTGATCGAGCTCAAGACGGAGATCGTCGACGTCCAGGAGCTGGTCGGAACGCTGGACCGGAAGCGACGCCTCGGGCGGACCATCTGCGCAGAACGCGGCTGGGTGGTCGCCGACGTAGGAATGTGGGCCCTGATCGCCGACTCCCGGTCGAATCGCGCTCGATTTGCCGCCCATCGTCGATTCATTCGACAGGCGTTTCCCGGTGACGGACACGGCATCGGGCGATGGCTGCGCCAGCCGGCTGGGCCGGTCGCGGCCTTGTCCTTCCTGAACAACGAACATGAGCGGATCGTTGGGCGTGGATTCGGGCTTCCGAAGCGGGTCTATCGGCCAAGATCGCGATAGGTCCAGGCCCGAGCCACGCTCGTGGCGGGACGATTCGGGCCACGGGGTTGGCCCCTTCGCCCGGCGGCTGGGCCCGCTTAGCTGTAGGACGGCTTTCCCTCCGTACAACGATCCTGGGATGTTCGTTGTGCATGAAACGGGCAAAGGACGCCCGGGAGGGAGACGTCGCGGGGACGAGGCTCTGGCGAGGCGCCTACATGCCGACCGGGTGCCAGACCGTCTTCATCTCCAGGAAGGCAGCGATCCATTCCGGACGCTGGGCCGCTTGATCGTCGGTCCAGTCGAAGCGAGCGTCGGCCACACCCCGCGGACGGCGGGCGAGGCGCTTGATGTCGTCGGCAGCAGCCGTCTCGAGGGCCGCCTGCATGTCAGGGGGCGCACCCCACAGGTCGAGTGCATCGACGTCGACGTGGGCCGCCAGAACGGGCAGCAGCTCGTGCTTGAGCCCCGTCAAGAGATTGACCACCCCGCCCGGCAGGTCGGACGTTGCCAGCACCTCGGCCAAGGTGACTGCTGGCAGCGGCCGCGTTTCGGAGGCAATGATGACGGTCGTATTGCCGCTGACCACCACCGGCGCGAGGCGGCTGACCAGGCCCAGCAGCGAGCTCGTTTCCGACGCGACGAGCCCCACGACCCCGGTCGGCTCGGGGATCGTGAAGTTGAAATAGGGAGCCGCCACCGGATTCGAGGATCCCAGGATCTGGCCAATCTTGTCAGCCCAGCCGGCGTACCAGACCCAGCGATCGATCGATAGATCCACCAGTGCGCGGGCTCGGGCATCGCGCAGTCCCTCGGCTCGAGCGACCTCCGTGACGAACTGGTCGCGGCGTCCTTCCATCAGCTCGGCGACGCGATAGAGCACCTGGCCGCGGTTCATCGCAGTTCGGGCGGCCCACGGCTCGAAGGCCTTGCGCGCAGCGCGAACGGCGTCGCGGAGGTCCTTGCGCGAGCCCCGCACGGCGTTGGCCAACGGCGCGCCATCCGACCCCGCCACCTCGTACGAACGGCCCGACTCCGAGCGCGGGAACTCGCCGCCGATGTACAGCTTGTAGGTCTTGCGGACGTCGATTCGAGGGGCCGCCATCAGACTGCCCTCAGCGATCCTCGAGCCGGACGTAGGAGATCAGCCCATGGCGCCCGCCCTCGCGGCCGTAGCCCGACTCCTTGTAGCCGCCGAACGGTGAGGTCGGGTCGAACCTGTTGAAAGTGTTCGCCCACACGACGCCAGCCTTCATCCGCTTGACCATCGCGAGGATCCGCGACCCCTTCTCCGTCCACACGCCTGCCGACAGTCCGTACGGCGTGTTGTTGGCTTTCTCAACGGCCTCCTCCGGGGTGCGGAAGGTCAGCACGGACAGGACCGGCCCGAATATCTCCTCCCGGGCGATGCGGTGGGACTGGGCCACGTTGGTGAACAGCGTGGGGCGGAAGAAGTAGCCGCGCTCGGGCAGGTTGCAGGCGGGCTGGTACATCTCGGCGCCTTCAGCCTGGCCGGAAGCAACCAGCTCGGTGATCTTCTCCAGCTGGGCGCGGCTGTTGATCGCGCCGACATCGGTGTTCTTGTCGAGCGGATCGCCCACCCGGATCGTCGCCAGCCGGTCCTTGAGCCTGTCGATGAGCGGATCGGCGATCGATTCCTGGACCAGCAGGCGCGAGCCGGCACAGCACACCTCGCCCTGGTTGAAGTAGATCCCGTTGACGATCCCTTCGATCGCCTGGTCGAGCGGCGCGTCCTCGAACACGATGTTGGCCGCCTTGCCGCCGAGTTCCAGGGTCAGTGCCTTGTCCGTTCCGGCCACGCCCGCCGCGATCTTGCGGCCGATCTCGGTCGAGCCGGTGAACGCCACCTTGTCGACGTCAGGGTGACGAACCAAGGACATCCCGACTTCGCCGGGCCCCGGGACGATGTTGACGACTCCCGCAGGCAGGTTCGCCTGGCGGCAGACATCGGCGAAGAGGAGGGCCGACAACGGCGTCGTGGAAGCCGGCTTCAGAACGACCGTGTTCCCAGCCGCGAGCGCCGGCGCGATCTTCCAGGCCAGCATGAGGAGCGGGAAGTTCCAGGGGATGACCTGGCCGGCCACACCCAGGGGCCGGGCGACGCGACCCGGAAACGCGTACTCGAGCTTGTCCGCCCAGCCCGCGTAGTACCAGAAGTGGGCGGCGGCGAGCGGCACGTCGACGTCGCGGCTCTCCTTGATCGGCTTGCCGGAATCCATCGATTCGAGGACGGCGAACTCGCGGCTGCGCTCCTGGAGGATCCGCGCGATTCGGTAGAGGTACTTGGCGCGCTCCTTGCCCGGCAGTCGACCCCAGCGTCGTCGGAAGGCACCGCGCGCGGCCCGCACGGCTCGGTCCATGTCCGCTGCGGTGCCGCGCGCGACCTCGGCCAGCGGCAGCTCGGTCGCGGGGTCCACGGAGGTGAAATACGCGCCATCGGAGGCGGCCACCTCACGGCCCCCGATGAACAACCCGTAGCGGTCCTTGAGCTTGACCAGATCGCGCGACTCGGGGGCCGGCGCGTACTCCCACGGGATCGCCTGGCCGTCGCCCAGGCCCCAGCTGGCGATCGGGCGCGCAGGGCTGGCAGGCGCAATCGCCCGATCGGGTCGGGTCTGCGTGGTCACGCGGGCATTATGTCACCGGGCTCTGCCGCGTCGGCCCCGGCGGGCTGGCGGGCGCAGGTATCTGGCCCTCCGATGAGGACGACTAGCCCTTCGTGGCGCCCAGCGTCAAACCCCTGATGAAATGACGCTGTAGCGCGACGTAGACCAGGATCGTGGGGATCGCTGCGAGCAGCGCACCCGCCGCGAGCAGGTTGAAGTCGGTGAAAAACTGGCCCTGCAGGTTGTTCAGCGCTGAGGTGATCGGCCGCTTGTCGCCGCTCTTCATCAGCATCAGTGCCCAGAAGAAGTCGTTGTAGATGAACGTGAACTCGAGCGTCGCGAGCGCGGCCAATGCGGGCCGGCAGAGCGGCATGATGATGCTCCACCAGACACGCGAGACGGGCGCGCCGTCAACCAGCGCGGCTTCTGTGAGCTCCTTGGACAGGGTCTTCATATAGTTGCTGAGGACGAACACGCAGAAGCCCGTCTGGAACGCGACGTGGATCAGGATGATCCCGATGAACTGGTCGTACAGGATGCCGTTGTCGCTCAGCGGTTGGGGCACCGGCAGGAACAGGTAGAGCCGGTAGAGCGGAACGATGATCACCTGTGGCGGCAGCAGGTTGCCGGCCGTGAACAACATCAGAACCACGAGGTTGAATCGCCAGCTGAACCGGGACACGGCGAACGCGACCATCGACGCCAGAAGCAGCGTCACGATCACCGCCGGCACCGTAACGATCAGGGAGTTCAGGTAGAACTGCGGGAAATTTCCCTGGTCCCAAGCGTTGAAGAAATTGTCGACGCTGAGCGATGACGGCAGCGAGATATAGCCGTTCTTGAGCACATCCGAGTACGGCCTCAGCGCTGCGTAGATTGCCCAAATCAACGGGAACAGCCACGTCACCGCCATGAAGGTCAGGAAGGCATACAGCACCACGCGGCGGGGTCGAATGCGCCGTCTGGGGCGGACGAGCCTCATCGCTGGCTGGGCCGCGGCCAGTGTGCTCATCGTCGCTCCGCGCGCATCGTCCGGGTGAGGAACGTGACGATCGGTCCCAGGGAGATCACGAGGAGAATGACCGCGATCGCCGAGCCGAAGCCGACCCGGCTGCCCTCGCCAAGGGCGGTGTTCGTGATCACCGTCGAGAGGAGCTCGAGACCGTTTCGACCGCCGTTGATGATGTAGGCGATGTCGAAGGCCCGCAGGGCCTCGATCGTGGTGACCACCACGATCACGATGTTGATCGGGGCCATGACCGGGAAGACCACGTGCAGGAACGTCTGGCGCTCGTTCGCGCCGTCGACGGTGGCTGCCTCACGGAGCGCTGGATCGACGCTCTTCAATCCGGCCAGGTACAGAACCATGATGTAGCCGACGTGCCGCCAGCTCGTGGCGACAAGGGCTGCCCACAGATTCAGTTTCGGATCGCCAAGCCAGTCGATCGGGTCTTTACCGGCTCTTCCAAGCGCGTTGTTGATGAAGCCCTGGTCGGGCGCGTATTGCAGCGTCCAGATGATCCCGATCACGGCGAGGGACAGGACGACCGGCAGGTAGAACACGGTCTGATAGATGCGTGATCCGCGGATTTCGCGATCGAGCAGGACGGCCATCAGCATGCCCAGCGGCGATGCGATGAACATGAGGAATGCCAGCCAGATCAGGTTGTGCTGGAGCGCCGGCCAGAAGAACGGGTTGTTGGACAAGGCGCTCTCGTAGTTCGCCGTGCCTACGAGCTTCGCACCGAAGAGGTTCCCGATGCCGTTCCAGTTGGTGAACGACAGGAACACGGAGACGATTGTCGGCCCCCAGATCAGGGCGATGTCGAAGAACAACGGGACGCCGACCATCGCGACGAGGACGAGCTTGTCGCGCCGGGTCAGCAGGCTGTAGCGGCGGCGACGCCCCGCGCCGACAGCAATCGCGCCCGCGCCGCCGGGGCGATCCGGCAGGGCAGGCGCGACTGGCTCCTGAGCGCGGTCAGCCACTGTTTCTGCAGTGTAACCCTGGGCCGGGGCTCTCCCGGGCCTGGGTGCCCGGCTACTTCATCGAGTCCCAGAACGACTGGATCTTGGCCTGGAATGCGGTGAGGTCCTGACTCGGATTCTGGATGAAGTCGATCAGGAAGGCCTGCATCCCGTTCTGTGTGGCGAAGCGCGGATCGGTGTCGCGATCGAGGAACTGCGTCAGCTTCTTCGCATCGGCGAGAACCTGCGTCTGGTGCTTCTGGAGCGGCGTGTATTGAGTCTGGTCCGCGTCCTTGGCCGCCGCGACAAGGCTCGGATTTGCCTTGACGTACGTGGTTTGCGTGGCGCCCTTGCCCATGAACTCGAGGAACGCCTTCGCAGCGTCGAGGTTCTGGGTGAGGGTCGGAGAGTTCTTGGCGATCATGAACCCGTCGATCGGCGCATCGAGAGCCTTCTCGTCATCCCACTGCGTGCCGTGATTCGGCCAGGGGAAGAAGTCGAGGTCGGCAAAGTCCGCCGCCCCCGCGGCGGTGAAGGTCTCGGCAGCCTGGGGTTGGAGCATCATCCCCGTCTTTTTCTGGACCAGGCCAGCTGCCGCATCCTGCCAGACGCGGCCTGCCGCGCCCGCCTGGTAGAACGGCAGGAGATCCTTCCAGACCGTGAAGACCTTCGTGACCTTGGGATCGGCCCACTTCGCCTTGCCGGACATCAGGTCGACGTGGAACTGGTAGCCGTTCTCGCGCAGGTTGAGGATGTCGAAGTGCCCCATGGCGGGCCAGCCATCCTTGTCGCCCAGGCCGATCGGGACAAGGCCGTCGGACTGCATCTTGGCGGCCAGGGTCTTGAGATCCGCCAGGGTGGCCGGGATCTGGTAACCCTTCGAAGCCCACAGGCTCTTGCGGTAGTAGACGGTCCACGCGTAGGTGACGTACGGCACGAGGTACTGATGGCCGTCATCCGACGTCGATGCCGTCTTGAACGCGTCGGTGAACTGAGCGCCGACCTTGGCCCACACGTCGTCGATTTGTGTGGCCAGGCCCTGGCCTGCAAAGAACCGCATGCGGAAGCCTGAGAACCACGTGAACACGTCGTCCGGCTTGCCCTGCAGATAGCTCGTCAGCTGATTCTGGAACGTGCTGTGGTCGACGGTGTTGACCTTGACCTTTATGCCCGTTTGGGCCGTGAAAGCGTCGACCACGTCCTGCAGAGCCTTCTTGGGCACTGCATCGGAGAGATTGGAGCCGAGGTTCAGGCTCCCGCCCGCGCCGGAGGCGGCAGCTGAAGCGGCTGCCGACGCCGCGGCTGATGCGCCCGTCGACGCACCTGGGGATGCGGCGGAGCTGCACGCGGCGAGGAAGCCCGAGAAGCTGGCGAGCCCGGCCACCCCGGCCATGCCCTTGAGCACGTTGCGGCGGGTCAGGCCGGGATTTATCGATGACGACGGCGAGCGAGGCACGTCCTGGTTGGTCATGGGTCCTCCTCCAGTTCGTTCGGCTCCAGCGATGTTCGATCGACCAACAGAAACCGACACAATCGGACGGATTGTGGGTCCGCGGGGCCGCCGATGTCAAGGTTTTCCGACGAGTCCGCCCATCCAGCAAGCCGATGGCGTTGACTTGTTGGAATTTGTTGGGCAAGCTCACAGACACACCGACCACGCGCGAGGAGGCCCACAGGCCGTTGAAGGAATCAGACCGGGCGACCGATCGGTGCAACACCATGGCCCGATGGCGCCGGGCTGCGCGGCACTGCGGAGCGGCACGGTGCTAGCTCGCCAGCGGCAGGCCTATATCCTCGAGCGCGTGCGCGAAGACGGCGGCGTGCGCGTGGCCGATCTCGTGCGCGAGCTCGGCGTATCGGACATGACCGTCCGTCGGGATCTGGAGCTGCTCCACGATCGCGGACTTCTCGAGAAGGTCCATGGCGGCGCCACGTCCGTGCCGGGCGGCGCGCTCTTCGAGCCGAGCTTCACCGCGAAGTCGGCGCTCCAGCAGTCGGAGAAGGAGGCGATCGCCGAGGCAGCCGTGGCGCTCGTCGACCCAGGCACTGCCATCGGGATTTCGGCCGGTACGACGACCTACGCGATCGCCCGACGGCTCGTCGACGTCGTCGGCCTGACTGTCGTGACCAACGCGGTTCGAGTGGCGGACATCCTGCATGATCCCCAAAGGCCCGACCAAACGATCATCCTGACCGGCGGTGTCCGAACTCCTTCGGACGCGCTCGTCGGGCCTTTCGCCGTCGCAGCCCTGCGCAGCGTCCACCTGGACCTGGTGCTGATGGGCGTCCACGGCATGGATCCGCTGGCCGGCTTCACGTCACCGAACCTGCTCGAGGCGGAGACGAACCGTGCGCTCATCGAGGCAGCCAGGCGGCTCGTCGTGGTGGCGGACCACACGAAGTGGGGCCTCATCGGCCTGAGCTCGATCGCGTCACTCGACCAGGCCGACCTGCTCATCACCGACTCCGGCCTGGATCGTGAAGCCCGAGACCTGCTGGCGAGCCGGATCAAGGAGGTCGTGCTGGTCGATCCTCGGCCCGGGACGCCCGGAAGCAGGCCCGGCGGCTCGGATTCTCGAGAGACGAGCGGCATCACGCCCGACGACCTGGAACGGGCTCGCGTCGTCCTGAGGGGAGTTCCATCCCACGCCCGGCCGGCAGTCGACGCACAAGCCCATGGCTGATGTCGCGCGGAAACCACGTCGTGGGCGCGTGGGTCCCGCCACTGCCCAGATCGCTCCTCGGATCGATGCTCCGATCGCCCCCGCTGCCGAGCCCTCCGAGCTGCTGTCACAGCCCCACCGGCGCTACAACCCGCTTATCGACGAGTGGGTCCTGGTGTCGCCCGAGCGAACGAACCGGCCGTGGCTGGGTCGTCGCGACCCACGGCCGCCGGCCGACCTCCCCGCCTACGATCCGGAGTGCTACCTGTGCCCCGGGAACACGCGGGCAAACGGCAACATCAACCCGACCTACGCCGATACCTTCGTCTTCACCAACGATTTCGCCGCACTCCAGCCGGATACCTCGACCGCCCGACTGGACGACGGTTTGCTGCGCGCCGAAGGCGAGCAGGGAACGTGCCGCGTCCTGTGCTTCTCCCCACAGCACAACCTGACAATGGCCGGCATGTCCCCAGCGGCCGTCCGCCGCATCGTCGACGTATGGGCCGCTGAGACACGGGACCTGGGGCGGCACTATCGCTGGGTTCAGGTGTTCGAGAATCGCGGGGAGACGATGGGCGCATCCAACCCTCACCCGCACGGGCAGGTCTGGGCGGGCACGGCTCTCCCGCGCGAAGCTGCCCGGGAGGACGCGGGCCAGCTGCGGTGGTGGGAGGCCACCGGCCATCGGCTGCTTCTCGACTACGCCGGCCAGGAGCACGACGGGCCCAGGGTCGTTCACGAGGACGACGATTGGCTGCTTGTCGTGCCTTTCTGGGCGCTCTGGCCGTACGAAACCCTGGTGATCCCGAAACGACCCGTTCAGCGCCTGCCCGAGCTCCACGAAGGTCAACGCGAATCACTGGGGGTGGCCCTGATCGAGGTGCTATCCCGCTACGACAACCTGTTCCAGCTGCCTTTCCCGTACTCGATGGGCTGGCATCAGGCACCCTTCGACGACGGAAACCACGACCACTGGCAGCTCCACGCGCACTTCTACCCGCCCCTCCTTCGTTCCGCGAGTGTCCGCAAGTTCATGGTGGGCTACGAGCTCCTGGCCGAGACACAGCGCGACATGAGCCCGGAAGAGGCCGCCGCGCGCCTGAGAACGATCTCGGCGATTCACTACTCGAACGACGGCCCGAGCCGGCCGGCTTGATCCGGGCGGGTCGCCGATTCGCGCAGGGCGCCGACCGCCAGTGAGCGGGTCGACGGCGTCGGAAGATCTTCGTCGGAGGCTCATCGAGCTCGAGTCCGTCGCGGCGGAGAGTCCCGCTGCGATCGAGATCGTCCGCTCGCCGGGTCGCGTCAACCTCATCGGCGAGTACACCGATGTCAACGAAGGGTTCGTCCTGCCGGCCGCGATCGATCGCGAGATCCGGATCGCGCTCGTGCCGTCCCGGGACCGCCGTGTTGTCATGCACAGGTTGGACACCGGCGAGACCGGATCGTTCGAGCTCGAGTCCCTACCGAGCAGAGCGGGGGGATGGCTGGATTATGCGGTCGGCACCGCCTGGGCACTGGCGGCGGCCGGCGTGAACCTCCGCGGGATCCGGGGCGCCATCTCGACGAACCTGCCGCTGGGTGCCGGTCTATCGTCATCCGCCGCAATCGAGCTGGCGATCACGCGTGCGCTCATCGAACCCGGCGCCCAGTCCATGGAAGGATTGGAGCTCGCGAGGATCTGCCAGCGCGCGGAGAACCTGTTCGTCGGGGTTCAGTCCGGGCTGATGGACCAGTTCGCGGTCGCCTGCGGGCGCGCCGGATCGGCGCTCCTGCTCGACTGCCGGTCGCTCGAGTGGAGAAGCGTGCCGCTGCCCGAGGAGTTTCGGCTGGTCGTGTGCGATACCGGATCACCGCGCGAGCTCGCCGGCTCCGAGTACAACGTCCGCCGTCGGCAATGCGAGGCGGCCGTGGCCGCGCTCGCCCGGGACGATCCGGGCATCCACAGCCTGCGCGACGTGACTCCCGAGGTTCTCGCCGGCGCGGAGTCCTCCGGGCGCCTCGACCCGCTGCTGGCACGCCGCGCCCGACACGTCGTGTCCGAGAACGGTCGCGTCCTGGCCGCAGTCGCCGCCCTCGAGGCCGACGATATCCCGGCGGTCGCCGACGCCTTCGCCGAGAGCCACGCCTCCCTGAGGGACCAGTTCGAGGTCAGCTCGCCCGCCCTCGACGCCATGGTGGAAATCGCCACTTCGACACCCGGCGTCGAGGCCGCACGGATGACCGGCGCGGGGTTCGGGGGCTGCACCATCAATCTCGTTCGGTCCGATGCAGTCGATCGGCTGGCGGCACGAGTCGAGCGCGACTATCCAGGGCGAACCGGGCTGTCCCCGCGAGTCTTCCCGGTCACCGCCGCCGACGGTGCCGGGTTCGTGGCCTAGGGTGAACAGCCTAGGGTCCGAGGGTGCTCGCGAGGAGGACGCCGTTGGCCCAGTAGTCGCCGGTCGACCCGGAGGGCAATAGGTCGAACGTTGCGCCGCCCGGGTATGCCACAAGGTCCGCCGACGCCACGACCGCCCCGTCGAGCCCGTCGCCAGGCCGCAACTCACCAACGGTTCGCCCATTGGGCAACGGATGCCCGGGCGACACCCAGACCTGGCGGCCGTCGTCCAGCACGAGGTGGACCACCTGGTGGGTGGGAGGAACCCGGGTCGAGCCAACCTTCTCGATGACGCCCTGGATACGCGCTCCCCTCTCGTCCAGCGTCCACACGGCCATGCCCGCCTCGAGCGATTCCACGGAAACCGGCCCGCTCGGCGTGTCGATCAACGTGCCCCGTGCAAGGCAGATCGGGCAGTTCGGTGGCCCGGCAGGCGCCCGCTGTTCGACGGTGACGGTGCCGTCCTGGGCGATCGTCCCGCCGATCCGCTCGCCGTTGTCCTGAGCAGGATCGCGGCGGACCACGATGTCGAACCGATAGGCATCACCGACCTGCTGCAGCTGGATCGCATTGAGCTGCTTCCACGTCCGATACACCGCGAGTTTCTGCGCGGCCGTGAGCGACGCCCCGTTCGCGAGGTGCAGGTGGGCCACGATGGCCTGGAAGGTGGTCGCGTCACCCTGGATCTCGGGCAGTCGCTGCTCCGCCAGCTGCTGCTCGTCACCGTGGGCGATAGGGTAGAAGTCCGGATCGCAATACCACAGAGAGCCGAATTGCTCCAACAGGCGAAGCTTCAGCTGCACCACTGACTGCTGGCCGGCCGGGCTGCCACTCGGATTTGCCGACGGAGATGCGGACGGCGACCCTGACGCGCCCGAGGAGCTGACGCACCCCGCCAGAAGCAGCCCAATCGTCACGAAGCCGATGGGTATGGCACGCCAGAACCGTCGTTCCGATCGCCTCGCGCTCATCGTCGGGGTTCTCGTCATGATGCCGGCCCATCCTAGATGTGATTCCCCGACCGACGCCAGGCCGGCAGTCGCGGTTCCGCAGGCACGGCCATCGGACGCGTTCCCGGGGCTCGGCAGCACCGTACTTCTAGAGGCCAGAGAGCCACCGTCGTGTAGCCTTTTGCTCGTCCAGCACGCCGTGCGAGGAACCGGGCTGCCATGGAGCGCCTCGCCAACGCCGCCGAACGCCTCGACGGCCCGCTCGACGATGCGGCCTCGCTCGCCGGAAATCTGCGCGATCTGCGCCGCTTCAATCGACTGGCCGGTGGCACCAGCCTGAGCCTGCGCGCGCTGGAACATCTGCGTGCCCGGACCCGGGGACCGCTCGCCATCCTCGAGGTCCTCGACGTGGGGACAGGGGCAGCGGACATCCCGCTGGCGATGCTGGACCACGGGGCGCGCCAGGGTTGGCCGATCCGGGTGACGGCGACCGACAGCCGCACCGAGGTGATCGCCGCGGCCCGAAAGCTGGACCCTCGCCTCGACAGGCAGGCAGGCCTCGAAGTGACGGTCGGGGACGGCCTGCGCCTTCCCTTCGCGGACGGTTCGTTCGACGTCGCGCACGCCTCGCTGCTGTTGCACCATCTCGAGCCAGAGGCTGCGGAGGCTCTCCTCGGCGAGCTGCGCCGGGTCGCCAGGGTCGGCGTCATCGTGAACGACCTGGTTCGATCCAGGCGCTCCCTCCTGGGAGCGTGGCTGCTGGTCCACGTCTTCACGCGCAACTCGTTCACCCGCAACGACGCCCCGCTATCCGTCCGTCGCGCGTACAAGCTGCCTGAGCTGGAGCGCCTCGCTCTTCGCGCCGGCCTCGCGGTCAGTGCCCGATATCG
>Ga0137377_10000338_pt1 | contig 27227 bp, 24 predicted proteins | sample SagtaG_22_FD_104815 | JGI IMG/M metagenome (GOLD analysis project Ga0137377, IMG submission 104815) | Vadose zone soil microbial communities from Sagehorn Ranch, Mendocino, California, USA - Sage2_L_40_16 metaG | ecosystem: Environmental > Terrestrial > Soil > Vadose zone | place: USA... | reverse complement strand
GTGTTGCTTGCAGTCGCCGCCGGCCAGGTCTGCCACTGCATGTCCTCAGGCTTGAGCTGCTGGCCAAGCCCGATGTCGGATTTCGCGACGAGAACGTCGACGGTTTGCAGGCTCACCGCTGGTTCGACCGCCGGGGCGGGCTTGTTGTTGTACCCGCTCGCGAGGTAGGCCGCTACGCCACCCGCGCTGAGAGCAATCGTCAACACCACAATGCGGGCGGTCATCATACGCGTTACATCTACCCATACCGAGGACGCCCGATCAGATCGTGATGACGCCCTTTCCCGCAGGTATGACTAGGCAGCAAAGGTGTAAGGGAACTTGAGAGTTGGCAGCGTTGGCCGCCGGAAGCTCAGGGATTTGTCCCGATGGTGAACAGATTGTTATCCCCTCAGCGATCAACTTGAAGACGCTGGCTTTTTGAGCTCGCCTGAAACGAGCAATTTAATCTTGTCTGAGGACGACAAGGTACTCTTACGGGGTGTCCCGGGACGATGTGGCGCGTGCGCTCCATCCCTGCACGTACGGGTAGGCGCTCACATCGGCAAATGATGCGATCGGACAGCGATCGATCTCTAACGCTTCCTCAGGCTGGCCACCCTGACCGAGCGCCGCGCGCCATGCGCGACGTCCCGGGTTCGATGTCCGCCATGTCCGATGCGCGTGCGCGCTCCCGCGATGTGCTTAGTCGTAGCCGCGCGAGCGGTGACGTCTTTGACAGTGTTGCCTGGCACGGACGCCTTGGCGTCGCCTCCGCTCTCCTGCGCGGCAGGGTCGGTTTGCTCAGCATGATGCGAATGGAGAAGGGGAGGCTGCAGCGGCGCCGCCGCTTCGTCTGGTAACGAGAAGAGGCTCGCGGCCGGCGCCGGGAGCGTAGCGAGGGTATTTGACGGCGGCACTTCTGCAAGACGCGGCCATGGCGCCTCGCGCGGCATTGGCACGCCGTGCTGCTTGGCGTGATCGAACGGTTCGGCGGATAGCAGCAAGGCTCCGTCAGGCGAGTTGAAATCCGAGAGCGCCGGCGCGGGCAACGGAGCGGCCTCGCCGAAAACGAAAGTGGGAACCTTCGGCCAATGCAAAGCCGCCACCGCGGCGGCAGACGGATGCGACAGCCACTGCTCGGGCTCGGTGGGCGTCGCCGGTTGCTGCGGCGGCGTTGCCGGCACGACGTGAACGATGTGATATCCGCGCGCCTTCAGCTCATGCAGAATCCTCGGCAGCGCCGCGACCGTGCGCGCCTGAATGTCGTGCAGCAGCAGAATTCCCTTGCCTCGCGCCTCAATGCGCTTGATCGCGAGATCATAGACGCGCGACGATGAAATATGGCGCCAATCATCGGCCAGAAAATCGGCGCTCCAAAGCTGGATGCCCTGCGAGGCCACATATTCCTCGACGGGGTCGGCGCGAAGCAGGCCTGGAATCCGGAAGAACGGCGCGAGCTGGCTGGGATCGCTGAGCGCCGCCGTCGTCGAGGCGATGCCCGCGTCAATTTCCTGCTTGGCCTGTTCGGCCGACATCTTGTTGAAGGTGAGCGGGTGGAACTGGCTGTGGGAGCCGATCGAATGGCCGGCGGCGACGTATTTGCGTACGCCTTCCGGGTTGGCCAGCGCCTGCTGGCCGATGATGAAAAAGGTCGCCTTGACGCATTGATCGGCGAGGATCTGCAGGATCTGGTTGCTGTTGCGCGGCAGCGGCCCGTCATCGAAGGTCAGAACCACCTCGTGATCCCGCAGCGGCAGGGTCTGTGGATATTGCATCGCGCCGATGCGCGGATGTTCGCGCGGATCGACCACGAGGGTCCGCGACGTGCCGATTGCGTCGGGATGGCCGGGACAATCGGCGGCGAGGACGGCGTGCGGGGCAGAGCAGGTGAGAAGTCCCAGGCAGAAGACTGTCCAACACCTGATTCGGATGCCAGCCGAATGACTACCGACCATGAAGCACCAACCGCATTTGACTCGATCAAGATGATTAACCGCCGCGTCATGAACGCGACATTAATCGTCCGCCTTCCACCCAGGTTTCTGATCAGGGGACGCCGTCAAAGTCAACGGCCGGTCCGGTCGGCACCACATGCACGACGTGATAGTTATTTTCACGCAGATACCGCAAAAAAGCCGGCAGCATGGCGGCGGTGTGGCCCCGGGGATCGTGCAGCAGGATGATTCCCTTCCGGGCCATGTTGAGCCGGCCGATCAAGAGCTTCAATTCCTGCTTTGGCGTCATCGGGTTCCAGTCGCTGGCCCACAAGTCGGCGCCAAACACGACAATGCCGCGAGATTGCAGAAAATCGAGCGTTGCGGGCGTCGACTCGAAACCGGGAAAACGAAAGAACGGCGTGGTAGGGGTCGTGGTCGCGCGCTCGTGAAGCGCCATTTCCACCGCCAGGATGCCGTGGTCGATTTCGTCCGCGGTCTCGCTCGGCTTGATCCGCACTAGGCTGCGATGCAACCACGTATGGTGTCCGACGGTATGTCCCTCGGCCGCGATCCGCCGCACCACGTCCGGATGATCGGAGGCGGGCTTGCCGACCACGAAGAAGGTCGCGCGCACGCATTCCTGCGCCAGCGCCTTGAGCACTTTCAGTGTGGTCGGCGGGAACGGGCCATCATCGAAGGTCAGCACCACTTCGTGATCCCTGAGCGGCAGCGTCTGCGGAAAGCTCTTCAAGCCGACTCGCGGAAAGCCGACCGCGTCGACGGAAAGAACGCGCGCCGTGCCAAGCGTTCCCTCGCGCGGACAGTCGGCCGCCCCAGCCAGCGCCGGCGACACGAGCAAGACCGCAAGCAGCAAGACCGCAAGCACCACGACCGCAAGTGCTACGCCAGGCGCGTGGATCAATCTGCGGACCAGTTGGTGTCTTCGCATATTTGGCATTGCGTTCGGTGTTGCCTATTGGGTAATGCGTGAAGCGCTAGTGTTCCTCTGGTTCCAGCATTCACAAGGGAGCCTGCGGCAAGGTGACGCGCAAGGCGACGTGAGTGTGAAAGCGGGGCTTTAGTTCAGACGAATTGGACCATTCTGTCAAACCGGCGAGGCGCGTCATGGCCGAACATGTGGACGTTGCCGAGGAGCTGGTGCTCGAGCGCTTCCCGATGCGAGAGGAAAGCGGCGAAATTCGGCGTGAGTTCATCGAAGAGATTACGCGTGCAATCAAGGCTGACGACGCGCCGTTTTTGCGCGCCGTAGTGGCGGAGCTTCACGAGGCCGATCTTGGCGATTTGATCGCGGCGCTTGAGCCTGACGATCGCGTCCGCCTGGTGGAACTCACCGGCACCGACTTCCACTTCTCGGCGCTCAACGAAGTTGACGACGCCGTCCGCGAGGAAATCCTCGAAGAGCTCGAGCCGGAGACCGTCGCGGAAGGCGTTCGCGAACTGGAATCCGACGACGCCGTCGAATTGCTGGAGGCGCTGGACCAGGAGGATCAAGAAGAAATCCTCGAGAAACTGCCGCCATCGGAGCGCGACGCGCTCGAGCGCAGCCTTGAATATCCCGAGAGTTCGGCCGGGCGGCGGATGCAGACCGAATTCATCACGATGCCGCCGGACTGGAACGTGGGGCAGGCGATCGACTACATGCGCGAGACGCCGGATCTGCCGGACCGGTTCTATGAAATCTATGCGGTCGACGGCGCCAAGCGCTGGAAGGGCGCGGTGTCGCTCGATGCGCTGTTGCGCTCGCGACGGCCGGTGCCGCTCGCCGATCTGATCGACGAGGACCGCCGTCGGGTGGCTGTCACCGATGATCTGGAAGAGGTGGCGCGGCTGTTCGGCAAGTACAATCTGGTCGCAGCCCCCGTGGTCGATACCGAAGACCGGCTGGTCGGGATCATCACCATCGATGACGTCGTCGACGTGATCGAGGAAGAGGCGGACGAGGAAATCAAGGCGCTCGGCGGCGTCACCAGCGACGAACAATTGTCGGACGACGTCTGGACCATCGCCAGGGCGCGCTTCAACTGGCTTCTGGTCAATCTCGCCACCGCGTTTCTGGCATCGTCAGTGCTCGGCCTGTTCGAAGGGCAATTGGAAAAAATGGTGGCGCTCGCTGTGTTGGCGCCGATCGTCGCAAGCCAAGGCGGCAATGCCGCGACCCAGACCATGACGGTCGCGGTACGCGCGCTTGCGACCCGCGAGCTCGGATCGAACAACGCGTTTCGCGTCGTCGTACGTGAGGGCCTGGTCGGGCTCGTCAACGGCATCGCCTTTGCCGTCATTACCGGTGTCGCCGCGGTGGCCTGGTTCAATATCCCCGGGCTCGGCGTCGTGATCGGGCTTGCGATCATCTGCAATCTGGTTGCCGGCGCGCTCGGCGGCATCCTGATCCCCATGCTGCTGGAGCGGGTGCGGGCCGATCCTGCGGTGGCCTCCGGCACCTTCGTCACGACAGTGACCGACGTGGTCGGTTTCTTCTCCTTTCTCGGCATCGCCACGCTGTGGTTTGGGCTGAAATAGGCTCTCGCACAGCGGTTTTTATCGTTAATTGGGCCTTAACGCGCTTCGACGATGATTTCTCGCGAGAGAATCGAACATGCAGCGTTTCCGGCTCAAAGCTGACGGACGAATCGTCGAACTGCGGGACGGGCAGGAGATTCCGCTTGCGCCAGAGGCTCATGCAGCTCCGGCAGAGAGCGGAACCCCGGAAGTGCGCGACCTTCGCCGCCGCGCGCGCCTCACCCAGCAGGAATTCGCGGAGAGGCTTGGCGTGCCGGTCGAAACCATCCGGAACTGGGAGCAGGGCAAGCGTGCGCCTCGCGGGCCGGCGCGGGCGCTGCTTGCCGTCATCGCGCACGCTCCGGACACGGTGTTTGCCGCGCTCGCCAAATCTTGATGCCAAATCTTGACGCTAAGACCTGATGCCAAGACCTGATGCCAAGACCTGACCTGACGTTAAGACCTGACGCAAACTGGCGGCAGGACTTGACTGAAAACAGGCGCTGGCCGAAAACAAGAACTGACTGAAAATTAGGGCTCATTTCCGATCCCCGTTGGCAGCGCGCCGCCGGCGAGCCATAATGTGCGCAATCGGTGAGAGTGCCTGCTTATGCTGTTCGTCGAGGCCAACGGCGCAAAAATCCCCGCGATCGGGCTCGGCACCTGGGAGTTGCGTGGTCGCGCCTGTGCACGCATCGTCGAGCAGGCCCTAAAGCTCGGCTACCGCCATATCGATACCGCCCAGGTCTATGAGAATGAACGCGAGGTCGGCGAGGGCCTGCGTGCGTCCGGTGTCAAGCGCGACGCAATGTTCGTGACGACCAAGGTCTGGACCACGCATTTCGCGCCGCATGAGCTCGAACGCTCCACCAAGGAAAGCCTGGTGAAACTGCGGATGGCCGAAGTCGATCTATTGTTGTTGCATTGGCCAAATCCGCACGTCCCGCTGCAGGAGACCTTGGGCGCGCTGGCGCACGCCAAGCAGATCGGTCTTGCCAGGCATATCGGCGTTTCCAATTTCACCGTGGCGCTGATCGAAGAGGCGACGAAGGTGTGTCCGGAGCCGCTGGTGTGCGATCAGGTCGAATATCATCCCTATCTCGACCAGGCCAAGGTCCGAGAGGCCTGCGAACGGAACGGCATGGCGCTGGTCGCCTATAGTCCGGTCGCGAAGGGCAGGATCAAGAACGACGAGACGTTGAAGCGGATCGGCCGGGCGCACGGCAAGACGCCGGCCCAGATTTGCCTGCGCTGGCTGGTGCAGCAGAATGTATCGGCAATCCCGCGCACGTCGCGGGTCGAACGGCTGTCTGAGAATATCGATATCTTCGATTTCGTATTGTCCGATGAGGAGATGGACGAGATTTTTGCTCTGGGAAGCACGAAGGGCCGTCTCACCGATTTCGGCTTTGCGCCGAAATGGGATTGAGGCCGCGGCATCCGCCGCCACCGCGCGAGGAGCTTCAGCCCGGATCAATCGGCACCGAAATCCGAGCACTTTTTGTTACGTGTTTTCTTCACCTTGAGCGCTGTGCACTGCGCTTGAAGGCGCTATAGTGGTGGGCGGCCCCAGCATCGATCCAAACGATGGAAGTTCGCCAATTCATGCCATCAGGCGTCGCGGTATCGGCGATCGTGCACGTGTCGGTCCTGGCGCTGATCATCCTGTTCAGCGAGGTGCACCCGTTCGGCGCGGTGACGGCCGAGCCGATCGCGGTCGATCTCGTCACGCCTGACGAGGTCGAGAAGAAGCCGGAGCCCAAGCCGACGCCGCAAATCCCGCCCCCGGATATCGCGCAATTGACGAAGCCGGATACGCCGGCACCATCGCCTCCGGCCGCGCCGCCGCCTGCGAATTCGCCGCCGCAACGGCAGACAGCGTCTGCCAATCGCCAGGAGGCCGCGCTTCGGCCGCAACCCCAACCGTCATCGCCGCCCGCGCCGGCGCCAACTTCCGCGCTCGGCTACACGCCGGCCGAGCCCGATGTCACCATCAAGTATCACGTCATGCTCGGTCTGCCCGAGAATCTACCGCCTGCGGTACCGAGTGCCGGCAAGAAGCCCGGCGATGATTTCGACGCGACGGCGTCGACCGCCGCCGATATCTCCTCCAGCCTGATCGCGGAGTTTCGCCGTCACCTGAAGGCCTGCTCGAAGCTGCCGACCTCGATCGCAGCCTCGGATAACCTCGTGGTGAAGCTCCGTGTGCTCATGACGCCCGACGGCAGGCTTGCCGCCGATCCGGTCGTGGCGGGAGGCAGCGCGAACCCGAAGGCGCTGGATTTGCTGCGGAGCGCCATCGATGCGCTGAAGGCCTGCCAGCCTTACGCGATGTTGCCCGCGGATCGCTACGGCGAATGGAAGGTGCTCGATCTCGACTTCACGCCAAAGGATTTTGCGTCCTAGAGCCTCGTTCCGGTTGAATCGGAACTGAGGCTCTGGCGTCTCGTTCTGACGCGTTTTCTTCACGCGAACCGATACCCACTTCGCTCGAAAACGCTCTGACCGGATTTTGCGTCCTAACTTTCCATCGCGCGCCAGGCGTTGGAGGCGAACTGTCGGCGCCAGGTTACGATGACGACGGCTCCGGTCGTGACGAACAGAATCCATGGGCTGATGAACCAGCCGAGATAGCCGAGCGCAAAGAAAAAGGCGCGCTGGCCGCGATTGAAATGGCGGCCGGCGGCTTCGAACAGGCGCGAGGTGCGGATCACATGCGCCTCGGTTTCCGGCATATCGCGCCGCGAGGCGGGCGGCATCGCACCGAACAGGATGGCGACGTAGTTGAACAGGCGGTAGGCCCAGGCGAACTTGAAGAAGGCGTAGACGAAAATCAGGATCAGTCCGACGCACTTGGTCTCCCACAAAGCGGGCGAGGGGGTGATGTCGATGGGAAATTTGCTCAGCACGGTCAGGGCGTCGTTGGTCGCGCGCAACAGCGCCAGCGCGCCGCCGACCGCGAGCAGGCTGGTGGAGGCAAAGAATGCCGTGCCATTTTGCAGTGAGGCCATGATCTGCATGTCGACCATGCGCGCCTCGCGATCGAGCAGCCGGCGGACCCAGACCTCGCGGTAGACATTCATGCGTGCCGACAGGCTGTCGCGCCCGTAGGCGGTGTGCTCCAGGGTGATCGCGTAGACCAGCCATTCGAGGGCGAAGAAGCTGACAGCCAGAATATCGACTGTATAAGAACCCATGCTGCATCCCTCGCGAAGCCATGTTAAAGCGCTGACGCGCGTTGCGGCTGAATAATACTCAAAGAGGATCAGTTCGGGATGACTTTGAAGCTCGTGATCGGCAACAAGAACTATTCGTCGTGGTCGATGCGGCCGTGGCTTGCGCTGCGCGCCAATCATATTGCGTTCGAGGAAGTCTTCATCCCGCTCTATACCGGCGACGCCGACAAGCAGCGGATACTCGGCTTCACGCGTTCGGGCAAGGTGCCGGCGCTGATCGATGGCGACGTCACGGTCTGGGATTCGCTCGCGATCATCGAGTACCTCGCCGAGCGCTTTCCGGACGCGAGGCTTTGGCCCGACGATCGCGCCAGCCGGGCGCATGCGCGTTCGGTTTCGGCCGAAATGCATTCGGGCTTCATGGCCCTGCGCAACGAGTGCGCGATGAATCTGCACCGACCGATCCGCTCCGTCGCGCTGTCGCAGGATGCGCGCGCCAACATCGCGCGGATGCAGGAGATCTGGCTCGAATGCCGCCAGCGCTATGGCAAGCTCGGTCCGTTCCTGTTCGGAACCTTCGGCGCTGTGGACGCCATGTTTGCGCCGGTGGTGTATCGCTTCCGCACCTATGCGATCGACGTCGTGCCTGAGGCGCAAGCCTACATGGATACGATGATGGCGCTGCCGGCCGTCGACGAATGGACCAAGGCGGGCCTCGCCGAAACCCTGCTCATCGATCGGGTAGAAGGCATCTAGAGCATGATCCGGAAAGTGGTACCGGTTTTCCGAAAAGATCATGCTCAAACAATAAACTTAAAGCGCGACGCGCTCCAAACGGCGGCGTGAACGCGGCGGTCACGGTGGCGGCTTGACGGGACAAATTCGAAAGCGTCTGAATCGGGCAAGAGCTTGGGCGTCGAGAGGCATCAAGAGGGATTGGTCATGGGAATTCTGGATTCACTGGAAAATTCACCTGCGCTCCGGGGCGTCCTCGGCCAGCTTGGCGCCGCCGTGCTGCCGGCCGTTCTGGGCGAAGTGCTGGGCACCGGCAGCCAGGGCGGTCTGAATGCGATCGTCGCCAAGCTGGAGCAGGCCGGGTTGGGCGATCAGGTGAAATCCTGGATCGGAACCGGCCAGAACCTGCCGATCACGGCCGATCAAGTGCGGCAGGTGCTTGGCAATGAGACCGTCAAGCAGCTCGCCGCGAAGTACAATATTCCGGTCGATCAGATCGCGGAGGTCCTGGCCCATCAGCTCCCACTCGCGGTGGATCACGCCAGTCCGGACGGCAAACTGCCGCATTCTGCCTGACGCCCGCAAGACCGCGGTTCCGTCCCCCCCCGAGCGGGGCGGTTCGGAACCGATAAGATAATGTTATTACACAGAAAAACGGTCGAAATCCGCGCGCGTGCCATGGCCGGATGGAGCTGGCCAATGCGCGTTTGCGCATGCTATATACCCCCCAAATCCCCGCCGGCCGTTGCAGCGGGACCGTGAGCGCGGACCGGCATTTTTGTGTGATGGAGAGGGCGTTGAAGCACAAATTTCCCATCGGAGCGACCGTCTATTTTACTGCGAGCAACGTTTCGCGGCCGGCCGCGAGCGGAACCTACGAGGTGATCCGGCTGCTCCCGACCGAGGGCGACGACTTCCAATATCGAATCAAGAGTTCGACGGAAGCGTTTGAGCGGGTCGCCAAGGAAAGCCAGCTCGCCAATTCCTGAGATGACGCGCGCGGACGACTCGTGAAGCCGATTTTGTTTCGCACGCCGTCAAAAGGCCCCGTTCGCAGAACCATTCTCGGAAAGTAAATGTCGGGGAAACGGCATTCGCTTTCGTTGGATTTGCATGAGTAGTCCGAAAGGACCGCCGGCGATCATAAGTTGCACTGGTGTTTGGATTTGGCGTTCATGCCGCGAGTTCGCGGTCAGATGTTGTGAAGGTCAAATCCACACCGCTGCTGCAGCCTGATCTAGAAAAAGCCCGCCGCGCATGGGGATAGCGGGGCGGGGGACCGGTTTTTCCCTCGCGACAAATGCGGAACGCGTTTGCGCGGAGATCATGCTTAAACAGTACGCTGAAGCGCGATGACGATTCATCCTGATGTCGTCGCGCTTTAGCTGCGTCAGGGAATATCGCGCATGAATTGGGCTTGGGCTACGTCGCTCGACCACATCTGGCGTTCGGCATCCTTTCCGATGTGGCTTACGATGGCGGCCGCGGGATTCTTCAGTCTGATCGTCCTGATCACGCTGCTGCGCGCGGAGAAGTCGGTCGCGAACGGCGCGCTGACGGTCATCACGCTGCTCGCGGTCGGGATCACGGTTGCCGCCACCATCCGCGGATACGGTCCCGCCGGCCGCACGGCGCAAGGCGAAATCCGATTGGCTTCGCCGGCGGGGCCGGCTTCACCGGTTCTCTCCTGCGTCGATGGTTTTGCCGGCGATGTCGTCTTGACCGCCTGCGAGAAGGTCCTGTTCGGTTCCGCGGAATCCACGGCCGCCGCCGTGAGCTATGCGGCAGCGCAACTCGCGCGACTGACGGCGCTCGGCGATGTCACCGCCGCCGAACACAGCATGACGCCTGAGCTGCGTGCGTTGCGCCGGTCGGCTGAACGCGACCGCTACGGGCTGATCGCGCAGGCGCTGGTCGGGCGGGACCGCTGCACGCCGACGCAATGCGCGGCGTTCCGCTCGCTGACCGATAGCCGCCAGATCGTGGCCAACATGGAAGAGCATACCTATGATGCGTTAGTGACGCGTTACGCGCCGTTATGGAATGCGCCTCCGGGAGCGGCGCCGGTTGCGATGCTGTCTTCGTCGATGCCCACGGGACGGCCGACCAGCGCCGAGTTTCCGACGGCGGCGTCGACCCCGCCCGTCAGCATCATGACGGCGGAACCAGGCTCGGGCCCATCCGCACGCGCGGTTCCGCCACCCGCCAACAGCGCGCCGTCGTCGGCCGCCAATGCGTCGTTGCTCTCGCCACGTCCGACCTCGTCGGTGGCGCCGACCGCGCCGGCCGCGGCAGTCGCCAAGAAACCGGCGGCGCCGAAGCGCCCGGCCGCCGCAGCCGCGCCGACGCAGGTCGCGCCGCCGCCTGCGAACGCGTCCGGCGCCTCGAACGAGTGATCTCGTCGGAACCCGGCCCGCTGCGCTGGCCCGACATTCGCGGGGCCCGTCGCGCGAGGCGCTGCGATATCAGCGGATAGGCCGCTTTCAGCGCGGCTTTGGGTTTGACATTGCCCGACGGGGCATGTTGCAAATGGCGAAGACGGATGTCGAGTCCGCTGCACCCATCACGTCCCGACGTAGATCATTTTCCGATACAGATCGCTTTCCGACACGATGCCGCTTCACCTGATCAAGCTCGCCGTTGGCTGCGATTCCGTCAAAGAACTCAAGGGATGGGTCGCGGAACGCATGAGCGCCGCCAAGAAGAAACGGCTTCCGCAGCGTCATGTCCATATCACCCGGATGACGCCGAAACGGATCGAGGAAATCCTCGCCGGCGGTTCGCTTTACTGGGTGATCCGCGGGGAAATCGCCGCGCGCGAGAAGATCATCGCGATCGAGCCGTTCCGCGACCGCGACGGTATCGGACGCTGCCGGCTGGTGATGCAGCCCAAGGTGATTGCGGTCTCGCCGCGACCGATGCGCGCGTTTCAGGGCTGGCGCTACTTCACGGAAGATGCCGTTCCTCCGGATCTCGGCAAGGCCACCGCCGGAAGCGTCGCCGCGATGCCGGAGCCGATGCGCCGCGAATTGCGCGACCTCGGGCTGCTCTAGCTTGAGCACGATCTCCGCGCGAAGGTGTTCCGGGTTTGTTGGCTAGGGACGGTGCCGCCCTAAACCGCGATGTTGTCGATCAGCCGGGTCTTGCCGAGCCTTGCCGCGACCAGGATCCGCAGCGGCCCCTCGTCCATGGAGGCGACCGGCGCCAGCGTTTCAGCATGGCGGACCTCGAAATAGTCCAGCGCAAAGCCGGTGGCGGCAATGATCTCGGCGCCGGCAGCCATCGCGGGCACGATCTCTTCGCCCGCCTTTAGCCGTGCGGCGCTCTGCTTCATGGCGCGATGGAGCTCTGACGCCAAGCGCCGTTCCTCCACCGACAAATAGACATTGCGCGAGGACATCGCCAAGCCGTCGCGCTCGCGGACGGTCTTTGAGCCGATCACCTTGACGCCGAGGTCGAGGTCGCTGGCCATCCGCGTCACCACGCGCAACTGCTGAAAGTCCTTTTCGCCGAAAATCGCAACATCCGGCCGGCATTGCGTGAACAGCTTGCCGACCACGGTTGCGACGCCGCCGAAGAAATGCGGCCGGAAGCGATCTTCCAGGCCTACGGTTGCCGGACCTTCCGGCACGATCCTGGTGGCGAAGCCGTCGGGATACATCGCCTTGATGTCGGGATGCCAGATCAGGTCGACCTTTTCGGCCGAAAGCTTCGCGAGGTCGGCTTGCCAGGTGCGCGGGTAGGAGCCGAAATCCTCGCTCGGCGCGAACTGGGTGGGGTTGACGAAGATCGAGACGATCACCTTGGTTGCGCGCCGTTTCGCCAGCCTGACCAGCGACACATGGCCGTCATGGAGTGCACCCATGGTCGGCACCAGCGCGACGGTGGCCTTTCTAGCGCGAAGGTTATCGACGGCGCGGCGCAGCGCAGGGACCGTGCGGACGATCAGGGGTTTTCGTGACATCACGACTCAATCTCGGGGAAGCGGGGCGACCGCGCTTGACACTTCAATGGTAGGCGGGCCGACCTTATCAAGACCGATGCGCGACAGCCAAGCGGCGCAAAGAGTCGCGGAGTGACTCGCACGGCGCTCTGCCTTCACCATGAAGACACAGCGCTGACGATTTAAGGTTGTCATCGCGCATTTCGCTTGACCGCGCCCGCGCGTGATTTAAAGAATCTGCGGGGATTGAAGAATGCTTGTGCAGACTAGCCAAGGGCAATCAGGCTCGGCTCACGTCGTTGTGCTGGGCAACGAGAAGGGCGGCTCGGGCAAATCAACCACCGCGCTGCATATTGCCGTGGCCTTGATGAAAGCCGGCCAGCGTGTAGCCACCATCGATCTGGATTGCCGGCAACAGAGTTTCACCCGTTACATCAACAATCGCGGCGCCTGGGCGCGCCGCACCGGTCTCGGTCTCGAACTGCCGCTGCATTGCTGCATCAGGCTCGGCGAGACCATGCAGATCGCGGAGAACGAGAACTCCGAGTTCCAGCAATTCGTGGATGCCGTCAGCGCCGTCGAACGGACCTTCGACTTCATCGTCATCGATACGCCGGGAACCGACAGTTACCTGATGCGGCTCGCGCATTCGATGGCCGACACGCTGGTCACGCCGATCAATGATAGTTTCCTCGATTTCGACGTGCTGGGCACGGTCGATCCCGCGACCTATGCGGTGACCGGCGAGAGTCACTATGCTGAGATGGTGCGCGACACGAGGCGCAAGCGCCGCCAGCTCGACGGCGCGACCACCGACTGGATTGTGGTACGCAATCGCCTGTCGATGCTCGGTTCCCGCAACAAGCAGCTTGTCGCCGACGGGCTGAAGGAATTGTCGTTCCGGCTCGGCTTTCGCTCGATCGACGGGTTTGCCGAGCGCGTGGTCTACCGCGAGTTCTTTCCGCGCGGCCTCACCGCGCTCGACGACATCGACGAAACGACGCTCGGCACCCGCCCGAACCTCGGACATGTGACGGCGCGGGAAGAGGTGACGAGCCTGCTCCGCCAGTTGAAGCTTCCACTCGACGAACGCGGCCGGCGCCGCGCGGCAAATCGGGCCGAATGGTTCAACCAAGTCGACAAGCCGCTCGAGCTGCACGACATCCTCGGCGCCTGACCCCCAAACCTGAGCCGCAAAGCCTGCCTCAAGTCGGTCGGATTCGATCCGAGTCGGAACGCTGCAACCAGAGGTAATAAGCTACGGCTGCGTCCGGAAAGTCCGTTACAGCCGAAACAAACCGCCTGAAAGCCGGCATTTTACCCAGCTTTTACCGAAGATTCGAACTTGGCTTTGATTTATGCCGCCCAGGGTGGCGAGCGGCGAGGGGTCTCGTGGCTGACGCAATTGCGCAAGAAATGGGTGCGTCGCACAACGAAAGGGCGGCCAATTCACAACTTTTAGCCTTCCTGTCACCTAACTGTGACGTATATTAAGGAATAAGGTTGCCTCCAAGCCTAAGGAGCAGGGGGCTTTGGCCTAATACCGGGGACGAGCATGAAACGAGGAATTGCGGTTCTCCTTTCGGTTGGCGCGCTCGTCACCGTCGGCTATTTCACGGCGAGCAAGTGGGCGATCCGCCACGAAACGATTACCTTCCTTGATCCGGAGCGCGATAATAGGCCGGTGGCGGTCGACGTCGCCGTGCGCCGTGACAAGGAGATGCAGGCGAATGCCGGCATGATCAAGCTGCCGGTTGCGATCCTCAACCACGGCAACACCGTCAAATTCACCGAATACTCGTTCGTCGCCAACGTCTTCGCCTTCCGCGGCTACGAAGTAGTCAGCATCCAGCATGACCTGCCGACCGATCCGCCGATGGTGACCAAGGTCGGTGAGCCCTATGTCGGACGTCTCGCGCAGATCCAGCGCGGCGTCGCCAATATCAAATTTGCCGTAGCCCAAATGCGGGAGGTTCAGCCCAACGCGGACTACGACCACCTTACCATGGTCGGACATTCCATGGGCGGCGACATCACGATGTATTTCGCCAAGCAGTATCCTGATGAGATCAAGAAGGTCGTCACCATGGATAATCTGCGCGTGCCTTTCATCACGTCGGGCAAGTTCAAGATTCTCTCGTTCCGCTCGAAGGACCCGCAATTCAAGGCCGATCCGGGCGTGGTTCCCAGTTCCGATATTTGCGAGAAGGCCGGTATTACGGTTGTAAACACCAACTTCCAGCATAACGACATGCGCGACACAGGATCGGAGAATGCGAAGTCCTCCATCCAATCCATGCTCGACAAGTTCCTGGCCGAGGCCGACAGCGACCTCACGCCGGTCGAAACCAGCTCCCCGAAAATCCTGGATCCCGGACCGGTCACGCCTTACGTTCCGACCGGAAGCGAAACCAAGCCGGCCAAGTCTCTTACACACTAGCGCCGCTTACACACGCGCGCCTCTTACACACTAGCGCCTCTTACGCATCAGCGCCATTTACGCACTCGCGCCCCTTACGCAGTAGGGCCTCTCGCATCTATCCCGGAGCCGATATCGTTCCTATATCCTGCCGGATATGGCGGCTTGCAGCCACACGCGAGCGACGATGCCCGGCGAACCGACCAAACCAAGCTCCGCAGACGCTCGTTCGGCAGAAAAAGCCGGCGAGGGCCGGTCGTTGCCCGACACCAAGTCGTCCACGTCGGAGGACATTGCCGCCTTTGTCGCCAGGGCCCACGCGATGTCGCCGCATGCGGCAGGCAGCCGGGGCCGGCTGGTGTTCGCGCTCGACGCCACCATGAGCCGGCAGCCGACCTGGGACATGGCGTGCTCGCTGCAGGCAGAGATGTTCCGCGAGGCGGCCTCGATCGGCAGTCTCGATATTCGTCTTGTCTACTATCGCGGCTTCAATGAGTGCCGGGCCACGGGATGGATTTCGGACAGCGCGGAGCTGGCGCGGCTGATGGGCAAGATCGATTGCCGCGGCGGCAACACCCAGATCGGCAAGGTCCTGTCCGAGGCGCGGCGCGAAGCGGTTGCCTCTGGCGTGCGGGCGGTGGTGTTCGTCGGTGACGCCATGGAGGAGGGCGTCGACGATCTCTGCGCCAAGGCCGGCGAGCTCGGCATGCTCAAGGTACCGGTGTTCATGTTCCAGGAGGGCCATGATGAGACGGCGGAGCAGGCGTTTCGCGAGATCGCGCGTCTGACCGGCGGCGCATGGTGCCGGTTCGATCCGGGCGCCGCAGCGCAACTGCGGGAGCTGTTGCGCGCGGCGGCGGCCTATGCGGCCGGCGGACGCGAGGCCCTGAAGCGGCTGTCGGCGCGCGAAAGCGGCGCCGCCAAACTGCTCGGCCAGATGAAGTAGTTCTTTCCGACTTTTCAGCCTGATGTCGTCGCCGCCAGGGCGACCGCGGCGAGCGCCGCCGACAGTTTGCCGGCCACCGCCTCCGTCTCGCCGGTTATTCCATGCCGTCGCGCCAGCCAGACCGGGTCATTGTAGGACAGCCAGCTGTTGCCGGATGCATCCTGCCAGACCAGGGCCCTCAACGGCAGGTCCAGTCCGACCGTCTGTGCCGCCTGCATCAGCGGCGTGCCGCCCTTGGGATTGCCGAAGATCAAGACCTCGGTCGGGCGCAGCTGCAGTCCGACCGAACTGGCGCCGGCTGCGTGATCGATGCGGGCGAACACGCTCATGCCGGTTGCTTTCACCTGGGCCTCGAGCTGGTCCATCGTGTCCTTTGGCCCGAGGCTGCTCTTGATCGTCGTCAATCCATCGATTGCCACGGCGCGCTCCAAATCTGTTCTGCCAGAAAGTCTGTTCTCCAGAGCCGTTTTCGCGAAGGCGTTTCCGCGAAGGTTGTTCCCGCGAAAGAGTGCACGCAACACTTATCGAATTTGAGGGGCATGCGCCAACGAACTTCTCGTGTTCCTCCGATCATACGGCGCAAGGAGCGGAAGCAAGGACTGGAAGCAAGGACCAGAAGATCGGCATGTTTTTTGCGGCCAATGCGACTATATTCGCCGTATGCCAACCCTGATTGCGGGCGCAGTCGCCGTTATCGTTCTTTATCTGCTGCTGCAGATGTTCCGCACGGCCAATCCGGCCGCGCTGGCGCGCGCCCTCAAGATTACCGGCGGTTTGGTGGCGTTGGCGTTTGCCGCCTTCATCGGCGTGAGGGGCGAGCTCGCGGTCGCGATCCCGATCGGCGTGTTCGGCGCGGGGCTGCTCGGTTGGTCGCCGTTCGGAACCCCTGTCTTCGGCAATATCGGCGCGCTGTTTGGCGCGGGCTCGCGGCGCTCGTCCGGGCAGACGTCCAAGGTCCGCTCGCAGTTCCTCGACATGACGCTCGATCACGACTCGGGCGAGTTGACTGGCCGGATCGTGGCCGGCCCTCATGCGGGCCGTCCGCTGGACGAGTTCGACCTGCCGCAACTGGCGGCAATGATCGCAAGTTTCGATGGCGAAAGCGTCGCCTTACTTGAAAGCTATCTTGACCGCAGGTTTCCCGCCTGGCGTGAGCACGCGGAGGGAAACGCGGCAGGGGGGCAGCGCCGCGCGGCGGCGAGCGGAAAAATGACGGACGAGGAGGCCTACCAGATCCTTGGCCTGCAACCGGGCGCGGGGCGCGACGAGATCGGACGGGCCCACCGCGCGCTCATGAAGAAACTGCATCCCGACCAGGGGGGGTCGACGTACCTCGCCGCCCGTGTAAACGAGGCTAAGGATACTTTGCTTCGAACGCATAACGGCTGACTCCGGCAACGCCAACAACGCAACTCTTCGAAAGTCGCTTCTGCCCTTGCTCTGGGAGACGCTCTCCTTCGCCCGCCGTTGTCCGGCGTGATCGATCTTTCGCGATCCGCAAAGTTCTAACTGCAAATTCTTGACGAGAGGTTGTTGACGCGCGGATTCTGGCCCGGCCGTCGGTCGACTAAAAATCCTCGTAAGTCATTCGGATCAACAGCTTATTCGGGGAATAGGATATCTTGCGCGAGGGCCGCGCGCCCGTTTGTTTGCGATTTTCTTGCCTGCGCGCCAACGCGGAACGCGTTTGCGCGGAGATCATGCTCAAACAAAAAGATAGAGCGCGATGACGATTCGAAGAAAAGTCATCATGCTCTCGTGGATTGAATCCAACACTTTATGCCCAAGATTGGCGGCGGCGATGATTTTGTCTGGATCGGCGGTCCGAACAAAGGGCTTTGGCTGCTGGTCGTGGTCGGCGACGAAGCGATTGATGGCGGCCTGGAGATCGACGACGCCTTTTAATTCTCAGTTGTGAACGGTGATGCAGGAAATGTCGGAGCGCTTCAGCGCCCGGCATACCGCCTCGGCCTGATCGCGATCCAGCCCTGCGAAACGGGCGCGGAAGAGCGTCTTGTTATCCTTGGCGACCACTGTCTCGGTGAACGGATCGGCCTTGCGCAGCAGGCCGTGCGCTTGATTGCGCGCCGCTTCGATGCGCTGCTGCGCTTCGCTTTCGCTCTCCAGCGCGCCGACCTGAACGATCCATCCGGTATGGGCGGCGACCGGTTTGGTGGCGGTCGCGCCGCTCTGCTCGACGGCCTGCGGCGGAGCCTGTTGCGGTTGAGGGGCCGCATAGGCCATCGTCTGCGTGCCGCCGGAAGAGGGGGGAAAGCTGGATGCCGGCAGCACGCCGAGAATGCCGTTGCCGGTGCCGAAACCGGGCGGCTGCGGCGGCAGATCGGCTCTCGCCGTCTCGGGCCTGGACGGCTCCGTCCTTGCGGTCTCTGTTTTGGCGATCTCGGTTTTTCCGCTTTCGACCTTGGCGATCACGGCGCTCGACGTCTCCGGCAAGTCGGAGCGCGCAGGCGGGACGGTGTTGGTAACGGGCGCGACGGGCTGGGACGGACCGGCGGCGGCGAGTTTCATCGGGCCGGCCTTGACCTGAACCGTCTTGACCTTGACTGGCTTCATCGGCTCGGACGAGCCGGGAATGACGGTCATCGGACGGGCCTGGATCACGCCTGAGGTCAATGGCGCAGGTTCGGCCTTCGCTGGCGTGGGCGGCACGGCTGCCGTCGCTTCGGCAATCGCCGAAACAACCTTCGACGTCGCGGTCGGCGCGCGCCCGGGCGAGGCTGCGGTCGGATCCTGCGCGGCCATCTGCGCCGGCTTGGATGGGGCTTCGGCGTCCGCAACGTCCGCATTGGCGTCGGCAGCGTTGCGTTCGCTTATCGCGGCCGCGCTGCGGGTGCTTGAGGCCTTGTCGAGATTTTCCGCAAGCAGGCTGCGCATGATGGCGTCGCGCGAGCCGCCGCTGCGGCCTCCCAACACGACTCCCACCAGATGGCGATTGCCCCTGCGCATCGAGGTCACCAGGTTGAAGCCTGAGGCGCGCGTGTAGCCTGTCTTGATGCCGTCGACGCCCTCGACTTCGCCGAGCAAACGATTGTGGTTGCGGATCGACTGGCCGTGATAGTTGAAGGTCAGCGTCGAGAAATAGCGGTAGTAGCGCGGAAAACGATCCTGGATTGCGCGGCCGAGGATCGACTGGTCGCGCGCGGTGGTCACCTGCTCGTCATCGGGCAGGCCCGAGGCGTTGCGGTAGGTGGTGCGGCTCATGCCGAGGGCGCGCGCTTTCCGGGTCATCAGCTTGGCGAAATCGTCCTCATCGCCGCCGATCGCTTCGGCGATGACGACGGCGGCGTCGTTGGCGGAGCGCGTCACCAGTCCCTTGATCGCGTCCTCGACGCGGATGGTCTGTCCGGGACGCAGGTCCAGCTTGGTCGGCGCCTGATCGGAGGCGTGTTCGGAAACCGACATCTCGGTGTCGAGCTTCATCTTGCCGGCGTCGAGCCGCTCGAACAGCAGATAAAGCGTCATGATCTTGGTGAGGGAAGCGGGATGACGGATGCCGTCCGGACTGGTTGAGGCCAGCGTCGCGCCGGAATTGGCGTCGACGACGATGGATGAGAATTGCGGGCTGTAGCTGTCCCGATCCTCGTCGCTGTGATGGGTGTGGTGATGCGCGTAGTGGCGATGCTGGTGGTGACCGCGCGCCTCGGCGCTATCGGATGTGAAGGCGACCGCTGTTGCGATCGTAAACAGCCCGAAAGCGCCAACCCGCATCAGGCGCGAGGAAGCCCAGTTTTTGCAAAGCATGAAATCCCCGTCCCAAGTTTCTAACTAGATCACCGCTCCGTGGGGCGAAATTGTGCCCCAGGGCGAGCGATCTTCCCCTGGTTAAACCACCGAACCGGCGCAGCCTTTGCGCGATGCTCGAGGTTCCAGCGATCATTCCAGCCAAGGTATTGTCGAGCAACAGCTTTTTGCTGCCCTGGCGGAACCGGATAAGTTCGGGAATCAGGTTAGGGCGCCGGAGTTTCCAAAAGATTAATTATCCCTTGCGTATATCGCCGGTGTTCGCTGCAAATCGCGAATATTGTGCGTCGCACAAGATTCTTGACTTTTATTGTGCGCTGCACTATCTGGGGTGTGCGTCAGGGAGCCGGGAGCTTCCCGGTTGAACGCCAAGCTGGGAGAAGGAATCAAGATGTTCAAGGTTGAAGACATTCAGAACTACGGCAAAGAGCAGTTCGAGACGGCAGTGGCCACCGCGACCGGCGTGCAGAACGGGATTTCAGCGATCGCGAGCGCCTATGGCGACTACACCAAGAAATCCTACGAGGACACCAAGTCCTTCGTCGAGAAGCTGTCGGGTGTGAGGTCGCTCGACAAGGTGCTTGAGGCGCAGAACGAATACGCAAAGAGCGCCTACGAGACCTTCGTCGCCGATTCTCAGAAGATCGCGGGCCTTTACGGCGACCTCGCCAAGCAGGCGTTCAAGCCGCTGGAAGGCATTGTCGCCAAGTTCACGCCGGCACAGGCGTAAGTCGCCAGGACAGAACGAAGGCTGCTTCGAAAATCAAAAGCCCGGCTGCGCAGGCCGGGCTTTTTCTCGTTCCGGGCAGGCCGGATTATCTCGCGACGCGCAGCTTGGAGATCTGCGTGAGGATGTTCTGGAATGCGCTGGCAGTCTGACTGGAAGTCGTGATCATCTGGAAGTTGCCGTCGGTCGCGCAATCCTTCAGCACCTGCGATTTCGGGTCCGCGTTGCCGATGTTGACCTGGATCGTGAAGACGGTGACGGGGTTTACCTTGTCGCCCTGGATGCTCTTGCAGAGCAGCTCCTGGCGGGCGTCGATGCTGGACTGGGATGTGCTCCAGCGATCTTGGGTGTTCAATCCGTCGGACAGCAGGACGATGTAATCCTTGTAGATGTAGTTGATGTCTTTTGCCGGCGCCATGATGGGCCCGTTAATCGTGCTCAGGGACTGCCATCCCCATGCCAGACCGACCGCCTGATTGGTATTGCCGGCCGGAGTCATGGCCGTGATCTGGTCTTTGAGCGTTTGCCAAACATTGCTCATCGGAAACACCGTGGCCGAAAGGCAGTCGGCCCACTGTTCCGCGTAGAATTTCGAGGACGGGCTTGCGTTGCTCGTTCCCGGTGCGGTGTTCTTGGTGTCGTAGTCCTGATCGCGATCGTTGATGCAGCCCTTCCAGGTGCTGTGCGCGGGAGCCGCCGCGACATTCTGGTTCGCATCAGAGGGGTTGGCGCGCCAGTAATGGCTATAGGTGGTTTGGCTGCACGTCTTGTGGCTATGGCTGCCGGTGCAAGAACAATTGGGCTTTGTCCCACAAGAAGCGCTCGATCCGGTCGCGACGACGACGGCCGGATTGGCCACGCTGGTGTAGCAGCCATTGTAGTAGACGCCGGTTTTTCCCGGGAGATTCACGCCGCTGTCGATGCCCGGGCAGATCATGCCCGAATAGGTGCCGCTCGCCGGAATCAAGTACCTGTTCGATGAAAGATTGCTTACATCGGTAGCACCGCTCAGCGTGGCAGGCCGATCCATGCACGAGAAGCCGTATGGTTTGACGGTACTGTTGTTGGTCGGGCCGGTAATCCCATTGATGGCGGTGGTATCGAACGGGCAGGGCGCGCCGGGACCGATGTCCGCCCATGTATAGGTGATGTTGTTGAAGTTGACGTTGATCGGATAGCTGTGCTGCGTGAGAACAGGGGGCTCGGCCTCCCATTCCGTCCAATTGATCCAGGACGCGTTGACGTTGGCGTTGGAGGTTCCAACGTTGACGTCCTTTGTGAACGGAACAATGGAAATATAAACGTCGCCGGTCTGCTTGTTGTAGCCGGACAGCGTATCGATCATGTCCTTGGCCGCTTTTTGCATGGCCGGCATCTTGCCGTTTTCGTCCATCGACCCGGTGTTATCCAGCACCATCGCCACCCGCATACGGGTATTGCCCCAGGTCGCGGTCGAGCTCGTGCCAAAGCCCATGGTTGGAAAGCCTGCGACTTTCATGAAGTCGGTCGCGATCTCGCCGGTACCGCTGAGCTGGATGGTCGATCCCGTGGTGGCGTTGGCGACCGTGTAGCTCGCGTTGACCGAAATCACCTGGGCGCTTTTGTCGGTAAAGAGCGCGTTGAAGTAGTCCTGCGCCCTTTTGGGGATGTCCGTGGTGGTGATGACGCCGTTCGACAGATCCTTCGACACCATCAGGGCCGCCGAATCCAGCGCCGCCTGCATGGACGAGCGCGCCTTGTTCGCGCGGCTGTAGTCGATCGCCGCGCCGACGAAACCGAGGATCGGCAGCAGGGCGATGGCAAAAATGACGGCGATATTGGCTTCATTCGCGCCTGCGAACCGGCGCGCGGTTCCGGCTATGTGACGAGCAAATGATTGACTAGGCAATGATTGACCAGGCATGGCATCCACCGAAATGACGTTCTGCGGGCCATCTGGTGAGGGGCTGTTGAACAGGTGGTAAACCGGATCGGTGAAACTCGACCAAAACCCCAGGAAAATACGGATAGGCGGGGAAGCCTTCCGCAATGGTCAATCTCCGCTAAACGGATGCTGGCGTTGTTTTGTCAAATCCGCCAGAATTGATTAACCTCGAAGGGATCGCCGGGCTGGGAATCGAGCTCGCTGCCGGGTGCGTTTGGCGCGCTTGCGTGGAGCCGAAGACTGACCCATATTCTTGAGGGGCCGGGCCGGCTTGGAAGGCGATCTGGAAAGCTTGTCTGGGAAGTCACCTTGTCTGGGAAGCCACGATGGCTCCGGCGGGAGAACATCCACTGTCCGGGTTCCCGTGGGGATGTCGAACGCCTGTGCCATGTCGCAACGAACTATGAGCTCTGATCTGTCGGCGCCGGTCGCCACCGCAGCGTCTGCTTCCCGAATGGGCAATGACGAGAACCGTTCCGCCGGGCCCGGCGGCCCTGCGGCGTCGGTCATCACCAAGGTCAAGCCGAAGACCAAGCGGCCCAATCTCTACCGCGTGCTGATCCTGAACGACGACTACACGCCGATGGAGTTCGTCGTTCATGTGCTGGAGAAGTTTTTCCAGAAGGACGTCGAGGCCGCGACGAAGATTATGCTCCACGTGCATCATCACGGGATCGGTGAATGCGGCGTGTTCACCTACGAAATCGCCGAGACCAAGGTGACGCAGGTGATGGATTTCGCACGCAAGCACCAGCATCCCCTGCAATGCGTGATGGAAAAGAAGTAGCCTCGTGCTGCTGATATAATTTTCCTTACCGCGCCAAATTCCGCCCAAATCGGAACGGGTTTTGCATTAAGATCGCCTTGAAGGGAGTGCCTTGAACATCGCCTTGGGAGACTGCCCTGGGCGTGTGAAGGACTCGCAGATCGGGTCTTTTGCGGCGGCTGGGTATAACTATATGTGACAAAGGTTGTTGTTGCCTGATCGGCTAACGGCGATCATGATGGCGGGGGGGCCATAGAGGACGCGCATGCCGACTTTTTCTCAAAGCCTTGAACAATCCCTGCATCGTGCGCTTGCGATTGCGAACGAGCGTCATCATCAATATGCAACGCTTGAACATCTCCTGCTTTCGCTGATCGATGACTCCGATGCCGCCGCCGTGATGCGCGCCTGCAGCGTCGATCTCGACAAGCTGCGTACGAGTCTCGTCAATTATCTCGAAACCGAGTTTGAAAATCTGGTCACGGACGGCAGCGACGACGCCAAGCCGACCGCGGGCTTCCAGCGGGTGATCCAGCGCGCGGTCATCCATGTGCAGTCGTCGGGTCGCGAAGAAGTGACCGGCGCCAACGTGCTGATCGCGATCTTCGCGGAGCGCGAAAGCCACGCCGCCTATTTCCTGCAGGAGCAGGACATGACGCGCTATGACGCCGTCAACTACATCAGCCATGGCATCGCCAAGCGGCCCGGCGTGTCCGAAGCGCGCCCGGTTCGCGGCGTCGACGAGGAAACCGAGACCAAGGGCAACGAGGATTCCAAGAAAAAGGGCGAGGCGCTGGAGACTTACTGCGTCAATCTCAACAAGAAGGCGAGGGACGGAAAGATCGATCCCGTGATCGGCCGCAACTCCGAGATCAACCGCGCCATCCAGGTGCTGTGCCGCCGGCAGAAGAACAATCCGCTGTTCGTCGGCGAAGCCGGCGTCGGCAAGACCGCGATCGCGGAGGGGCTTGCCAAGCGCATCGTCGACAGCGAGGTGCCCGAGGTTCTGGCCGCCGCCACCGTGTTCTCGCTGGACATGGGAACGCTGCTCGCCGGAACGCGCTACCGCGGCGATTTCGAGGAGCGGTTGAAGCAGGTGCTGAAGGAACTGGAGGCGCATCCCAACGCCATCCTGTTCATCGACGAAATTCATACCGTCATCGGTGCCGGCGCGACCTCCGGCGGCGCGATGGATGCCTCCAATCTGCTCAAGCCCGCGCTGGCGTCGGGCACCATCCGCTGCATGGGCTCGACGACCTATAAAGAGTACCGCCAGCATTTCGAAAAGGACCGCGCGCTGGTGCGCCGGTTCCAGAAGATCGATATCAACGAGCCGACGGTGGAGGACGCGATCGCGATCCTCAAGGGCCTGAAACCCTATTTCGAGGACTACCACCGGCTGAAATATACCAATGAGGCGATCGAGGCCGCGGTGCAGTTGTCCTCGCGCTACATCCACGACCGCAAGCTGCCGGACAAGGCGATCGACGTGATCGACGAATCCGGCGCGGCGCAGATGCTGGTCGCGGAGAACAAGCGCAAGAAGACCATCGGCATCAAGGAAATCGAGACCACCATTGCCACGATGGCGCGGATCCCGCCGAAGAGCGTGTCGAAGGACGACGCGGAGGTGCTCAAGCATCTCGAGCAGACCTTGAAGCGCGTGGTGTTCGGCCAGGACAAGGCGATCGAGTCGCTGTCGGCGTCGATCAAGCTGGCGCGTGCGGGTTTGCGCGAACCGGAGAAGCCGATCGGCTGCTACCTGTTCTCAGGGCCCACCGGCGTCGGCAAGACCGAGGTGGCCAAGCAGCTCGCGGCGTCGCTCGGCGTCGAGCTGTTGCGCTTCGACATGTCCGAATACATGGAGCGGCACACCGTGTCGCGCCTGATCGGCGCGCCTCCGGGCTATGTCGGCTTCGACCAGGGCGGCTTGCTCACCGACGGCGTTGACCAGCATCCGCATTGCGTGGTGCTGCTCGATGAAATCGAGAAGGCGCATCCCGACCTCTACAACGTGCTGCTGCAGATCATGGATCACGGCCGGCTGACCGACCATAACGGCAAGCAGGTCAACTTCCGCAACGTGATCCTGATCATGACCACGAACGCGGGTGCGGCAGACATGGCCAAGCAGGCGTTCGGCTTCACCCGCAGCAGGCGGGAAGGCGACGATCACGAGGCGATCAACCGGCAGTTCGCGCCGGAGTTCCGTAACCGGCTCGATGCCATCGTGTCGTTCGCGCATCTCAACGCCGACGTGATCGGCATGGTGGTCGAGAAATTCGTGCTGCAGCTGGAAGCCCAGCTCGCCGATCGCGACGTCACCATCGAATTGTCCGATCCCGCCAAGGCCTGGCTGATCCATCACGGCTATGACGAGCAGATGGGTGCGCGGCCGATGGCCCGCATCATCCAGGAGCACATCAAGAAACCGCTGGCCGACGAGGTGCTGTTCGGCAAGCTGAAGGGCGGCGGCCACGTTCGCGTCGTCCTGGTGAAGGACGAGGCAGCTGGAGAGGCGGCGAAGGAGAAGATCGGCTTCGAGTTCGTCGAGGGTCCGGTAACGCCGAAGCCGGAGAAGCTGCCGGGCGCGCGCAAGCGCAAGCCGAAGTCGAACGGCCCGAACGGGGGCAGCGGCTCGAACGGCGGCGGCTCAAGCGGCGGCGGTTCAAAGGGCCCGGCCTCGAAGGGGCCGCTGGTGAAGGTTTGATCGAAGAATTCGATCGTGTGAATGCAATCGTGTGAATTCGATCGTGTGAATGCAAGAGGCCGGCGGATCAGCCGGCCTTTTTGTTGTCGGGCGGTTACGTCCCCGTGCGCGGCACCGCTGTCGGTCCGGGTTTGCGCGGTCGCGGGGCTGAGGGCTGCAGCGCAACCTCCGGCGCGAGAGCAAGTGGATACCGTCGCAAATGGTTAGATCGGTTGGGGAAGCTAGGCTATTGACGGTCGATCACTCGCCCTTCAATCGCTGGTCGTCATGAACGCGCACGCGTTCGGCGCCTCTGGCGCCCGTCGGCGACAATCTGAGCATGCTGAGCGCGGCGCCGAGCAAGGCAAAGCCGGCGCCGGCGAGCAGCGATACCTGTGTGCCATCGGCCGGATTGCGCGCCAGAAACAGCGCGACCAGCGCGGCGCCCGTGGTCTGGCCCAACAGGCGCGCCGTCCCCAACATGCCGCTGGCGCCGCCGGAACGCTCGCGCGGCGCGGCTGCGATCATGGTGCGGTTGTTGGGCGTCTGGAACAGACCGAAGCCCGCGCCCGCGAGCGCCATGCGCCAGACCACGTCGAGCGTCGAAGGATCGGCCGGGAGCATCGCGAGAGCGCCGAGGCCGGCGGCGAACAGCACGAGCCCGATGCCGCCCAACAGGCCCGCGGGATAACGCTCGACCAGCCGTCCGGCGATCGGAGCCGCGAACGCGATGGTGATCGGCCAGGGCGTGATCAGAAGACCGATTTCGACGGCCGAATATCCGAACCGGCTTTCGAGATAGAAGGGGATCGCGGTTAAGGCCAGCATATGGCCGCAGAAGGACGCAACCGAGGTTGCGATCGACAGCGCGAAGACGGGAATGCGCAACAGGTCGACCGGCAGCAGTGGCGAGGTCATGTGCGTCTGCCGATAGACCAAGAGCGCGCAGGCGAGCGCCGCGACCGCGACCTCCGACAGACAGACCATCAGCGCCTCGCCATGGCCGGCACTGTCGATCGCGGCGATCCCAAAGCCGAAGGTGACGGCGCTCAGGCACGCGCTTTGCCAGTCGAACATGTGAGGGGCGCGTCGGGTGTGCGGCAGATAGTTTAAGCCGAGTGCCAGGGCGGCCAGTCCGATCGGGATATTGACGGCGAACAGATACGGCCAGGTCCCGACCGCCAAGATGCCCGCCGCGACCGTTGGCCCGACGGCGGCGGACACCGCGACCACCATGGCATTGAGTCCGATCCCGCGGCCGAGCAGGTCGCGTGGATAGATGAAGCGGACCAGCGCCGAGTTGACGCTCATGATGCCGGCCGAGCCAAATCCCTGCACGATGCGCGCGACCGTCAGGAGCAACAGCGTGTGCGAGAGCGCGCAGAACACCGAGGCGAGCGTGAAGAGGGCGAGCCCCGCCAGGTAGACGCGTCGATAGCCGACGATTTCGCCGAGCGAGGCGAACGGCAGCAGGGAAATCGTGATCGCCAATTGATAGCCGTTGACGATCCAGATCGAGAATGCGGGGCTGGCGTTGAGGTCTTTCGCGATGGTGGGGAGCGCGACGTTGGCAATGGCGCCGTCCACCACGGCCATGACGATGCCGAGCGCGATCGTCAGGATCGCCCAACGGCGCTGCGGCAGCGGCAGACCGTCGGCATGCTCGATGATGGTGGACGGCGTCCGGAGAATTGGGGTGGACCT
>Ga0137377_10000331_pt1 | contig 27423 bp, 25 predicted proteins | sample SagtaG_22_FD_104815 | JGI IMG/M metagenome (GOLD analysis project Ga0137377, IMG submission 104815) | Vadose zone soil microbial communities from Sagehorn Ranch, Mendocino, California, USA - Sage2_L_40_16 metaG | ecosystem: Environmental > Terrestrial > Soil > Vadose zone | place: USA... | reverse complement strand
CCTTCAACAGACTGAAGGACTTTAGGCGCATCGCAACCCGCTACGACAAGCTGGCGCGTAACTACCTGTCCTCTGTCTGCCTCGCTGCCGCTCTCGTATGGTGGATTTAATGAGTCTGGACCCCTGGCCAAGGTCGCGCTCGACGGCACCGCCACGAACTGCGTGACCGTTGCGTGACAATACAGATGCCAGGAAACTGTCTCGGCGGTGAGGGCGATCAGCACAAGAACCTCAAAAGCTTCAAGCGGCACAAGCGCCGGCTGTAACGAGCTCCTCGCGCGCAAGACATCCAGATTATCGAAAAATCCGATGTGAGAGTCAGAAAGCGAACGGACGCTTCGACGTTAGTCAGCCATATCTCGGTCAGGCAGGCGGAAGTTGCCTCGGAAGCTCCGGGACGCAAATCCGCCTACTGTTGATTACAGTTTCGCTTGAAAGGATGAAAACCTGTGAATGATGCCAATATGAAAGTCGAAGTGAGCGCCAATACGCCGAATGCGAAGGTCGAAGCGAACGAAAAGCGAGGCTTTGACGTGCCGCTTTTCGCGATGCCGGGAATCTTCCGTGGGATCGCCGAGCAGGGCGTCGTGCGGGCGAGAGACAACTACGAGAAGATAAGGGCTGCCTCGGGGGAAATCGCTGACATTCTCCGAGAAACCTATTCGACCAACGCAAAGGGCGTCGCGGACTATGGGGTCAAGGTTATCGAGATTTCGGGCGTCAACACCAACTCCGCTTTCGATTTTCTCACCAATCTGATGGATACGAAATCGCTATCGGAAGTCATACAGCTGTCAGCCACGCAGAACCGCAAGAACTTCGAAGTCACGTCCGCGCAGAATAGGGAACTTTGGGAACTCGCTCAGAAAGTCGCGACCGAGACGGCCGAGCCGATCAAGAAGAGCTTCACCAGAGTGCTGCAGAAAGCCTCCTGAATCGAACTTTTGCAGACCGCCGGGATCGGCTGGAACAAGCGCCTCTCGCGAGGTGCAGTCCAGCCGATGGCGAACGGACGCATGGCTGCGACACAAAAGCGAAACAGGGAGGATCAAGATGGGCATCGTTATGATCAAATGCCCTCAAACGGGACGCGAGATCCCGACGGGCATCAAAGCGGATCGAGAGAGGTTTCGATGCAGTGCGGTGTTCTTCGCGCGCACCTACTGCCCAATCTGCCAAGCCAATCACGAATGGTTCGCCAGGGAAGCCTGGGTTTACGAGCCGAGCTAGATAGCGGAGATGATGTGTTGAGGGGCTACACTTGGGCCCTGCGATCCACGCTGAGCCGTTGAGAAATGACGAAAACGCGTCGGCCTTTAGTCAATTGCGTCAATGGCCTCTTGGCGCGGGTTAGTCGTCCCGTGGGTTGGCGTGTCCCGCTGCGCTTCGTCCACCTTGGCCAAAAGGGGATCTCGAGCGCGGCGAAGTTTGTGCTCCGGCGCGACGTGATTGCGAGGCTTCATTTCTTCCGGCGAAACAATACAGTCGATTCTACGGCGCATGACCTCGTAGCACTCGCATACCGCTGCTTCGAGCCGCGGTCTGTCAATCTCGATCAAGCTCCGCCGATTTGATCGGATCGCACGCGACGTCCGGAGCTTGCGCACGACATGCGTCACGGTCGTTCGACGTACTCCAAGCAACTCCGAAAGCGCCTCTTGCGTCAGCGGCAGGAAGTCACCGTCAACTCGATCGTGGATGTAGAGCAACCACCGGGCCAAGCGGGCCTCGACCGAGTGCAGCGCATTGCAGGCGGCCACGTGCTGGAATTGCGCCAATAGCGCCCTGGTGTAGATCTGGACCGCGTGTCTGATTGCGCCACTGCGGCTGAGGGCCGCCTGAAATCGTCTTGGAGAAATTTGCAATGAGGTTCCGGCCACGCGTACGACCGCCGTCAACGGAGAGCGGGAGGGTCCCAGCGCGGACAAGATGCCCACGGCTCCCTCATTCCCGATGACCGCGGTTGCGACCGTTTGTCCGTTCGGCATGTCCATTATGAACGCGATCGTCCCGCTGAGGGGGAAATAGATCTGTTCAATCCGGTCTCCCGATCGAACCAGCACTGCGTCGCGTTCAAGCGATACTTTCCGGAGGTGAGGAGCGAGCAAATCAAAATCTGCTGCCGGCAACGCAGCTAACAGTCGATTACTTACCCTGGTAGTGGGCTCCATCACGGGAAAACTCCTTCCCTCGACGGATGCGCGACTCTCTGCAGAATATTCCTGGCGCCAGGCTGCGCAAATAACAGACCGCGCCTAAATGCCAGAACCCACCGCGCCGGATAAAGTTCCCGTGAATAGATTTCGGCTGGTTAGATATCGCCCGTTTCCGCGGCATCCCCGCTCGCGAGGGCAGGGATATCCCCGACTAAAGCGCACGCCTGCGCGGCAGATCGGGCGCGGTATCACCTATCGCCACGCGCCTGTCGGCGACGGCATGATGAAACTGCTCCAGCACCAGGCCGATCGCCGACAGATCGCCTTCCTCGATCGCGCCATCATCATAGCCGTCGAGGGTTTCCCGCAGCAGGCCGTCGACCTCGCACTGCATCGCCGTCAATTGTTCCGGCGATTCCGCCTGGCGTACCTTTGAAATCATGGCGAGCAGATTGTCGCGGTGCAGCGTGCTCTTTTCTTTTTCATCGCGCGCGAGATATTGCCGCAGCCAGGCACCGGCGGAGCCTAGTCCGGAGAGAACCAGAATGCCGCCCCACAGATAGTCGCTGTATTTCTCCAGGAAGGTGCGTTCGGTGCCGTCGATAAAGGCGGCCGCTCCTTGATGCGCGGGCAGGGCGGCATCCTTGTCGGTGTCCGGCTTCTCGATTTTCGCCGCACTCGGCAATTCCCTGGCGAGCGACTGCCGAACGGCGAAGAGTTGCCGGGTGAAGGTGCCGACGGTGGTTTCGGACAAGGACTTTGGCGCGACAATCAGATGGTTGACGCTGACCGTATCGATCTTGTCCTCGGGCCTTGCGGGCGACGAGCTGAACGTGCTGCCGGCAATCTCCTCGGATTCATAGAGCGGGTGTTTCTGGGCGATCGCTTCCGACACATCGATCGGCAGAAATTTTGGCTCGCCCTTGACCTTGGCGGTGGCGGCGATGGCTTCAGAGGTGATCTTGCTGTTGAGCGGGCCCACCGCCATGAACGCATCGATGGTTGAATCGCGCGTCATGTCGGCAATCTGGTTGGTACCGAATTGGGTGATCGCGACCTTGTCGGGATTGACGCCCGACTCGGTCAGGATCACGCGCAGCAGGGTGACGTTCGCCTGGGTTCGGCCGATGACGCCGACGTGGTGTCCCGCGAGATCGTCGATCCCCTTGATCTTCGGGTCCGGTTGCTTTTTGGAGCCCTTGGCGGGAAGGCCGGACGGCGCCCACAGCACCACGATGTTCTTGCGCAGGATGGCCACGGACTCGGCGTTGGCAGGCATTTCCAGGTCGCCACGGGCAATGGCGAGATCGGCTTTTTCGGCCGCGAGAAGCGCGATGCTTTCGGCCGCCCCCTCGGTCGTGATCGGCTTCAGCCGAACCGAACTTCCATCGCGGGTAAAGGTCTGTGCCAGGGCCTGAACCAGCTTCTGGTCGTCGCTCCCGGGAGGGCCGACTGCGATCCGCAAGGTGACCGGCCGAAACGCGTAATACAAGGCGCCCGCGGCCGCGCCGAACAGCAACAGGCCTGCGGCCAGCACCAGCAGCGCATAATTCTTCCGCTTTCGGCGCCGAAGAGCGGCGTTTGACGTTGGGCTGGGGTCGGAGGCTGACATGGTTCTGTCACGATACACGAAAAAACATCAAAGCGGCCTGAAAAAGAATGGTTACGCATCCATGACGTCATACGCATGAAATATCCGTGGCCGAACGTCGGTACTTGAGAATCAACCATAGCTCAGGTTCCCGTGATGCGGATTTTAGTTGCGACCGACGCTTGGCATCCGCAGGTCAACGGCGTGGTTCGCACGTTGACCTCGCTGGCCCGCAGCGCTGCCGTGCTCGGGGCCGAAATTGATTTTCTGACCCCCGACGGGTTTCCGTCGCTGGGTGTCCCGACCTATCCGGGGTTGCGGGTGGCGTTGCCGAACCGGCGCGAGATCGCGGCCAGGATCGAGGCGGCGTCGCCGGATGCGATTCATATCGCGACCGAAGGACCGATCGGATGGGCGGTGCGCGGCTATTGCCGCCGCCGCAAGCTCGCTTTCACGACGTCCTATACGACGCGTTTTCCGGAATATATCGAGGTGCGCACCATGCTCCCGGCGACCGTAAGCTATGCGGTGCTGCGGCACTTTCATGCGGCGGCGGCGATGACGATGGTCGCGACGCCTTCGCTGAAGCAGGAACTCGGCGCGCGAGGTTTTGGCAAGCTCGGCACCTGGACGCGAGGGGTCGATACCGATCTGTTCAAGCCCGGCGACGCGGCCGAACTTGATTTGCCGCGGCCGATCTTCATGACCGTCGGCCGTGTCGCGGTGGAAAAAAACCTCGAGGCGTTTCTGTCGCTGGACCTACGTGGCACCAAGGTCGTGATCGGCGACGGTCCGCAGCGGGCGATGCTGCAACATCGCTATCCGAAAGCGAAATTCCTCGGTGAAAAAACCGGGCGCGATCTGACCTCTCACTTGGCCGCGGCGGATGTGTTTGTATTCCCGAGCCTCACCGACACTTTCGGCGTCGTTCAACTCGAGGCGCTGGCGTGCGGCACGCCGGTCGCCGCATTCCCGGTGATGGGTCCGCTCGATGTCATCGCCGATCACCCGGTTGGCGCGCTGGATGCCGACCTGCGTAGCGCCTGCATCCGTGCACTCGACGTCTCGCGCGAAACCTGCCGGAGTTTTGCGCTGGAGCGTTCCTGGGAAAACAGCGCAAGGCAGTTCATCGGCAATCTCAGTGCGTTGCAGCCAAGCCGTGTGCTGCGACCCGCCCGCCGCATGGCAAGCAGAAGCGCGGTCCAAGGCTAGAAGCATGATCCGGAAAAGTGGAGGCCGGTTTTCCCCCGGGACAAAATGCGGAGCGTTTGCCCCGAGATCATGCTCAAAACAAAGAGATGCGATCATGATCCGATTTAAAACCAATCGGATCGTGGTCTAGTCCACCGATCATCACAACGAGTTGGAATCGTCATGGCAGAAATCATCAAACTGGACCGCACACAGCAGCTGGACTTCGACCGCGAAACGGTCGAGCAGGCCTACGACCGCTGGGCGCCGATCTATGACCTCGTATTCGGCGGCGTGTTCAGCAAGGGCCGCAAGGCCGCCATTCAAGCCACCAACACGATCGGCGGCCGTGTGCTTGAGGTCGGCGTCGGCACCGGCATCTCGTTGCCGCAATATGCGCCGCACCTTCGCATCTTCGGCACCGATATTTCGGAGGCGATGCTGCAAAAGGCCAGGAAGCGCGTTGCCGAACTTCGGCTGAAGAATGTCGAGAACCTCGCGGTGATGGACGCCGAGAAGCTCGAATTTCCCGACAATTCGTTCGACGTCGTGATGGCGCAATATGTCGTGACCGCGGTGCCGAACCCGGAAGCCGCGCTCGACGAGTTTGCCCGCGTGCTGCGCCCAGGCGGTGAATTGATTGTCCTGACCCGGGTCAGCGCCGATGCCGGCGTCCGCCGTTTCATCGAGCAGCGGCTGCAGCCGGTGGTGCGTCCGCTCGGTTTTCGGACCGCCGAATTCGCCTGGTCGCGCTATGCGAAATGGCTGGCCGGCGCACGCGGAATGGAGTTGGTCGAGCGCCGCCTGGTGCCGCCGCTCGGTCACTTCTCGCTGGTCCGCTTCCGCAAGACCGACGTCGCCGCGGCCGCATAGTCCGCGGCAGCCAATTGCGTCACGGCGTCGCTGCACGTCGTCATATGTCATTATGATAATGTCACACGCCAGACATCGAATCTCGGTAACCAATATCCCGACCTACTTGGGGGAGAAAAATGATCAAGACTTTTCGCGAACAATTGCGAACCCAGCGCTGGGATGACCATCGCTACTATCATCACAGCCGCATCAACCAGAGCCTGCACTTCGTCAGCGCCGCGAGCTTCCTGGTCGGCTACGTGATGATCTTCTTCGATCCGATGGTAGCCGCGCTGATCGGCTGGCTGGTCTCCATGACCTCGCGTCAGGCCGGCCATTTCTTCTTCGAGCCCAAGGGTTACGACCACGTCAATCATGCGACCCATGAGCACAAGGAAGAGATCAAGGTCGGCTATAATCTGCAGCGCAAGATCGTGCTGATGACGATCTGGGCGTTGTCGCCGCTGGTGCTGTTCCTCGACCCGACCCTGTTCGGAATCTTCACGCCCTGGAGTTCACCGGCTGATTTCATGCGCCAGGTCGCCAAGGTATGGCTGGCGATCGGGATCGGCGGCCTCTTGTTCCGGACCGTGCACCTGTTCTTCATCCGCGACGTCGAGACCGGCCTCGTCTGGATGACCAAGATCCTGACCGACCCGTTCAGCGATCTCAAACTGTACTACAAGTCGCCGCTGTATCTGCTGAAGGGCGAACTGATCGATCCCGGCCTCGAGAAGCACGTCAAGCAGCCTGAGTGTGCCACATGATCGAGACGACGGCCGCTGATCTACCGCGGCCGTCTTCTTGTCAGCATTTCCTTCAAGATCTGCCGGCGGATGTTCTTGTTGGTGAGGGACGCGTCACGCCACCACCAGCCGTCCCGCTTCATCTTCTCTGCCGCGTCGACAAAGCGTTTCGCGACCTCCGCGAAATCCGCGTCGGTGTAGTTCAGGCTGAAAATCAAGCGGCCGGTCCCGACCCAGCTCAGGGCCAGCCGTTCGGCCCGCAAATAATACTGAAACATCCAATTGTAACGGGACGGCTCGGTGTAATGCACCATCCAGATCGACGACAGATTGCTGACGCGGACGGGCAGATCGTGCGCCGCCAGCATGTCGTTCAATTGCCGCGCCCGCGCATTCCAGCTGTCGTCGAGCCCGTCATAGACCCTTCGAAACGCCGGGTCGTCGAGCCGGGTCAGGAACTCATCCATCGCCGTCATGACATAGGGATGCGAATTGAAGGTGCCGCGTGCGAAGCAGATGTCGACGGGGTGATCTTCACGGAACCGGCGCATCAGATCCTTGCGTCCGCACACCGCGCCGACGGGAAGCCCTCCCGCGAGGCTCTTACCATAGGTCACCATGTCGGCGCGCACGCCGAAATATTCCTGGGCGCCGCCGGCGGCGAGCCGGAAGCCGACGAAGACTTCGTCGAAGATCAGCACAATGCCGCGTTCGGTGCAGACTTGCCGCAGCGCTTGCAGCCACGCGCTGTAGGCCGCGCGATCGAAATGGCCGCGCCGCGAACTGTCGGCCAGGGCGGAATCGGCGGGCGCACCGGCGTTGGGGTGCAGCGCCTGCAGCGGATTGATCAGCACGCAGGCGATATCGCGCCGCGTTTTCAGGACGCGGAGCGTCCGCTCCGACATATCGGCGAGTGTATAGGTCTCATGCGGCGAGATCGGGTTGCCGACGCCGGGCTGCACGTCGCCCCACCAGCCATGATAGGCGCCGGCAAAACGGACCAGATGCGAGCGGCGGGTGTGGTAGCGGGCGAGCCGCACCGCCTGCATCACGGCTTCCGTGCCGGACATGTGGAAGGAGACCTCATCGAGCCCCGAAATCGCGCACAGCCGCACGACATTGTCGACAATGACCGGGTGGTACGATCCCAGCACCGGGCCGAGCGCATCGGCGCGCGCCGCAGCCTTGGCGATGCAATCCTTGTAGAAGTCGTTGCCGAAAATGTTGACGCCATAGGAGCCGGTAAGGTCGTAGAACACGTTGCCGTCGAGGTCCGTCACGGTGACGCCGGCCGACGACTGCATGAAGGCGCCGGTGCCCAGATGCTCGCGGACCAGCCGGCTGTACTGGAACGGCACCCGGTAGGCCTCGGTGAACTGCAGGTCGGAGATTTTTTCCGAAGCCTCCAGCGTCATCTGCCGGCCACGGGCGAACATGTCCTGGTAGAGCTGCGCCAGCCGGAAGAAGCCGTCCTGGCGTTGCATGGCCACGGCGGGCGGCGCGCCGTCGGAGCCGAAGAAATCGTTGATGTCGAATTCGTAGAACGGAATCAGCCGCGCCACCATGCGCGACATCTTCGAGTGCCCGGTGAGCGAGCGGTGCTTGGCGCGCGACAGCGCCAGGCGGGCCTGCACTTTGGGGAAACCAGCTGCGACGGCGGCCGTCGCTGCGGCGGCGAGAGAAAGAATCGGGAGCGGCGAATCCATGCGACCAGCGCTAACCAGTCCTGCTGACAGATTCATGACAATTCGGGGCCTGATCGCCAATCTGACGCAACAGGAAGACCTGAATTTCCTGTTGACCAACCGTATCCCGCGGGCCGCGCTGACGCGGTTCATGGGCTGGTTCAGCAAGATCGAACAGCCGCTGATCCGGGATTGCTCGATCGCCTGCTGGCGGCTGTTTTCCGATCTCGACCTTTCCGAAGCGAAGGCGACAAGTTTCAAGAGCCTGCATGATTGCTTTACGCGCGAGCTGCGTCCGGGCCTGCGTCCGCCCGATCCCGATCCTTCGATCGTGGCGAGCCCGAGCGATGGCATCATCGGTGCCTTCGGCACGATCCGGGATGGCGAACTCTATCAGATCAAGGGCGCGCCTTATTCGCTGCTCGATTTGCTCGGCGATCCCGCGCTGGTGGAGGAACACCGCAACGGGCGCTTCCTCACCCTGCGGCTGACCTCAAGCATGTATCACCGTTTCCACGCGCCGCAGGACGGCCGGATCGAGCAGGTCACGTTCATCCATGGCGACACCTGGAACGTCAACCCAATCGCGCTGAAACGAGTTGAGCGGCTGTTCTGCAAGAACGAGCGCGCGGTCATTCGCACGCGGCTTGCAACCGGCGAAGTTTTGACGCTGGTGCCGGTCGCGGCCATTCTGGTCGCAAGCATCCGGCTGCATTTTCTCAATGTCGTGCTCAATGCCCAGACCACAGGGCCCACCGTGTTCCCCTGCGATGTCAGCGTCCGCAAAGGCGACGAACTCGGATGGTTCGAGCACGGATCGACCATCATCGTGCTGGCGCCGGATCATTTCGAGTTCTGCGACAACATCGCGGACTCCGCGCGCATTCTGGCCGGTCACCCCCTGATGCGAAGAGCGCCTGCGCGGCCGGTCTAGCCGCTTAAGGCAAGCGCGTCTTCGCAGTTCGTTTCAAGGAGGCTCCGCCCGCTTTTGACGCATCTGCGACATCGGCCGATTTGGCCTGGCGCCTGCGGCGTGGCCATTTCGCGCTCGACGGCTGCGCGAGGGGCTGTTGGTGGCTCGCAAGCTTGGGCTAAAGGCTCACATCTGTTAGGCTGCTCCGCGGAAGGAACCGGAGAGATGGACGTGCCTGGACCAGAGCGCAGGCTCGCAGCGGTCCTTGCCGCTGACATGGTCGGCTACAGCCGGCTGATGGAGGTCGACGAGACGGGGACGCTCGCGCGTCTCAAGACCCATCGGATCGAGCTCATCGATCCGGCCATCGCCAAGAACCGCGGCCGCATCATCAAGACTACGGGCGACGGGATGCTGGTCGAGTTCCACAGCGTCGTCGACGCGGTGACGTGCGCTGCCGAGGTTCAGCGCCGCATGGCGCGACGCAACGTGGACGTCTCGCCGGCGCGGTGGATACAGTTCCGCATCGGCATCAATCTGGGCGACGTGATCGTTGAGGAAGACGACATCTTTGGCGACGGCGTCAATGTAGCGGCGCGCCTTGAAGCGCTTGCCGAGCCGGGCGGTATCTGTGTATCGGGTGCGGTGCGCGATCAGGTCGGGCACCGGCTGGATGACATCGCATTCGAGGATATCGGCGATCAGAGCGTCAAGAATATCGCCCGTCCAATCCGCGTCTTTCGGGTCCGGTTTGAATCAGCCGCAACCACTCCGCCGGAGCGGGCAAAGGATGCTGCGGTGGCGACAACGATCTCGAGGAAGCCGTCCATCGCGGTGCTGCCGCTCGCCAATATGAGCGGCGATCCGGAGCAGGAGTTCTTCGCGGACGGCCTCACCGAGGACATCATTACGGAGCTGTCGCGCTTCCGCGACCTGCTCGTGATCTCGCGCAACTCGACCTTTGTGCACAAGGGCAAGGCGGTGAAGGTGCAGGAAGTCGCTCGCGAATTTGGTGTCGATTATGTCCTGGAGGGGAGCGTGCGAAAGGCGGGTGATCGCATTCGTGTCACCGTGCAGCTGATCGACGCGGAAACCGATCTGCACGTTTGGGCGGAACGCTACGACCGCAAGCTTGCGGATATCTTTGCCATCCAGGATGAGATGACCTGCGCTATCGTCGCGACGCTCCCCGGCCGCGTCGAGGCCGCCACGCATGACCGTGCGAAGCGCAAGCCGACCGACAACATGGCGGCTTATGAGTGCGTGCTGACCGCCAAGGTGCTGCACCACCGCTCGATCCGGGAGGACAACGCCGAGGCACAGCGCCTGCTTGATCGCGCCCTCGCGCTCGACCCCAATTATGCTCACGCTCACGCTTGGAAGGGATGCGTGTTGGGCCAGATGTGGACGTATGGGTGGTGTGCGGATCGCGACGCCGCGCTGCAGCAGGTGGCCGTCGAGCTGGAGGTTGCTCTCGCGCTCGATGACAATGACAGCGACGTTCATCGGATCCTCGCCGCGTTGAGCCTGACGAGCAATGATCATGACAAGGCCGCGTACCACCAGGAGCGGGCGCTCGCGCTTAACCCCAACTACGACCTTGTTGTGGTGCAGCAGGGCGAGCTTTTGACGTGGCTCGGACGGCCGGAGGAAGGCATCGACTGGATCAAGAAGGCGATGCGCCTTAACCCGTACCACCCGGAGCGATTCTGGAGCCACCTCGGGCGCGCCTGCTTTTGCGCCGAGAAATACGCCGAGGCCGCGGAGGCCTTTTCGCGGATCACACGGCCCGACCACACGCATCATGCCTTCCTCGCCGCTACGTTCGCGCATATGTGCAACGCGGTCGCGGCTTCCGCGCACGTGGCAGAGGTCTTGAAACGCGAGCCGAAATTCTCGGTGGCCGTCTACCTTGCCACCCAGCACTACAAGCGCGACGTCGACCGCTTGCGCCATGAGGCCGGCCTCCTCATGGCAGGCCTGCCAGCCTAACCCAGCGAAGCGCCGGCGCGGGACGCCGTGGAATGCGCTGATCGCCCGCGCCGATGCGGTGATCGAATGAGGCTGCTCACGGCAGATGTTGAACATTTCTGACGTAGCCGGTCGAGGCGGTCGTGCCCCTTGCGGGGCAAAAGCAGTCCTTGCAACAGCGAATGATGCGTCGCCTCGGCGCGTCGGTGAAACTAACTTCCGTGTCAGAAACTGTCGCATTTGTCATTTGAAATCACTGGAACATTTGAGGTCTGCTGGTCGTCTTCTTCTCGCGACGGCGTCTGTCGCTGCAATTCAACCACGGAGGAATTGGGATGAACAGCAAGCTTGTTATCTGGCTCGTTGCGGGTGCACTGGGCACGTCGCTTGCTCTTGCCTCACCGGCGCTTGCTCGCGGTGGCGGTGGTGGTGGCATGGGAGGGGGGATGCATGGTGGCGGCATGGGAGGAGGGATGCATGTCGGTGGAATGGGAGGAGGGATGCATAGCGGCGGCATGGGCGGCGGCATGCATGTTGGCGGCATGGGTGGAGGCCCGCATTTCAGCGGTGGCCACTTCGCGGGTGCGCATTTTGCCCATGCTGGGTTCTCGCCTCGGTTCGCGTTCCGAGACCACCGCTTCTTCCACCACCGCTTCCACCGCTTTGCGTTCGTTGGCGTGCCCTTTGCCTACGCCGCCTACGACAGCTGCTGGCGCAGAACCTGGACGCCATATGGACTGCAGTGGGTCAACGTCTGCGGCGACTACGGCTACTAGTGCTACCGAGGCGCACCGCGATCGATGTACCGCCCCATTGATCTGGTGAGTTGCCGGAGCGGCCCCCGACGCGGTGGTGGTATCGAGCCCCATCGCGCCGGGACGGCTGTCGAGCGGGGATCCATATTTAAAGGATCCCGACATCGTGATGGTCGTCACGACCGCCATCATTCTTGCCGCGCGAGCCTCTTCACGCAACCTTCAGATTACATCGGTTGGTTTCTGACATATTGTTGAGCTTTGCGGCTTCCGATTTGGCCAGATTGAATTCGGCTTTTGGCCAGCCGTCCGGAGACGGAAGACCCATGACGGGAGGTCACCGCCGTATTTTGGTCGTTGAGGACGACCCCGAAACCGCCGGTCAGATCGTGGAACAGCTCACGACCAGCGGTTACCAGGTGGATTTGGCTGCGAGCGGTAACGAGGCGCTGAGCCGCGGCGTCGCCAGCGACTATGCCGTGATCACGATCGACCGCATGCTTCCGGACATCGATGGGATCGCAGTCATGCGTCAGTTGCGCGACGACGGCATCGCCGCACCGGTCCTGATCATCAGTGCACTCGGAGAGGTGGATGATCGGGTGCGCGGATTGCGTGCCGGAGGCGATGACTATCTGGTCAAGCCTTTTTCTTTCGTCGAACTGCTGGCGCGTGTCGAGGCGCTTGGCCGGCGCAGCGACACCATGGTCAAGGAGACGATCTTGCGGGTCGGCGATCTCGCGATCGACCTGATGTCGCGGACCGTCAGCCGGCGTAGCAAGCCCATTTTTCTGTTTCCCCGGGAATTCCAGCTCCTGGAGTATCTGGTTCGCAACGAAGGCCGCGTCGTATCGCGGGCCATGCTGTTGCAGCACGTCTGGGATCTTCATTTCGATCCCTCGACAAATATTATCGACGTCTATGTCGGGCGCGTGCGCCGCAAAGTCGACGGTCAGCAAGCCTATCCGCTGATCCATACCGTTCGCGGTATCGGGTACTGTCTCCGTGCTCCTGACTAAGACCTTAACGTCATCGACGTTCAAGCTGGCGCTGATCGCGATCGGGACCTTCGGCGTGATCGTCTCGGTCATTTTCAGCTACGTCTACCTGTCCACCTCCTCCTATGTGCGGAGCCAGTCGGATCGCGCCATCATGACCGAGTATCTGAGCCTGCAAGGCGCGTACGAGCGATCGGGGCGCGACGGGCTGATCGCGTTGCTGCAACAGCGCATCGCCGACAAAAGTTTTTCCGACAACGTCTATATCCTGGTCGATCCTTCGTTGACCGCGCTCGGTGGCAACCTCAAGGGTTGGCCGTCGACGGTCACGGCAGCCACGGGATGGACAGAGTTTCGTGCGGGCGAACCGTTGCCCGGTGCGACAAACGGGCCGCTGCTGCGGGCGATGGTCGAAACATTTCCGGGCGGCGATCGTCTGCTGGTGGGCAGGGATATCAGCGAGCTCGACAGCTTTACCGATCAGATCAAGACCGCCGTGATCTCGGGCGTTGCCCTGATATTTGTGCTTGCGGGGGTCGCAAGCATCCTGGTGACACGCCGGACCGTGGGGCGGATTGAACAGATCAACGCGACCAGCCGAGCCATCATGCAGAGCGGTCTCGACAAGCGCATCCCGCTCCGCGGCACCAATGACGAATGGGATCGCGTTGCGGAGAACCTCAACCTGATGCTGGACCGCATCGAAACATTGATGGGAGAGGTCAAGCAAGTCAGCGACAATGTTGCGCACGACCTGCGGACGCCGCTGACGCGAATGCGCGGTCGGCTGGAGAAAGCCTACCATGGTCAGCGCATTAGCGATGACGATCAATCGTTGATCGGCGACACGATCGCCGACCTCGATGCGGTGTTGCGGATATTCTCGTCGATCACGCGGATCGCGCAGATTGAGACCCAGGCACGAAAGGGTGCGTTCCGCACCGTGAATCTGGTCGACATCGCCGGTGAGGTGGTCGAGTTGTACGATGCGGCGGCCGAACAGGACGGCACCCGTCTCACCGTGACCGGCGATCGTGAGGTGCTGGTGACCGGCGATCGCGATCTGATCTTTGATGCTATCGCCAATCTCGTGGACAATGCGATCAAGCATGGCCGCGCCGCAGGGCAGGTCGTGGTGACGAATGAAAACACCGATGGTGGGCCGACGATCTCGATCGCCGATGACGGGCCCGGAATCCCCGCCGGCGAACACGAGCATGTTTTCAAGCGCTTTTACCGGATCGAACACAGTCGCTACACGCCGGGAAACGGCCTCGGGCTCAGTCTGGTCGCTGCCGTCGCCCGGCTTCATGGCGCGCGGATCGAAATGCTTGATAACGCGCCCGGTCTCAAGCTCAAACTCTGGTTTTCAGCGCCAACCAGTTAGTTGCGGATATGTTCAATCTCGATTTCACAATGTGCGACGTTATATAGTCGCGATATAGTTGCGGTCGAAACACTGATCGGAATCGCAAACAGAGGACATGAAATGGCGCGAGCGCCGGTATTAGCGGCGGGAGGCATTGTGCTGCGGGAGGAGGCAACTCCGCTGATCGCGGTGGTGCGGCTGCGCAAGCGCAACGAATGGGTGCTTCCCAAAGGCAAACTTGACGATGGTGAAACGCCGCGCGACGCCGCCCTGCGCGAGGTGCTGGAAGAAACCGGGCATGATGTTGCCGTGCATGAGTTTTTGGGCACGCTGGTCTATGAATCCGGCGGCCGCTCCAAGGTCGTGCACTACTGGCGGATGGCGGCGGATGGCGAGCCGTCGTACGAGCTGATGGACGATGTGACGGCTGTCGACTGGCTCCCGCTCGACGCCGCGCTCGCACGGCTCTCGCGCAGCTCAGAGCGGGTCTTTCTTGCCAATGTCGGTCCGCTCGCGCTGGAGGCTGCCGCGCTCGCCCGGTTGTCGCGGCGCTCCAAGGCCAAGCGGCCGGCTGCCGAAAAGCGCCGCGGCCGGCAGGCCGCCGCACCCCGGACCTTGCCGGCACAACCAGTATTGGCGCCGCCGCAGCCTGATCCGGGACCCCCGGCGATCGGGCAGCATCAGCGGCCTTCTATCGTGAGCGATGTCGTCGAAACCAAACCATCCATCGGCGCATCGGCGGTCGAAACGGTGCCGCAATTGGTTGAAGCCGACGCCCGCCGAAACCTGGTTCAGAAAGTACGGGACTGGCTGCGGCGCGCCGCCTGAACTTCCCTTGGACACAGCAAGATCAGAGTATGATCCGGAAAAGTGGGGCCGGTTTTCCCGCGGGACAAACGCGAAGCGTTTGCCCGGAGATCATGCTCAAACAAAGAGATGAGATCATGATCCGATTCAAACCAGTCGGATCATGATCTAGCGGATCTCCTTCGGGCGTTTTCCCTTCGGCGCCGGCACGCCCGGGCGTCGCAACGGGGCAGGCCGGTTTTGCAATCCAGGCTGCAGCACACCGGGCCCGCCTTGCCGCAAGCCAGGTTGCGGCTGCGGAGCGGGCTGCTGAAGATTAGGTGGCTGCGGAGCGGCCGGCCTGTTTTGTGGTCCGGGTTGTCCTTGCTGACCGGGTTGCGACGGTGCGCCCGCTCGCGGTCGCAGTCCGGGTTGCGTCGGCGCACCCGGCCGCGGCTGCAGCCCTTGCCTGTTCGGAACGCCCGGCTGTTGTCCCGGCCGGTTTGGCGTTGCCGGCTGCTGCGGGCCCGGCCGTTGCGGCAAGCCGTTCTGGCGCTGCGGGCCGGGCTGGCGCGGTTGATTGCTTCGGTTCGGATTGTTCAGGCCGGGATTGGCGCGACGGAAGGCGCGCTGCTCCGTCACCACGCGCCGGCCGAGATTTTGCGTGGAGTGCACCTGCCGGACAAAACCCTGATCGCGCAGCGCCTGCTGCGGCGAGATCGCGAGCGGCACGGCGGCAAAGCGCGCGCCGCCCGCGCCGGGGCGGATGGTGAAACCGCTGGCGCCCTGGGTGAGAAAGCCGAGCCGCGCGCCGGCGCGGTCATTGACCTCGATGCGGCCGACCTTGCCGTCCGCGTCGGGATAAAGTTTTATCGCGACGTTGTTCCGGCTGTCGCCCGACGCGCCTTCCGGCACTTCGACCAGACCGCTGGTGCCGCGGATCCCGAGCGTTGCCGTGGGCGTCGCTATTTTCATGTCGCCGGTCTTGGCGACGGCGGCGGCCGCGAACGCGACCGTGCCCTTGGCGACATCGAACAGCGCGGCGTTTTCTTTGCCGCCGTCCTGATAGACATAATTGTCGATCGTAATCCGCGCATTGGCGGTGAGTTTGAATGTGGTGGCGTCATTGAAGGTGACACCCAGCGACGAATTCGCCGAGGTCTGCAGCACGTCATTGAGATAGATGTCGTCCTTGGGCTTGAGCGGGGTTGCTTCGTTGTTGCGGGTCACGGTGGCGCTGCCGGTCAACGTCGCGACGTTGCCGATCGGCTCGTCGTTGGCAGCTTGCGCATCGGTGGCCGCGTCGGCCGCGGGCGGGGTGGGTAAGGGTGTAGCCGCTGGCGTGGGCGTCCTTATCGGTTGAGTCTGGGCAAGTTTCGTCGCATTGGACATCGTGTCCACAGCGATTGGTGGATGCCCGGATTCGAACGGAGACGGCATCGCGGAAACGCTCGCGGCGCCGGCTGGCATCAGGCCGCACGCCAGCCAGACCGCGAATGAAAACCGGTGCCTTGTCATGGAGTCCTGAGCAGGGATGGGATGGGCGACGGCAGGTTTTGCGATTGAGGGCCCGGCCGCCTGAATGGTGCATGAATGTTGTTGCTCGGGCGCCTGGCAACGGCGTCACGACATCACCTGACGGGCGGGCGGATCGTGCCGTTCGAATTTTTCGACGGCGACGGTGGGCGCACGAAAACGCCCGGCGGCTGGATTGATCCGAGCCGCCGGGCGTCAAAATTTAGGGGGTGATGCGCGATGCCCTAGAACACGCCAAGTACGATGGCGCCAACAAAGGCGATTGCCAGATACGCGGTAACAACGCTCAGTCTGCTGCCGAACGTCACGGAGAGACCTCCCTGGTTCACGTCGTGCCCGCAATAACACTAAAGTTAGCAAAGCGTTCCCGACGGAAAAAGTCAGCCGTGCTGGTCTATCGCGAAAATGTCACACCTGGAACCGCGGGCGGCGTGGTTAAAGATTTGTGAAAACAATGCGTTGAAGAGTCTTTAAATAAATTCGTTGAACGTGCGCGGATGACGCGCGGAGTTCGTTTGTATCTCGTCGGCTCCTTCGTCCTTGTCTCGCTGGTGGGCTGCGGCCGCGGATTTTTTACCGCGGAGCGCGAACCATGGCGGGCCGAGGCCGAAATCGCGTGCCTGAAGTCCGGCGCAGTCAAGGAGAGCGCCGAATTGGTTCGGATCAGCCCGATTTCGGGCCCCGGGGTTTGCGGCGCGGAATATCCGCTGAAGGTCGCGGCGCTCGGCGAAAGCAGCGGCAGCCTCGGCTATGTCGACGATCCGCGGCCGCCCGCGAACATCGGCAACGCGCCGCGCTGGCCGATCACGCAGCCGTCGCCTCCGTTTCCACTTTCACCTTCACCTTACCGTGATACCACGATGCGCCAGCCCGCCTATGGCGCCGTTCCCAATGCTCCGATTTCACTGACCGCGCCTGGCGTACCGCCGCCGGAGGAAGACGACATCGATCTGCCGCCCGAGGCGGGGCCGGGATCGTCGCCGCCGGCGATGCGCGCGCCGTCTCCGGCCGCGCAGGCCTATCCGCCGCGCGAGCGATATTCCGCGCCTTATCCGGAGCGTTCCCCTCCCGCGCTGCCGCGGCTCGGACCCGTGCAGGGTAATTCCGTCAGCGCCTTTGGGCCGGTCGCGATGCGGCCCGCGGCGACCTTGGCCTGTCCAATCGTCTCGGCGCTCGACCGCTGGCTCGCCGATTCCGTGCAGCCGGCCGCGAAGCGTTGGTTCGGCGCGCGCGTGGTCGAGATCAAGCAGATCTCCGCCTATTCCTGCCGCGGCATGAACGGCAATTCGCACGCGCATATTTCCGAACACGCCTTCGGCAATGCGCTGGATATCGCGGCGTTCACGCTTGCCGACGGACGGCGCGTGACGGTGAAGGATGGCTGGCGGGGCACGCCGGAAGAGCAGGGCTTTCTGCGCGACGTGCAGGCCGCCGCCTGCCAGCAGTTCACCACCGTGCTGGCGCCGGGCTCCAACGTCTATCATTACGATCACATGCACGTCGACCTGATGCGCCGCGCCAGCCAACGCGTGATCTGCCAGCCGGCGGCGGTCTCCGGCGAGGAGATCGCCGCGCGCACCGGCCAGCGCAATCCCTATGCCGCACGCGCGCCGTTCGTCACGGGATCGTTGGGCGGCAGCAGAGCCCCGCGACACAAGTTGAGCGGCAAGGTCAACGAAGAAGACGAATTCCAGGACGATTAGGATTTAGCGCGGATTGGCCACCGGGTCGCGCGAATGCGCGGGCCCGCCTGAGCTGACGAACCGACGTCACAACTCGCATCGCGGCGCGCCGCTCAACGAAATCAACAGGCCGCCCAGGCCGTCCTGTTGATGGCACGTGTTCGGATCGACCGCAGCCCTGGCAAGGCCAACGTCTTTCTTATTCTTCGCGGGTCTGATCCTGGGCCGGGGTTTGGGCAGCAAGACGATGCTCCGACGTGCGCCTGGATGTGCAACTGGAGCGAGGGCATGCGGACTCCCGGCTGTCGCGGTCATCGACGGTGTGGTGGGTTGAAGCGGCTCGGTTGGTTGGATCTCCGTGGCGACCGGTCCGGCCGGAACAACCGCGGTGCTTTCGACCGGATAACGAAGATACCCGACGTCTAGTCGATCAGACTTGATGAGCGTGTCCCGAAGCAGATTAATGCCGACCGTGGCCGGATCGCGGACTGCTTCTTCGGAAATCGATGCGGTTACTCTGGTTGCGAACAATCCGCCGAGACCTGCAAGGCAAAGCGCCGCGATCCAAATTGTTCGGATCACAATCGAACCCCCACGTTTCGAGTGTTGCGCGCCGGGAAGAAACCCCATCTTCGCGGCGCGTTACTGAACGAGATCAATCAATCTTAATTTTCTGCTATGCACAACGAAAGACGCGCTCGAGTTGACGCGCCCATGACTTTGTAGTTAACGGCGATGGCCTGAAGATCGTCTCGTGGCGCCGGCGCGACGCAAGGCGGTCGCCCAGCAAAGACCGGGTTCCCCCAGGTTAAAAAACGGGGGAGAATCAGGATAGACTGATGACATCGGCGTTGTATCGGCCGAGTTTAGCAAACCGAGTCACAGTTCGCGTGAGAGAGCGATGTGAGAGTAGAGATCAGGTCAAAACTAGTCGTCATCGCATCGATATGCTGCGCCGTCGGTGTCTCGACATGGCTTGGCTTCACATGGCTTAGCTTGCAGGGGTGGCCCGCACCCACCGCGCAGGATTACGAGGAATGTTCCGAAGCCGCAGGCAAGGCCGCTTCATCGAATGATGAGCGCGTCCTGTTGATTGCCCAGTGCGACAAGCAGTTTGTCGGCCGGCGCCGGCCGGGCGGCGGATATACCTACTTTGATTTCCTGCAGAACCGCCGCTTCGATATCGCAGGCCCCAATCCGACGCCCGAAGAACTGAAAAGCTTTGACCAGGAGTACATCGCGTACCTGAACGCCCAGCGGCAGGACGCAATGGCTGCGGCCGTTGCCGAAAAGCAACTGGCGGAGGCGGATGCTCAGAACGACCGGTTTTCAACCGGTTCGATAAACCCACCTGGACCGCCGCTGGCGATTACACCGCCCAATAACTTCCAGCCGCCCAAAGCTGGTAACCCGGTAGCACGATCGAAAGCCCAGCGCTGCGAACCTGCATCCTTATCGTGCAGCTGGACTAAATTTTCCGCGGGGATAAAGAATTTTTTCGGTTCCTACGCGAAGGTAAATCATCCTTGATGGTCTGGTCTGTCGTATGATGCATCTGCGGGGCCTGTAGCCTGGCGCCAGATGATCGGTAAGCGTTGCGTTTGTAATCCATGGTCCTACAGAAAGTAGGTCGAACGCATGATCGTCGAAGCAGCACTTCTTTTGATCCTGATCCTGGCGATGACGATACCGACCGTCAAAGCCTACGAATGGCTTCAGGATTTTCTGTACGGTCCGTACATCAATCGCGGCGAATGAAGCTCGGCCGCAGTGCATGAGGCAGCAAAGATCACGATAGCAGACCGGCGCGCGCCAACAGCGTGCGCAACGCGTTTGTCGCCGGCGCGGCCAACATTGCATTTTCAGCGGCGCCCCGAAGCGAGCTGACGGCGTCGTGATGCAGCGATCTGAACTCCATCCACTCGATTGAACTCGGCGTCGTTAGAAATCGATAGGCTTGGCCGACGGTCGCCATGGAAATCGTCCCGCCATCCAGTTTGACCTTGAATGTCGCGGTCAGCGGTGTGTCGGAACTTGACGGCTCGCTCATGCCCGCTTCCCGGCCAAACCTCGGCCGTGGCCGATCAAAAGCAGATGCCGAGGAGTTTGGCCCGGCAAGACTGGACGGTCGGTTTTCTCTTGCTGGCGGGCGGCGGTTTCTTGCCCACGGCCCGCGGCGGCGGTTCATAGTCGCCGGCAATGACCATGGCCCAATAGGTGCGATGAGAGGCGGCGCTTTTGACGCTGGCGACGCCGACGCGGGACGCGTTGTGGAGCAGCAGATTTTTTCGATGGCCCGCCGACTCAATCCATTGACCGAGCGTTTTTTCGAAACCGTCATAGCCATACGCGATATTTTCCGCCGCCCGTCCCGCTTTCGCCGGGGCGACCCGCGAATTGAAGGACCCGAGCACTCCGTGGTCGAGCGTGTCCTTTGCGGCCATGGCATTGGCCTGGTCCCGCGCGATCCGGACCAGCGTGGCATCCATGGTGACGCGGCCTTCGCCGTGCTTTTGACGAAAGTCCGAAATCATCGCGGCGGTTGAGGATTCCGCGGCGGCCCGGCCGCTGCAAAGCAGGGCCAGGGAAAGCAAGATGGTGCAGAGTGGTTTCATGTATTGCCGTGTGCGCGAGCCATAGGTTCGCCTCGACCTATCATCCTTTCGCTCGTCATGACAACGATCGCAGGGGCGCTGGAGCTCTCCAGCACGCCCCACGCCGGAGCCGTCGGTTCCATCCCCCAGAGCAAGGGCGATCGCCCGGTGATATCAGCCAAAAGATTTCGGTGCACGGGTGGTTTACGAATCTTGAAGCATCGGCATGCACGTCGATACCATGACGAATGATTCCAAGGCGGCCAACCGTCTGGCGGATGACCGCAACGCCGGTCAATTCAGGGGGCGACTTTGTCAGTTGATCGGTTTACCGTTCGAATTCTCACGGCCGTGTCGGGTTTGGCTTTTGGCTTGGCGATGCTGCCGGCAACGGGGCATGCATTCACCCAAGACGATCAGCGCCGGCTATGCACCGGCGATGTCCTGCGGCTCTGCGCGTCGGAAATTCCGAACGTGGAACGCATCACGGCCTGCATGCACAAACAACGCTCCAGCCTGAGCGCGGGGTGCCGCAATGTCTTCCGCAAGCCAGCCGAGCAATCGGCCTCGGTGAAGTAAGTCGAGCGTAGCTGCTGGGTGGGTTGGGCAGCCTGTCGGCCGGAGCTCCAGGAGCGAAGACGGAAGCCGCGACCGCCGTACGCCGCCGACAAGGAAGCGGGTTACGCCGGAGCCTTGTCATTGCCGCGGCTTGAGCGGACCCGTTGGGTTGACCCGCGCTATGGGCTCATGAAGCTGTCGGCGCCAGCGGAGCTATTTCGGGGGCGGTGGCATCGCCGAAGAATGATGGTCGACGATGAGCCAGTTCTCGCCGCTCTTGACGTAAGTGAAGCTGTAACGGGCGGGCAAGCTTCTGGTCTCTCCGTCCCTGAGATAGGAAAACGTGTAATAGCCGGTATTGACCGCCGTATCGCCATACACGCGGATCAGCTGATCGCCGAAGGCAACCTTGAGGCCCGGAAGAACCTTGAAAGCCGTCACGAAATAATCCCGTAACGCCGCCCGGTCGGCACGCAGCGTTGGTGACAGCGTGCCCCAGAACACGGCATCGTCGGAATAGAGCGGCAACACCTTGTCGGGATTGTCTTCGCCAAGCGCCGCTGCCCATGTCGAGGTCGCCGCCGCTACGTCCTCCTTCGGTCCGGCCGAAGCAATGGTAGCAAGCGACAACAGGACGATGTTCAGCGCAAACCCTGCGCTCACGGCTTTCAGAGAAATGGTTTGCAGAGAAGATGGCATGGCACTTTCTCCCTATGGCTGGATGATCCACGGCATCCTCGCAGCAGCGCGCCACCGTTCAAGTGAAAACACACGTCGCCGGGTGCAGAGGGGAAGGATCGGTCGATGTGTCGGTCAAGTGTTTGCGCCGAGATCACGGGACCACGCTTTCACCGGCAAACAAGACCTCCGCTTTGGGGGTAAGAGCAGCTGGCTTGCGCTTTGTATCCACGAGTCCTCCCGGCGAATGCCGGGATCCATACGCCGTGTCGTCTCCTCGGGACACCATGGCGGAGACCTTCTGTCACGACGAACGCCGGTGGCTATGGGGTCCCGGCGTTCGCTGGTCCAAACTTTCGTACCGGCATCTATTTGGCCAGTTCGGTCGCCAGGAAGTCACGAGCCTCCAACACCGAGCGCTGGGCGGCATCTGCGTCGTATTTGAGCCAATGCCCGAATGATCGCCTTCCATCGCCAAAGGTGGGGAAGTCAAACGCGTGATAGGCGCCGGGATAGACCACCAGCTTGACCGGAGCTCCCTTGCCGGCGCGCCATTTCATCCAAAGTTCGCAGTTCTTGGACGGCGTCCAATCGTCAAGTTCGCCGATCAGGATGATGGTTGGAATAGTCAGTTGTTGGGCGGCAACGCTACACAGAGGATAATAAGCCACGGCGGCCTTGAACTTCAGTTCATCCGAAATCGCAAAAAGTTTGACGTCATGAATTGAGGCTAACCGTAGCACGGCGATGCCGCCCTGCGACGATCCGAAGACCGCAATTCGCGTTGGATCGATGAATGAAAGTTTGGAAAGATAAAGCAGCGCCCCCAGCGCGTCAGCTTCCCGAGCGGGCATCGGCTGGTCACAGGCTTCCTTGATGCCACGGCTGGTAAAGCTATCCACCACGAGTGAGACATAACCCCAATCCGTTATGAGCTCAGCCATGCGACTGCGGGCGTTTTTCGCGAGTCCACTGCATCCGTGAAGGTAGACGACTGCAGGAAAAGGACCGTTTCCGCCAGGTTTCGACAGGTAGCCGTCGACAGTCGCGACCGGCGTGAGCGTCGAGGTTTCTCCGCGCTCGCGAGCCTGACGCTGCTGGATTTGCCCCATGATGTAAGCCGCGCTGTCGAACTTAACCAGTTCGTCCGCTGCAGCGGTGGTCTGAACATCGAATGCGAGAATTGTCAGGATGAAACACGCAATGGTCCAGACACGCACTTTCGTTCTCCAAATCGGGCGCCCGTCTCGTTTGGCAACGATACCGCATTTCCAGGGGTGGGCCATCGTCGAGGAAATGGAAGCCGACCAACTTTACGTCCCGGAGCGCGACTTTCGATAGGAGGCAAGGACGACCATCCGGTATGTCCGCGTTGCTTCCGTCTTGCCCGTGAAAGCCGACAGTCATCGCAAAGCTGGGCATGTCTCAAAGGTGCGAATAGGCGACGTCAGGCAGTTACGCCGACTCCACGTCGCTCGCGTCTTGCTCCACCGGACGTGAGCCACGATTCAGCGGAAGAGGTTGGTCGCCGAGCATCGCTTTAACAACGACGTCGCGAGCCTTTCCGACGTCTAGCGCATGCTGCGCGATCAGGTCGCTGCATTCGGACACGATCTGGTCAGCATCCTGCATGATCTTGAGCTGCTTGTAACGATCTTGCCGATGCAGCCCCATGCTATCGCCGACCACTTCGAGGATGTTGATGATACGGAACGGCCAGTCGCGTTCGTGCGCGCACAGCTCGCGATGATCGGAATGATAGGCCGTAACCAGTGCATCGACGCCCGCCTCGCACGCCGCCTGGAGCTCGTTAAGCTGCAACTCGCGTTTGAATGCGGGAAGCGCGCCGACACTGACGCTCTGCAAGCCGACTGCCGGCTGGTTCAGGTCAACGAGTTCAACGCCAGGGATTGCCTCCAAGATTTCGGCGGCGGCTTCCATGACGCCTGCTACGCCCGGATGTCGATGAAGCGCGATCTTCATTTCAACCCGTCGCTGCAAATGCGGCTTCAACTGAGCGAGCCGGCCGTCGAGGAACCGTAAGAACGGGGTCATCTCGAACGGCCGCGAGCCGCCCTGTCGTTCGATCGTCGGCAGCGTCAATTCTGTGAATTGGACGTAGCAGCTAGGACACCAGGAGATCACCTGGCCCGACTTGGAGTGCGACAACTTCTCCATCGTGCCCGAGCCCATGCGAGCGGCCATCTCGGCGTCGCCAGACCTCAGTTGCAAGATACCGCAACAATGGCTCGGTCCGCCCATCACCTGATAAGTCACGCCGAGCACGTCCATGATATCGAGGGCAAGCAACGCAATGTGCGGCGTCTTGAGCACATTGCAGCCGGTGTAAAACACGAAGTCCGGCGCCTCGACGGGCGTCGATACTGACGCCGTTTTCTGGCCCAGCCGCTCCAGCACCTCGCCATGGAGTTGCAAACGCGAGAGCACCGTCACATCGCGGCTGAGACCGCGGTATCTTTCCACGCCCAAGCGGCGCCGGTCGGGCAGCTCGCTTTCAGCCTTCGCGATGGCGAGGCGTGCCATGGCAAGCAGGAAGCGCGGATTGACACCGTAGTCGCACGCCTTGATGCACTCGCCGCTGAGCATGCAGGACGCCGCCCATTTGCGCGACGCCTCTGGGCCCTCGCCGCTGCGTACGATGTCGAGCACGCCGCTGATGATGTCTTCGGAACTCGCGGCCCCGATGCCGGCAGGTTTCACGCTCGGACAGACGTCGACACATTTGCCGCACCGCGTGCAGGCGTCGAGCATGTCCTCGACGCGCTCGTCCAGAGCTGTCTCGAAAGAGACGTCGTTCATCGGCTGCATATCCAGCTCCCGGCCTGCGGACGAATAAGCTGCGCTCGGCTCGTGGTGACCCTCGGAACTTAGCCGACAAGCACTGAGGCGTAAATGGAAGCCGCAACCGGTAAGTTCGCTGGCATGTCTCCTATGGGTTCAAAAAGCGACTGTTCGGCGACGTCCGCGTTGCTTCCGCTTTGCCCGTGAGAGCTGACATTCATCGTGAAGTTGGGCATGTCTCAAATGGGGCATGTCTCAAAAGTGCCCTGATGAGAAGTCTCAGGCGCGCATGTGTGGCCACGAGGCCTCTCGCAAGCGACCCGCTAGACCTGTTTCTCAAAATAGAGAATTATTCGATCGTCCCACGCAGGCCACCCAACTCGACAGGCAATCCCATGTCAGCCCCCGTCACCGATAGCGTTGAATCTGCACGACCCATGTTGTTCCAGCCGCTCGGGATACGTGGCCTGACGCTGAAGAACCGGCTGGTCGTGCCGCCGATGGTCCACTACCGCGCCGGCCCCGGCAACACGTGCGGCACCTTTCACAACGTCCATCTCGGCCGCTATGCCCTGGGAGGCTTTGGGCTGGTCTTTGTCGAGGCCACTGCCGTCGAAGAGGTCGGCCTGATCAACGAGCATGACCTTGGCATCTGGAATGACGCTCAAGTTGAGAGCTTCAAGCCCCTCATCGCCTTCATGAAGGGCGAGAACACCGCGATCGGCATTCAGCTCGCCCATGGCGGGCGCAAATCGTCCTCCCAGCGCGCGATGGAGGGCATGGGCCCGCTCACCCCGCAAGATCTCAAGGCGGGCGCCAGGGTGTGGCAGCCTGTGGGTCCGACGAGCGAGCCCGTCGCGAACGGATGGCTGATCCCGCACCAGCTCACGACGGAAGAGTGCAGGGCGATGGTACGCACCTGGGCAGATGCGGCCCGGCGCGCCGTCGATGCGGGGTTCGATGTGATCGAGATCCACACAGCTCACGGCTATTTGTTGGCGTCGTTTCTTTCCCCCGTTTCCAATACCCGCAACGATGAATATGGCGGCGACCGCAAAGGGCGCATGCGCCTGCCGCTCGAGATTGTTGAAGCGGTGCGGCGCGAAATGCCGGACGCGATGCCGTTGTTTGTACGTGTCTCCGCTGTCGACGGCGCTCAGAACGGGTGGAGCCTGGATGACACGGTCGCCTACGCCCGGGAATTGAAGGCCCGCGGTGTCGACGTGATCGACTGCTCCTCCGGCGGCATTTCAGGCTCGGCGACGGCCGCCCAGGTCCCGCGCGGCCTCGGATTCCAGGTGCCCTACGCCGAACGGGTCCGCAAGGACGTGGGCATCGCGTCGATGGCGGTTGGCATTATTCTCGAGGCCCGGCAGGCTGAAGGCATCCTGGAGAAGGGGCAGGCCGACCTCATCGCGGTCGGCCGGCAATCTCAGTTCAATCCCAATATCGCCCAGCACTGGGCCCATGATCTCGGCATCAACCGGAAGTTCGAGGATTGGACCCCCGAATATGGATGGTGGCTCGAGAAACGAATTCGAACCATCGAAGGCTTCGCCACACCGACCGGGGTCGTCAAGCAACCTGCATGAGATGACAACTCCACGCCAACGCGAAGATCACGGGAAGCAATATCATGACCACCGGCATCGGCGCTTTTCCTTCAAGCGCCGCGGTTCGATCCAAAATCAACTTCCAAAACGCAATCTCAAATAAGCCCGCACAGCGAACAGTCAAAGTTCCTGATCTTGGCAGGCGTGCCTGGCGCAACGGCAGACCTGTCTGCCTCCGAGGCCGATCCAAGCGCTAAAGCGCAACGAACGGCTTGGCCCGGCGCGACAACGAAGCCTCCTGATAGACCAATGCCATCTTGCATTGCACCTTCAGCCGCGAGTTGAATTGAAAGCGGCGCTCGCAACCGGACCCTGACCGGATTAGGCTTACCGCCGCTTGGCCGGATCAACCGGCCGGCTTTTACATTGGGAGGATGTGATGACACGCGAAGTGCAGCGCGATCCGGAGTCAATGATTTCACGACGAACGCTCGTCCATGGCTTGGCGATCGCAGCCGGTGCCACCGTGGCCGGGGCCAGCGGCGCGCTGGCCCAGCAGGGCGGTGATCTGGGGCCGCCGTCGACAATCACCAGCCCGCCGCGCGATTTCGGCCCTGGCGGCGCCCCGACCACCTATTTCTGGGACCCCGACATCATCGCGGTCGACCCGTCGTTCAATGACCTCGCCCAGCCTAATACGGCGATCAAGCGCCTCTATACCGGATTGCTGTGGGCCGAAGGCCCGGCCTGGAGCGCGCAGGGCCGCTATCTGCTGTGGAGCGACATTCCCAACAATCGGCAGATGAGATGGTCGGAGGACGACGGTCGCGTCACCGTGTTCCGCTCGCCGTCCAACAACTCTAACGGCAACTCGTTCGACTTCCAGGGCCGACAGCTCTCCTGCGAGCATCTCACCCGCAGGGTCGTGCGCTACGAGCACGACGGCACGGTGTCCGTGCTCGCCGATAACTTTGGCGGCAAGAAGCTCAACTCGCCCAACGATG
>Ga0137377_10000324_pt1 | contig 27584 bp, 18 predicted proteins | sample SagtaG_22_FD_104815 | JGI IMG/M metagenome (GOLD analysis project Ga0137377, IMG submission 104815) | Vadose zone soil microbial communities from Sagehorn Ranch, Mendocino, California, USA - Sage2_L_40_16 metaG | ecosystem: Environmental > Terrestrial > Soil > Vadose zone | place: USA... | reverse complement strand
TTACGGCTCGATCCAAGCAATGATGTAACCAGGCTTTCGTATGTTAAGGCTTTGATTATTCTCGCAGAGTTCCAGACTGCTCTGCCTGAAATCCAGAGCTACTCCCGGCGCAAGCCGCACGACTTTGACGCGCTGTACTTGATGGGGGTAGTCGACCGCGGGCTTGGAGACTATGCGGCTGCTGAACCTTTGCTCAAACAAGCGGTGGTACTCAATCCCAATCATTACGACAGCCGGTACAACCTGGGCTTTGTGCTCGCGAAGCTGGGCAGGGGGCAAGAAGCACTGGTTCAGCTGGAAAAGGCGGTGCAGCTGAATTCGGCGTCGAGCGAAGCGCGATTTCAGTTGGCAGCGGTGCTGCGAAGCCTGGGCCAGGAGCAGCGAGCCCGCAAAGAGCTGGAAGACTTTCAAGAAAGGAAACAGCAGAATATCAAAGAGAACGTAGCCGGGGCCAAGGTCAACCAGGCCAACGAATATTTTCAGGCGGGCGAGTACCAACGCGCAGTGGACGTTTACCGCGAAGCGCTGGCACAGGATCCTGGGAATGCGCGCACATACTATGATCTGGCCTTAGCCCTTGATCATCTGGGCAAAACTGCCGAGGAACGCGACGCTCTACAAAAAGCCATTACCCTCGACTCCACTATCGCTCGCGCGCACAACCAGCTCGGCCTTATCAGCCTTCAAGCTGGCCAGGAAGCCGAAGCAGAAAAAGAACTGAAAGCAGCGATTGCTCTAGACCCGGGTTATGCAGAGGCGCAAAACAACCTCGGTGTGTTATATGGGCAGCAAGGAAAAAACAAAGCAGCAGAAGAACTTTTCCGTCAGGCGACAGAAAACAATCCGCAATACGCGCAGGCATTCATTAATCTCGGGCTGATTCTTGCGGGTGATTCGCGTTTTGCTGAGGCGGAGCAGGTAATACGCAGTGCGCTCAAGATCAGTGCGGATAATTCTCAAGCGCTGACGGTGCTTGCGATGGTACTCACGCGCATGACGCGGGCGGAAGAGGGCATTAGCTATTTCCAGAAGGTCATCGAACTGGATCCCAAGTCCTCAGGCGCACATTTGAATCTGGGAATTGCGTACGCGGACGAGTTCAACCTGGAAGGCGCACTGGCGGAGTTTTCTGAAGCTGTGAAACTGGATCCCAATTCTGCGCTCGCGCACTACAACAAGGGGCGAGTTCTGCTCGATTTGCGGCGCGATCAGGACGCAAAGCCGGCACTGGAGACTGCGGTGCGTCTCAATCCTCAATATGCGGAACCGTGGTATCTGCTTGGTCTGATCGAAAAATCAGCCGGGCATCCCAGCGAGGCAGTTCAGGCACTTCGAAAATCGGCAGAACTCGATTCAAGAAATCCGGACACTCTCTTCGTGCTTGGTCAAGAGCTTCTGCACACCGGAGATCGGGCCGGCGCCATCGCGCAATGGCGGAAGGTGATTGAGATCAATCCTGAGCACGGCAAAGCCCTTTACAACCTCTCGCGACAACTGGCGCAATCTGATCCTGACGAGTCCAAGCGCCTGCAATCGCGCTTTGATATCCTGCAGGCACAAAAACAAATCATCGATCGGGCCCAAACTTTGGGGAACTTCGCGTTGGCGTCCGCCGCTGCGCACGATTGGCCGGAAGCTATTTCACAATTGAAGGAAGGGATCCAGGTCTGCGGCGGCTGCACCGCGCTTGGCCAATTGCACAAAGACCTTGGCCTCATATACCTACATTCAGGCAACACAAAGAATGGACTCCAGGAACTGTTCGAAGCAAAAAAGCTTACGCCCGCGGACCCGGATATCGACAAGGCGATTCGCATCGCGCAGACTGCTCGGAAGTGAAATGTTGTAGAGTGTAGAGCTATGTTTTACCGGCTCCGGGTTGTCGGTTTTCTGCTGTGGTCGTTTATTTTTTCGGCAGCGCAGGACATCGATTCAGTTCCGTCTGTGCAGAAGCGTAATTTGGCTTCAATCGCCGATGAGATAGCCGATTCCGCGGAGCGCTCTGCATTCCTACTACTTTTCAAGCCAGCCGCACCGGCCGAGATGCGTGCACGTGCCGAAGCGTTCCAAGCTCGCTTTCCTCAGTCGGCGTTCCTGGCGCAAGCCTATGAAGTGGCAGCTCGTGGCTGCTTCGACCTCGGTGAATACGAGCTGGGACTCAGTTACGCGCAAAAATCTTTAGTACTACTTCCGGAAAATCCATTGCTGCTGGTTCCTGTTGCGGACGTGGAAGCGCGTCAACATCTGAACTCCGCAGCTATTGCCCACGCGAGGGAGGCACTAGATGATCTCGATCGCTTCGCTGGGCCTGCCTCCGTTCGCGATGAAGATTGGCCCAATGTGAAGCAGCAGCTCAAGTCAACCGCAAATTTTGCGAAGGGTCGAGCCCAATTGCAAGCAGCACTCACGCAGCCCATGGGCGAAACGCGCCGGGAGTTGCTGAAAAACTCTGAGGCGTCGCTGCTCGAAGCACTGCACTTTAACAATCAGGACCTGGAGATTGCCTATGTCCTGGGCCTGGCGCACGTCAGCTCCGGTAAAGCCATGGAGGCCAGCAGTAGTTTCGCCGCAGTATATCGTGGTGGCAGTGAGTTCGCTCTCAAAGCGCTAGACAATCTTCGGGCGATATATCGTCTGCTTTATCCCAACACAACCATTTCGTTTGAGAATTTCTTGCAACAAGCCATGGACCGCTGGAAGACCACGCTCCAGGATTCGAACAAAGCCACAGACAAGAAAGGCCACACAGAGCCCGCAGCGATGGCCTATTTCGGTTCCGATTCCTGCCGCGCTTGCCATGCCGAAATTTACAAGGGCTGGGCAGAAAGCGGCATGGCAAAGATGCTTCGTCCTCACGCTCCGCAAGACGTTGTCGGAGATTTCAAGAACCACAATGAGTTCTATCTCGGGGATGAAACAGACTATCGGGACGGAAAGTTCGAACTGAAACGTGCCCAGGATCGGCGTCTCTTTGCCCGGATGGCGGTGCGCCAAAACCGCCACTACCTCGACATCTTGCAGTCCGACGGCAAGTGGCACAGCTATCCTGTCGACTACACCATAGGCTCGAAATTTCAGCAAGCGTATGCCACGAAACTGCCGAACGGAGAAATTCACGTATTCCCGATTCAATATAACGTGCTGCACAAGCGGTGGGTCAATTTTTGGAAAGTGATTGACGGTCCAGGAAGCGAGCGCGCTGACCCGCGCACCTGGGAGAGACTCGACGCCTCGACCAGCTATCAGGCAATTTGCGCGGTGTGCCATACCAGCCGGTTGCGGAATACCAAGGGCGGGGGGTTCGACGTCAATAACGTGGAATTCAAGGAGCCGGGAATCGATTGCGAGATGTGTCATGGTCCCTCCGGTGGTCACGTTATAGAAATGAGTGAGCATGACTACCATCCGAAGGATCCGCTGGATCCGCCCGTGAATTTCCACAAGATCGACAGCCGAAAGTCTGCCGCCATTTGTGCGCAGTGCCACATGCAATCGGCAATCCGCAATCCTGGGCCCGACGGTGAATTGAATTATGTTTCCTCTGGAGAGTTCTTCGGAAACCGCTTGAGGCAGTGGTTCGGGGAGTTCTCCCGAAAGGGCTTTTACAAAGACGGGAGGTTTCGGCAAACAACGTTCATAGTTGAAGCGCTGGAACGCTCGCAATGTTTCAAGAAAGCCGAACTAAGCTGCGGGACTTGCCATGATCCGCATAGCCGCGATTCGGCTTCGAATCCAACGTCGCTAAAATTTCGCGACGAACCGGACCTGATGTGCACTGGTTGTCACAGACAGTTCAGAGATGCGGCCGCGATCAGCCGGCATTCCCACCACGCAACGGAATCAGAAGGCAGCCGTTGCGTCTCCTGTCACATGCCTCGCATCATGGACGCCTTGCTGTTCCGAGCGCGCTACCACCAGATTGACGATATTCCAAACGCGGAAATGACAAAGCGATTCGGGCCGGAAGAGAGTCCAAACGCGTGCTTACTGTGCCACACTGAAAAAAATGCCGAATGGGCGGGGCAGCAATTGTCCGGTTGGAAGCCACTGCGCGCGAACGCCCCGTGAAGACAACCTGTTGAACACCTGCACAAAAACGAAGCGCAGCTGAATTATGACGTCATCAATGCAATTGTCGTGACGTTAGCGTCAGGCATTTGCGACGGCAAGTCTAATCTGAGCTTTTCCTCAGCTTGCGTGAACTTCAGGGATTGCCCATTGGCCAACAGGCGCGCGGAAAAGACTCTTGGTTTGATTCCCCGGATTTCCAGCGCTGCGGCTGGCCATTCCAGGACGTGCACGAAGATGTTGTTGCCTTTTGCAGTCGTGCGAATCGAAGCGATTCCTTGCACCGGCCCATAGGTAGTGCCGTAGATCGAATCGCCGTTAATCGAGAGCCAGTCACCGATCGCGCGCAGACGTTCTTGAAATTCCGGCTGAATAGTTCCATCCGGCCGCGGTCCGACGTTGAGCAGGAAATTCCCTCCACGGCTCGCAACTTCGACCAGACCTCGAATCAGAAACTGTGCCGATTTAAAGTCGCGATCGTTGACGCTGTACGCCCATTGGTTGTTGATGGTCATACAGGTCTCCCAAAGCTGAAATTCCTCGGGCTTTGGAACCCCGGACGTGAGTTTCTCGTTGATGCTTGTGTCGACGGCATTGAATCGCACGTCCTTTGTAGGAATCCCCTTGGGGATGAATTGCTCCGGGGTCACGTAATCTCCAGAAACGCCGATGCGATCATTCACCAACGTTGCCGGTTGTAGGTGTCGTATGAGTTCGATGAAGCGCTGGCCGTCGTACTTCTGCTGGTCGTGCAAACCATCAAACCAGATCAACACAACTGGCCCGTATTTAGTGAGCAACTCCCTCAACTGCAATTGCATGTAATCGAGGTAGAGCGGCCACTCCGGTCGCATGGGCTCGCCATTCCAGTTCATTGATGCCGGCTTGGAGGTGTCACGAAAGGCGGGGTGGTGCATATCCGGTGGCGAGTAGTAAAAGCCGAGCGGCATGCCCGCCTCTTTGCATGCTGAAGAAAGCTGCTGCACGATGTCTTTTCCGTAAGGTGTGTTGGTGATTTTGTATTTCGTGTATGAGCTGTCAAACATGCAAAAGCCATCGTGATGCTTGGTGGTGAATACCATGTACTGCTGACCCGCAGAGCGGGCTAAATCCACGAACGCGCGTGCATCGAACTTTTGCGGATTGAAGCGCTTCGGCAATTCGACATATTCCGCTTCGGTGATGCCTCCCGGCTTTGGAGTCATGATGGGCCACGAGGCTTCGACGCCGGCGAGTGAGTACGGTCCCCAATGAATAAACATGCCGAACTTCGCGTTTCGATACCAGGTGGTGCGCTCGTCAGAAAAGATTGACGCGAACGCAGTCGGCGTGAGCAGCGGCAGCGAGCCGGCCATAGCTGCGATTTTGATGAAATCTCGCCTGTTGCTGTGGAAGACGGCTTGGTTCGGTGAGGAGTTTTGAGAATTGGGCACTATTCTCCCTATGTCGTCGCGTTTCAGAGCTCACAGCATAGTTTGCAAGAACCATTCATCGAGTTCGGTGAACTTCAAGCGCTTAAACTTCGATTGACCCCACAAAAGCGGAGCTATATTATCACTCCTCGCGTATCTGAGCACTCATTTAGGGGCGGCCGTCAATTCAAGACCATATTTTGGTTCGCTCCTTATATATATGCTTCTCTTTATATATATGCTTCTCTTTTCAAAATTTGATCAAGGGAAAATTCCATGTCGGGCAATCTCGAAGGGAAGGTAGCGATTGTCACTGGTGGCGGAAATGGCATCGGACGCGAGTGCGCCCTGGCATACGCGCGCGACAATGCGACGGTTGCGATCCTCGACAAAGATCTTACGAGCGCAAAGCGGACCGCGGCTGAGCTTAGCTCGCCGGGCCTGGCTTTGCAGTTGAATGTCTCTGACGGCGCCGCAGTGAAATTGGCAATTGCAGCCGTGTTGAAAGAGTTCGGCCGAATTGATGCTGTGCACAACAACGCCGGTATTGCTACTCCGTCTAAACCGCTCCACGAAACCAGTGAAGAAGAGTGGGACAACTTGCAGGGGACCAACTTGAAGTCGGTGTATTGGACCACGCGTTACGCTTTTGAAGCTCTTCGCGCCAGCAAAGGAACGATTCTTAACACGGCAAGCATGGTCGGATTGATCGGGCAGCAGGACCACGCCGCGTATGTCGCAACCAAGGGGGCGATGATTTCGCTTACCAAGGCGATGGCGGCCGATTATGCGCGCTACTCCATTCGCGTGAATGCGATCTGTCCTGCAGGGGTGTGGACGCCGATGCTCGAACAATGGTGCGGGGAGCAAAAAGACCCGGAGAGCATTCGCAAGAGTCTTGACGACATTCACCTGCTGGGATACTGCCCTCGCGGCGACGTGATCGCCGACGCCGCTGCATTTCTTTTATCCGATAAGGCACGTTTCATTACCGGCTGCATTCTTCCCGTGAGCGGCGGAGCCGAACTGGGATATCGCCGATAGCGGCGGTAGTGCACTTCAAGTACTTCGTTGCGCCATGGCCAGAACTCCCAGCGCCGTCAGGATAATCAGCATACCGAAGGCGAGAAACCGTTTGGTCAAAGCCGAAACGCCGTTCCACTCACCAGTCATTACCCCTGCTGCGTTGCTCGTCACAATGATCATGCCCATGAGCAAAGGCCAGCCGATCACGACTCCCAGTTCACCCATCCAGGTTATGCCGATTGCGTATAGTGATTGGCCTCCGAACCAGAAAAGACCCATGAGCGCGCCACAAACCCAGCCGGTTGCTGCGCCATCGCCGGTGAACTTTCCCAGCGTGCCGTTCTTGCGCAGAAGATAGCCGCAATAAGCCAGGTTTGAGATGAAGCCGCCGGAAACAGCCAGTGCGGTCACTACACCAGTGCTCCATAGCTGGCTTGCGCCAAGAGAGCGTGCGCGGTCCAAAGCATCTCCGCCGAATGCGTAAGAAAAATTCAACGCTGACGAAAACAGCCCCGACAGGCAGCAGACCAAAAACCCGGGTAAAAATGATCGGTGCGGCGCAGATTCGCTGCGGCTACGAGCAGCGTCTCTTAGCATTCCCGCGCGCGCACAGACTGCGATTCCCGCCAGCATAATCACAGTTCCAACCAGGTAGGTGCGGCCTTGAGGTGTGTGCAACTGTTGAGGACTGAGTATGAGTAATGGGATCAGCGACCCCAACGACGCGCTCAGTCCCAGGATGATCGCCATTCCAAGACCGATCCCAAGAAGATTCATTCCTAAGCCGGCTAGGGCGGATCCAATTCCCCAGCACAGTCCAAAGCTCGCGATGCGAACGAGCACAGGCATTGGAGTAAGTGCATACACTTCACCCAAATGTGGGACGGTCGCAATCGTAAGCATCCAAGGCAGGACGACCATTCCCGCCAGACTGTAAATCAGCCATATGTGTTCGTAGTTCCAGCGCCGTGCATATTTCATCGGCACGGCGAAAAGGCCTTGCAGCACGCCTGCAAATACAACCGCAGCCAGTCCTATCCACATTGCGAATGACATAGCGCCTCAAGGTTGATGCTTAAGAAAACGGCTCTACGGCGCCCAGACTTCCAATGCCGCATGCAGAAATGAATTCGTAACATGAATCAACATCTGCTCAGCGAGAGGAGGGTTGCCCTGTTGCAGCACGTCAATGATGAGCCTATGCAGTCGAAGTTGCCTTTCCCACGGGCCGACGTCTAGCCTCTTCACCAGGGCCTTCATCAGCGTAAATGCGTAAAGCGGCACCAGGAGGCGTCGTCCGTGCTCCCGCAGGACGGAGTTCCGCGGCTTCTCCAGCATGAGCATGTGAAACCGCTGTACACTCTCGATAACCTGGCGCAAATCACCAGTTCCGACGGAACGCTGAATTTCATTGAAGCCAGCTTCCAGGTCGTCCACAGGGAGCTTGTCTTCAGTGATTAGCCGTGCCGCCAGTCCCTCCAGCACTCCTCGCACCTGATAAATGTGAATGATGTCAGCTCGCTCGAGTTTCAAAACGCGCGCGCTGCGGCCGTGCCCCTTCGTCACGAAGCCTTGTGTCGCAAGAATGTTCAGCGCTTCGCGGACTGAAATCTGAGCGACTCCATATTCGCGCGCCCATTTCCCTTCGACGATTTTTTCTCCGGGAGAAATTCTTGCAGCGAGGATCTCCTCACGAAGTCGCTGGGCGACGTTCTCTTTGAGCAGGCCGCGTGCAGCGACAGCATTCTGCTCCGTGTGCATAGGTCTCGTAATGTACCACGCAAATGCAAACGCGGACTCCGCGTGTGGGCGGCAGCGGGCGCAACGAGGCCATTTTTTGCTGCTCCGCCACTGCACACCAAAATTTCGGCAGGCTTGACTTGCCGGAGTAGAATCCCTCTTCGTGCGGTTCGGATTACACAAATCGCAATACATACCTGAGAGGCGACGATCATGAACAGAGGCACGTCGAGACGAGATTATTTGAAGATGATGGCGGCGACCGCAGGATTGGCAACAGCAGCGCCTCTTGCTTTCGCGCAGGAGGATGCGGCAAAGAAATCTGCGCAACAGGTGCCTCCTCTGGGGCATGAGCGTCGAATTCAATGGTGGCAGGAAGCAAAATTCGGCATGTTCATCCACTGGGGACTCTATAGCGTGATAGGCCGTCACGAATGGGCGATGGAAGTGGAAGGCATACCCATCCCGCAATACGAAATCCTGGCGAAGCACTTCAATCCAAAGCCGAACGCCGCCCGCGACTGGGCGAGATTGGCCAAGCAAGCGGGACAGAAGTACATGGTGATGACGACGAAGCATCATGAAGGCTTTTGTAATTTCGACACCAAGCTCACCGACTACTGTGCGCCAAAGCAAGCGGCGGGACGCGATCTGGTGCGCGAATTCGTCGACGCCGCGCGGGCAGAAGGATTGCGCGTCGGCTTCTACTACTCGCTGATGGACTGGCATCATCCGGATGGAGCGCGGTGCGCAACCGATGAAGCGGCGCGGCAGCGGTTTGTCGCTTACACGCATGGGCTGATTCGTGAACTCATGACCAACTACGGGAAGATCGACATTCTCTGGTATGACGTAGATTGGCCGTTGAAGCCCGAGCAGTGGGAGTCGCAAAAAATGAACGATATGGTGTTCCAGCTTCAGCCGGACATTATTGTGAACAACCGCAATGGATTGCCGGGAGACTTTTCGACTCCCGAGCAGGAGATCCGCGCAGCTGATAAGGGACGTGCATGGGAAACGTGCATGACCCTCAATGACAGTTGGGGATACCACAAAGCCGACGATAGCTGGAAAACGCCAAAAACGATCGTCAACAATCTGATCACGTGCGCTCGTGGTGGCGGCAACTATCTGCTGAATATCGGTCCCAAGCCGGACGGTTCGATACCGCAAGAATCGATAGACATTCTGCAAGCCGTTGGGAAATGGACTTCGCAAAACGGCGCTGCGATCTACGGGACCGAGCGCAACGATTTCGAGTGGCACGTCTATGCCAACTTCACACAGCGTGGAAACACGGCGTATGCGCACGTTACGTACTGGCCCGGGGATACGCCGGCCGAGCAATGGCTCACGTTCTATCAGCCGCCTTCGGTGATCTCATTTGGTGGCTGGAGGACGAAGGTGAAGTCCGTGCGGCTTCTGGTTGGCGACAAACCGCTGACGTTCACGCAGGACGATTTGTCATTGAAGATCACCGGCCTTCCGGCGACTGCCCCCGACCAGCCCGCCACAGTGATTGCGATCGAGTGTGACGGTGAGCCGGCGCTGAGCCATGAGTACGTGAGAAAAACCCGGCCACGCTTCAAAATCGGGGTGAGCTAGACAGAACCTGAGTGCTGTGGCGATAACAAATCGTGGTAGCTAGCGGGAGGGCTCTTTCACCTGGAGTATCTGATCGGCGGAAACTGATTCCAGACGTTGCACAATTCCGCTCGGCCACGTGATCTCGATCAGTCGAATTTTCTTCGAAGATCCCAGGCCGAAATGCACGCGCTTGTCGCTGGCGGAGATGTAGCTTCCCGCTGTACTGACATAACGAGTCTGCTGTTGCCCACTGTCACTCACCAGCCGAATCTTCGAACCGATTGCATCGCGGTTGCTGGCCGTTCCGGTTAGATTCAGTATGAGCCAGTGATTTCCGTTGCCGCCCCGATTATGCAAGATGATCGCGGGTCCGTCGTTGCAGTTGATCGCAACGTCGACCCGTCCGTCATTGTCGAGGTCGCCGAAGGCAGCGCCTCGTGCCGCTATAGGCGTCGTGAAAATGGAACCGCTCTGCGGCGAGACATTCGAGAAGCGGCCCTGATCGTTTCTCAGGAGCAGCGGAGGCTCCAGATAGCGAAGGGTGGGCTCGGTAAGTTGGATGTTATCCATCACGTGGCCTTGAGCGACGAAAAGGTCGAGCCAGCCATCGTTGTCATAGTCAATCCATTTCGCTCCCCAGCCGGAATGTGACATGGTCGACGCCCCTAGGCCGGTCGAATCTGTCACGTCATCGAAAGTTCCCTTGTCATTGCGGAAAAGCTTGTATTTCTGATTGGCGAGAGCATTTACGAACACCGAGGGCCAGCCGGTGTTCTTGTAATCGCCGAAATCAGCACCCATCCCGGCAAACGCGCGGCCGTTCTGGTCGTAACCCAGCCCTGAGATCAGTGCCACTTCCGTGAATGTGCCATCGTGATTGTTGCGGAAAAGTTGCTCTGCGACCGAGTCGTTGGCGACGAAAATATCGGGCCAGCCATCACCATCGAAATCGTCGATCGCGATCCCAAGCCCTTTCCCCGGGGAACTCGCGAGGCCACACTTCTTGGAAACATCCGTGAACGTCCCGTCTCCGTTGTTGTGAAACATGAGGTGCGTGATCGGTTCGAATTGGTCGGGGTGGCAATAGGCGCGATAGCCGGGACGGTGTTCACCACAGTAAACATCCGAGAAATCCCACTGCACGTAACGACTGACGATCAAATCCAGCCGCCCGTCGCGGTCGTAGTCAACGAAGCATGCGCCCGTGCACCATCCGCTGCCGCCCACGCCTGCCTCGGCCGTAACATCGGTCAAGGTGCCGTCGCCATTGTTGTGATAAAGAATATTTCCACCGAGGTTCGTGACCAGGAGGTCGACATTGCCATCGTTGTCGTAGTCGCCTGTGGCGATGCCCATTCCATATAGCCGCCCTTGCAGGCCTGCTTTCTCAGTAGTGTCCGTAAAGGTGCCGTCGCGATTGTTGTGATATAGGCGGTTCCAGTTACGCGGATCGGATTTGTCCGGCGAGCTGCCGCGTGGCATCGGATCCTGCAGCTTTGCTCCATTCACGAAAAACAAATCCAGCCATCCGTCGTTGTCGTAGTCGAAAATCGCGACTCCCGCACCCATGGACTCTGGAAGATACTTCCGGCTCGTGCGACTGGCCTGATGCTTGAAGCGAATGCCGGATGCTGTAGTCACGTCCTCAAAAAGTGGCGGAGTAGCAGAGCCTGACGCTGTACTAAACAATTTGGCGGCGGGAGCCGCAGCAAGCACATTCAGTAGAAACGACCGGCGATTAATCTTCGGGATCAAGCTATCGCTGTTCTCCGCGAACAGGAGGAGGCGTTTCGCGTGTTAGGTCGGTATATTTTTTGGCAAGAGCAGTATCGCCCAAGCGGGCGTACACCTGGCTTAGCAGGCTGTAAATTTGCAGATCGATGACGCCTCCCTGTTGCGTGCACGCATGAGCTTTTTCCGCGTCCGCGCGTGCCTGCTGATAGTTTTGCAACCGCATGTCGAGCTTTGCGCGCTCGAACCACACGGCGCGGACTTGAGGCGCCGATTCGACAGCGCGATCGAGGTGGCGTTTGCTGCCACTCAGGTCGTTACGCTTTGCCAGAAACCGGCCGTAGTTATAATCGAGAAAAGCGTCGTGATATCGCCCGGCCTGATTCACCTGCAATCCTTTTTGGTAGGCCTGCTCGGTACCATCCAAGTCTCCCACGACTTCTAGGTTCAGAGCTAAATAATCCCATGCTCGCGCATCGTGCGGATTCAGCGTTGCGGCTTTTCGGAAATGTTCCACAGCTTGCGCCGCAGCCTTCGCCTTGTCATAAATCGTGCCCAATTGGAATTGTGCCTCGGGATCATCGGGATCAAGCTTTATAGCTTTTTCCAGCAGATTCTGCCCCGCGGAAGATTGCCCTTTCATCAGATATATCTGTCCGCGCAACACCAAGGCAGCCGGATCGTCTGGATTTTTGTCCACTGCTGCTGCCGACAAGGCATCGGCTTTCATGTAATCGCGTTGCTCAAGGAAGAAGCGGCCGAAGTAAGCAAGTCCGCGCGAGTCACCCGGATTCGTGTCCGTGTAGCGATAGTAAAGCCCGGCGGCCTCACTGATCCTTCCCTTAGCTTGTGCCAGTCGGGCCTGGTGCAGCACAATTTCCGGACAATCGGGGTAGGAAACGCTCAAGGCGCGCAGCGCATTCTCAGCGATATCGAGAGCATTGACGGTCAAAGCCTTCGAGACCTGTGACAGTTGCGCTTCCGCACCTTTGCAGGGCTCAGCAAAGGCCGGCCATGCGGTAAATGCTGCCAAGAGCAGAGATAGAGAAACAGCTCTCATAACTTCATTCCTCATTCACCGTGAGGAACTGATCGGCCCTGACATTGTGTAGCACTTGTATTATTCCACTTGGCCACTTCAATTCAATTTCTTTGATGAGGGTATCCGCTCCCAGTCCAAAGTGAACGCGCGGATCGTTCGAACTCGCGTAACTTCCCGCTGTCGTGACGTGGTTGTACTGCACAAGGCCGGATGCTGTTGTCATTTTGATTCGCGTTCCGATGCCGTCGCGGTTGCTTTTCACCCCCACTGTCTTGATCAGAATCCAATGATTGCCGCCGGTTGAGGTGTTGTAAAGCAGTTCTGCCGGACTGCCAATGGCCGAAACCACAACGTCAATCTTTCCGTCGTGATTAAGATCGCCGAACGCACAACCGCGGTGGGCTGCACGAATCTGCATGCCAGGACCAGCATCATCGCTCATGTCTTGAAAAGTTCCATCATGCAGGTTGCGAAACACGGCATTGGCCTGCCGGTAGTGCTGCTGACCATCTAAATCAGCATTCTCATTCACGTGCGAGTTCGCGGTGAATAGATCCTTGTAACCATCGTTGTCGAAATCCTGAATTCCCGCGCCCCAGCCGCTCATTTTGAAGCTGCGTAATCCGATACCTGCCTTGTAACTTTCGTAGCTGAAAAAGCCGTTGCCTTCGTTGCGGAACAGCGGGTACGTTTCGCCGCCAAGTGCGGTGATGATCAGGCTGGGTTTGCCATCATTGTTCCAATCACGAAAATCCACGCCCATGCTGGAGACGGGCAGTCCGCTTTCAGTGTATGCGACGAACGATTCGACGCCCAACTCATCGAAGGTTTTTCCGCCGCGATTTTTGAAAAGAAAATTTCTGTCGTTGTCGTTGGCGACGAAGATGTCCATCCAACCGTCATCGTCGTAGTCCGCAATAGCGACACCCATTCCTTTACCGACGTGCCGGGAGATGCCCATGTCTTCTGAAACGTCGGTAAACGTGCCATTACCATTGTTGTGGTAGAGGATGTTTGGCTCGCCTTTGTAGAGGGTGGGTGAGCAGGACAGGCGCTTTCCGGGCGAACCGCACACGCGCGAGGTTGCAAACGACCAGTCCAGATAGTTGGCCACAAACAAATCGAGTTTGCCGTCGTTGTCGTAATCCAACCACGCGGCCGAGATGCCCCACAGTTTTTTCCCCGCCGAGGAAACGCCGGGAACACCCGCTTTGGCAGTTACATCGGTGAATGTGCCGTCCCCATTGTTGTGGTAGAGGAAGTTGCCATTAAAACCGGTGACGTAGAGATCCGTGCGTCCGTCATTGTCATAATCAGCGGCGGCGGCGCCAACGCTGTAGCCTTCGCCGCGCAACCCGGCGCGGCCGGTCACGTCCGTGAAGGTGCCATCATGATTGTTGTGGTACAGGCGGTTCGAAAATTTGTCGCCTTCCTTCGCAAGTCCTGGCAGACTCGCGCCATTGGTGAAGAAGATATCCAGATAGCCGTCATTGTCGTAATCGAGAAGCGCGACTCCGCCGGGTATGCCATCGATCATTGGCTTGTCAGGAAGCGTGCCGTTGTCGAGGACAAAATTAATCCCCGACCCCTTTTGCCGATTTTCGAATTGAATCCTCCCGGTATCAGCGCCCCACAAAACCTTGGGAAGAGCGGCCAGTGCCACTATCAACGCAACCGTGGAGACCATTCTTGGCGTCATTTCGCCTGCCCCATCGATTGCACTCTGGCAAGGAGTTGACGCATGAATGAGTCAGCGGGAAAGCGCTGGACGTAATCTTCCATTTGCGCCCGGGCGTTAACGTGGTCCTTTACTTGAATGAGTTGAACGATCAGCCGTTTTCGCAGTTCTGCATTGAACGGGTCGCGATCCGCTGCTTGCTTCAGAACCTGAACTGCTTCGCTCGCACGATCCAGTTTCACCAGAGCGTCAGCGAGATCAGTGTACAAGACGGTTTTCGCATGCCCTTCCTTAATGGCGCGCTGCAAGTGTTCGACTGCTTTCTGATATTTGCCGGCATGCAGCTCGCGATTGCCGATTGCGCCTTGTACGAGCGGATCATCGGGATCAGTGCGTTCGAGTTGATCAAGAACGGTGTAGTAGCGGGTCAGATATTCCGGATGCTTTTCCACCAGTTCGCCGTAAGCTTGCAGCAGCACCAGCGCCGATGGCGGGATGCCTTTTTTGCCTGGTGCCGGATTCAGATGAATCAGATCGGGCAGCGCCGGTGTCGTCTGCTGAAACGCAATGTCGGGAAACGGGTCATCCGGGCGCGTCAGAATCCTGTGGTTGGTGATGCTGGAATGCGAAATTTCCCGCACGTCGCGCTTTTGCATGTGACAGCCCGCGCAATCATCAGCCGGTTGCCTCCGTTCGCGGACCTGAAGCGGCAGTGTGCAGCTCTTTTCGTTGTGACATCTCAGACACTTTTGCTTGAAGTATGCGGGCGCTTCTTCGCGAGTCGGCTCCACGTGAGGATCATGACAACTGATACAACTCAGCTTCTCGCCGCTCGCGCGATAACACTTGCTCAGAGTCATTGAGTAGTAGTGTTCCAGCAGGTCCTGCTGCGGCGGGGACTCGCGTTTCGGCGGCACCATGAGAATCGAGAGTGTGTCTTCGAGCGGTGTTCCCGGACGAAAATCCTTGTAGTCTTTTCCTGGCCTCAGCACTCGCACTTCTCCGGTCTGGTGACACGAGATGCAGATGTTGTCTGCCAGCGCGGGGGTGAGCGACGCGGGATTCACGATTGAAGAGTCATGCCCCTGAACGTTCTCGAATCCCATCCGATGCGCCACCACGTGTGCAAGGCCGGGACCGTGGCAGTTCTCACAGCCGATCGCCAGTTCGGAAAATGGCGGATTGGCAAAATGACCGTTGCCCTCAGGGAGGGCATTGGGCCGCCCGCTGTGGCAAGAGATGCAGCCCGGCAAAATCGGCCGATTGAACCCGGAATTGCCTAGCTCGTATCCCGGCGACAACTCCCAGCGCTGTGCTTTGGAGTAAAAAGACAGCGGCGCTTGAAATACATAATCGCCTTGCTGGACAAGGCCGCCGAGCCCGTTCTCCCCAGCTCCGATAATCCACTTCACGGCGCGAGTGTCGCGGAAGATCTCCTTTCCGCTTGAGTCGAGCTCGTATTCCGACTGAAAGAGCTGCCCGTCGCGTGCATAAACATCGAAATGCAGACCAGTGTTCTTGTCTTCGATCGAACCGGAAGTCGGCTGCGCTTTCAAAATCTTAGGCGTGACCAGTGACATAGAGCGTCCCATGCCGGTCTGCGAGTACCCGTTGTAGATCTGTTTGTGACACTCAGCGCACGCTAAGGAGCCAACGTGCTCCGACGCCACTGCTTTGGGTTGAGCTGTCGGTTTTACGTTGGAAGGAGATTGTCCACAGGCGGATGCACTTCTCAGGAAACTAGAGACGAAAATCAGGAACCACGCTACAAACCGGGCTCTTCTGGGCCGTTTTCTGCGCTGAGCTGCGTGAAGGTTCCGCACGTCGGATTGCTGACCGACCTCTCCCATGTTGCTTCGGATGAATCTTGAAGATCGACTGTGGCACATCCGTTCGCAATTTTGAAATACCACATCTTCGGTCATCGACGCATATTCTACGCGGTGGTCAATGAGCGCAAGCGGAGATCAGCTTGGTCGTCGTCATCCTCCTCGACGCAAACTGCATGATGAACGTTCTCGGCCAAACCGCAGTTGGCCGCACCCCAGGCCCCAGCCTGAACTGCTTTGGGATGTTTCCGGCAAGAGCCTATGTCTATGAATACAAAGTGCTTTTATCGCCACACGATTCTGCCTACGGTACAAAGAGAAGGTAGCCTTATCGCCATTTTTCGAATAATAAGCGCTCAAAGTCAAAGATGTGCGGCTGCTTTCCTACTCAATTATCGTTTATTTCATGTTGCGAGCGCTCAAATAGTTCTTGACAACTTCTAGTACTTTGACACTAGAATGGCGCGCCTCTTCAAAGACGTGGGGTCGCACCATTAGTTGATCGGGAAAGCATTTACGAACAGGCTGGAGGAATCCATGACCGATTCACGCGGGCAGACCTATCGCTTTCGTACTCTGCTGTGGCTCATCAGCGTTCTAGTTATCTCAGCCGCGGCTGCCCTCGCTCAGCTTTCCACGGCGGCGCTTAACGGGGTTGTTCGCGACTCCACGGGTGCGGTCGTGCCAAAAGCGTCCGCTACTCTGCATAATTCGGACACCGGTGTCGAGCGCAACACCTTCACCAACGACGCCGGCACATATGTTTTCTCGGATATTAACCCGGGTCGCTATACGCTCAAGGTTACCGCACCGAGCTTCAGCACGAAGCAGGTTTCCGACTTTGTTCTTGCCGTGAGTCAGACGGCCACCATCGACATCACGCTCGATCCCGGCGCTCAGACAGCGGTTGTGACCGTGGAAGCCACGGCGGAACAACTGCAGGTTTCCACCGCCGAGTTGGGCACCGTCATCGCCACCAAGCAAGTGAATGACCTCCCCCTGAATGGCCGGAATTTTACTCAGTTGCTATCGCTGACTCCCGGTGTCGCGCCGATTAGCGTCGGCCAGAACAGCATGGGTGGCCGCTCGGGCGGTTTTGCGGCGCCCATCGCCGAGGGTGCCTCTTTTTCGTTCCCGTCCATCAACGGCGCAACCAACCGGAGCAATTACTTCCTGACCGACGGCATGAATAACTTTGCGGCGTTTCTCAGCACTTATGCCGTGCCTCCAATCGTTGATGCGATCCAGGAGTTCAAAGTGGTTTCCCACACCGATTCCTCGGAATTCGGCTCTGTTCTTGGCGGCGTGATAAACGTGGTGACCAAGTCAGGCACCAACCGGTTCCGCGGTTCAGCTTGGGAGTACTTGCGCAACGACGCGTTCGATTCACAAGATCAGTTTGCCAAAGTTGTTCACTATCACCAGCATCAGTTCGGCGGAACTCTCGGTGGTCCAGTTGCGCTCCCCCGTTTGAAGCAAAACACATTCTTCTACTTTGCGTACCAGGGATTCCGGTACTCCAAGCCCATCGCGACCCCAATCCTGGTTCCCACCGCGGCCATGTATAGCGGTGATTTCGGTTCCATATGCAATACCGGCTTCACGGCTGGAATCTGTAATGATCGTGACAAGAACAATAACGTAATCGACCAGCTGTATAACCCCTACACGACGGTTCCCGCAGGTTCGGGATTCTCCCGTACACCGTATTTGAACAACCAAATTCCTGTAGGAACGAATCCCGGCGACATTCAGCCGCAGGTTGTTACTTTCCTTCAGAGCGTACTGCCCGCCGCTGGTACTTTCGATCCGGTTTTCAACAGCAATGCATTCGATACCGATTCGAATACCCAGCACCAGAACGAGTACAACATCAGGCTCGACCACACCTTTGGACAGACGGACTCGGTCTGGTTCCGCTACAGCTTAATCAACAGCACTGTTCTTAAGCCCAGTGCCGGCAATGTGCCGGGCCTGACGACAAACCAAGACATTCCCGGCCGTAACTGGGGAGGCAACTGGGTCCACACCTTCAGTCCGAGTTTGCAATTGCAGGCGCTATTCTCTCGCACTACGGTGTCAGACAATTCCTTAACCAAGTTCAAGACAAACCTAACCAGTGTCATTCAGGCAGCTGGTTTTGCTCCTGGGTTCGCCAGCAATTTCTCGGGGGCCAAGGGTTGGCTGCTTCCCAACTATGAGCTTCGAAACGGATACGTGAGCGGAGGCGAGAGCGTTGTGCTGACGCCTCAGGCCACGGATAACAATCAGGTGTCTGTGACATTGAACAAGCTGAAAAACACTCATACATTCACGATGGGTGCGAGCTACATTACCAGCGTGTTCTCCAGCCCTCTGTCGTTCGACACCGTTAGCTTCGCCAATGGTCAAACCGGGGACGGAAACGGCATTGGTGGTTTTAGCGTAGCGTCGGCGCTCATCGGTGTTCCCGACAGCGCGAACCGGCGCGATGTGGACGAAAGAACCCGTCTTGGCGGGCTGTTCAGCGCATTCTTTCAGGATTCCTGGAAGGCGAGCTCGAAATTAACCGTGAACTATGGGATTCGTTACGACCTTACCTTGATCCCGCCCTACGGGACCAAAGAAACCATCGATAAGTCTGGTGGAATAGAAACCGGAGACTTCGATTTCTCAAACGGCACGTATGTGTTGCAGTACCCGCCTCCCCCCTGCACAGTACGAGGACACGCTCCATGCATTCCCAGCATCATGCTAGACGCCAACGGCAATGCCGTGGCCTGCGATCCGGCTACTCAACCATGCTTGCCTGCGGGAACCCTGCCGCCTCACGTCGTAGTTGACTCGCGTGGCCGCATCTCCCACAACACTTACACCAATCTGGGTCCTCACCTGGGGTTCGCCTATCGCCTCACTGATCGTACGGTTATGCGGGGTGGAGCGGGAATTGTTTATGACAATTGGGCCGCTGTCAGCCAGATGTCCCAGAACATCGAAGGCGACTGGCCGGGTATTGGCCAGCTGATCGCCAACAACCTCAACGTGCCGGGCGGTCCCACCGCTCCGAACGGTACCCCGACGGCGACTTACGGCGATCCTTTCTCGGCAGGCGGCGTTAACGCCGGTCTGCCTGCACCGACACCCTTCTTCTCCGGCGGCGTGAACTGGCACTATGATCCGCATATCAAGAATGCGTACGCGTACCAATTCAACTTTGGCCTTCAGCACCAGATCAACACGACCACTACAATTACCGGCAGCTATGTAAGCGCGTTAACCCATCGGGCGAACATCGGAGGCATGTACAACACGGCTTTGAAGCCGAGCACATTGCCCAACCCGCAATCGCGCTCGCTGTTCCCTTACATGATCTCCACCTTTTATGACCGCAGCGTTGGGTTTGCCGACTATCATGCCTTCCAGTTGTCAGTGGACAAGCGCTTTTCCAGCGGCTTGGCCTACCAGGTCGCCTACACATTCTCGAAAGCCCTGGACGAGAACGATGGATTTTTCGGCGCCGAAGGCAAGAACGTTGCAGATCCTTACAATCCACGAGCCAGTCTGAGCCCTGCAGGCTATGATCTGCCGCATCTGCTTACTGTGAATGCAAATTATGAGCTTCCCTTCGGCCAGGGCAAGCGCTATTCCACCGGAAATCACGCAGTGGACTACATTGTCGGCAACTGGCAGGTAAACGGCATTCTGGCGGTCCGCTCCGGTCAGCACTATAGCGTTACCTACAACGATGGCGATCGAGCGGGGACGGGTAACGTTGGATGGGCAGGCTATGAGCAGGCCAATCTCGTTGGCGATCCAAATTCGGGCGCATGCCCGAGTTCAGATCCCACCCTTCCGCCAATTCCAGTACATACGCAAGGTTGTTGGTTGAACACCTCAGCGCTAGCTGCCCCTGCGCCGGGCACGTTCGGTAATCTTCGCCCGAATGCCTTCCAGGCGCAGCGCTACTGGAATGTGGACTTCTCTGTCTTCCGGGGATTCCCGCTCTGGGCTGAAGGACCGAGGCTTGAGTTCCGTGCTGAGGCTTTCAACCTTTTCAATACTGTGATTTTTGGCCCCCCAAACAGCGATATCAGCAATCTTAAGAACTTTAGCACGGTTACACAGAGAGCAAATGCAAACGCGGCTCGAGTGCTACAGTTCGGGCTGAGGTTCATTTTTTAAAGTGATAATGAGCCTGTAAGACTGCCCGCCGCCGTTCAGATCAGGGGCGGGCATTTTGCTGCCTTCGAGAGAATCAAAGGAAATTAGGACCGCAGCGTAACTAACTCGCCCGCAGCGATGGAGATTCTATGAAACGATTTCCCCTTATTGTCATACTGTTTTCCCTGTTAAGCGCGTTGTCATTAGCGCAAAGCTATGAACCCACCTGGGACTCCGTCGATAAGCGTTCCACGCCGGCATGGTTTGGTGACGCCAAGTTTGGAATTTTCATTCATTGGGGGACTTACTCGGTTCCGGCCTATGCTCCGGTACTGCCCGGCAAACTCGCTTACGCCGAGTGGTACTGGAACGCGCTGACGAATGGCAAAAGCAATCCGAAAGCCGACGACCTCCAGAAGGGGACGTGGGCATTTCATCAGAAAGTGTATGGCGCGGATTTCCCCTATCAAAATTTTGCACCGATGTTTAAGGCGGAGTTATTCGACCCGGACCATTGGGCCGACGTGTTCGCGCAATCCGGCGCCAAGTACGTCGTACTGACCTCGAAACATCATGAGGGATTCGCATTGTGGCCCAGCAAGGAGGCGTCAGCCACGTGGGATCGTCCGTGGAACGCGGTCGAAATCGGTCCCAAACGCGATGTGCTTGGCGATCTCTCCGACGCGGTGCGGCGCAAGGGCCTGCGCATGGGCTTCTACTATTCGCTTTACGAGTGGTATAACCCGCTCTGGCTTTACAACAAGCCCCGCTACGTGCGCGAGCACATGTTCCCGCAATTCAAGGACCTGGTCACGCACTACAAACCGGCAATAATCTTCAGCGATGGTGAGTGGGAGATGACTTCGGCCGATTGGCACAGCCCTGAACTGCTGGCATGGCTGTTCAACGAGTCCCCCGTTAAGGACGAAGTGGTGGTGGATGATCGTTGGGGCAGCGACACCCGCCACAAACATGGCGGCTACTGGACCACGGAATACACAGCAGGAATGAGCGGCATCGACCATCCATGGGAAGAAAGCCGTGGCATGGGCGTAAGTTACGGCTACAACCGCGCCGAAGATCTCAACATTTATCACACTGGCCGGGAACTGGTGTTTATCCTGATCGACACGGTCAGCCGCGGCGGCAACCTCCTGCTCGACATCGGTCCGAGGGCCGACGGAATGATCCCCGTCATCATGGAAGAACGGCTTACGCAGATGGGCGACTGGCTCAAGATCAACGGGGAAGCGATCTACGGCACGAGGCCCTGGAAAAATACCCGCCAGTGGACTGCCGGCGAAGTGCAAAAAGTTGAATATAACAAAGAATATTCGTCAGCGTACGATGTGACCAAGTTAATCGAAAAATCTGCCGACGGAAAAGCGTCGATCGAAGCATTCTTCACGTCTAAGGGCAACGAGGTCTACGCTATCCTACCCCGTTGGTCGGGTCACAACCTTGTGATCAAAGACCTGAATGCCGCAAAGTCAGTCAGGTTGCTCGGCTCGAGTACACCGTTGAAAGCCAAAAACGCGAAAACGGGATTGTCGATTGAACTCCCAGACCTTCCCGAGGACTTGCGTCAGCAACCGGCTTGGGTCCTGAAGATTAGCAAATAGGATATGGGAGCGGATGCTTCCCTGAATTCTCGGCATGTAGCGACAGCTTTTCGGACCATTATCGAAGTGGTTTAATACCCTCGAAATATGACAAGCCGGGATCTCAGCGCCGGACCTTTTAGATTGGACGGTAAACTCGCCGTTGTGACTGGGGGTGGCAGCGGCATTGGGCGGGCGATCGCGCTGAAATTCGCGGCGAACGGCGCCGCGGTTTGCGTCCTTGATATCAGCCAGGAACACGCCGAGGCCACGTCGCGTCAGATAGTTGAGTCTGGTGGAAGCACAACGGCCTTTGCCTGCGATGTGACGGATCAATCGAAAGTCAAATCGAGCTTCGACAAAATCTGCGCGACTAATCGCGTTCACATTCTGGTCAATAACGCGGGCATTTCGCAAATCGGCACCGTCGAGAGCACAAGCGAAGAAGACTTTGACTCCATTCTGCGGGTGAACGTTAAGGGATACTACTACTGTATTCGAGCCTGCATCGGCCACATGAAGGACCACGGCGGGGGCGTCATTCTCAACATGGCCTCCATCGCCGGTTCTGCGGGACTGGCAGACCGGTTTGGATATTCCACCAGCAAGGGCGCCGTGATTGCGATGACCTACTCCGTCGCGCGTGACTACATTGCCCACAACATTCGCTGTAACTGCATTTCCCCGGCCCGGGTGCATACATCATTCGTCGATGGTTATCTGAAAAAGAACTATCCCGGGCGCGAGCAGGAGATGTTCGAGAAGCTGGCGAAGACACAACCGATCGGCAGAATGGGAGAACCCGAGGAGGTGGCCTCGCTTGCCCTGTTCTTGTGTTCTGACGAGGCTTCATTCATCACCGGAGTGGATTACCCTCTGGATGGCGGTTTCATGAACTTGCACGGTTGATTGCGAGAGAACAGTGGACCTGCAACTTGAAAATAGGGTCGTGCTCGTCACTGGCGGAGCCAAAGGCATCGGCGCCGCAATCGTACGAGCCGCCGCTGCGGAGTCTGCGATTCCTGTCATTGTGGATCGTGACGCCGAAGCCGGGAAAAAACTTCATGCCGAGGTACGCACGAGCCACGTGATTGTTGCGGATCTGACAACCCCGGCGGATTGCCAAACTGCGCTCGATTCGACAGTTGAGAAGTTTGGCCGCCTTGATGCTCTGGTGAACAACGCGGGGGTAAACGACAAAGTCGGCCTGGAGCATGGAACTCCAGAACAGTACGTAGATTCACTAGGTCGCAATCTGCTGCATTACTACAACATGGCACATTTCGCGCTTCCATATCTGAAGAAAACGCGCGGCTGCATCGTGAACATCAGCTCAAAAACCGCTATTACCGGTCAAGGTGGTACGTCAGGATATGCGTCATCGAAGGGAGCAATATTGGCTCTAACCCGCGAATGGGCGGCGGATTTGCTGGGCTACGGCATCCGCGTGAACGCGGTTGTTCCCGCAGAGGTGATGACACCGCTCTACCGGCAGTGGCTCGACACATTCCCTGATCCCGAACGGAAGCTTCAGTCCGTCCTGGCCAAGATCCCTCTAGAAAAGAGAATGACTTCTCCCGACGAGATCGCGGCAATGGTGGTATTCCTGCTTTCTGCCCGCGCCGCGCACATAACCGGCCAGCATGTGTTCGTGGATGGCGGCTACGTGCACCTCGATCGAGCGCTGACTTAAAAAATGACAACCGAAAAACCCATCACCGAGCGAGGATATGGCAACCCACTAATTCTCGTCACAGCCCTATTTTTTCTCTGGGCATTGGGGGTCAACCTCAATGACGTTCTGATCCCGCATTTGAAGAAGGTCTTCGACCTGAATGACTTTCAATCGGCGCTCATCCAGGTGGCCTTCTTCGGCGGTTACTGCCTTTCTGCCTTGCCTGCAGGACGGCTGCTGGAAAGAATCGGCTACAAGAATGGAATAGTCATTGGTCTGCTTACATGCGCGGCGGGCGCGTTGCTGTTTATTCCCGCAGCCTCAATTCAGGTCTATGGATTATTTCTTTTTGCGTCATTTGTTATGGCTTGCGGTCAAGGGGTGCTTGAGGTCGCCGCTAACCCTTACGTAACCCTGCTCGGGCCTGCGGAGAGCTCCGAGCGGCGGTTAAATCTGGCACAGTCGTTCAACGCCGTGGGCGCAGTGGTGACACCGTTCATTGGCTCGGCTTTTATTCTCTCGGCTCTCGAGTATTCGCGTGAGAAGTTGACCACCATGACGCCCGCAGAAATGGCTGCGTATCGCACGGCCGTGGTCAGCACCGTGAGGATGCCTTACCTGGTCATAGCAGGGATTTTTCTCTTGTACGCGGTTGTGATTTTTGTGTCCAAATTGCCAGAGGTCGGCGCAACTGACGGAGCAGTAAAGCAGGAGTCAACCCGGGAAGAGCTGAGAGATATCTGGCGTTATCGCCACCTGGTAAAAGGAGTTATCGCACAATTCTTTTACGTTGGCGCGCAGGTCGGTGTGGCCAGCTTCGTCATTCGACTGGCGCAGCATAGTACTTCTGGAATGCTTCAAAAGGATGCTTCCTTCTATTTAAAGTTGCATTTGATTGGATTCATGATCGGAAGGTTCTCCGGTTCCTACATCATGAAGCGGGTGCCTGCCGCCAGGCTGCTTGCATTGTTTTCGCTCTCGACTCTGGTCTGTCTCCTCGTGGTTCTTCTCGGCTCCGGCGTGGCTCCCCTTTTGGCGCTCGTCCTGATCGGTTTTTTTCATTCGATCATGTTCCCAACCATCTTTGCCCTAAGCATCAAGCAGCTTGGGCGATACACAAAGCTGGGGTCGTCCTTGCTGGTGGCGTCGATCATCGGTGGGGCCATCTTCCCCGCCATTATGGGATTCATCTCCGACCACAGCAATATTCGGGTGGCGTTCATAGTGCCGCTAATCTGCCAGGCTTATGTGCTCTACTTCGCGGTACGCGGATACCGGCCTGTTCTGGTTGCGGGGTCCCAAGCTGCTGAATTGAGTACCGCGAAATGAGCCGCCGATTCTGCTTCACTCTCGACTTGAAAGACGATCCCGCTCTGATTGCCGAGTACAGGAAATACCACGAGAAAATCTGGCCCGAGATCACGCAAGGCTTAAAGGACTCTGGTATCGAAGATCTGGAGATTTACCTGCTCGGCACGCGGATGTTCATGATCATGGAAGTAAATGAGAGCTTTTCGTTTGAAAAGAAAGCGAAGGCCGACCAGCAGAATCCGAAGATACAGGCTTGGGAGCAGCTCATGTGGAGATTCCAGCAAGCGCTGCCGGAAGCAAAGCCTGGCGAAAAATGGCTGCGCATGGAACGTATTTTTAAGCTAGAACCTTAGCGGGCAGGGCGCATTCAGGTCGCGCTGCGAGAGTAAAACATTGAAACTCATTCGATTCGGCGAACCTGGCAGAGAGCGGCCGGGAGTTATCCTCGAGGACGGCTCCCGTCTGGATGTGTCGGATTTCATGTCGGATTACGACGAGGCATTTTTCGCGCGAGGCGGCATGGATGCCCTTCGCGACTGGCTAAAAACTCACTCCTCTCGTGCTTCGCGCGTCCCATCGACAATACGTCTGGGGCCGCCGATTTGTCGTCCCAGCAAGATAGTTTGCATCGGGCTCAACTATCGCGACCATGCGGCAGAGACCGGGGCTGCAATTCCGAAAGAGCCAGTCATCTTCTTCAAAGCGACAACATCCGTGGTCGGACCGAACGATGCGCTGGTGATTCCGAAGAATGCCACCAAGGTGGACTGGGAAGTCGAGCTTGCGATGGTGGTAGGCAAGGCCGCGCTCTATGTCCCCAAAGACGAAGCGCTCGGTTACGTGGCCGGATACGTTCTGCACAACGACTACTCTGAACGCAGTTTTCAGCTCGAGCGCGGAGGTCAGTGGGTGAAAGGCAAGAGCGCGGACACTTTCGCGCCCTTGGGTCCGTTCCTCGCCTCTCCGGACGAACTTGCTGATCCGAGCAATCTAAAAATGTGGCTCAAAGTTAACGGCGAGATTCGCCAAAATAGTTCCACTGCCAATATGATCTTCGAAGTTGCGACGCTCCTATCCTACGTCAGCGAATTCATGACGCTGGTTCCCGGAGACGTGATTAGCACCGGCACGCCCGCCGGAGTTGGGCTCGGAATGAAGCCACCGCAATATCTCAAATCTGGAGATGTAGTGGAGTTGGGAATTGAAGGGCTTGGCGAATCACGGCAACACGTTGTGAACTTCTCAGAGCAGCGCTATTCAAAAACGGTGTGAACCGCTCATGCGCATCGACGCTCACCAGCATTTCTGGCGTTATACACCCGACGAATATGGCTGGATCGATGATTCGATGTCGGGTCTCCGCCGGGATTTTCTGCCCGAGCATCTTGAACCTGAACTCAAGCGAGCCGGATTTGATGGATCGATTGCGGTTCAGGCTCGGCAAACGCTCGAAGAAACGCGGTGGCTGTTAGACCTCGCCACGTCTTCGCAGTTCATACTGGGCGTTATAGGATGGGTTGATCTGCGGGCGAGTAACGTGCAACCGCAACTGGCCCGGTTTGCAGGAAATCCGAAACTGCTCGGAATCCGTCATGTTGTGCAGAGCGAGCCCGACGAACGGTTCCTGCTGCAACCGGAATTTCTACGCGGTATCAGCGCCCTTGCAGAATTTGATCTCACTTACGACCTCCTGATCTATCCCCGGCAGCTGTCAGTCGCTGCGGAATTCGTGCGGCGGTTTCCACGCCAACGTTTTGCGCTCGATCATTTGGCCAAGCCTCTTATCAAGACTGGAACTCTTCAGCCGTGGGATGCTGATATACGCAAGCTGGCGCAGTTTCCGAATGTGTTCTGCAAGCTATCCGGTCTGGTAACGGAGGCAGACTGGAAGACCTGGAAGCCGGAGCACATTGCGCCCTATTTGGACGTTGCTCTGGAGTGCTTCGGCCCGGGCAGGCTCATGATCGGTTCAGACTGGCCCGTATGCACGGTCGCCGGCTCCTTTGCTCAAGTAATGAACCTTGTACTCGATTTTTTCAGCAAATATCCTGAGGATCTGAGAAACGCTATCCTGGGCGGTAATGCGGAAAAATTCTGGAAGTTAGCTCCTGTATCGGACGAGTTTTGCTAGTGGTCGTTAGGGGAAGACCGCGAGCGTCACGATACTCCGCTCTCAGCAGGAGTCTACCATCATGATCATGCTGAAACCCTGATCTCGCTATGGGAAAACCGTCGGATATGCCATCCACTGGGAGTACCAAAGTTGCCGCGGCGTTAGGCACTTTCGCTCTGCTGCTTTTTCTGTTCGCCCAGCCAATGGCGGCAACCCCAAGCCAGCCGAGGATCAGAGTTCTCATCCTGGATGGCTTCAGCAATCACGATTGGCAACAGACAACGGCACTGTTGCGCGGCATCCTGGAAGCTTCGGGGCTGTTCACAGTTTCGGTTGCGACGGCTCCATCCACCACCGCGTCTCCGGGATGGGAACAGTGGCGTCCGAACTTTAGCGACTACGACGTGGTCATTCAAACCTGCAACGACATCGGCGGCGGCCCTTCCTGGCCGCGTGAAGTCCAGATTGCTTTTGAAAACTATGTCAGGAACGGCGGCGGAGTTCTGGTTTTCCACTCCGGCAATAATGCATTTCCGGACTGGCCCGTCTACAACCAGATGATCGGACTCGGTTGGCGGAATAAGCAGCAAGGCGACGCAATCACTATTAATAGCCGCGAAAGGCTGCTGCG
>Ga0137377_10000322_pt1 | contig 27666 bp, 25 predicted proteins | sample SagtaG_22_FD_104815 | JGI IMG/M metagenome (GOLD analysis project Ga0137377, IMG submission 104815) | Vadose zone soil microbial communities from Sagehorn Ranch, Mendocino, California, USA - Sage2_L_40_16 metaG | ecosystem: Environmental > Terrestrial > Soil > Vadose zone | place: USA... | reverse complement strand
GGTGGTGGCGTCCGAATTGGACTGGCGCGTGGTGTGGATCTTGCGGGCGACGGCACGCAGCGCGGTCTCCACCGCGGGCCAGTAGGATTCCTGCGAGGACGACAGCTTCAGCCGCTCCTTGATACCCGCGATCTGCGCATCGCTCAGCAGCGCGTAGGATTTCTGCGGCTGCGGTTTGCTCGCCGCGGCCTTTGGCTCCGCCGTCTTTGGCTCCACCGTCTTTGGCTCCGCCGTCTTTGGCTCCGCCGTCTTTGGCTCCACGGCCTTTGACCTCGGCGGCGGCACGATCTGCGGCAACGCCGCCACGGCTTTTGCGGCCTCGATGTCGGCGGCGCTGGAGGCGGCATAGGCCTGCCGCAGCGATTCGCTGGCGCTTTCGGATTGCGGCGGCTCCATGGAGGCCAGCGCGAAGCTCGTCACCGTCAGCCGGTCGTGCTTGCTCTCCCGGTTGGCGATCGGGTTCTTGACAACCAGCGCGGGTGTTTCGGCCTCGGTCACCTGCATGCTTTCGCGCGTCAGAATGCTGGTCGCGGCGGCGCCCACGACCAGAAAGCAGGTCAACGCGATAATGGTGATTGCTCTGGTCAAACAGTACTCCGTTCCGGCCGTTGGACCGGCCGCGATTTTCACCGATACTTCGTATTAATTAAGGCTGATCCGCGCCCTTGCTGCGGCAGCGACGTTGCTCGACCGCCGCGAAAGTAAGCTTAAAAATTAGCGAAAATCAAGCCACGGCGGAAAGTTCGTAAGCGTCTTGAATATCGCCAACGATATCAGACGCCTCCCACAACCCCCGGGACTCAATCGACCTCAAGCTCACGGTCCAGTTGCGGCCCCTGGCAGTGCGCGGCGTGCTGACGACGTCGAACTGTACGTCGCGGCACAGCGGATGGCGCCGCAGCGCATGCGTGACGCGAATCCTGATCTCGTCCAAGGTCGCCGGCGTTTTCTTGAATCGCGTCGTGAAGTCCATCAGCCATCCCCATCGATCCAGCCCCGCGACCTTGCCGCAGCGTCGCCGAGCACGGGCTTCCAAGGCGGATTGTCGCGGCGGAGTGGTTAACGGCGCGTTAACCGGGTGACCGCGTTTCCCCGGAGGCCCCATCGGATCCGCGTGCATCGGGCGCGCGATACTCGCCAATCGTGCGCGCGATAAGATCCGCAACCATTGGCACGTCCGTCACGCCTGATGCCGAATGCCCGGCGCTCCAGATATCGCGCCAGCGATTCGGGCGCTGCTCGCGCGCGGCGACATCGATGTCCTTGCCGATGTCGATCGCGCCGCGCGGCGGCAAATTGTCGGGATCGAGGCCCGCGGCGGCGATCGACGGCCTCAGCATGTTGGTCTGCAGGCCGGTGAAGGCCGAGGTGAGAAGGATATCGTCGGCGGAGCTTTCGACCAGCATCGCCTTGTACCTGGGATCGGCCATGCTTTCGCGCGTGGCGATGAACTTGGTGCCCATGTAGGCGAGGCCGCAGCCGAGCACTTCGGCGGCACGCAGCGCGCGGCCGTCGCTGACGCCGCCCGCCAGCACGATCGGCCCCTCGAAGAAGGCACGCACCGCGCGCACGAAGGCGAACGGATTGAGCCAGCCGGTCTGGCCGCCGGCGCCCGCGGTCAAGAGCACGAGCCCGTCGGAGCCTGCTTCGATCGCGCGCTCGGCGTGGCGAACCGAGGCGACATCGGCAAACACCAGCGCACCCGAATCATGCAGCGGCCTCACGACCGGCTGCGGCGATCCAACCGATGTGATGACGATCTCGCAGCCGTGCCGCAGCACCACCTGCAAGTCCTCGGAGAGCCGCGCATTGGAGCGGTGCACGATCAGGTTCGGGCAGACCGGCGCGGCAGGCTTGCCGAGCGCATCCGACGACGTGTGCAAACGGCCTTCGATCTCGGTCAGCCAGACGTCGAGCTCATCGCAGCTCCGGCAGTTCACTGTCGGGAAGGCACCGATCACGCCATGGCGGCAGGCGGCCGCCACGAGCTCGACGCCAGAGACCAGAAACATCGGAGCCGCGATCAGCGGCAGGCTCAGCCGGTCGCGAAAGCGCGCGAGGGGATCGATCGTTCGCGGGGTCATCGATTTGAGCACCGGCTTCATTGTGCTAGCGTTGCCGCCAACATTGGCACGGTCCAAAGCTGATGGCAAAGAAGGCTGATGACAAGATCGCGGGAGGACAAGATGGGCAATCCGCTCTATGCATTTCCACCGGTTTGCGAGCAGACGCTGCGGGCGCTGGCGCGCTATCCGACGCGGACCGCGTTCAGCTGGCCGGGCGGATCGCTCAGCTATCGGGGCGCGACCGACCTGATCGGCCGTATCCAAAGCGTCTTCATGCGGCTCGGCCTCGAGCCCGGCGCGCGCGTCGCGTTTCTGACCGCCAACCGCGCCGATAGCTGGTGCGCGGGCGTCGCCGCGCAACTGTCGCGGCTTGCGATCACCTGGCTGCATCCGCTGGGCTCGCTGGACGATCAACTGTTCCAGCTGGAGGATTCGGATTCGCAGATGCTGGTGGTCGACGCCGCGGCGTTTCGCGATCGTGGCGGCGATCTCGCGGCCAAATCTACAAGCAACAAGTCTTCAAGCGACAAGTCTTCAAGCGATAGGTCTTCAAGCAACAAGGCATCCGGCGTCAAAACCGTGTTCACCCTCGGGCCGGCCGACTACGGCGTCGACCTGTTGGCCGCGATCGAAGAAGCCGGTCACGCCACGGCGCGCTGTCTTGCGGGGACGGACGACATCGCCACGCTCAATTACACCGGCGGCACGACCGGCAAATCCAAGGGCGCGCTGCGTACCCACCGCGAATATGGCGGCTTCGCCAACGCGATCCTCGCCGACTTCGAGATTCCCGACGGCGCGCGCTATCTCACCGCGGCGCCGATCAGCCACGTCGCCGGCACCAAAGTGCTGCCGACGCTGATGCGCGGCGGCACCGTGCACATGCTGAAGGGCTTTGACCCGGAAGCCGTGTTCAAGACGATTGCGCGCGAACGCATCAATTTCACGCTGTTCGTGCCGACCATGATCTATGTGCTGCTGGATCACCCGGCGCTCGACGACACCGATCTCTCCTCGCTCGAGCTCGTGCTCTATGGCGCCTCCGCGATGTCGCCATCGCGCCTGGTCGAAGGCATCGAGCGGATCGGTCCGGTGTTCTCGCAGCTCTACGGCCAGACCGAATGCTATCCGGTCTCGGTGCTGCGCAAGAAAGACCACGATCCGAAGACGCCGGAGCTGTTCCTGTCCTGCGGTTTCCCGATCGCCGCCTGCGAGGTGAGGATCCTCGACGATGACGACCGGGAGGTCAGAACCGGCGAGGCGGGCGAGATCTGCGTGCGCGCGCCGCATGTGATGGCCGAATACTGGAAGCGGCCGGAGACGACCTCCGAAACGCTGAAGAACGGCTGGCTGCACACCGGCGACATCGCGCGCTCCGACGAGCGCGGCTACCTGTTTATCCTCGACCGCAAGAAGGACATGATCGTCTCCGGCGGCTTCAACATTTTCCCGCGCGAGGTGGAAGACGTGCTGTCGCAGCATCCCGATGTGGCGATGTGCGCGGTCGTCGGCGTGCCCGACGACAAATGGGGCGAGGCCGTCACCGCCGTCGTGGTGGCGCGCGAAGGCGCGAGGCCGATCGCGGACGAACTGATCGATCTGGTGAAATCGCGCAAGGGCTCGGCGCATGCGCCGAAGCAGATCCAGTTCGTCAAGGAATTGCCGATGACCGGCGTCGGCAAGGTCGACAAGAAGGTGCTGCGGGCAACCTTCTGGGCCGGACGGGATCGGATGGTGGGGTAAGCGCGCTATTTTGTCCGGAAAAAATTCCGGCCACATCGCGCGCCACGTCTCGGCGGGCGGCCGGCATGAGCGGCAACCGGGCGCGTCAGATCGATGGTGACGCGTGCAATCCGCGTCGGCACCGGTGTGGGAACGGCTGCCGCGGCCCGGACCACGAGCACCGCCGCCGCCGAGCCGGGCTGCATCGATGGGTTCCGGGGGGCCGGCGGCGTTGGGGCTGACGAGGACGCGGTCGCCGTCGACGCGATGACGGCGACCATCATTTCGCCGGCACCGCCCGCAGATCGCCGGGCTGGCGGCGATCGTCACCCGGCGGCACGAACGCGTTTTCGCTTCCGCTCGGCAATTCGATATCGACCTCAAGCGTCGAGACATGCTTTCCTCTTTCCATCCGGACGATCACCTTGTCCGGATCGAGTACGACATGCCGCGACACCACGGCGAGGATTTCTTCGCGCAACCGCATCAAGAGGTCGGGCTGACCTCGCATTCCGCGTTCATGCGCCAACAGGATCTGCAGCCGCTCCCGCGCGATCGGCGCAGTCGCAGGACTGGGGACCGGCGCAGTGGCGCGACGGCTGGAAAAAAGCCGCAGCATGCTCATGCAGCCCTCCGTCCCAACAGCAGGTTCATCAGCCCCTTGCGCCCGCTCGGCACCAGCATCGGAACGGTCTCGCCGAGCAGGCGCTTTGTCGCATCGAGATAGGCGCGGGCGGGCGCGCTCGCGGGATTGTTCAAGGTGACCGGCGAGCCGACATTGGAGGCGCGCAGCACATCCTGGCTCTCGGGAATGATGCCGAGCAGCGGCGTCGCCAGGATTTCGAGAATGTCTTCGATGGTGATCATCTCGCCGCGCGCCGCCCGCGCCGCATCGTAGCGCGTGATCAGGACATGCTTCTCGACCCGCTCGCCCTTCTCGGCCCTCGCGGTTTTCGAATCGAGCATGCCAATGATGCGATCGGAATCCCGCACCGAGGAGACTTCCGGATTGGTGACGATGATCGCCTCGTCCGCATGGCGCATGGCGAGCATGGCGCCACGCTCGATGCCCGCCGGACTGTCGCAGAGAATCCAATCGCAGTTGGTGCGCAATTCCTTGATGATGCGTCCGACACCTTCTTCCGTGAGCGCGTCCTTGTCCTTGGTCTGCGACGCGGGCAAGAGCCAAAGATTGTCCAGCCGCTTGTCGCGGATCAAGGCCTGCGGAAGCTTTGCGATGCCCTGCACCACGTTGATGAGATCGAAGACGACCCGCCGCTCGGCGCCCATCACCAGGTCGAGGTTGCGCAAGCCAACGTCGAAGTCGATGACGACCACCCTCTGCCCGGCCTGCGCCAGCGCCGCTCCTATCGCGGCGGTGGAAGTGGTCTTGCCGACCCCGCCTTTGCCTGACGTCACAACGAGCACCTTCGCCATTTCTTACCTCCGTTTACAGTTACAAAAACTATTCAGTTGAGCGGCGTTATCCTCATGATCTTGCCGTCGAGCCGGGCTTGCGCCGGCCTCGAGCGCAAGTCCGCGTCCAGTTCCTCCGCGGTCTGGTAGTAGCCGTCGATCGCGATCAACTCGGCCTCGATGCTCTGGCAGTAGATGCGCGCGGACGAATTGCCGTTGACGCCGGCCATGGCGCGGCCACGCAGCGTTCCATAGACATGGATGGAGCCGCCCGCGACGATCTCGGCGCCCGAGCCGACCGACCCCAATACTGTCACGTCGCCTTCGGTGAAGATCACCGACTGGCCGGAGCGCACCGGGCTGTCGAGCAGAAGCGACGTCAGCTGAGGCTTGGTCTCGCGCTTTTCCGCGACGGCCAATTGGGGCGCGCAGTGGCGGCCGCCCGTCAGCAAAGGCGGCATGCTCGCGTCAAGATGAGCGGCATCCACGCCTTCGAACCCAAGCACGCGGATATTTCGCTGCTCGATGCTTTTGACGAGGTGGACGACCGCGGATTGGCTGAGATCAACCGCCGACAGATCGAGCACCACCGGTTTGCCGACAAAGAAGTCCGGCGAGCGCGCCAGCGTTGCATCGATCTCTTCAAGCCAACCTACGATCGGTACGACGGGGGTAAAAACAAACGCGACATAGGAGCGGCCGCGCAAGCGAATGAGTTGACGTGTCGGTTCGACGCTGGAATCCATGATGCTCGACTCGCCTTTTGTTATCTAATGGTTAACAGTCGGCGGTCTTGGTTAACGGCAGGTTAATGCTTGAAAAATAAGGGTCAACGAAGCGTTTGCGTTTACGGATCCTTAAGAGAGATTGCTGACGGCCAAAGACTCAACGCAGTTCTGCCGCGATTCGAACTTAATAATGTCTTGCGTCGGCTTCATCACATCCTGGTGACGACAATGTCGTCTGGTCCGCAGAAAGCGGCACATCCGAATGTGCAAACCTTGAAGCGGGCATTTGCCAGGGGAAGGCAATGGAATTCGGTGGGGAAGCTGCGGCATCGAGATTTGTCTCACCGCTTGGCGTTGACATCACCGCGCGAAATTCCGCGATCGGTATCCGATGTCCGAATCAAGTCCCAATCAAGAATGACCAGCTTTTTTCAGCGTGCACTTCAAAAAGCGCATCCTCTGTCGTCAAAAAGATCGGTTTGTCTTAAACCTTTTTCAGACGCGGCCAAAGGACCGTAAAACCGAACAACAAACGTAATCCAGAGGAGTAGCGTTATGAGTGGCCCAAGTGACCAAGAATCAGCCGGCCCGCACGATCCCCTGCACTATGCACCGCGGCGGTTGCGCGAGCGACCGGAGCCGCGGATCGAGGACGCGCGAGACTCGCGGGACAACAAGAGGTTGGAAGTCGCGCTCGGGCGCATTTCTCCCCCCGCCCCTCTCGACACCCAGCTTGAGAGCGCGGTCTACGAATCCCTGCGCCGGCCGCTTGAGCCTTCGGTGATCGGCGAGCCTCGTGCGCTGGCGCGCGAACTGGAGCGGCGAGGCGCGGTGTTCGGAGTTGCCGGCCGTCTGGCGGCGGCGATCGGCGTTTCAGCGATCATCGCGCTGTTTTTCGTCATCATGATGCCGGCGTCGCGACAAGCGGATCCTGGGTCGTCGTTCTCGGCGACGGTGCAGTCGTTTACGAGCGCGCTCGCGCAGCAGCCGCAGCCGCAAAGCGACGATACGCGCAAGCCGGCGCTCGCCGAATTCCAGTCGTTACTGGTGCCGACCGACACCGCGCAGGCCGCCGAGCGCGAGCAACCCGACAAGCAAGCCGACAAGACGCTTCAGCAGTTCCTGCAGTGGCGCCAGAAGACAAGCGAAACGGCTCCCTAGCCAGATCCGCATCGAGCAACAACAACCCACAACAAAAACAGAAGCGGCAATAGCGAAATGGCCAATCAGTGGTTCGATCTGACCTTGGTGCGGAGTTCGTGCCTGAACCCCCGCTGGGTCATCATCCTAGGCGGTGCCCTGCTCGTAAACGGTGCGAGCGCGGCACCCGGCGACAATTTGAGCGTGGTGCGCGACCTTGCAAGCCGGGTAGGACCGATCATCGGTTCCGCGCTGGCCTGCCAGAACATCACGCGGCCCCGCGTGCAGGTGATCATCGACAAGTTCCAAGCGGTCATCAGGGAGGCGTCGCCCAGTGAAGCCGACCGCGCCGACGTTGCGCGTCTGTTGGACCGCTACGTCGCCGACGGCCGCAGCGCCGTGTCATCGGGAAAGACGGATTGCAGGACGGCGGACCGTCAGGTCGCCGATCTCGAACAATCGCTTAGCCAATCGTCGAGCGCGAGCGTGAGCGCCGGGCCTTCGCTGGCCGACGCGATTACGCCCTCCGCGGCCAATGCCGCCACGGTGCCCACCCAGCCGCTCCCCCCGAGCAATGTTCATGGCGTCACCGATCGCGAAATCCGCTTCGGCATTGTGATTCCGTTTTCCGGAAGCGCGAAGGAAAACGGCCATAACATGAAGCTCGGCATCGAGCTCGCTTTTGCGCGCGCCAACGACAATGGCGGCGTGAATGGCCGGACGCTCAAGCTCATTCCGCAGGACGACGGCTTTGAGCCGACACGGACGCTCGATGCGATGAAGAATCTCTGGGACAAGGAGCAGGTGTTCGGCTTTATCGGCAACCTCGGAACGCCGACCGCCTCGGTCGCCGTTCCGTATGCGCTCGAACGCCGCGCGCTGTTCTTCGGGCCGCTCACCGGCGCCAACGTGGTGCGGCACGATCCTCCGGATCGTTACGTCTTCAATTACCGGCCGAGCTACACGGAGGAGGCCGACGCCGCGGTGCGCTATCTCGTGAAGATACGCAAGCTGCAGCCGCGCCAGATCGCGGTGTTCGCTCAAAACGATTCCTACGGCGATTCAGGTTTCGCCGGCGTCGCAAAGGCGTTCCGCGCTCTCGGCATCAACGACAGTGCGATCCTGCGTCTCAATTATACCCGCAACACCATCGACGTGGACGAGGCCGTCAACCAGCTCCGGCTACAAAAGGTGCCGATCCGGGCGGTGGTGATGGTGGCGACCACGCGGCCGGCGGCCAAGTTCATCGAGAAAACCCGCGACCTGTTCCCGGGGTTGATCTATTCGAACGTGTCGGCCGTGGGCGCGAGCTCCCTCGCCGAGGAATTGATGCTGCTGGGCCCGCGTTTTACGCAAGGCGTGATCGTGACCCAGACGGTGCCTGCGGTGTCCGGCTATTCAAGCGTGGTGCTCGAGTACAAGAACGCGCTTGCGAAATTTTTCCCCGGCGAGAGTCCGGACTACATCTCGCTTGAGGGCTTCATTTCGGCAAACGTCCTGATCGACGCGCTCAGGCGCTGCGGTCCGCAGCTCGAAACCGAAAGGCTCGTCGACATTCTGGAGAACACCCGCAACCTCGATCTCGGTCTTGGCGCATCGCTCGGTTTCACCCGTGGCGAGCACCAGGCCTCGCACAAGGTCTGGGGAACGGCGCTTGACGAAACCGGAAAGTATCAGGCGATTGAACTTGAATGATCTCCGTGGCACCGGCCTTGCAACGGAGGTCGGTGTCGCGGCAAATGGAGCCCGTCGGTCTAACTTCAGCATGATGGAGTGACAATCCTTATCGGAGTCTTGTGTAATGCGTATCCGTAGGACTATGCCCTCATTTGTCGCCCGTCTCGCGTCTCCGGCGAGCTCAGCGTCAACCAGCAGCACGAACGTGGTTCGTGATCTTGCCGGCCGCGTCGGACCGACCGGCGGCGCGCCCTTGGCTTGCCGGGACATCGAAGGTTCTCCCTTACCTGTCCGCTTTCAAGCCCCAGCCCGCTTTCAAGCCATCGTCGGTAGATTTCATATGCTGATCGGGCACGCCGCGAAGGTGCTCGATCGCAATACCGCGGGCGGCGGCAACATGCTGACCGCCGGCAAGATGGCTTGCATCGCGACAGAACGCTGGCTCGGCGAACGATCATCGAACGACCCGGGCGCCGTCAGCCTTTCCGGCATCATCGGACCTTCCTCCGCTACCGCCTCGGCGTTGGCAGCGCCAACGCCTGCGAGCGCCGCGCATGGCCTCACCGGTCGCGAAACTCTTTTTGGAATCGTGCTACCGTTCAGCGGTACACGCAAGAAGACCGGACGTGAACGGCATGGCCCGGAAGCGGACCGGCGGCGGCGCGACAAATGCCAACAGAGCCTTCGGCAGAACGTTATCATGACTGAGCTAGAATTTTCATCACCCAGACCGCGCGGAGCTTTTGCGATGTCTTTTCGTTTGAGTATGTTTTTCGTCGGCGCCCTCCTCGCTTCTGAGGCAAACGCCGCAGGCAGCAGCACGGAGGTCGTGCGCGATCTGGCCGGGCGGGTCGGGCCGATCATCGGCTCGGCGCAGGTGTGTCGGGATATCGAGCGGTCCCGGGTTCAGGTGATCGTCGACAAGTTTCAGTCCGTCATCCGGGAAGCCTCGTCCCAAGATACCGACCGCGCCGATCTTCAGCGCACCTTCGAGCGCAACATCGCCGACGGCCGCAACGTCGTCAGCTTTGGAAAGATCGACTGCAAGACGGCGGAACGCCAGTTTTCCGATCTGGAGCGATCGCTCGGCCTCGGCGGCACAGGCCTGTCGGGCGTGATCGGACCGTCTTCCGCGGCCGCCGCCACCGCGCCGACGGCGCCGCTGCCGCCGCCTGCGACCCCGGCCTCCACCGCGCACGGCGTCACCGACAACGAAATCAAATTCGGAATCGTGGGACCTTTTTCCGGTGCGGCGAGGGAACTCGGGCGCCAGATGAAGCTCGGGATTGACGCCGCCTTCAGCCGCGCCAACGAGGCCGGCGGCGTCAACGGCAGGCAGCTCCGCCTTGTCGCAGCCGACGACGGCTATGAGCCGACGCGGACGCTCGATGCTATGAAGAATCTCTGGGACAAGGAGCAGGTGTTCGGCTTCATCGGCAATGTCGGGACACCGACCGCCGCGGTCGCGATCCCCTATGCGCTGGAAAAGAAAGCATTGTTCTTCGGCGCGTTCACCGGCGCCAACATTCTGCGCAGCGATCCTCCCGATCGCTATGTCTTCAACTATCGTGCGAGCTACGCGGAGGAAACCGACGCGGTGGTGCGCTATCTGATCAAGCTGCGTCACCTGCAACCGCGCCAGATCGCCGTTCTCGCCCAGCAGGATGCCTATGGCGATGCCGGATTCGCCGGCGTCTCCAAGGCGTTTCGTGCGCTCGGCGTCGACGACAGCGCGATCTTGCGATTGGGCTATAAGCGAAACACGGTCGAGGTGGACGAGGCGATCAGTGAGCTGAAATTGCAGAAGACGGCGGTCAGGGCCGTGGTCATGGTCGCGACCTATCGGGCCGCCGCGAAATTCATCGAGAGAACCCGCGACCTGTTTCCCGGCATGATCTACTCCAATGTCTCCTTCGTCGGCAGCACGCAGTTGGCCGACGAATTGATGATGCTGGGGCCGCGCTTCGCCTCCGGCGTCATCGTGACTCAGGTGGTCCCGGCAGTCGCCGGCTATTCGAGCGCGGTTCTCGAATACAAGACCGCGCTGAACAAATTTTTTCCGGGCGAGGCGTCGGACTACGTGTCGCTTGAAGGCTTTGTCGCAGCCAGTGTCCTGATCGATGCCCTGAAAAAGACAGGCCCGCAGCTCGAGGCTGAGAAGCTGATCGACACGCTGGAGAACACGCGCAATCTCGATATGGGTCTCGGGGCTTCCCTCAGCTACGGCCGCGCCGAACACCAAGCCTCGCACAAGGTCTGGGGCACGACCATCGACGACAAGGGCAAATACCAGTCCCTTGAGCTCGAATAGGCTGCGGGGCGCGCCGCTCTCGGCATTTGCCGCCCCCTCCCGGCGAGGGGGCGCTCGTCGGTCGGACGCTAGGGCGTGATGACTTTTCTTCGAATCGTCATCTCGCTCTATTTTTTTGTTTGAGCATGATCTCCGCGCAAATGCGTTCCGCGTTTGTTAGCTAAGGGGAAACCGGTACCCACCCATCGGGTCGTAGCCCCAGGGCGTATTTGGGGCATGCTTTTCCGGATCATGCTCTAAACGCGCTTCAGAGCGGGACGCTCCGCCTCACAAGGGCGGATCGACGGCTGTTTCGTATTCCTGCTTGAACCGCGCGATCAGTTCGGCGGCGGGTATGATCTTGCCGACGCTGCCGACGCCCTGGCCGGAGCCCCAGATCTCTTTCCAGGCCTTCGGCTTGGCGCGCTCGCCCGAAGCATCGGTGCCGAAACTCATCTTCGACGGATCGGACGTCGGCAAATTTTCGGGATCCATGCCGGCCGCGACGATCGACGGCTTCAGATAATTGCCATGCACGCCGGTGAACAGGTTGGAATAGACGATGTCCTCCGCGGCGGAGGCGGTAATCATCTGCTTGTAGCTCTCGACGGCATTGGCCTCCTTGGTCGCAATGAAGGCCGAACCGACATAGGCGAAGTCGGCGCCAAGAATCCGCGCCGCGCGAATGGCACGGCCGTTGCCGATCGCGCCCGATAACGCGATCGGCCCGTCGAACCATTGCCGCGTCTCGGCGACGAAAGCGAGTGGCGAGATCACGCCGGCATGACCGCCGGCGCCCGCCGCGACCAGGATCAGGCCGTCCGCCCCCTTCTCGATCGCCTTGTGCGCGAATTTCTGGTTGATCACGTCGTGAAAGACGATGCCGCCCCAGCCGTGCACAGCCCGGTTGAGCTCCTCGCGCGCCCCCAGCGAAGAGATGATCATCGGCACCTTGTGCTTTTCGCAAAGCGCCATGTCGTGATCGAGCCGGTTGTTCGAGCGGTGCACGATCTGGTTGACCGCGAACGGCGCTGAGGGCCGTTCCGGATGCGCCTTGTCGTAGGCCAAGAGTTCTTCCTTGATCCGTGCCAGCCATTCGTCGAGCAGCGCCTGCGGGCGCGCATTCAGCGCCGGAAACGATCCGACCACGCCGGCCTTGCACTGTGCGATCACGAGATCGGGCACGGAAATGATGAACAGCGGCGCACCGATCACGGGGACGGACAGACGTCCCTTGAACAAGGCAGGCATGGACATTTGCAAGCGTTCCTTTTTTGGTTATTCCGGTTGGAGCCTTTTCCGTTCCGATTGAATCGGAACGGAGGCTCTCTAGAGCGTGATGACTTTTCTTCGAATCGTCATCTCGCTCTATCTCTTTCTTTGAGCATGGTCTCCGCGCAAACGCGTTCCGCGTTTGTCGCGAGGGAAAACCGGTACCCACCCATCGTTTCGTAGCCCGAGGGCATGCTTTTCCGGATCATGCTCTAGCCTCTTGTTCTGAAGCCTCTTGTTCTGACGCGTTTTCTTCGCGCGAACCGGTACCCGCCCCGGATCAAGTCCGGGGCAGGCTTTCGCGCGAAAACGCTCTTGCGGGAGGCGTTGCTGTAAGGATGCCAGACATCATACCAAAAAGGCAATCGCGCCCGCTCAGGGCGCCTCGAGACAAACGCCGAGCCTTTGCGCGGACATCACGGCCAAACAGCAGGCGACCACGCGATGGCTGTCGATCGCGACGTCATCGCGGTCTCCCGGCATCGATTTGAGCCACGGCCGAAACGATCCGGATCACTCTACCCGCATTACCGCAGCTCGCAAATGGGTTGCGATATCGGCGTCGGCCGCGTCGGCCGCATGGCTGCGGACTCAGCACCAGACCGGCAGACGATGCCCTGGACGTCGGCGCCCGCGGCCGCTGCCGACGGTCGGGCATCCCGGCTATTGGCATAGCGCGGAGGTGACGTAATTGTCGGTGCGACAGTCGTCCGGCTTTCGCTTTCGGCCGGGGATCAGGACCTTCGGCGAACAGGTTTCTGCGGAATCCGTGTTGAGGCTCTTGCCCTCTTTGTAGCCCTTGCTCTGGCAGAGCTTGTCGGCCGCGAGCTTGCAGTCGGGCGTACTGTTCACCGCAATCGGGCAGATCGTACGCCCCGACACCATCGAGGACGGCTTGGCGAGCCGCGACAGCGCGTCGCCAGCGCCCTTGGCGCTGCTGTTCAGATCGTCGATCGTCTCGCTTGGACCCTTCAGCGGCGGCAAGATCTTGTCGAACAGCTTGCCCATTTCATGGATCAGGCCGGGACTTTCGGTCGGCGCAGGCGAAGGTTGCGGGGCAGGATCGGCCTGCGCAGGCGGTGGCTGTCCCTGCTCCTGGATGCCGAGCGCCGGCTGCGGCGCCGCTTGCGGCCAAGCGGAGCCGACGAACGCCAAACAGACCAGCGCCACACTCCCGACGGCCAACTGCGTCTTGAATAGCCCCAAAAGGCGATCGAATCGATCCGGCATTACAATGAGCGGCCTTCACAATGAGCGGCCTTCGCCGGCTTTGGACTGCATCACCACGACGCGGCCAGGCGAACACAATAGTTCATGCGCCTGTGGTCGGACGACGAATACACGATCTTCCAGCCTGTCGCTGCCAATAACTGATCAAAGTTGCGATCTAACCTGTAGTCCTCCCGTAGGAGGCGGCCTCTATCCGGATCGTGCCTAAAGCAATCACAGCATCCGAAACGCGATGACGAAACCGAGCGCCAGCACCGCGGCCCCGAGCGACACCCAGAGCGCCAGGTGCTTTTCGATGCTCACCCTGATCCATTCGCCATAGCGGTTGAGCAGGATCGCAACGACGAAGAAGCGCCCGCCGCGTGCGACAATCGAGCACAGGATGAACAGCACGAGATTGTAGCCCGCAAAGCCCGACGTGATGGTCACGAGCTTGTAGGGGATCGGCGTCAGGCCCTTGAGCAGGATGATCAGCGCGCCCCACTCCGCATAGGAGGCGCGGAAGGCCTCGACCTTGCCGGCGAGGCCGTAGAACTCGATCAGCCAGTGTCCGACCGAGTCATAGAGCAGCGCGCCGATCGCATAGCCCAGGAGGCCGCCCAGAACGGACGTCGCGGTGCAGACGCCGGCATAGAGCCAGGCGCGCTGGGGCCGCGCCAGCGACATCGGGATCAGCATCACATCCGGCGGCACCGGGAAGAACGAACTTTCGGCGAACGCCACGGCCCCCAGGATCCAGAGTGCATATGGTTTGTGGGCGGCGTCGATACACCAGTCATAGATCCGTTTGAGCATGGCGCGATGAACCACCGTGGACCGGATTTGTCCATGGCCTTCGGATTGCGAAAATTCGAGGAGGTTTGTTTAGTGCCGCTTGCGCAGACGGCGGTTGTCGAGCGCGACAATTGGTCGCCGGGCGACCCGCGGCGGCACCGCCTTGGTGAGCTTCACGGCCGACTTCGGCATCTTCTCGGCAATACCGAGCAGGAGCTCGCGCCGTTCCATCTCGCGCCAGACGTCTTCGGGCCGCACCCCGGCCGAGGCCCACAGAACGGTCAGGTTATAGAGCAGATCGGCGCTTTCGCGGACCACGGCCTGGGCGTCGCCGTTGACGGCGTCGATCACGACCTCGATGGCTTCCTCGGCCAGCTTCTTGGCCATCTGCGACGGGCCGCGCTGAAACAGCCGGGCCGTCCGCGACGTCGCCGGGTCGAGATCCTTGGCTGCAAGCACCGCCAGATAAAGCCGCTCGAGCGAATCACTCATGACAGATGAAAATAGTCCAAACCGATGGCGAGCGTGTTAACGCTTAGGTGTAAATAGCAAGAAATACGCCAGTCGCGGGAGCGACCGGCGTATCGGCCCTCATCAAGCCTTTGTTTACCAGCCGGCGCTCGGGTAGCCGGTCCCATAGGGATCGCCGGAGCGATAGCCGCCGTAGTAATGCGGGCCGCCGTAACCATAATAGGGATGCGGAGTGTAGTAGGCCGGACCGCCGTAATAGTCGTCATAATAGACCCGACGGTTCTGGGCTGCCGCGATCGCAAGCCCGGTGCCGACAATGCCGGCAAAGGCCGCCGCAGCCGCCGCACCACCGCCGCCCCTGCGCCGGGCGCTGATGTCGGTGACGGTGCTGGTCGGAGCCGAAGAAGCCCCCAGGCCAGTCCCCAGGCCAGTCCCCTTGCCATTGCCCTGCGGCGCCCCGCCCGCAACGGCCATCGAAGGCGCGGTCGCCGTCAATGCTACCGCTGCGACGGTCGCCAGGACCGCCGCCCGGCCGGCAGACGAAAACGTACCCTTTCGAATAAACATCGCTGTATCCTCCACGAAAATGGCCGCTGGGCCTCCCCCCCAGCCAACACGCTCCACAGCTAACACGCTCGCCAGCTAACACTTGGCAACAGGTTGGGTTCCCCCCGCTGAATGCTAGCAGAACGGCCGATGGCGAAATCGTGACTGGCGTCGCTCATGAACTGTTCAGGTTGGATTGTTCAAGTTGGACGTTTCAGGTTTGGTCCTCCAGAATGGCCGGGCCAGCGCTTCCTGTGTCACTGAGCCGACATGTGATGCGGCAGCCTCCTTTCGATTTTTCCCGGCGTAACCCGATGCGCGTCAATCAGCCTCCCACCACTCGCCGCCGGCTCGTCTTGACCGGCCTTGCGTGCCTTGTGGCGCGAGCGAGCCGGGCGGCCGATGACGTCACGCCGCCGACCAGCGTTCAATTGACATACGACCGGCCGCTCGAGGCGAGCATGGCGCCATTCGTGGTGGCGGCGAGCCGCGGCCTGTTCGCCGCGGAGAGGCTTTCGGTCGCGACCAATGTCGTGACCGGATCGCCGGATGCCATTGCACGCGTCGCCTCGGGCGCGAGCGATCTGGCGCTAGTCGACATCAACGAATTGACCCGCTTTCGCGACAAGGCGGATGCGCCGCCGATCAAGGCGGTATTCGTGCTGTTCAACCAGGCGCCCTACGCCATCGTGGGGCGCAAGAGCCGCGGCATTCACGCGCTCTCCGATATCGAAGGCAAGACGCTCGGGGTTGCCGAGAGCGACCTTTCGATCCGGCTGTGGCCGGCGCTCGCCAAGCAGAACGGCATCAAGGCCGCAGGCGTGAAATTTTACAAGATCAGCGCCGCGGTGCGCGAACCGATCCTCTCCGCTGGCCAGGTCGACGCGGTCGCCGGATTTTCCTATCTGTCGGCGGTCAACTTGCGGGACCGCGGCGTGCCGGCCGACGATCTCGCCGTGCTTCGCTACACCGACTATGGCTGCGAGGCCTATGGCTTTGCCGTCATCGTCAATCCGGCCTTCGCCTCCGCCAAGCCCGACGCCGTGAAAGGCTTTGTCCGCGCGGTGATCTCGGGCACACATCTCGCCATCAAGGATCCCGCGCGCGCCGTCGACGACGTCGTCAGCCTGATGGACGACGGCTCGCGCGAGCTGGAGCTGGACCGGCTGCGCGCAGTGATCTCAGACAACATCCTGACCGGCGAAGTGAAGCGCAACGGCATCGGCGGCGTCGATCCCGCCCGCCTCGAACGTTCGATCGACCAGATCGCCGCGGATTTCAAATTCCACAGGCGGCCGGCGGCCGCGGATATTTTCGACGACAGTTTTCTGCCTCCAGTCGGCGGCCGGCTGATCAATTGAGCTAGGTCCAGCGGGCGATCCCTGATTAGAATGCGCCATTGAAAGCCTGATCGGCCCTGTAGAGTTCTTCCCCGGCATGTCCCTGCTCCGCCTCTATACCCGCGTCCTCGAACTGCTCGGCAAGGAGGCGCGGCTCGGCTGGCTCCTGGCCGCCGCGAACCTGGCTCTCGCCGCCGCGCAATTCGCCGAGCCGGTACTGTTCGGCCGCATCGTCGACGTTCTCTCCGGCAAGCCCACCGGCACCTCGGCCTGGCCGCTGCTGGCGGCTTGGGCGGCGTTCGGCCTGTTCACGATCGTAGCCAGCGCCGCGGTCGCGCTGCACGCCGACCGGCTGGCGCATCGCCAGCGCCAGGCGGTGCTGACCGACTATTTCGAGCACATCCTGCAACTGCCGCTGACCTTCCACTCCGGCACGCATTCGGGACGGCTGATGAAGGTGATGCTGAACGGCACCGACGCGCTGTGGCGGCTTTGGCTTGGCTTCTTCCGCGAGCATTTCGCCGCGATCATGTCGGTCGTGGTGCTGTTGCCGCTGTCGCTCTACATCAACTGGCGGCTGGCGATCCTCTTGTTCGTGCTGTGCGTCGTCTTCACGGTGCTGACCACGATGGTGGTGCGCAGGACCTACGGGATGCAGAGCGAGGTCGAGCAGCATTACAGCGACCTCTCCGCCCGCGCCTCCGACGCGCTCGGCAATGTCGCGCTGGTGCAGAGCTTCGTGCGCATCGACGCCGAGGTCCAGGGGCTGCGCTTCGTCGCCGACAAGCTTCTCGCCGTGCAAATGCCGGTGCTGTCGTGGTGGGCGCTCGTCACCGTCATCACCCGCGCCTCGACCACGATCACCGTGCTTGCGATCTTCACCATCGGCATCGCGCTGCACGATGCCGGCCTCACCACGGTCGGCGAGATCGTGATGTTCGTCTCGTTCGCCACCATGCTGATCCAGAAGCTCGAACAGGTGGTCTCCTTCATCAACAACGTCTTCATGGAGGCGCCCAGGCTGCAGGAGTTCTTCAACGTGCTGGACGCGGTGCCGGCGGTCCATGACCGGCCGGACGCGATCGACATCGGCCGGCTTTCGGGCCTGGTCGAGTTCAGCGATGTGACGTTCTCCTATGATGGCAAGCGGCCCGCGGTCGAAGACCTGTCGTTCACCGCGCTGCCCGGCCAGACCATCGCGCTGGTCGGCCCGACCGGCGCCGGCAAGTCGACCGCGATCGCGCTTTTGCACCGCGCGTTCGATCCGCAATCCGGCTTCATCAGGATCGACGGCATGGACGTCCGCGGCCTGAAACTGACGGCGCTGCGGCGAAACATCGGCGTGGTGTTCCAGGAAGCGCTGTTGTTCGACCGTTCGATCGCCGACAATCTGCGCGTCGGCAAGCCCGACGCCACCGATGACGAACTCAGGCTCGCCGCCGCCCGCGCGCAGGCCCTGGAGTTCATCGAACGCAGCGAGCGGGGTTTCGAGACCAACGCCGGCGAGCGCGGGCGCATGCTGTCCGGCGGCGAGCGGCAGCGGCTGTCGATCGCACGCGCGCTGCTGAAGGACCCGCCGATCCTGATTCTCGATGAAGCGACCTCGGCGCTCGATGCGGTCACCGAGGCCAAGGTCAACGCAGCGCTCGACGAGGTGATGAAGGGACGCACCACGTTCGTGATCGCCCATCGCCTCTCCACGATTCGCAACGCCACGCGTATCCTGGTGTTCGAGACCGGGCGCGTGATCGAAAGCGGAACTTTCGATGAACTGGTAGCGAAAGGCGGCCATTTCGCGGAACTCGCCAGGGCGCAGTTCATGGTGCAGGATCAGGCGCGCGTCAAAGCATGAAAAGATCATGCTCAAACGACAGGCCGCGGCCGGAAAACGGCAGCACGGCCGTCAAGTTTGCGTTTCACCGAAATTTGCGCCAATTTCGCCGTTGAATTCATCGCTTAAGCCTCTGTTCTGGATGGGCAAGCCGGTATAGGTTTTCGGTCCGCCGCAACCGCTGCGCCGGACACGCTCGGAACCTGCACGCTCGAAACCTGCACGCTCGAAACCTGCACGCTCGAAACTTGCACGCCTGCGCGCTCGAAACCTGAATGTCAGATGTGGGGACCTCGTCTTGCAAACGCGTTTTGCACGGGTCTCAAAGGACCGGAACCGGATAGTGTATCTTTTGCTCCGCTCGTCGCTCCGCAAATCGCCGTTGAAACGGTTCGCTCTCCTCGCCGCGCTGACGTTGCTGGCGCCGTGCGCCGCGCGGGCCGAGGCGCGGCTGGTAATCGAGGCCGACACCGGCAAGGTGCTCGAGGCCGAGAACGCGACGGTGCCCTGGTATCCCGCCTCGGTCACCAAGATGATGACGGCTTACGTCACGCTCAAGGCCGTCAAGGACGGCAAGATCACCCTCGACACGCTCGTCACCGTCTCACCGGTCGCAGCGTTGCAATCGCCGTCGAAGATGGGTTTCCGGCCCGGCACGCAGGTCACCATCGACAACGCGCTGAAGATGATGCTGGTGAGGTCGGCCAACGACATGGCCGTGGTGCTCGCTGAAGGCGTCGGCGGTTCGATCGACGGTTTCTCTGTCATGATGAACCAGACCGCGCAGAAGCTCGGCATGACGCAGACGAGCTACGTCAATCCGAACGGCCTGCCCGCCGACGGCCAGATCACCTCGGCGCGCGATCTCGCAATCCTGGCGCGCGCGATCATCAAGGACCTGCCCGAGTACGAATATTTCGTGCACATCCCCTCGATCCGATTCGGCCGCAGGGTCACGCAGAATTTCAACAAGCTGATCGGGCGCTATCCCGGCGCCGACGGCTTCAAGACCGGCTTCATCTGTGCGTCGGGCTACAATCTGGTCGCCTCCGCCACCCGCGATGGCCGGCGTCTGATCGCGGTGGTGCTCGGCGCATCCTCCGGCACCATGCGCGCGGTGCGCGCCGCGCAGCTTCTGGATCGTGGCTTCGGCGCCAACGGGCTGGCATGGCTCAAGCCGTCGCTCGGCACGGTCGATCAGCTGGTCCCGATCGATGCCTCGCCGCCGAACCTGCGCGACGAGATGTGCGGCGGGCACAAGCGGCCGGCCAGCGATGAGGACGATGCGGCGACCGCAAGCACCGCCGGTGAATCCTCAAGCAAGAGCGAGTCCGGAGCAACGTTCTTCGCCGCCGGATTGCAGCCGCCGTTGGCGAAGCCTTCGGACCTGATGGCCGCGGCGCCCGCGCCGTCGGAGCCCATACCTGTCTACACCGGTCCGACACGCACCGGCGCCGCGCTGATCGCGGCGGTGGCGGCCGATGCCGACAGCCAGACCACGCACCGCGCAAAGAAGTCGCGCGGAGGCAAGAAGCTCGCCGCCGCCACGGAGACAAAGGACACAAAGGGCGACGCAAAAACAGCCGCCAAGCCGGCCGCGGTGCACCACGCGAACGCCAAGCCGGATGCGGCGTCGAAGCCCACCGATAAGCCTGTCAAGCCCAAGGCCGCGGCAAAGCCCAAGGGCGCCGGCGACGCGAAGCCCGCATCGAAGAGCACCTCCGGCTAGAGCATGATCCGGAAAAGCATGCCCTCGGGCTACGACCCGATAGGTGGGCACCGGTTTTCCGAAAAAGATCACGCTCAAACAATAAGTAGAGCGCGAAAGCCCAGCAACGCAACCTGACCAGGTTCGGCGCCTCCGCGCTGTTCATCGACCGTCCACCAAGAGCGCCTCGGCCGCTTGCCATGGCGGCCGCATGGCCCAATACTGCCCGGAAACAAGCCCGTCCCGCTCGCGAAACGGGACGCCGAGGAAAAGCAAGAGGGGAACACCATGGAGCGGATCTGGCTCAAGCAATATCCACCCGGCGTGCCCGCCGATATCGAAACGACCCGGTATGCATCGCTCGTCGAGCTGCTGGAGGAAAGCTTTGCGAAATTCGCCGACCGCAAGGCGTTCATCTGCATGGACAAGTCGATCAGCTATCGCGATCTCGACGAGATGTCGCTGGCGCTTGGCGGCTATCTGCAGAGCCTCGGGCTGCAAAAAGGCGCGCGCGTCGCGCTGATGATGCCGAACGTGCTGCAATATCCGGTCGCGACCACCGCCGTGCTGCGCGCCGGCTATGCGGTCGTCAACGTCAACCCGCTTTACACCCCGCGCGAGCTCGAGCACCAGCTCAGGGATTCCGGCGCGGAAGCCATCGTCGTGCTGGAGAACTTCGCCATCACGGTCCAGAAGGTGATCGCCGACACCATGCTCAAGCATGTGATCGTCGCCAGCATGGGCGACCTGTTGGGCTTCAAGGGCGTGATCGTCAATCTCGTGGTGCGGCGCGTGAAGAAGATGGTGCCGGCCTATTCGCTTCCCTTCGCCGTGACGTTCAACGACGCGCTCGCGGCCGGCCGCGGCAAGCCTTTCAACAAGCCGAAGATCTCACCCGACGACGTCGCCTTCCTGCAATACACTGGCGGCACCACAGGCGTGTCCAAGGGCGCGACGCTGCTCCATCGCAACATCCTCGCCAACGTGCTGCAGAACGACGCCTGGCTGCAGCCCGCGCTGGCAGCACCTCCGCAGATCGATCAGCTCTTCATCGTCTGCGCGCTGCCGCTCTACCACATCTTCGCGCTGACCGCCTGCTTCCTCCTGGCAGTGCGTGCCGGCGGGGTCAACCTGCTGATTCCGAACCCGCGCGACATTCCGGGCTTCATCAAGGAACTGATGAAGTATCAGGTCAACAGCTTCCCGGCGGTGAACACGCTCTACAACGCGCTCTTGCATCACCCCGACTTCAAGAAGATCGATTTCTCCAAGCTGAAGATATCGAACGGCGGCGGCATGGCGGTGCAGCGCACGGTCGCCGAGCAATGGAGAAGCGCGACCGGCTGCAGCATCGCGGAAGGCTATGGCCTGTCTGAAACCTCGCCGACGCTCACCTGCAACACGGCGACGACGGCCGAGTTCAACGGCTCCATCGGCATTCCCGTGCCGTCGACCTACATCTCGATTCGCGATGACGACGGCAACGAAGTACTGCTCGGCGAGCCCGGCGAAATCTGCGCCAAGGGCCCGCAGGTGATGGTCGGCTACTGGAACCGGCCGGACGAGACGGCGCGGGTGATGACCAAGGACGGCTATTTCCGCACCGGCGACATCGGCATCATGTCGGGCGACGGCTTCACCAAGATCGTCGACCGCAAGAAGGACATGATCCTGGTCTCCGGCTTCAACGTCTATCCGAACGAGATCGAGGAAGTGATCGCAAGCCACCCCGGCGTGCTGGAGTGCGCGGTGATTGGCGTCGCCGATCCGAAGTCTGGCGAAGCGGTCAAGGCGTTTGTCGTCAGGAAGGAACCAAACCTCGCCGCGGAAGACATCATCAAGTTCTGCCACGAGCAACTGACCAACTACAAGGTGCCGAAGCAGATCGAGTTCAGGACCGAGCTGCCGAAGACCAATGTCGGCAAGATCCTGCGCCGGCAACTGCGCGACGAAAAGAAGGCGGCGGCCGCGGCTTGAACGCATCGCGGTCATTGCGAACTCCACTCCGTCATTCCGGGATGGTCCGAAGGACCAGACCCGGAATCTCGAGATTCCGGGTTCGAGCTTCCGCATCGCCCCGGAATGACGACATCGCGCATCAAACGATGATGAGGCGGTTTCCCTCCGATTAAAAAATGCTTTAAGAAGCATTCGCCCCTTTCCGAGGAGAAATAACGATGCCCATTCAAGTTGGCGACAAGCTGCCCGAGGCCAAATTTCGCGTGATGACGGCGGAAGGCCCGCAGGTCAAAACCACCGATGACGTTTTCAAGGGCAAGAAGGTCGCGCTCTTTGCCGTTCCCGGTGCTTACACCGGCACCTGCCACAAGATGCATCTGCCGAGCATTTTCCTGAACGCCTACGCGATCAAGGACAAGGGTGTGGACACCATCGCGATCGTGTCGGTCAACGACGCTTTTGTCATGAACGCCTGGAAGCGCGACACCGACCAGCGCGACGAGGCCGTCTTCCTCGCCGACGGCAACGCCGATTTCGCCAAGGCGATCGGCATGGAGCTTGACGCCTCCGGCAACGGCCTGGGCATCCGCTCCAAACGCTACTCGATGCTGGTCGACGACGGCGTGGTCAAGAAGCTCAATCTCGAGCCCGCCCCCGGCAAGGTTGAAGTCTCCGGCGGCGACACGCTCTTGGCGCAGCTTTAGAGCCGAATACCTCGCCACAAACGCCGCTGTCGTCGCCCGCGAAGGCGGGCGATCCAGTACGCCGCGCCCTCGCGGCCTATCTCGAAGACTTCGGAATACTGGATCGCCCGCCTTCGCGGGCGATGACGGCTATCATTGTTCGCGCAACGGGGCCAATAGATCAGTTGGCCTCCTTCGACCGGTCAGGACGTTGACGCCGCGGTGGCTACCGCACGCATTGCGCGGTTCGCCAACCGTAACTTGCTCTCGCCCAGTGCCTCGGTGAGTTCCGCATACGCTTGCTGCCACAGCGGAACGGCCGCGTCCAACAGGCCACGTCCCGTCTTGGTGAGTTCGAGCCGTTTGCCGGCACGCCCACGGCCGGCACCGCGCACCAGCTTCCGTTTCTCCAGCTTTTGCACGTTCCGGCTCAGGGTCGTGGCATCTACGCCGGACTCGGCGGCGAGCTCCGACACGGTGGTCCCTTGCGCGGCTTCGATGCCGATCAACAAGCTGAATTGCTCGCCGGTCAGGTCCAGCGGCCTGAAGCGCGCATTAAAGAAGCGCGTCACGGCCCGCGCGGTGGCGCGGGCCTGAAAGCCTGGGCATTCCGTGGCGATTGCTCTCAACTGCGCAAGACTCGGCATGGATCATCCTCAAGGCTGGACAAGCAGGCAATGGAATAATAATGTATATACACTATTTGGAGCATCCCATGCCAGCCTATGTTCACATCAATATGCGGGTCATCGACCCTGCCAGGCAGGCCGCCTTGCTGCCGCGCTTTCAGGCTGCCCTGCATGAGGCGGGCGGGCGGATTTTGCATTTCGGTCCGGTCACGAAAGTCTTGGAGGGCGACCAAGCGCCTTTGCCACTTGCCGGCGTGTTCGAGTTTCCGAGCCTCGCCGCGGCACTGGCCTTCTACGATTCGGAAGCGTACGCGCCGATCAAGGCAGAGCGCCAGCAGGCTCAGCAGGCGCGCATGTTCGTCGTTGATGCGAGCTGACAGAGCCGCGTCCGCTTTCGCGGATGATAACGGCGGTGCTGCGAGTGACAGCGCTGCGCTTACTGCTTCAACCGCGCCATGGCGACGCCGTCGCGCGCGAGCTGATCGGCGCGCTCGTTCTCGTCGTGGCCGGCGTGGCCCCTGACCCAGTGCCAGCGCACCTCATGCGGCTTGAGCGCGGCATCGAGCCGCTGCCACAGCTCGGCGTTCTTGACCGGCTTCTTGTCCGCGGTGCGCCAGCCGTTTTTCTTCCAGCCATGGATCCAGGCGGTGATGCCCTGGCGCACATATTGGCTGTCGGTATAGAGATCGACCTGGCAGGGCTTTTTCAGCGCCTCCAGCGCCGAGATCGCGGCCATCAGCTCCATGCGGTTGTTGGTGGTGTGCGCCTCGCCGCCTTTCAATTCCTTTTCGACATCGCCGAATTTGAGGATCGCGCCCCAGCCGCCGGGCCCGGGATTGCCCGAGCAGGCGCCGTCGGTATGAATGATGACGCTCGGACGCGCGCTCACGCCATCATCCCCGAGGCGGACAGCCCATAATCGCGCACGCTCGAGACGCTTTGATGGAAGCGCAGCTTGCGGGCATATTCGAGCGGATCCTTCGGCCGAACCAGCGCGCCGGGCGGCACGTTCAGCCAGTCGACCAGCCGCGTCAAAAGAAAGCGGATCGCAGCGCCGCGCGCGAGCAGCGGCAGCGCGTCCTGCTCGGCCTCGGAAAGTTTCCGCTCACGGGCGTAGGCGTTAAGAAACGCGCGCGCCTTGGTGACGTTGAAGGCGTGATCGCTTTCGAAACACCAGGCGTTCAGGCAGATCGCGACATCGTAGGCGAGCATGTCGTTGCAGGCGAAGGTGAAGTCGATGATCCCGGACAGCCGTTCGCCGAGGAAGAAGACGTTGTCGGGAAACAAATCGGCATGGATCACGCCCTGCGGCAGCTCGCGGGGCCAGACACCGCTTTCGAGATAGGCGAGCTCGGCTCCGATGAAGTCGCGCAAGCCATGCCGCAATTCATCGGCGCGCGCGGCCGCGGCATCGAACAGCGGACGCCAGCCCCCAACCGACAGCGCGTTGGCGCGCGACATGGAAAAATCGCCCCCTGCAAGATGCATCTTCGCCAGCACCTCGCCGACGCCGGCGCAATGGGCGGCGTTCGGCTTGCGCGGCCAGACTCCTTCCAGAAAGGTGATGATTGCCGCCGGCCGCCCAGCCAGCACGCCAAGCGCTTCGCCGTTGCTGCTCTTGACCGGCTGCGGACAGTTGATGCCGTGTAAGGCAAGATGCGCCATCAGGCCGAGAAAGAACGGCAGGTCGCCCTTGGCGACGCGCTTCTCATACAGCGTCAGGATGAACGATCCGGCAGTGGTGTGCAGCAGGAAGTTGGAGTTTTCGACACCCTCGGCGATGCCCTTGTAGGACAAGAGGTCGCCGATGTCGTATTGGCTGAGATAGTCCGCAAGCTCGTCGGCGGCGACGTCGGTGTAGACCGCCATGTAACTTATTCCGCCGCAGCTTCGGGCCGCAGCGAACGCGGCAGCGGGAAGAATTCGTTCTCCTCCGCGGCCGAGACCGTCTCCACATGCAATTCGTAACGCTCGGCGAACGCGCCCATGATCTCCTCGACGATCACCTCCGGCGCCGAGGCGCCCGCGGTGATGCCGAGGCTCTTGATGCCCTCGAACCGCTTCCAGTCGATGTCGCCGGCGCGTTGCGCCAGGACCGCGATGGGACAGCCCTCGCGCTCGGCGACTTCGCGCAGACGCTGCGAGTTCGACGAATTGGGCGCGCCGACCACGATCAGCGCATCGACCACCGGCGCAACCTTCTTGACCGCAAGCTGCCGGTTGGTGGTGGCGTAGCAGATGTCTTCCTTGTGCGGGCCGGAGATGTTCGGAAACCGCTCCTTCAGCATCGCGACGATTTCGGCGGTGTCGTCGATCGACAATGTGGTCTGGGTCACAAAGGCAAGATTTTCAGGATCCTTCGGGGTGAAGGTCGCGGCGTCGCCTGCGGTTTCGATCAGGGTGACCGTCCCCTGCGGCAATTGCCCGAGCGTACCGACCACCTCGGGATGATGGGAGTGCCCGATCAGGAGGATTTCACGGCCGCGCTTGAAGTGGATCGCGGCTTCCCGGTGCACCTTGGTGACGAGCGGACAGGTGGCGTCGAGGGAGAAGAAATTACGCTGCCGCGCCTCGGCAGGAACCGATTTCGGCACCCCATGGGCCGAAAACACCACCGGCGCATTGGTATTGTCGGGAATTTCCGCCAGTTCCTCGACGAAAATCGCGCCCTTGGTCTTCAGGCTGTCGACGACGTAGCGGTTGTGGACGATCTCGTGACGGACATAAACCGGCGCCCCGTAGATCGTGAGCGCGCGTTCCACGGTATCGATGGCCCGCACCACGCCGGCGCAAAAGCCGCGTGGCGAGCAAAGCACGATTCTCAGGTCTGGTTTGGCGGCCATTTGGGAGCGATCTCGGGACCGAATCACCCCTGGCCGACGGGCAGGGAACGGTCAATTTCGTTAACGAATTGGGGCCGCTTTCGGCGCCTGTCAAGGCCGTTTAGGAAGCCATTGCGCCGCAGGCCCTCGGCGGACTATATAGGGCCAATTCCTGTCATCGTCGATGACCAAAGGCTTCGCCTGCAAAAAGGTGGGCGAAGCACAAAGGAGATTTGCCATGAGCAACGCACCGCTGATGCCGAAGGCGACTGCCGTGTGGCTGGTCGATAATACCGCGCTGACCTTCGATCAGGTGGCCGATTTTACCAAGATGCACCCGTTGGAGGTGCGCGCCATCGCGGACGGCGACGCCGCCCAGGGAATCAAGGGCATGGACCCGATTTCCAACGGCCAGCTCACGCGCGAAGAGATCGAAAGGGGCGAAAAGAACCCGAACTACCGCCTGAGACTCGAGGAGAGCAAGGTTGTGCTGCCGGCCCAAGGCAAGAAAAAGGGCCCGCGTTACACCCCGGTGTCGCGCCGTCACGAGCGGCCGAGCGCCATCCTCTGGCTGGTGCGCAATCACCCGGAGTTGAAGGATGCGCAGATCATGCGCCTGGTCGGCACCACCAAGACCACGATCGCAAGTGTGCGCGACCGCACACACTGGAATGCCTCGACCCTGACCCCGATGGACCCGGTGACGCTCGGCCTGTGCTCGCAGATCGAGCTGGATTTCGAGGTGCAGCGCGCGGCCAAGGAGAAGCCGGCCGAGACGGCCTATGGCGGGGCGACTTTGCTGCCGGCCTCGGAGACCACCCGCAAGGAACCGGAGTTCGAGCCGACCGAGAAGCAGCGCGAGGATCTCAACGTCGACGCGGTGTTCGCCAAGCTGAAGACCATCGGCGGCAAGAAAGCGGAGCAGGAGTAGACGGGCTCACAAGCCGCGCCCTCTCCGACAGCACGCTCATCATACCCCGCGAATGCGGGGTATCCAGTACGCTGCGGCCTTTCGGCTCAATCATCGATGTCTCTGGAATACCGGATCACCCGCTGGAGCCTGTCATCGGGCGGCGCTTCGCGCCGACCCGGTGGCGGGGTATGACGGCCGGCGCAGAAGCAGCGTCCGCTAATGCGGCAGAGCACCCCTACTCCTCCTCCGCCTTCTTCCCGCCGATGTTCTTCAGTTTTGCAAACACGGCGTCGACATTGAGGTCGTCGCGCTGCTTCTCGCTCGGCTCGAATTCCGGTTCTTTCCGGGTGGTCTCGGAGGCGGGCAGCAGCGTGGCGCCGCCGTAAGCGGCGTCGGCCGGCTTCTCCTTGGCCGCGCGCTGCACCTCGAAATCGAGCTCGATCTGCGAG
>Ga0137377_10000315_pt1 | contig 27896 bp, 6 predicted proteins | sample SagtaG_22_FD_104815 | JGI IMG/M metagenome (GOLD analysis project Ga0137377, IMG submission 104815) | Vadose zone soil microbial communities from Sagehorn Ranch, Mendocino, California, USA - Sage2_L_40_16 metaG | ecosystem: Environmental > Terrestrial > Soil > Vadose zone | place: USA... | reverse complement strand
TTCCAATTTTCTCCAGCAAAACCAAAGTAGGCCGAGATCACGGGCGGAGCAGGTGAAGAGACCCGTGAGGGCGCACTGAATGCAAACCCATGCCATGAGCATGGCGCCGGCTTAAATTTCTCTCGATTCGGCCCGAAATTGACCACAAGGTTCGCAGCTATGACACGTTTGAGTGATAGCTGGGATGCGCAAGCTAATCGATCCTGTAACAGGTTGAGCGAGAGCTTGTTAGCAAAACCTATTGCTCACCGTGTATCGCAAACTCAGAGGCTTTCGTAGAGCAACCTCGCTGTCCTGCACGGCACGAAGGGCAATTTCCGCCAACGAGTATTAGCTCGCAGTATCAGTCGAAAGGTTCCAGAAATGCCTGTAATTATGAAGGTTTTGCGGGGTGACGCGTCCCCACTCCGCTTCTGCCGGTCAGCCTCGTGCGCTAAAGCTACGTGGCGCACACGTTGGTTCTTTCTCGCCGCCGCAAAATGTATGCCTTCGCATTCCCCCTTCCGAACAGCATTACGTCCTGAAGCAATTGGACGGCCACAAATTTCTGGCAACGCTGGCAAAACATTAAGCATTTCTAATAACGCAAAGACTTGCGGAAGAACCTCTCTTCGGAGAAGTCGTCTCACATCTTTGTGGGTCGGATTGTTGGTGGTGATGTCTTATGCCGTGGCGGGTGCACAGACGGCCACTACTACCACGCTGTCAGTGAATCCTGGGAGCGCTGCCAACGGATCCGTATTTACGATGACGGCGACGGTGAAGGCAGGCGCGACACAGATGGCAGGCGGCACGGTTACGTTCCGCGACACCTACAACAGCATCACGCAGGTGCTTGGCACCGTCCAGGTACAGTCGGCACACGGAACAAAGGGCAACGCAGTTCTGTCGCAGCAACTTGGCGGAGTTGGCACGCATTCCATCGTTGCGACCTTCAATGCGCCAAAGACCTTTTCAAACAGCTCCTCAGCAGCACAAGAGGTAACCACTACAGGTTTATATTCAACGACCGCCAATCTTGTTCAGACTGGTGGCTCAGCAGGTAATTGGTCGCTGACCACCACCATTGTGGGAATCGGCAGCCCGAATCTGACACCCAGTGGAAGTGTGTCTCTTCTGGACACCTCCAACAGTAACTGGCCGCTGGGGGGAGGGATCCTGGGCGCAGGAACATTTGGACAACAGACTGTGACGGCCAGCGGTTCGCCCATCGGCGTAGGGAATAACCCACAGGACATGGCTGCTGGAGATTTTGACAGCGACGGCATTATCGATCTCGCTGTACTGAACAACACCGACAAGAATGTAAGCATTCTGATTGGCGATGGTTCGGGAGGATTTACAGCATCGGCGACGAAGTATGCGACAGGCAAGGGCGGTGTCGCTATTGTCGCGGGAGATTTTAACGGAGACGGCAAGCTTGATCTGGCCGTGGCAAACGGCACTGATGGAACGATCTCCATCCTCTTTGGAAAAGGCGATGGCACGTTCAATGCGCAGGTGACTTATTCCCTATCCATCATCTCGCTGGTCCCCACTACTCCTTCAGCTCTTGTAATGGGCGATTTCAATGGCGACGGCATTCCTGATATCGCGGTAGCGGGAACCAACCTATTGGTAGGTGGGATTGTAGATATCTTTCAAGGCGATGGAGCTGGCGCGTTTACCAATGTCACTACGCTGGGGATTGGTGTCGGCGCAGGGCCTTCTTCCATCGTCGCGGGAGATTTCAACGGAGATGGCAATCTCGACTTCGCAGTCGCCAACCTGTCAGACAACACGATTAGCATAATGCGGGGTGATGGCAGCGGCACATCATTTATGGCCGCGTCCGGGTCCCCGTTTAGTACTGGCGGTGGAACAAGCCCCGCTGCGATCGCAGTTGCGGACTTCAAAGGAGACGGCCAGCTTGATCTCGCAGTTGCGGAGAGCAATAAAAAGCGAGTCGACATTTTCAAAGGAAATGGCAACGGTACTTTTACGTTGGTGACGGGGGCTCCCGCCACTGGGACGAAGCCTGTGTCTATCGTTGCGGGAGACTTCAATGCGGACGGCAAGGTCGACTTCGCTGTTACGAACCAGTCAGACAATACCACCACCGTTATGCTTGGCAACGGCAGCGGAACAGTGTTCACGGCCGCTGCTGGTTCCCCGTTCACGACCGGCAGTGGAACGACCACACCTGTTGCGATCATTGCAGCGGACTTTAACGGGGACGGCATCGCCGATCTGGCAGTCGCAAACAGCAACAAGGACAACGTAGGCGTTTTGCTGAATCAGGTGACAGACACTGCGAGTGTACTGTTTGCGGGCATCTCGATCCCTGGCAGTGGCAGCAATCACACGGTTGAAGCATCCTATGCGGGCGACGTCAACTTCTCTGGCAGCTTCGGTACGTTGTCGCTGGCGTCGACGAAAGTAACGACATCTACGCTTCTGAGCGCGAGCACCACCTCGCCGACATTTGGGCAGCAGGTGATCCTCACGGCAACGCTGATTCCATCACTGGTAGGCAGCCTGACGCCAGGGGGCACCTTCACATTTAAGGACGGCGGCACATCGATCGGGACAGGGTCTGTCTCGGGCGGAGTAGCGACACTCAACATCACAAGTCTCGGAGTAGGTAGTCACAGCATCACTGCAGTTTACGCGGGAGATACTAACTTCCTAACCAGCACCTCATCCGCCTTAGGAGTTACTGTCGGCAAGGCGACTCCCGTGATCACCTGGGCCACTCCAAGTCCCATTAGCTACGAAACGCTCCTGTCTAGCGACCAGCTCAATGCGACAGCATCTGTACCTGGGACGTTCTCCTATAACCCATCGGCCCTGACGCTTCTCACGGCTGGTTCGCATACTCTCGCAGTAACCTTCACCCCTACGAGTACAACGAACTACACCACCGCGGGCAGTAGCGTTACCCTCGTTGTGAATCCTGCATCGCCTCAGATCAACTGGCCGTCCCCGGCGCCGATAACGTTCGGCACTGCATTAAGCGGAATACAACTCAATGCGACTGTCGCCGTCTACAACATGATTCCGCTCTCCTCCTCCTATAACGTCAACGGTATCTATACCGATGGCTCGATCTTTGGCATACCCCCGGGGGGATTTGATGGAACAGGCGCCGCCTACTCGTCGAACTTGCTAGGGACGTCCGTCACCTGGAATAACATAACCTACCCGTTAGGACCCGCCAACGCACCTGACGCTGTCGCGAATACCACCATTAATCTTCCGGCCGGGCACTACGCCAGCCTCAATATGCTTGGTGCCCTCGTCAATGGAAACGTTTCAACTGCGAGCACCTTCGTCGTCACGTATACCGACAATACAACCACGACCGTGACGCAAAGCCTGAGTGACTGGGTGTTTCCGTTGAATTATCCCGGTGAGACGGTAATCACATGCGTCCCATACCGTAATAACTCCAATGGCACCCAGGACGCCCACCTGACTTGCGTCTTCGGCTATCAGATTGCCCTCGACAGCACGAAGATAGTTAAGAGTATCCAGCTTCCAGCAACACGAAATAATGTGTTTCTCGCGATGGCGCTTGTCACTCCGCCGGTGCCGGGTACGCTGGTTTACACTCCACCTTCGGGCAGTGTTCTTCCCACTGGGGAAAATACTCTTTCAGCTGTATTTACTCCGACTGACCAGACAGATTTTGTGGGTGCGACCGCGAGTGTGCTGGAACTTGTTAATCCGGCGAACCCCACGACGCTCGTCTGGCCTACGCCGGCGCCTATCACCTACGGGACAGCGCTCAGTTCGACACAACTCAACGCAGTCGCCCAGACAACACCCGGTACGACGTCCGTTTCGCTCGCGTCGTACTACCGCGTCAATGCCTTTCAGAGCGACGGATCGCTCTTCTCGACTGGAGGCTTCGACAATAGTGGAGATGCCTTTTCGTCCAATGCCCTCGGTTCTTCCGTGGTTTGGAATGGGCAAACCTATTCACTAGGTCCGGCGAATCTTCCGAGTGCCGTCACGAGCACGACGATTAGCTTGCCTCAAGGGAATTTTGCGGGGCTGACACTGATTGGTGCGGCGACCACTTTCGGGCAGACCGCGCAACCCTTTAAGATTGCCTATACCGATGGCACTACCGCAACCGTAAATATCAGCCTTAGCAGTTGGACAGTATCTCTCGCTTACCCTGGCGAAACCATCGTTGCGGTCACCGAATACCGAAACACCGGCAGCGGAGGCCGAATAACAACCACCGAAGCCGATCTGTACGGATATCAGATAGTCCTTGATAGCGCGAAGGTTGTGAAAAGCATCACGCTTCCGAACAATCGCAACGTCGTGATCGTGGCGATGTCGCTCAGCACTTCGTCTACTCCGGTTGCGGTTGCAGGCAGTTACGTCTATACGCCTCCGGCGGGAACGGTGCCTGCTGTCGGTACCGTTCCGCTCAACGTCGTGTTCACCCCCACCGATACGAACTACCTGGCCGCAACAAAGACCGTCAATCTCGTGGTCAACAAGGCCGTGCTCACTGTCGCAGCCGACAACCAAACCATCGCCTTCGGCGGCAGCCTGGCTCCTTACACTGATTCGATCACTGGCCTCTTTAACGGCGATGCCCCTAGCGTAGTCACGGGCGCGGCGTCGCTATCGACCATCCCGGCCACACCCACGGCCGCAGGCACCTATCCCATCACGGCTGCGCAGGGTACCTTGGCCGCGGCCAATTATAGCTTCGCCTTCGTTCCGGGCATCCTCACTATCACCAAGATCAGTCCCTCCGTTACGTGGGCGAACCCGGCAGGCATCATCTACGGAACTGCGCTCTCCAGCATCCAGTTGAATGCGACCGCGCCGGTTCCCGGTACATTCACCTATACTCCAGCGTTAGGCAGTATTCTAGCCGCCGGTACCGATACTCTTTCGGTTACATTCAAGCCGACGGACACTACGGACTACAACACCGTCACCCAGACCGTAAAGATTGTCGTCAGTCAAGGCACTCCGCCGATCACATGGGCCACACCGAGTCCCATCACGTACGGCACGGCGCTCTCCGCCATCCAGCTGAATGCCACGTCAACGGTAGTCGGAACATTTGTGTACACTCCGGCTGCAGGGACCGTCCCAACCGCGGGCACCGCGACACTTTCGGTCGCCTTTACCCCAACTGACACGGTGGACTATGCCCCTGTCACCAAAACCGTTTCGCTGATCGTCAACCAGGACACTCCGGTGGTTACCTGGACTCCGCCTGCCGCTATCACGTACGGGACAGCTCTCTCTACCACTCAGCTTAACGCCACCGCCTCAGTCCCTGGCTCATTCGCTTATACCCCAGCGGTGGGGAACATCCCAACTGGAGGCACTGCGACTCTCTCGGTTACCTTCACTCCGACCGACACCACGAACTACACCACTGTCACAAAGACGGTGCAGCTAACCGTCAATAGAGCAACTCCTGTGGTTACCTGGGCCCCGCCTGCCGCCATCACTTACGGGACGGCGCTTTCCGCTACTCAGCTCAACGCTTCGGCAACGGTCGGCGGAAGCTTCGCTTATTCCCCAGCAGCCGGAACTGTCCCTAACTCGGGCACCCAGACTCTTTCGGTTACTTTCAATCCGACGGACACTACCAGCTACACAGCCGTTACTCAAACCGTGTCGCTGACCGTCAACAAAGCAACTCTGACCGTTGCTGCAGCTAATGCGAATCGTGTCTACAACACCGCTAACCCGACCTTCACGGGGACTGTGACGGGTGCGGTGAACGGCGACACCTTCACCGAGAGCTTTACGACGACGGCCGTCCTCAGCTCGCCCGTCGGTCCTTATCCGATCACTCCATCCGCCACAGGAGCTAACCTCGCCAACTACACGGTCGTGGTCAACCCTGGCACCCTCACCGTCACTCAGGCGACGCCGGTGGTTACCTGGAACAACCCGGCAGCTATCACCTACGGGACGGCGCTCTCCGCTACCCAGCTCAATGCCACGGCAACCGTCGGCGGTGGATTTGTCTATACCCCGGCCGCCGGAGTGGTCCTCAACGCCGGCACCCAGACTCTGTCGGTCACCTTCACTCCGACCGACACCACCAACTACAAGTCGGTCACACAAACGGCTCAGATCATTGTCAACCAGACGACTCTGACGGTGACAGCAGCCAACGCCAGCCGCATCTACAACACTGCTAACCCGACCTTCACGGGGACTGTGACGGGCGCAGTCAACGGCGACACCTTTACCGAGAGCTTTACGACCGCGGCTATTCTCAGCTCGCCCGCCGGTACCTACACGATCGTTCCAACGGCGGCTGGTGCAAACCTCGGAAACTATACGGTCGTCACCACTAACGGCACTCTTACCGTCGCCCAGGCTACGCCGGTCGTCACCTGGAATAACCCGGCGAGCATCACCTATGGGACGGCACTTTCCACCACCCAACTGAATGCCACCGCCTCGATCCCTGGCGGTTTCGCCTATACACCGGCAGTGGGGGTCGTCCTCGGCGCCGGCACACAGACCCTCTCGGTCACCTTCACCCCAACCGACACCACCGATTACACGTCGGTCACGCAAACAGTTTCGCTCACCGTCACCAAGGCGACGCCGGTCATTACCTGGAATAATCCAGTCGCCATCACCTATGGGACGGCGCTGTCTACCGCACAGCTTAACGCCACCGCGACGGTCGGTGGCTCATTTGCTTATACGCCGGCCGCCGGAGCCATTCTCAACGCTGGTACCCAGGCCCTCTCAGTCACCTTTACCCCAACGGACACCACCGACTATACGACTGCCACCAAGGCTGTCTCGTTGACCGTCACCCTGGCGACGCTGACTGTGAGTGCGGCCAGCGACAGCAGGCCTTATAACACTTCCAACCCAACCTTTACCGGCACCATCACTGGCGCGGTCAATGGCGACGTGTTCACCGAGAGCTTCTCCACGACTGCCATCCTCAGTTCTCCTGCCGGCGCATACCCGATCACACCCTCCGCCGTCGGCAGTAACCTCGCCAATTACACAATTGTGGTCAATCCTGGAACCCTGACCGTCACTCAGGCGACGCCGGTCGTTACCTGGAACAACCCAGCAGCGATCACTTATGGGACCGCGCTCTCTGCTACACAGCTTAACGCCACAGCAACGGTTGGCGGCTCATTTGCCTATACGCCAGTTGCAGGTAGCGTCCCAGCGGCTGGTACCGATACTCTATCGGTCACCTTCACGCCCACCGACACCACCGACTACACCACTGTGACCAAGACAGTCTCTATTGTGGTGAACAAGCAATCTTTGGTGGTTACCGCCGGAAGTCAGACCGTTGTCTTCGGCGGGACGATTGGTCCCTATACCGCCACCATTACGGGTTTCGTGAATGGTGATACCCAGGCCAGTTCGGTGACGGGTAGTCCGTCTTTGACGACTACTCCGGCTTCACCCACTACGGTGGGGATCTATCCAATTACCGCGGGTATCGGTTCGCTGGTTTCTGCCAACTACACTTTTACCTTTGTCGATGGATCGCTTTCCATCACGAAGGCGACCCCAGTTATCACGTGGAATAACCCAGCAAATATCACTTTCGGCACGACACTGTCTTCGACCCAGCTCAATGCGACTGCGTCGGTCCCTGGTAACTTTGCCTACACCCCAGCTGCAGGCACCCCTCCGGCAACTGGAACCGATGCGCTCTCAGTCACATTCACCCCGACTGACTCCACTGACTACACGACTGTCACGAAGACGGTACAGATTACTGTCAACCAGGCGACGCCAGTAATCACGTGGAATAACCCGGCCAACATCACCTTCGGCACTACGCTCTCTTCGACACAGCTCAATGCGACCGCGTCGGTCCCTGGCAACTTTGTCTACACCCCGGCAGGGGGCACCACTCCCGCAACCGGAACCGATACGCTCTCGGTGACATTCACCCCCACCGACACCACCAACTACACGGCGGCTACCAAGACCGTACAGATCACGGTCACCCAGGCCGCTCCCGTGATTACGTGGAATAATCCCGCGCCAATTACCTACGGGACGGCACTTTCGGCTACTCAACTGAACGCGAGTGCAACCGTAGGCGGTTCGTTTACCTATACTCCCGCTGCAGGCAGCATCCCAACTGCGGGAACGGATACTCTTTCGGTCACCTTCACTCCGACGGACACGACGGACTACACAACAGTAACGAAAACCGTGCAACTGACTGTCAATCAGGCGACACCGGTGATCACGTGGAATGATCCTGCCGCGATTACCTATGGGACTGCACTTTCAGCTACTCAATTGAACGCGACTGCAACGGTAGGCGGTTCGTTTACCTATATCCCAGCTGCAGGCAGTGTTCCAGTTGCTGGAGCGGACACTCTCTCGGTCACCTTCACCCCCACGGACACGGCTAACTACACAACAGCCACGAAGACTGTCACGTTGACAGTCACTCAGGCCACACCGGTGATAACCTGGGCGAATCCGGCCAGTATCACCTATGGGACGGCACTCTCCGCAACAGAACTCAACGCGACTGCCTCGGTACCTGGCGTACTGGTTTACACTCCCGCTGCCGGCAGCATTCTGACCGTGGGAACGGATACTCTTTCGGTCACCTTTACACCGACCGACACAACCAACTACACAACAGCTACCAAGACTGTATCGCTCACAGTCACCCAGGCCACACCGGTGATCACCTGGGCTAACCCTGCCGCCATTACCTACGGCACGGCACTTTCCACAACGCAGCTCAACGCGACGGCATCGGTACCTGGCATCATGGTCTACACTCCCGCTGCAGGCAGCATTCCTGCCGCTGGCACCGATACTCTCTCAGTTACCTTCACCCCAACAGACACAACCAATTACACCACGGCAACCAAGACTGTCTCGATCCTCGTGAACAAGCAGTCACTGTTGGTCACAGCGGGTAGCCAGACTGTGGTTTATGGCACTGCGGTTGCTCCTTATACCACGACCATTACTGGTTTTGTTAACGCAGATACACAGGCGAGCTCTGTGACGGGCACTCCGTCTTTGACGACGACGCCAGCTACTCCTACCACCGTTGGTACCTACCCGATCGTCGCAGCTTTGGGCTCTCTTGTCTCGGCCAACTATAGCTTTACTTTCGTCAATGGGACGCTCTCCATCACAACAGCGACGCCGACCGTGAGCTGGGCCACTCCAGCAAACATCACCTATGGAACGGCACTCTCCGCAACTCAGTTGAACGCGAGCGCCTCCGTTGGCGGTTCCTTCGCCTACACACCAGCCGCAGGCAGTGTCCCCGCAACAGGTACTGATACTCTCTCGGTTACCTTCACCCCAACCGACACCACCGACTACACGACTGTCACAAAGACCGTACAGATTACCGTCACGCAGACTACTCCAGTGATCACCTGGGCGGACCCGGCGAACCTAACCCATGGGACGGCTCTCTCCAGCACACAACTCAACGCGACGGCATCGGTACCCGGCACGCTGATATACACTCCTGCCGCTGGTAGCATCCCAGCCGCTGGAAATGACACGCTATCGGTTACCTTCACTCCAACCGACACGACCAATTACACGACGGCCACGAAGACTGTGACCTTGAATGTCACTCAGGCTGCTCCTGTGATCACCTGGGCCGATCCAACAAACATTACGTACGGGACGGCACTTTCCACGACACAACTCAATGCGACTGCATCGGTACCTGGCGCATTGGTTTACACTCCTGCCGCTGGCAGCATTCCCGCTGCCGGAAATGACACGCTGTCGGTCACCTTTACCCCAACCGACACCGTCAATTACACGACAGCCACGAAGACTGTGAGTTTAACCGTCACGCAGGCCGCTCCTGTTATAACTTGGGCTCCTCCGGCAAGTATCACTTATGGGACGGCGCTCTCCGCCACACAACTCAACGCGACTGCCTCTGTGCCCGGCACTCTGGTTTACTCTCCAACCGCAGGCAGCATTCCCGCTGCCGGCACCGACACGCTTTTGGTCACCTTCACGCCGACTGACACGACCAACTACACGACCGCCACGAAGACGGTGACACTAACTGTCACTCAGGCCGCACCGGTGATCACGTGGGCTCCTCCGGCAAGCATTACATATGGGACTGCACTTTCCACCACACAGCTCGATGCAACTGCCTCAGTACCTGGCACCCTGGTTTACACTCCCGCCGCAGGCAGCATTCCTGCTGCTGGTACCAACACGCTCTCTGTTACCTTCACTCCAACTGACACGACAAATTACACAACGGCCACTAAGACCGTATTGCTGACGGTCACTCAAGCTGCACCGGTGATAACGTGGAATCCTCAGGCAAGCATTACGTATGGGACCCCACTTTCCACCACACAACTCAACGCTACCGCCTCAGTACCTGGCACTCTGGTTTACACTCCCGCCGCAGGCAGCATTCCTGCCGCTGGTACCGATACGCTTTCGGTCACCTTTACCCCGACTGACACGACTAACTACACGACGGCCTCCAAAACGGTGACACTAACAGTCACTCAAGCTGCACCGGTGATCACGTGGGCTAGTCCAGCGAGCATCACTTACGGGACCGCGCTTTCCACTACACAACTCAACGCTACTGCATCAGTACCTGGCACTCTGGTTTACACCCCGGCCGCCGGCAGCATTCCCGCCGCTGGTACCGATACGCTTTCGGTCACCTTTACGCCGACTGACACGACTAACTACACAACAGCCACCAAAACAGTGACACTAAGTGTCACTCAAGCTGCACCGGTGATCACTTGGGCCAACCCGGCGATCATTGTCTATGGGACGGCACTCTCCACTACCCAACTCAATGCGATCGCATCAATACCTGGTACGCTGGTTTACACTCCGGCCGTTGGTAGTGTCCTCGCTGCTGGATCCGACACATTGTCGGTCACTTTTACTCCAACCGACGCCACCAACTACACGACAGCCACCAAGACTGTTCAGATTACTGTCACTCAAGCTGCGCCCGTGATCACGTGGGCTGACCCCGTAAGTATCACTTATGGGACAGCACTCTCCACTACCCAACTCAACGCGACGGCGTCGGTACCCGGCACTCTGGTTTACACTCCGGCCGCTGGTAGCATCCCTGCCGCTGGTACCGATACGTTGTCGGTCACCTTTACTCCCACCGATACCACCAACTACACGACAGCCACCAAGACTGTTCAGATTACTGTCACTCAGGCGACTCCGGTGATCACCTGGGCCAATCCGACAAGTATTACCTACGGGACGGCGCTCTCCGCAACACAACTCAACGCTACAGCCTCAGTACCGGGCAGTCTGGTCTACGCTCCGGCCGCAGGCAGCATCCCCGCAGCGGGCACCGATACGCTCTCGGTCACTTTCACTCCAACCGACACAACCAACTACACGACGACGACCAAGACGGTGACGTTGACTGTCACGCAGGCTACTCCGGTGATCACGTGGTCTGACCCGGCAAGCATTAGTTACGGGACGACGCTCTCCGCGACACAACTCAATGCTACTGCCTCAGTGCCCGGCACTTTTGTTTACACACCAGCTGCGGGCAGCACTCCAGCGGCGGGCACCGACACACTGTCCGTGACCTTCACTCCGACGGATACTACCAACTACACGACAGCCACCGCGACCGTACAGCTCACCGTGACTCAAGCCGCTCCGGTCATCACGTGGTCCAATCCGGCAAGTATCACCTACGGAACAGCACTATCCGCCACGCAACTCAATGCTACCGCATCAGTGCCTGGCACCCTGACTTACACTCCGATAGCTGGCAGCATTCCAGCGGCGGGCACAGACACACTGTCCGTGACCTTCACTCCGACCGATACCACCAACTACACGACGGCCACCAAGACGGTACAGATTTCCATCACACAAGCCGCTCCGGTGATCACCTGGGCTCCTCCGGCAAGCATCACTTATGGAACGGCTCTCTCCACTACGCAACTCAACGCGAGCGCGTCCACCGGTGGTTCGTTCGTCTACACTCCAGCGGCCGGCACCGTGCTCTCAACTGGCTCCAACACCCTTTCAGTCACCTTCACCCCCACGGACACCACGAACTACACGACGGCCATCAAGACAGTGACCTTGGTCGTCACGCAGGCTACACCCGTCATTACCTGGGCGCCGCCCGCTGCGATCAACTATGGCACGACGCTGTCTGCGACGCAGCTAAATGCAACTGCTTCGGTCCCAGGCACGCTGGTTTACACGCCCGCCGCGGGTAGCGTTCCAACCACAGGCACCGACACGCTCTCGGTCACCTTTACCCCCACCGACACGACAAACTACACGACCGCAACAAAGACCGTGCAGATCACGGTCAATCAGGACACTCCCGGCATCACATGGATTACACCTGCTCCGATCACCTATGGCACGTCGCTCTCAAACATCCAACTCGATGCAACCACCTCTGATCCAGGCACGCTGACCTACACTCCGGCTGCAGGCACTATTCTCCCCGTTGGCACTGACACGCTTTCGGTCACCTTCACACCGACGGACACCACGAACCACTCCAGCGCCACCGCAACTGTGCAGCTCGTCGTCGACAAGGCAACGCCAGTGATTGCATGGGCGGCGCCGGCGGGCATCATCTACGGAACCGCACTCTCCACAAACCAGCTCAACGCGACCGCATCGGTCCCTGGCATCCTGGTGTACACACCCGCGCTTGGTAGCATTCCCGCCGCTGGGAATGACACGTTGTCGGTCACCTTCACACCAACGGACACCGCCGACTACACGACGGTGACTAAGACCGTCACGTTGACGGTCACGCAGGCCGCTCCGGTGATCACCTGGACTCCTCCAGCAAGCATCACGTACGGTACTGCCCTTTCGATTGCCCAACTGAATGCGTCTGCGTCTGTTCCCGGAAATCTCGTCTACACTCCTGCCGTTGGCACCATTCTCGCAGCCGGCACGGACACTCTTTCGGTCACCTTCACCCCAACCGATACCACCAACTATTCCACCGTCACCAAGACCGTGCAGATTACTGTCACCCAAGCCGCAGCCACGATCACCTGGAACGACCCGGCAAGCATTACCTACGGTACTGCGCTCTCTGCCATTCAATTGAATGCCTCCGCCTCAGTACCTGGCGTTTTGGTTTACACCCCAGCCGCAGGCGCCGTTCCTGCAGCTGGTACTGATACTCTTTCGGTCACCTTCACCCCGACGGACACCACCAACTACTCCACTGTCACCAAGACCGTGCAGATTACTGTCACTCAAGCTGCAGCCACGATCACCTGGAATGACCCGGCAAGCATCACCTACGGCACAGCGCTCTCCGGAACTCAACTGAATGCTTCGGCTTCAGTACTTGGCGTGCTTGTTTATACCCCGCCGGAGGGCGTCATTCCAGCTGCTGGGACGGATACGCTGTCGGTCACCTTCACTCCGACCGATACCGCGAACTACTCCACTGTCACAAAGACTGTCACTTTGACCGTCACGCAGGCTGCGCCGGTGATCACCTGGAATAACCCTGCAGGTATTACCTACGGAACTGCGCTCTCGGCCATCCAGTTGAATGCCTCAGCATCTGTCCCCGGCAATCTCGCTTACACTCCTGCAGCTGGCGCAATCCCATCTGCTGGCACGGACACCCTCTCGGTCGCGTTCACGCCAACCGACACCACGAACTACTCCACTGTCACCAAGATAGTCACCCTCATCGTCACGCAGGCTGATCCGGTGATCACCTGGGCTCCTCCGGCAAGCATCACTTATGGAACAGCTCTCTCCGCGACGCAGCTCAACGCAACAGCTTCGGTACCGGGTGCCCTCGTCTATATCCCTGCTGCGGGCACTATACCCGCGGCCGGCACTGATACGCTTTCAGTTACCTTTACCCCGACCGATACCACCAACTACTCGACCGTCATCAAGACTGTCACGTTGACCGTCACTCAGGCTGCTCCTGTGATCACCTGGGCCAATCCTCCAAGTATCGTCTATGGAACCGCTCTTTCCGGGACCCAGCTCAACGCGACAGCTTCAGTACCTGGCACCCTGGTCTATACGCCAGCCGCTGGTGTTGTTCCTGCTACCGGCACCGATACGCTCTCAGTGACGTTTACTCCGACAGACACCACCAACTACTCTACTGTCACCAAGACCGTTACGCTGACTGTCACGCAGGATGCCCCGGTCATCACCTGGGCTCCTCCTGCGAGCATTGCTTACGGGACCGCGCTCTCCACTATTCAGCTGAATGCAACTGCTTCTGTACCTGGCATTCTCGTCTATACTCCTGCCGCCGGCACCGTTCCTGCGGCGGGTAGTGACACGCTCTCGGTGACGTTTACGCCCACCGACACCACCAACTACACCACGGCCACCAAGACTGTCACGTTGACCGTCACTCAGGCTGCTCCAGTAATTACGTGGGCCAATCCTGCAAGCATTATCTATGGCACGGCGCTTTCAGCCACTCAACTGAATGCGTCTGCGTCTGTCCCCGGCACTCTCGTCTACGCTCCTGCCGCCGGCACGGTTCTCGCGGCGGGTACTGATACGCTGTCGGTAACGTTTACGCCTACTGACACCACCAACTACACCACGGTCGCCAAGACCGTCACATTGACCGTCACGCAGGATGCTCCGGTGATCACCTGGGCTCCTCCTGCAAGCATCGTCTACGGCACGGCACTTTCGGCCAGTCAACTGAATGCGTCTGCGTCTGTCCCCGGCAATCTCGTCTACACTCCTGCGGCGGGCACGGTTCTCGCGGCGGGTACTAATACGCTGTCTGTGACGTTTACGCCTACCGACACCACCAACTACACGACGGTCACCAAGAACGTTACGTTGACGGTTACGCAGGCTGGTCCGGTGATCACGTGGAATAACCCGGCCAACATCACCTACGGTACGGCGCTGTCCACTACTCAGCTCAACGCGACAGCTTCGGTTCCCGGCAATCTCGTCTACACTCCCGCGGTTGGCAGCATCCCTGCGGCTGGCACGGACCTGCTCTCGGTGACGTTTACGCCGACTGACTCCACGAACTACTCCACCGTCATCAAGACGGTCACGCTGACCGTGACGCAGGCCGCTCCGGTGATCACGTGGAACAACCCGGCCAAGATTACCTACGGCACGGCACTGTCCACTACTCAGCTCGACGCGACAGCTTCGGTACCTGGCATCTTCGTTTACACTCCAGCGGCCGGCAGCATTCCCGCCGCGGGTACAGACGTCCTCTTGGTTACATTCACGCCGACTGACACCACGAACTACTCCACCGCTACCAAGACCGTTACGTTGATCGTCGGTCAGGCGACGCCAGTAATTACCTGGGCCGATCCTGTCGGTATCACTTACGGCACGGCACTGTCCACTACTCAGCTCGACGCGACAGCTTCGGTACCTGGTACCCTCGTTTACACTCCCGCGGCGGGAAGCATCCCGGCGGCTGGCACCGATACTCTATCGGTCACGTTCACACCAACCGACACCACGAACTACTCCGCCGTTACGGCAACGGTCCAAGTCACAGTCTCTCAGTCGACTCCCACGATCACCTGGGCCACTCCGGCAAGCATTACCTATGGCACGGCTCTTTCCAGTACGCAGCTGAATGCCTCTGCCTCGGTACCTGGCGCTCTTGTCTATACGCCTGCTGCTGGTACCATTCCATCCGCCGGCAGTGACACTCTCTCGGTCACCTTCACCCCCACTGACACCACCAACTACTCCACGGTCACCCAGACCGCAACGTTGACCATTACTCAGGCAGCTCCTGTAATCACCTGGGCTAACCCGGCGAGCATCACTTACGGGACGGCACTCTCCACCCCACAGCTCAACGCGTCAGCATCTGTCCCTGGCGTACTCGTCTACTCCCCTGCTCTTGGCGCTGTTCCCTCTGCCGGTACGGACACGCTGTCGGTCACCTTTACGCCAACGGATAAAACGAACTACACAACCGTCACCAAGACGGTGCCACTCACTGTCACTCAGGTGACACCTATCGTCACGTGGGCCGCACCATCCGCCATCACCTACGGAACTGCGCTCACAACAGTTCAGCTCAACGCGACGGCATCTGTACCTGGCGTCCTTGTCTACACCCCTGCAGCTGGTACCGTTCCTGCTGCAGGCACCGCCAATCTCACGGTCACCTTTACTCCGACCGATGCGACCGACTACACAACGGCAACGAAGATCGTTCAACTTACCGTCAACCAGGCCACGCCAGGCATCACGTGGAACACACCTGCAGCCATCACCTACGGAACTGCGCTTTCCGCCGTTCAACTGGATGCGACGACGTCTGATCCGGGCACGTTGGCTTATACGCCAGCCGCCGGAACCGTTCTTCCCGTCGGAACCAATACCCTCACGGTGACCTTCGCCCCAACCGACACCACAAACAACTCCAGCGCGACGAAGACGGTGCAGCTCGTTGTCAACCAGGCCACTCCCACTATCACCTGGGGTAGTCCTGCGAGCATCACCTACGGGACAGCCCTCGCAAACACGCAGCTCAACGCCACGGCATCCGTACCTGGCACGCTGGTTTACACTCCCGCTGCTGGAAGCATTCCGGTCGCCGGCACCGACACTCTTTCGGTCACCTTTACTCCAACGGACACTGCTAACTACTCCACCGTCACCGCAACCGTACAACTCGTCGTCAGTCAGGCTGCCCCCACCATCACATGGGCTAGTCCTGTGAGCATCACCTACGGGACGGCACTCTCCACCACACAACTGAACGCGACGGCATCGGTACCTGGCACGTTGGTTTATACGCCAGCCTCCGGTAGCGTCCCTGCCGCTGGTACCGATACGCTGTCGGTCACCTTTACCCCAACCGACACGACCAACTACACGACGGCTACCAAGACGGTGACGATAACCGTAACGCAAGCCGCACCGGTGATCACCTGGGCGAATCCGGCGAGCATCATCTACGGGACAGCGCTCTCCACCATACAGCTCAATGCGACGGCTTCTACTGGTGGTTCGTTCGTCTACACTCCCGCTGCAGGCAGCATCCCCGCCGCTGGCACCGACACACTTTCGGTCACCTTTACTCCAACCGACACGACCAATTACACGACGGCTACCAAGACCGTGCAGCTGACCGTCACCCAGGTAACTCCGGTCATTACATGGGCCACACCGACTGCCATCACCTACGGGACGGCCCTCTCCAGCGCCCAGTTGAACGCAGCCTCATCGGTCCCTGGCACGCTGGTGTACACACCGGCCGCTGGCATCGTCCCGTCCGCCGGCACGGTTACGCTCTCTGTCACCTTCACCCCGACCGACACGACCGACTATACGAGCGTGACGAAGACTGTCGACCTCACCGTCAACCAGGACACTCCAGGTATCACGTGGAATACACCAGCCTCGATTACCTATGGCACGGCACTCTCCAGTACACAACTCGACGCCACCGCCTCTGATCCCGGCACACTCGTCTACACTCCGGCTGCGGGCACGATACCTGCGGTTGGGACTGATACTCTCTCAGTCACCTTTACTCCGACAGACACTACCAATCATTCGAGTGTTACAAAAACAGTACAGCTCGTCGTCACCCAGGCGGCACCGGTCATCACCTGGAGCGACCCGGCAAGTATCGTCTACGGCGCGGCTCTTTCGAACACCCAACTAAATGCATCTGCATCCGTACCTGGCATTCTTGTTTATGCGCCGGCGGCGGGCATCGTCCCCGCGGCTGGTACCGACACGCTGTCGGTCACGTTCACCCCGACCGACACCACTAGTTATTCCACCGTCACCAAAACCGTCACGTTGACGGTCACGCAGGCCGCTCCGGTACTCATATGGGGTCCTCCGGCAAACATTGTTTACGGAACAGCTCTTTCCATTACTCAACTCAATGCGACCGCATCAGTACCCGGCACGTTGGTGTACACGCCTGCTGTTGGCAGCATTCCAGCCGCCGGCACCGATACGCTTTCAGTCACCTTCACTCCGACCGACACCACAAACTATTCGACGGTGACCAAGACCGTACTTCTCACCGTGACTCAGTTGGCGCCGGTAATTAGCTGGGCGCCCCCCGCTGCGATCACCTATGGAACCGCACTCTCCGGTACTCAGCTCGATGCAAGTGCATCGGTCCCCGGCGCGTTGGTCTACACCCCGGCCGCTGGTACTGTGCCCTCCTCTGGCACCGTCACTCTCTCGGTCACTTTCACGCCGACGGACACGACCAATTACACGAGCGTCACCAAAGCGGTTCAGCTTACCGTCAACCCGGCCACACCGGGCATTACCTGGAACACGCCTGCTTCAATCACCTACGGAACAGCGCTCTCCAGTGTCCAACTCGACGCGATCTCCTCAGATCCTGGCACGATGGTCTACACTCCGGCGGCGGGCACCATTCTTCCAGTCGGAAACAATACCCTCTCGGTGACCTTCACCCCGACTGACACCATCAACCACTCCAGCGCTACTCAGACTGTCCAGCTGGTTGTCACCCAGGCTGCCCCGGTCATCACTTGGAGCAATCCGGCAAGCATTATCTACGGGACGGCACTCTCCACCACAGAACTCAACGCGACGGCATCGGTACCAGGCACGTTGGTTTACACTCCTGCCGCTGGTAGCATCCCAGCCGCTGGGAATGACACGCTCTCGGTCACTTTCATCCCGACCGACACTACCAATTACTCCACTGTCACTAAGACCGCCACGTTGACTGTTACGCAGGCTGCTCCAGTAATCACCTGGACTCCTCCTTCAAGCGTCGTTTACGGAACAGCTCTCTCCATCACACAACTCAATGCAACAGCATCAGTACCGGGCACGATGGTCTACACTCCTGCCGCTGGTACAGTCCTGGCTGCCGGCACAAGCAACTTGTCGGTCACATTTACCCCGACTGACACCACGAACTACTCGACGGTGACAAGGACCGTACCTCTGACCGTCACCCAGGCTGCCGCCGTCATCGCATGGGCGACCCCCGCGAGCATCTCTTATGGCACGGCACTCTCCGCCACACAACTAGACGCTACTGCGTCAGTCCCTGGCACGATGGTCTACACACCCGCTGCAGGCGCAGTGCTCACGGCCGGTACTGCTACGCTTTCAGTCACCTTCACTCCGACCGACACCCCGAATTACACGACAGCGACGAAGACCGTTCAACTGACTGTGACTCAGGCGATCCCGGGTGTTAACTGGGCTTCTCCTGCCTCCATCACGTATGGAACCGCGCTCTCCAGTCTGCAGCTGAGTGCAACGTCTCCGGATCCCGGCACCTTCGCCTACACTCCGACTGCGGGGACTATTCTTCCGGTTGGAACGAATACTCTCTCGGTGACATTCACCCCGACGGACACCACCAACCACTCTACCGTCACCAAGACCGTGCCGCTGCTGGTCACCCAGGCCGTGCCTGTCATTACATGGAGTAATCCCGCAGGCATCACCTACGGGACTACGCTTTCCACTGCCCAACTCAATGCCACCTCATCGGTTTCAGGATCGTTCGTCTACAGCCCTGCAGCGGGTAGCGTGCCCTCGGCCGGTACCGATACTCTCTCGGTCACCTTCACGCCAACAGACACCACCGCCTACGCGACAGCTACCCAGACGGTACAACTGATTGTCAGCCAGAGCAGCCCCATCATCACGTGGGCCACTCCGGCAGGCATCACCTACGGTACAGCCCTCTCCAACGCTCAGCTTAACGCGACGGCATCAGTGCCGGGCACGCTGGTTTACACTCCCGCCGCTGGCACCGTTCCTGCCTCCGGCAACGATACTCTCACCGTCACCTTCACTCCAACCGACACCACAAACTACTCAACTGCTACCAGGACCGTACAACTCAGCGTTTCCCAAGCCACGCCCGTCATCACCTGGGCTGCTCCGGCGGGCATTACCTACGGAACGGCGCTCTCCACGGTTCAGCTCAACGCGACAGCCTCCGTGGCTGGCACATTTGCCTACACTCCTGCTTTGGGCAGCGTCCCAGCCGCAGGTACCGATACGCTTTCGGTTACGTTCACCCCAACTGACACGGCCAACTACACGACGGCAACGAAGAATGTCCAGCTGACGGTCAGCCAGGCCACTCCGGTGATCACCTGGGCCACACCGGCTGGCATCACTTACGGGACTGCGCTCTCGGTCGTTCAACTCAACGCGACCTCTTCTGTACCGGGCATGCTCACCTATGCCCCTGCCGCCGGTAGCATTCCAAGTGCCGGTACCGATACGCTCTCGGTTACCTTCACCCCGACCGACACCGCCGACTACACTACCGTAACCAAGACCGTACAGCTGGTCGTCAGCCAGGCCGCCCCGGTCATCACATGGGCGGCCCCAGCTGGCATCACCTACGGGACTGCTCTGTCCACGGCACAGCTCAACGCGACCGCCTCAGTCCCTGGTGCCTTTGTCTACACTCCAGCCCTAGGTAGCGTTCCGACTGCCGGCACCGATACACTCTCGGCGACCTTTACCCCAACTGATACGGCTAACTACTCCACCGTCACCAAGACGGTCTCGCTGACCGTCAGCCAGGCTGCCCCGGTCATCACCTGGGCTGCCCCGGCAGGGATCACCTATGGAACGGCACTGTCCAATACACAACTCAATGCGACAGCTTCTGTTGCCGGAACATTTGCCTATACCCCTGCTTTAGGTAATGTCCCGACCGCCGGCACGAATACCCTCTCGGTGACCTTTACTCCGACGGATACCACCAACTACTCCACCGTCACCAAGACCGTGCAACTGAGCGTCGCCGAGGCTACTCCTATGATCACCTGGTCCAATCCTGCGACTATCACCTACGGAACGGCACTCTCCGCCACGCAACTCAACGCGACCGCTTCAGTCCCAGGATCGTTCACCTATACTCCAGCTGCCGGTAGCATTCCGACAGCCGGTACCGATACTCTTTCGGTCACCTTTACCCCAACCGACACCTCCAACTACACAACGGCTACCGCCACCGTACAGTTGATCGTCACCCGGGCTACCCCCACGATTACGTGGCCCACACCTGCCGGTATTACTTATGGAACCGTCCTCTCCAGCGCACAACTGGATGCAACCACCCCGGTCGCTGGGTCGTTCGTGTACGCTCCAGCCGCGGGTAGCGTGCTTTCTGCTGGTACCGATAGCCTCATGGTCACCTTCACTCCAACCGACACATTGAACTACACGACGGCCACGAAGACAGTACAGCTAATGGTCGGTCAGGCGACACCGCCGATCACCTGGGCTCTTCCCGCAGGTGTCTCCTACGGAACGGCACTGTCGAGTGCGCAACTGAATGCTACCGCCCCCGTCGCCGGTTCATTCGCTTACACCCCAGCTGCAGGGAGCGTTCTAGCCGCCGGCGTCGACACGCTCTCGGTCACCTTCACGCCAACCGATACCACCGACTACACGACTTCGACCAAGACCGTGCAGTTGACAGTCAACCAGACCACCCCCAACATCACATGGGCGAGCCCGGCAACGATCTTCTACGGAACGCCGCTCAACACTACGCAGTTGAACGCCGCCGCCTATCAGTTGAACGGAACCACACCATTGGACGGCACCTTCGTCTATAGCCCTGCGGCTGGAACAGTCCTCACCGTCGGCTCGAAGCAACTGTCCGTTACCTTTACCCCGAACGATACGGCGAACTATACCTCCGCAACCAAGACTGTTCCGCTCACCGTTTCGCCGGAGACCCTGACCATCTTCGCCAACAGTTACACTCGGCTTTACGGCGTGGCGAATCCGGTGTTCCAAGGCAACATCACCGGCGCGCAAAATGGCGACACCTTCAGCGAAGCCTTCTCGACCTCTGCAAGCATCCCCTCTGCACCAGGCCAATATCCGATCATCCCTGCTGCGTCCGGAACCAATCTCTCCGACTACGTCCTGGTCGTGCAGAACGGAACGCTGACGGTAACGCAGGCTCCTGTCGTGGTCACAACCGCCCTCAGCACGCCTTCGATAGCATTTGGCCTGGACGTAACGATGACGGCGAATGTCACCTCAACCACCAGCGGCGTTCCAACGGGCACCGTCAAGTTCCTCGACAACGGGAATCCCATCGGAACGGCAGTTCTCTCTAACGGAGTCGCGACGTTCGCCACCGCGGGGCTCCAGGTTGGGACGCACGTTATCGTTCCGGTCTACAGCGGTGATACAGATTTCATCGCGAGCTCTGCTTCCGCATCTTCGTCCAACTCGAACACCGTCCTCATTACTCCGCTGGACTTCACCTTGCAGGTCATTAGCTCGCCGACAGTCGAGGGAACCTACGGCACCACACGGCAGTACACCCTGCATATCGCTCCGATTGGCGGCACCTTCCCAGGAGATGTGCAGTTCACAACAAATAACAATGGTCCTCTGCTCAGCACCTACACCTTCTCGCCTGCAACAGTATCGAAGACTGGTGGGCCGACCGACATCATCCTTACGGTGGCGACGCGCAAGCTTGCCTCGAATGAGTCGCCGAAGGACCTGTCGAGCAAACTTTCGCAGATAGCGCTCGGGTTGTTCCTGCTGCCTCTTCTGGGTCTGCGGTACTCCCGCCGCACGAGCAAGAAACTGACACGCGTTATCACTAACTCAGTTCTGCTGCTGTTGTCGCTTGGAGCCATTGGCACAATCTCCGGCTGCGGGAGCGGCTATTTCGACCACACCTATCCGATCACCATCACTGCAACCAGCAATGGTATTCAGCACGCCGTCACCGTTGACTTCCACATCGACCAGTCGCCCCAGTAAGGATCGCAATGGCAAATGAAACAGAGCATCATGAACGATTTAATTCTCGAAGGCCTGCAAGTGTTTTAGGAGATTTTCAGTGCGACTGAGAATTTTCACGTTGATCTGTCTTGTCGGCTCTACGGTCGCTAGGCTCCACGGCCAAGCCACCGCTACGGCATCGCGTGTTGGAGATCTACAGATCGGCGCTATGTTTAACCTGGCAAATTCTGACTACAGGCCGGCTAGGTTCAAAGGATATGGCTTCTATTCGACGTACGACTTCAAATACCACGTCGGAATCGAGGGAGAGTTTCACCAGATCAATGATCCAGATGCAACCGAGGGCATTTATGAACGCACCTACGAAATTGGGCCTCGATATGTTCTGCACTACGGGCGTTTCGCACCATACGCGAAGGTCATGTATGGGCGAGGGGTTTTCAACTATCCGCCGGTGTTCGGAGATCCTAAAATCGGACCCATCGCAAATCTGGCCTACAACATATTTGCTGTCGGCGCCGGCGTCGACTATCACGTTCTGCCGGGGCTAAATTTAAGAGCCGAGTACGAATACCAGCAATGGTTGAGCTTTCCGCCCAACGGACTTACTCCGAATATCTTTAGTGTAGGCGCGGCTTATCGCTTTCACTAACCCAACTTAGGGAGTGCGGTAGCAAAGGCCGGATTCGGATTTCGTTTGGCCGAAAGAACGCCAATCCTTACTTTTCGCGTGTGGTACCTGGAATTGTGTTGGCATCCTCCGGGCGCGGAGGGATTGATACGACGCAGACGGTTTTCAGGCGTTCCGGATTGAACTTTTGTCGGGCCCGGACCGGCGGTTGCGGAATTGTCGCCCTTGGGTCCCGACGGCTCAAAGGCATGTTCGGAGCCCGGTGCTGGATGTTGACCGGTGGGTTGGTTTGCCTGCTGATCTTTGGTTGACATGGAATCACCTTTCTGATTTCGACTTTTGTTGGAGTGGGACGTGAGGGGGTGTAGTTGCCTCATTTCCGCAGGTCTTCCGGCGGCGCTTCTTGTCTGTAAACTGTTGTAGAGTTCAGAGAAGTATCGGAGGACTTTTTGATGCTGCTCGTGACAATATTTTCGACTCGTGAAAGCGGACCCCTCTTGCGCAGCACGAATCCCTCAATCAACTCGGCAGTCGTGGATCGACTTTTCTGCTTTGCCGGAATTAGGGCGGAATTTACCCGATACAAGTCTGTAACTGGCTTGCGGAGGCGTTCGTTGACAGATGGGATTTAATCAAAAGGCGGAAAAGGTTGCGAGCAATGGCGCGGATGCGGATTCCATTTTTGTGACCGGGGGCGCCGGATTTATTGGCTCTAACTTCGTGCTCGACTGGCTCACTGCGGGCGGTGGCCCCGTGGTCAATCTGGATAAGCTGACGTACGCGGGAAATCCGGAAAATCTGGCGTCCGTGGCAGCGAATTCGGCGTATACGTTCGTGCATGGGGATATATGCGACGCCGAACTGGTTGCCGGCTTGTTGCGAAAGCATAAGCCTCGGGCACTGGTTCACTTTGCGGCGGAGAGCCATGTTGACCGCTCGATTTTGGGGCCAGAGGCGTTTCTGCGAACCAATATCGATGGGACCTTTACTCTGTTACGGGCGGCGCGCGGATACTACGATTCGCTTGCGGATGAGGAGCGGAGGCGATTTCGGTTTCTGCATGTATCGACTGACGAGGTGTATGGCACGTTGACGCCGCAGGCGCCGGCATTTCATGAAGAGACGCCATACGCGCCTAACAGTCCATATGCGGCGTCGAAGGCTTCGTCGGATCACCTGGTCCGGGCGTGGGTGCATACGTATGGGCTGCCGGCAATCATTACGAACTGCTCGAACAACTATGGGCCGTATCAGTTTCCGGAGAAGCTGATTCCGTTGATGATTGCGAATGCGCTGCAGGGCAAGGCGTTGCCACTGTATGGAGATGGGCAGCAGGTGAGGGACTGGTTATACGTAGTGGATCACTGCCGGGCGTTGCGGACGGTTCTGGAGCGGGGGCGAGTGGGGGAGACATACAACGTCGGAGGCGGAAACCAGCGAAGCAACCTTGAGGTGGTGACGACGGTGTGCGCGCTACTGGATGAGCTGGTGCCGGAGTCGAAGTTCAAGCCGCATCTGCAACTGGTGAAGTACGTGACGGACCGTCCCGGACACGACCGGCGATATGCGATTGATGCGCGGAAACTGGAGGGTGAGCTTGGTTGGCGGGCGCAGGAGAGCTTTGAGACGGGTTTGAGGAAGACGGTGGAGTGGTATCTGGCGAATGCGGCCTGGGTGGAGGGTGTGACGAGCGGGGCCTATCAGCAGTGGGTGAGGCAGAACTACGGAGGTCGCGAGGCCAAAGGCTCGGATGACGGTGTTGAGGAACGCACTAGCATCGCTGCAAGGGAGGGTTCGCGTTGAAGGGAATCATTCTTGCAGGAGGTTCGGGGACACGACTGCATCCGGTGACCCAAACGGTGTCGAAGCAGCTACTACCGGTGTACGACAAGCCGATGATCTACTATCCACTGTCGGCGCTATTGTTGGCGGGGATTCGCGAAATACTGGTGATTTCGACGCCGGAGGACACGCCGCGCTTCAAGCAGTTGCTAGGCGATGGAGAGCAGTGGGGAATCAAGCTCCAATATGCAGTGCAGCCATCGCCCGATGGGTTGGCTCAGGCATTTCTGATCGGCAAGGAGTTTCTGGCGGGCGAGGGTTGTTGTCTGGTTCTGGGCGACAACATCTTCTACGGACAGGACTTTGCGAAGACCCTGCGAAAGGCGGCAGCAGGGGGACAGGGAGCCACGGTGTTCGCCTACCCGGTGCTTGATCCAGAACGATACGGAGTGGTGGAGTTTGATGCTGAACGGAGGGCCATTTCGATTGAAGAGAAGCCAGCGAAACCGAAATCGCGCTATGCAGTAACAGGGATTTATTTTTACGACGCACAGGTGGTGAGTGTGGCCGAGGGTTTGAAGCCCTCGCCGCGGGGTGAGTTGGAGATAACGGATGTGAACCGGTGGTATCTGGAGCGCGGACAACTACGGACACAATTGCTGGGCCGAGGGACAGCGTGGCTCGATACAGGGACACATGACTCTTTGCTGGAGGCGTCGATGTTTATCCACACGCTGGAGAAACGGCAAGGACTGAAGGTGGCTTGTCCTGAAGAGATTGTGTACCGGCTGGGCTATATCGATGCTGCTCAGCTGCGCGCACTGGCGGCGAAGATTGCGAAGAGTACGTATGGCGAGTATCTGCTGCGGATTCTGGAAGAGACGGTGTACTGATGGAGCGAAATGCTCTGCCGGCGGGCGGACGAATACTGTTGACGGGAGCTACGGGGCAGGTGGGCGGGGAGTTGCTGGAGACGCTGAAGCCTCTGGGTGAGGTGATCGCTCCGGCGCGGGCGGAGATGGACCTGGCGAATGGGGCTTCGGTACGGGAGACGATTCGTGCGGTGCGGCCGCGATGGATCGTGAATCCGGGAGCATACACGGCGGTGGATAAGGCGGAGAGTGAGCCGGAGTTGGCTTATGCGATCAATGCTGAGGCTGTGCGGGTGATGGGGCAGGAGGCCCGGGCGATCGACGCCGGAGTGATTCATTTTTCAACAGACTATGTCTTTGACGGTTCTGGAAGCGCACCGTACCGGGAGACGGATATTACGCGACCAGTAAGTGTCTACGGAGCGAGCAAGCTGGCGGGGGAGAGGGCGTTGGCGGAGAGTGGCGCGGGGCATATGGTCTTTCGGACGAGCTGGGTATATGGAGCACGAGGGAAAAACTTTTTGCTGACGATCTTGAAGCTGGCGCGAGAGCGGGAGACGTTGCGCGTGGTGGCGGATCAGCATGGAGCGCCGACGTGGAGCCGTGATCTTGCGAGGATGGCAGCAGAAGTGATCGAGCAGTGCGAGGCGGCGGCGCGAGAACAGGAGCTGGCGGCTGTGCTGGCTGATGACGGCGGTGTCTATCACGCGGCTGGTGCGGGGGAGACGACGTGGTATGGATTTGCGGCGGAGGCGGTGCGATTACAGAGAGAGAGAGAGCCTGGGACGCTGTTTGCAGCGATCGAGGCGATTACAACCGTTGAGTATCCAACGCCGGCGCAGCGGCCGACGAACTCACGGATGAACTGCGAGAGGCTGAAGGAACGGTTTGGGTGGAAGATGATGGACTGGCGGGATTCGCTGCGAGAGGTTCTGGCAGAGCTATGAGGGCACGGGCTTTATTTCTCGATCGGGATGGGGTGGTGAATGAGGAGGTGGGGTATCTGCATCGGGCCGACGAAGTGCGGTTTATCGATGGGATATTTTCTCTTTGCCGGACAGCGGCGGGGCTGGGTTACCGGCTGATTGTGGTGACGAATCAGGCGGGAATCGCTCGGGGATATTACTCCGAGGCAGACTTTGAGGTGTTGATGGAGTTCATGCGCGGAGAGTTGCGCGCAGAAGGGGTGGAGTTGGATGCGGTGTATTACTGTCCATTTCATCCTGAGCACGGGGTGGGCAAGTACAAGCAGGAACATGAGGACAGGAAGCCGGGGACGGGAATGCTGCGGCGCGGGGCGAGGGAGTTTGGGGTGGAGTTGAGCGAGAGCGTTCTGGTGGGCGATCGCTGCTCGGATGTAGGGGCGGCTAATGCGGCTGGGTTGCGGCAGGCGTTTCTGATCAGCGGAACCGAGGCCGAGGGATGCGGCGGGGAGTATCTGGCGGTGAAGTCGTTGGCTGAGGTGGAGCGGTGGCTGGTGGAGCGCAGGTAGGACAATGCGATCGCTAGAGATGGCTTACTATGAGTGCAATTGTCAGGCCGACACAGAAGATGTGAATGATCAGTTGGATGAGGGAGGCTGTGGCTGAGAAATCACCGCTTCGACGCGGCGGATAGCGGAACTACGACTCATCGCCAGATGAACTGCGATGCCGTACAAGAGGCCTGGTTCTGACGAAGGTTGAAAAGGGCGGCGAGGTCGAGAATGCCGGAGGGCAGGCCTGCGAGCAATATGACTTTCCAGATCTTCCATGAGGCTCTTCGTGGCTCTTCCGTCAACCGCAGGGATTACTTTAATGATTCGTATCTATCTGATACCTACGCGGATGGTGGCAGGTCGGCTACGGTGAAGAGTGCGCCGCGTG
>Ga0137377_10000307_pt1 | contig 28164 bp, 20 predicted proteins | sample SagtaG_22_FD_104815 | JGI IMG/M metagenome (GOLD analysis project Ga0137377, IMG submission 104815) | Vadose zone soil microbial communities from Sagehorn Ranch, Mendocino, California, USA - Sage2_L_40_16 metaG | ecosystem: Environmental > Terrestrial > Soil > Vadose zone | place: USA... | reverse complement strand
CTGGCGACCGCTTTGATCATCGCCGCCGCGCCCGCCACGCGCTGGCGAACCAGCCAGCTAGCCGTGTTCACGGCCCTCGTGGGCTGCGCGGCGATCGCGATCGAGGCGACCCGTACCGTAGACGAGCCACGCGGCACCCTGACCAGGGACCTGCAGTCAGTCTGGTATCTGGCCATCGCAATCACGCTCCCACCCTTCTTCGCGCTCGCCGCCCCGGTGCCGCTGACCGCCTACAAGCTATGGCGGGTGCGCCGCGGTGTGGTGTACCGCCGGGTTTTCAGCAATGCGTCGCTCTGTTTTGCCTACGGATGTGCGTCGCTGGCGTTTCACGCAATCCCGCGATCGGTGGCCCGCGCTACACCGGGAACCGGCGCGCACGTGCTCGCCTGGACGGCGGCCGTCGTGGCTTGCGGAGTGATCGCGTGGGTAATCAACCATGCGCCGCTCGCACTGGCGGTCAGATTGTCGGATCCTGGCGCACGGCTCCGCAGCGTGGTCGCCTCCCGCGAAACCGCCACCTCTGACGTTGTCGAACTGAGCCTCGCGGTGTCGCTGTGCCTGCTGGTCGCCATCAATCCGGTGCTGATGACGCTGGCGCTGCCCTCACTTGTGCTGCACCGCCGTCACCTGCTGCACGCCCAGCTCGTCAATCAGACCAGGATCGATGCCAAAACCGGGCTGCTCAATGCCGCCACCTGGCAGCGGGAGGCGGCCGTCGAGCTCGCCCGGGCGATCCGCACCCACACGCCGCTCGCCGTCGCGGTGGCCGATATCGATCACTTCAAGAACGTCAACGACAGCCTCGGTCACCTGGCGGGCGATCAGGTGCTGCGCGAACTCGCGCGCTCGCTGCAGGGCAGCCTGCGCGATTATGACATCGTCGGCCGCTTCGGCGGCGAGGAATTCACCCTCCTGCTGCCGCAAACAGATCCGTTCGAGGCCGCGCAGATCGCGGAGCGCATCCGGGACCAGATCGATCAGCGGACCATAACGATCGACGACGGCAGCAGGGAAGGATTTCGCCTGCGGGTCACCATCTCGATCGGCATCGCGACGCTCAGTGGTTCCCACCGCGATCTCAATGACCTGATCGCGGCCGCTGACAGCGCGCTGTACCAGGCGAAGAACGCGGGTCGCAACACAGTCCGGGTGGTCAACGACGGCGCGGATGCGCCGCAGCAGATCGCACGCGGTGACGCGGGAACGCCGGGCTGACACGGCGCCGGCTTGGCGGGGCCTTCGCCCGGTCAGCCGCGGGCCATCTCCGGCCGCCGTGCCGCCCGTCAGCGGCCGGGCCGCTGCTCACGCCGGCGAACGGCATCGCCCTGGTCGGCGATCACCCGTGCCAGCTCCTGGCTGGTAGCCACGGTGTCCGGGTGGTTGGTGCCGAGCACCCGGCGCCTGGCGGCCAGGACGTGGCGGTAGAGCAGCTCGGCCTCGCCGCGCCGGCCCTGCTGGGCGGCCAGCCAGGCGAGGGTGGCGCGCGCCGCCAGCGTGTCCGGGTGATCGTCGCCGAGCACCCGCTGCCGGCTCGCGAGCACCTCGGCGCACAGCCGCCCGGCCTCTTCGTACCTGCCCTGCCAGCCGATCAGCCGGGCCAGGTCGTGCCGGGTGGCCAGGGTGTCCGGATGCTCGGCCCCCAGCACCCGCCGCCGGTCGGTGAGCACCTCGCGGCACAACTGCTCCGCCTCGCCGTAGCGGCCGCCCAAAGCGGTCAGCCAGGCGAGCATCGCCCGCGACGCCAGGGTGTCCGGGTGATCGGCGCCGAGCACCCGCCGCCGGTCGGCGAGCACCTCGCGGCACAACTGCTCCGCCTCGCCGTAGCGGCCCTGCCACGCGACCAGCCGGGCCAGGTCGTGCCGGGTGGCCAGGGTGTCCGGATGCCCGGCGCCGAGCACCCGCCGCCGGTCGGTGAGCACCTCGCGGCACAACTGCTCCGCCTCGCCGTAGCGGCCGCGCAGGCCAGCGAGCCAGGCAAGGGTGTCCCGCGCGCCGAGGGTGTCCGGATGATCGTCACCGAGCACGTTCCTGCGGCCGCCGAGCACCGCACCGGCCAGCTCCTCGGCTTCGCCGTAGCGGCCCTGGCGCCCGATCAGCCAGGCGAGCCGGTGACCGGTGGCGAGGGTGTCCGGGTGCTCGGCGCCGAGCAGCCGCCGCCGCTGCTCCAGCACGTGCCGAAACAGCTTCTCCGCCTCGCCGTAGTGGCCCTGCAGGCCCAGCATCCGGGCCAGCCGGTGCCAGGTCGCCAGGTTGTCCGGGTGTTCCTCGCCGAGCAGCCGCTGCCGGTCGGCAAGCACCTGGCGGCACAGCTGTTCCGCCTCACGGTAACGGCCCTGCAGGCCCACCATCCGGGCCAGCCGGTGCCTCGTCGCCAGGGTGTCCGGGTGCCCGGCGCCGAGCAGCCGCTGGCGGTCGGCGAGCACCTGGCGGTACAGCTTCTCCGCCTCGCGGTAACGGCCCTGCATCCCGATCATGCGGGCCAGGCTGTGCCTCGTCGCCAGGGTGTCGGGGTGCCCGTCGCCAAGGACCCGGCGGCGGCGCGCGAGCACCGCGCCGCACAGCTTCTCGGCCTCGGCGTGGTGGCCCTGCATCCCGATCATCCGGGCGAGCTGGTGCCGGGTGGCCAAGGTGTCCTCGTGCTGTTCGCCCAGCACCCGGTCCTGGTCGGAAAGCAGCCCGCGGTACAGCTCGTCGGCCGCGGTGTAGCGGCCCTGCAGGCCGATCGCCTCCGCCAGGTCGTGCCGGGTGGCGAGGGTGTCCTCGTGCTGTTCACCGAGCACCCGGCTCTGGTCCGCGAGCAGCCCGCGGTAAAGCTGCTCCGCCTCGCCCAGGCGCCCCTGCCGGGCAAGCACCTGCGCAAGGCCGCCACGGGCGGCCAGGCCGGCCGGGTCGTCGGGGCCGGCGGCCGCGGCAGCCGTCGCGCCGGCCCGGGCCAGCTTCTCCGCGGCCGCCAGCCGACCGCCGCGGAGCAGCGCGTCGGTCCCGTCCGCGGCGACCCGCAGCAGCCGCCCGAGCACACCGGCGTCCACGTCGGGGGCCAGCACGTCCAGCGCCGCGTTGACATGCGGGACCAGCATCCGCCAGGCGGGCCAGTCAGCCGGCCGGGCGCTGTCCAGGCCCGCGGCGCGCGCCGCGAGCAGCGCCACCGCCGCGCCGCACACCGCCGCGCGGCCGGCCGGGCCCATGGCGACCAGCCTGCTGCGGTTGACGTCGGCGACGACGCGGTGCACCGTGACGGCATTCGCGCCAGCCGGATCACCGTTCTGCGCGACGTCGATCAGCCCGGTCGACGCCAGGCCGGCCAAGCCGTCGCGCAGCCGCTGCGCGGCCCGCTCATCGCCGCCCACGGCGCCTTCGGTGCGGGCGGTGGCATCCGGACCGGCGGCGCCTTCGGTGCGGGCGGTGGCATCGGGACCGGCGCCGGTAGATGGACGGGCGCCGGCATCGGGGCGGACCGCGGACTCGGGGCGGACTGCTGTGCCCTGGCCATCCTCGCCGGCCGCGCCGTCGGCCAGGACAGCGCCGAGCAGGGCGGCCAGCGGCCGTGGGCGCAGCAGCGATGCGGGGATCGGCGTCGCCGCCGCGAAGCAAGAGAGCACCAGCAGCAGCGGGCGCGCCTGCGGCCGGCCGTCGGCGGCCAGGGCGTCCAGGGACAGGTCCCAGGTCCGCTGGATCGTGGCACGTGGGTCCGCGCCGGGCGACTCGATATCCCGCAGCGCCGAGGGCAGCTCGACGCTGTCGAGCGCCTTGTGATAGCCGTCGAAACTCGCCCACCTCGCGAACGGCGACGCCAGGTAGGCACCCGCCAGGTGCAGCGCAAGCGGCAGCCCGCCCAGGCGGCCAGCCAACTGCAGCGCCTGCCGGCCGGTCGGGTCGGCGACGCCGGGGGCCATGTCGCGCAGCACCGCCGCCGCGGCGGCATCGTCAAGCGACCGCAGTTCACGCAATGCGACCCCGGCGCCCCAAACCCGCGGGTCCCGGTTACGAGACGTCACGATCACCATCCCCGCCGGGTCCGGCCGCAGCCACCCGGTGCCATCGGCCGGAGTCGGCGTGCCCGCCGTGGCCGCTACCGCGGAACTGGCGGCAAGGACGGCCGGGTTGTCGGCGCCGTCGAACACGAGCAGCCACCTGCTGCCCGCCGGGTGGTGGCCGTTGAGGAACTCCCAGGCCCGCCCGGGCGCGGTCGGCGCACCCTCCCGCACCGGCACCGTCACCGCCTCGGGCGCGCCAAGCTCACGCAGCACCTCCAGCATCCCGCCGGTAAGGGAGGCCGTATCGGCGGCCTTCACCCACCACACCCGCCACCCACGTGCCCTCGCCACCCGCGCGACCTCAAGCGCGACCGTCGACTTGCCCACCCCGCCCATGCCAGCAAGGACCCACGCATGGAGCGCTCGCCACGGCATGCGGCCAAGCGGCCGGCCCACCTCGGCGAGCAGGTCGTCGCGGCCCCGCACCTCGGCGGGCAGCAGGCCGAGCGGCGCCGCGACCGGCAGCGCGCCCGCCGCGCGGGCGTCAAGCGGCACGCGCGAAGGGGGAGGGAACTGGCCAGCGGGATCGGCGAAATGCCCGGCCCGCGGCAGCGCCAGCGGCTCCTGCCCCCCGGCCAGGTAAACCCACGCGACCACGTGCGACTTTTTGACGTCGCACTCCAGCCGCTCGAAGCGGGCGGGATCGAGCTGACCCGCACCCGCGCTGATGACGTGGTCGTAGACGTACTCCGACGCCGCGAAGGCCAGATCCGCCCCCGCGTCCGCGAGCTTTTTCCTCAGCTCGGGCGCATCCAGAATCCGGAACGCGAGGATAACGGCCCGGCCCGCCAGCCCGTTGGCGTCGCGCACGACAGGACCGGCGTGCAGGGCCGCGCGCAGCCGGATCTTGACGACGTCGCTGGCATGCCTGTTGTACTGCCGCAGCTTGCCCGCGAGCACCGCCAGCAGTGGGTCGGCCAGGCGCGCCATGCCGATCGTGGGCGGCACCACGATCACGGCACCGTCGCCCCGATCCTCGCGATGACAGCCGGCCCATGGCACGCCGGCCTCTTCGAAGGCCGACTGCAGGATGTCGTAAAGTCCCCGCCGCATGGCCAGCTGGTCGATGTCGCTGCGCTGCGGATCACCGAAACCCGCCACGTCCACGACGAAGATCGAGCAGTTCAGCGACGACCTGAAAACCGAGTCGAACGACGTGCTCGCCGGCGTCGCACCCGCGCCCCGCCGCCGCCGCTCACTCGTGCGGCGCCGTTGGCGCTGGTTTCGGCGATCCCCAACCTCACCGCGATCTACCAGATCTCCGCGATCTCCGCCGTCGCCGTCACTATCGCCGTCGCCGTCGCCGTCACTATCGCCGTCGCCGTCGCCGTCACGATCGCCGTCGCCGTCACTATCGCCGTCGCCGTCGCCGTCGCCGTCACTGTAGCGGCCACCGGGGCCATCGCGGCCCATGCTCGCGCCGCGCTCGTTGCCGGCGCCGAAACCGGCGGCTTCGCCCCGTGCGTCGGTGCCTCGCCCGGTGGCCCAGGCGTGGCCGGCCGCCCCTGGCCGCGCGGCCGTTGCTGCGCCGCATATCTCCGCGAGCCCATCCAGGTCGAGCACGCTCACCATCCTGCGATCGGTGCGCACGATCCCGAGGTCACGCCAGGAGCGCAGAGATTTGGCGACGGCGTCCAGGCTTATGTCGGCCCAGTCCGCGAGTTCCTGCCGCGACATTGGCAGCTCCAGCACGGTGTGGACGCCTTGGGATCCCTCCATGGGCGGCTTCGCGGAACCCCCCGCCGCAGGCCCGGAGGGCGGCCCCGCGGAACCCGCCGCGGACTGGTGCCCGCCCCTGCGCTGTGCGAGCTCGAAGAGCAGCCAGGCAAGGCGGCGCCGTGGGCCGCGCAGCTCGCCAGGGATATGTCGCCCACGATCCTCTTCCCTGCGCTCACGGACCTGGCGGTCCAGCACCTTGGCAGCGCGCGGATGACCGACAAGGAACTCGGTGAACCGCTCCGCCGACACCACCATCGCCCGGACCTCGTCAAGCGCGATCACACTCGCCGAACGCACCCGTGCGAGCAGCGCCGCGCGCTCGCCGACCACATCACCCGGCCCGCGCACGGCGATGATCTGCTCTCCAGCGCCGGCCCTGACACTTATCTTGGTCCATCCCGACTTGATGATCATTACCTGCGAGGATTCTTCACCCTCGCCACAGAGCACCCATCCGGTGCGAAAGACCTTCTCCCCCCCTGACGCCGCAAGAGCGCGCCGCTCGGGTTCAGCGAGCTCGTCCCAGAAGCTGCGTGCGGTTGGATGTTCCCACCGCACGGTCCCCACCAGCACCGGAATCTGGTTGTCCCCGCGGGGTCCGGCACCCGTTGCATGACCAGCGCCGCGGCCGGCGCGGCGGCCGCTGCCGTGTTCAGCATCGGCCGAAGGCATGCTGGCATCCACGGGCGGAGTCTCACCGTGACCGTCCGAACCGGATCCGAAGACCTCTCCCACGGCAGGCCTTTTCCCCTTAAGAGCACTGCACCGCACGGCCCCTGTGCGGTCCTAAGCCGTGCAGTCCAACACCGTGCGGTCCACACCGTGCAGTGCGGTCCACACCATGCAGTCTTGCGCCTGTGCGGTCCAACACTGTGCAGTCCTGCGCCGCGCGGCCCACCGCCGGGTCCCGCACCCGTGGCCACCAGGCCTCAGCCAGGGTGTCCAAGCCGGTGGGCTGGGGCCCGATTAGGGCTAATTCATAGCAGTCTACGCAATAAGCGATCGATTGCACGCCCTGTCCCCCCAAACCTCAAATGGCCGGTTCCCGGCCGGGCGCGGGCCGCGAACGGCGCTCTGTCAGGAGATGATACGCGTCAGGAGATGACGCGCCCACGGGCCGCGAGGTAGCCGGCGAAAAGCTCAATTCCGGTGACCCCAAGAAGCAGGAATATGGGCACGGTCCATGCGCCGGTAGCGGTGTGCAGAAATCCGACCAGCAGCGGGCCGGTGCTCGCCAGCAGGTAGCCCGCGCTTTGCGCGAGCGAGGACAGTGAGGCTGCGATCGCCGGAGTGGCCGCACGTGCCATCGTGAAGAAGATCGCCAGACCGAGTGAAGCTCCCTGGCCGAGGCCGAGCACGAACATCCAGAACATCGCCGCGCTCATCGGCGCGTACAGCGCCGCCGCGATACCCACGCCGCTGACGAGCACCGTCGGGATCAGCAGCAGGCGCTGGTCCGCGGCGCGGTGGGCGAGCACGGGGACGACGAGTGACGTGAGGCCGCCGCCGAGCGCTGCCACCGAGATCAGCGCGCCGGCCTGCGCGGGACTCGCGCCCCGATCGCGGAACAGGATCGGCAGCCAGGACAGCGTCGAGTAGTACGTCAGGCTCTGCAGGCCCATGAATCCCGCCACCTGCCACCCGAGAAAGTGCCGGTGGACCGCATGCCCCGCGCTTGCCCGCCGGCCCGCCGCCCCGCCGCCCCCAGCCCCGCCCGTCGCCATACCGTCTGCCACGCCCTCCGCCATACCGTCTGCCACGCCCACCGCCACGTCCTCCGCCACACCGTCTGGCACACCGTCTGGCACACCGCCCGCCCAGCCCTCCGCCGCACCTCCTGCCGCACCTCCCGGCCCACCGCCGCGACCCGGCCGGCGCGCGGCACGGGTAACGGCCCCGGGCGTGGCATCGTCGCGCCGCCTGGTTTGCGGCAGCCACATCACCGCGGCCAGCGCCGCTGGAAAGGCCCACAGGCCGAGCACGAGCCGGGCCGATCCGCCCGACGCCTGGTAGACGGGAACGCTGATCAGCGATCCGATGATGGAGCCGACGGACAGGCTGAGCAGGTAGATCCCGATCAGGAGCCCCGCACGCTGCGGCATCCGCCGCTTGATGAGTCCAGAAAGCAGCACATTCATGATCGCGATGGCCCCGGCCGCCAGCGCGGTCGCAGGCAACAGCGCCAGGTGCGGGAAGCCGCCGCGTAGTGCCAGGCACGCCGCCAGCACCGTCAACGCGGCTGCCAGCGCCTGCTCGTCGCCGAACCGCCTGCTCAGCCTGGCCGCGACCCCGGAGAACAGCCCGAAGCACACCACCGGGATCGTGGCAAGCGCGGTCAGCGTGGCAGACGACAGTCCCAGCGTGGCCGCAAGCTCGGGAAAGACGGGCGGCAGGCTGGTGATGGCGGGCCGGAGATTGAACGCGAGCGCGACGATTCCCGTCACGAACAGTGCCGCACCGAGCCAGTGCCCGCCCGCCACGTCAGCGCCGACGGCGGGCGTGGCCGGACTCGGCGCACCGTCCGTGGGCCGCCGCGGCCCCGCGCGTAGCTGGCCTGCGCGCTGCGGGCCGTCTCGCGGCGGGCCGTCTCGCGGCGGGATCGGGCTATCCGAGCAGCGTTCTGAGGACATACGGCATGATGCCACCGTGCCGGAAGTAGACAGCCTCGCCTGGCGTGTCGATCCGCACGATGGCGTGGAACTCGGTGCCGTCCGCGCGGACGGTCACCTCGCGCGGCACCTCGCCTGAGCTCAGCGCCTCTACGCCGGTGACGGAGAACTCCTCGCGGCCCGTCAGGCCGAGGGACGCGGCCGACTCGCCCGGTGGGTACTGCAGCGGCAGGACGCCCATGCCGATCAGGTTGGACCGGTGGATCCGCTCGAAGGACTCGACGATCACGGCCCGGACCCCCAGCAGGGCCGTGCCCTTCGCCGCCCAGTCCCGTGAGGATCCGGAACCGTACTCCTTACCGCCGAGCACGACGAGGGGCGTCCCCTCGGCGGCGTATGCCTGCGCCGCGTCGTATATGGTCATCTGCTCGGCCGCTGGCTGCCTCACCGTGACCCCGCCCTCGGTGCCGGGCGCGAGCAGGTTGCGCAGCCGGATGTTGCCGAACGTCCCGCGGATCATCACTTCGTGATTGCCGCGCCTGGACCCGTAGGAGTTGAAGGCCCTGCGTTCCACGCCGTGGCCGCGCAGGTACTCACCGGCCGGGCTGTCCGCTTTGATCGACCCGGCCGGTGAGATGTGGTCGGTGGTCACCGAGTCGCCGAGCATCACGAGCACACGCGCGCCCGTAATGTCGGTGATCTTCGCCGGGTCGCGGCTCATGCCGTCGAAGTACGGCGGGCGCCGCACGTAGGTCGACTCCGGGTCCCACTCGAAGATCTCGCCGGCCGGGACGGTCAGCGACCGCCACCGGTCATCCCCGGCGAACACGTCGGCGTAGTCGCGGGAGAACATCTCGCTCGCCACGGCGGTGCCGACGACCGCGTCGATCTCAGCCGGCGACGGCCAGATGTCGGCCAGGTAGACCGGCCGGCCGCCGGATCCGCTGCCGATAGGCTGCGTGGTGAGGTCGATGTCCATCGTCCCCGCCAGCGCGTAGGCGACGACCAGCGGCGGCGAGGCAAGGTAGTTCATCTTGACGTCGGGGTTGATCCGGCCCTCGAAGTTGCGGTTGCCCGACAGCACGGACACGACGGCGAGGTCGCTGGCGCTGACCGCCTCGCTGATTTGTTCCGGCAGTGGCCCGGAGTTCCCGATGCAGGTGGTGCAGCCGTAGCCGACCAGGTTGAAGCCGAGCTTCTCCAGATAGGGAAGCAGCCCCGAGCGCTCGTAGTAGTCCATGACCACCTTTGAGCCCGGCGCCAGCGTCGTCTTCACCCACGGCTTGCGGGCCAGGCCGGCCTCCACGGCCTTCTTCGCCAGCAGCGCGGCGCCGATCATAACCGAAGGGTTGGAAGTATTGGTGCACGAGGTGATCGCGGCGATCACGACGGAGCCGTGATCCACCCAGGTCTGCGTACCGTCTTCGAGTGTCACCGCAACCGGCGACGACGGGCGCGCGTGCGCCTGCGCGGCGAACGGGTCCGAGGCGGGGAAGGTACCGGCGATGCCGTTGTCGAGTGAGGCCTGGCCGTCGGGGACATAGCTGGACAGCGCCTCACGGAACGCGCCCTGAGCGTCGCTGAGCGACACCCGGTCCTGTGGCCTCTTCGGCCCGGCCAGCGAGGGGACCACGGTGGACAGGTCAAGCTCCAGGCGCTCGGAATAGCGCGGCTCGGCGCCTGGGTCGTGCCACAGGCCCTGCTCCTTCACGTAGGCCTCGACCAGGGCGACCTGCTGCGCCGGGCGCCCGGTGAGCCGCAGGTAGGTCAGGGTCTCCGCATCGATGGGAAAGATCGCGCAGGTGGACCCGAACTCGGGGCTCATGTTGCCGATCGTCGCCCGGTTGGCGAGCGGCACCGCGCCGACGCCCGCGCCGTAGAACTCGACGAACTTCCCCACCACGCCGTGCTTGCGCAGCCGTTCGGTAATAGTCAGGACCAAGTCGGTCGCGGTGGCGCCGGCCGGGAGCTCACCGGTCAGCCGGAAGCCGACGACGTTGGGTATGAGCATGCTGACCGGCTGGCCGAGCATGGCGGCCTCGGCCTCGATGCCGCCGACCCCCCAGCCGAGGACGCCGAGCCCGTTGACCATCGTGGTGTGCGAATCGGTGCCGACGCAGGTGTCCGGGTAGGCCATCAGCGGCGCGGCACCATCAGCGGTCATCACCACCCTGGCGAGATGCTCGATGTTCACCTGGTGGACGATGCCCGTGCCCGGCGGCACCACCCTGAACTGCCTGAACGCCCCCTGCCCCCAGCGCAGGAACTGGTAGCGCTCCTTGTTGCGCTCGTACTCGAGGTCGACGTTGTGCTGGAACGCGTCCGGGCGCCCGAACATGTCCGCGATCACCGAATGGTCGATGACCAGCTCGGCGGGGACCAGCGGATTGATCTTCGACGGGTCGCCGCCCAGCTCGCGCATGGCCTCGCGCATGGCGGCGAGATCGACCACCGCCGGCACCCCGGTGAAATCCTGCATGATCACGCGCGCCGGGGTGAACTGAATCTCGGCGTCGGGGTCAGCGGCCGGATCCCAGCGGGCGACGGCGCTGACGTCGCCTGCGGTGATGCCCGCGCTGCCCTCGTTGCGCAGCAGGTTCTCGAGAAGGATCTTGAGGCTGAACGGCAGGCTGGCCGAGCCGTCCACCGCGTCAAGGCGGTGGATCTCGTAGGTTGCGTCCCCAGCCCGCAGGCTGGCACGGCTGCCGAAGCTGTTACCCGACATAGCCGCCACCTCCTCGCCGTATATGCCGGTTTCTCTCCGCATCCTGCCCTAGCGCGGCAGGCCGACACGCGACGCCGCGGTAACTGGCACGAAACCACTACCTAACGGCTCACGCGGGGTGCGCCAGGCAGGTATCTCGACGTCGAGCTATTCGCCGGCCAATGTACCACCAGTTCTCTCGACATCAAATTACTTGACAGGCGATCAAGGGTCCTGGCTGCCCTGAGTGCGGGCCGCTTCCCGGGCGATCCGGCCGCCGAGGATCACCCACAGGGCCAGGACGAGGCCGCCCGCCACGAAGAGGCTCTCCAGCGTGTCAGAGATCCGGTGGACGCCCAGATAGGTACGGCACCAGATCATCACGAGGGTCGCCGCCCCCACCGCCGCCAGTGCCCAGCGGTGATGGCCCGGGCGGACAAGCACCAGGGTCAGCGCAAGGCCCACCGCGAGCGTGGTGATCACGTGCCCGGAAGGGAACGAGCCCGCATCCGCGGCCACCAGGCCACCACCCGGCCGTGCCCGCGGCACCAGGTGTTTGATCAGCTGCGACGCGCCTGAGGTGACCGCCGGGGTGATCACGACGAAGACCGCGGCGACCTTGCGCCTGCGGGCGAACCAGAGGAAGAGCGCCACGGCGACGGCGATGATCGTGCCACCGAGCGGCCCTGCCAGGTAGCTGAAGAATTTCGCGAAGTCGGTCAGGGCCGCGTCCCTGACCGGCCGCAGCAGCGACCCCCAGTCCTTGTCCAGGCCCGCAAGGGGGGGATGGGCCGGGTGCTCCGCGACGACCGCCGCGAACGCGGCTGCCATCGCAAGCAGCAGGCAGGCCACGACGGCCAGCACGCGGCGGTATGTGCCCGGTGGCTCAGCGGCGGCGTCCGGCGCGGCGGCGGGGGGCGGGCCGGCCGGTTCCGCGTCCGCCAGGTCGCCGGCCCGGCCACCGGAGCGGCGCGATCGAGGGTCAGTCATGATGGGCCGGACTCTGCCCCTGCAGCGCAGGGTTAATCTTTGGCGGTGAGATCCAGAGCATCGCTGCGGCGGGTCGAGGACCTGGATCGCCGCGTCATGGAGCGCATCGCGTCTGCGCGGTCGCCCGTGCTCGACCATGTGCTCCCTGCGGTCGGCGAGGCGGCCAACCACAGCGTGCTGTGGCTGGCCATCGCGCTCGGCATGGCTGCCACCGGCAACAAGCGGTCACGGCGGGCGGCACTGCGCGGCGTTGCCGGCATCGCGATCGCGGGCACCGTGGCCAACGTGGTGGCGAAGGGGCTGACCGGCAGGGCGCGGCCGACCGGCGAGATCCCGGTGCTGCGCCGGCTGATCGACGTGCCCAAGACGACCTCTTTCCCCTCCGGCCACTCCGCGTCCGCCGCTGCGTTCGCGACCGGTGTCGCGCTCGAGCTGCCGCGGCTCGCGGTGCCGGTCGGCGCGGTCGCGTTCTTGGTGGGCGCGTCCCGTGTCGCCACGGGAGTGCACTACCCCTCCGATGTGGTCGCGGGCTTTTCACTCGGCGCTGCCGCTGGCTCGCTGACGCTGCGCTGGTGGCCGCTGCGGCCCAGCAAGCCCGCTGACGCAACCCGGCCATGGCGTGAGGCTCCGGCAGCGCCAACGGGTGAAGGGGTGGTGCTCGCGGTCAACGAGTCCGCAGGCAGCGCGTCGCCGCAGCTCACCGAGCTGTTACGGGAGCAGTTGCCAGACGCCGAGATCATCGAGATGGCGGAGGGCGACGATCTCGGCGAGCTTTTGCGCGGCGCCGCCCGCCGCGCCAAGATCATCGGCGTGGCCGGGGGCGACGGCACCTTGAACGTCGCCGCCGATGTGGCGCAGGACACCGACCTGCCCCTCCTGGTCATCCCGGCGGGGACCTTCAATCACTTCAGCGCCGACCTCGGCGTGACGTCGGCGCAGGATGCACTCGCCGCACTCCGCGCGGGTGAGGCCGTCTGCGTGGACGTAGGCGTCGCCGGCCAGCAGCCGTTCCTGAACACGTCGAGCACCGGCGTCTACGCCGACCTCGTTGAGGCCAGAGAGCGTCTGGAGGACCGGATCGGCAAGTGGCCCGCGCTCATGGTCGCCCTCGTGCATGTGCTGCGCCACAGCCGTCCGCAGGACGTCTTCGTGAACGGCCGCCGCAGGCGGCTCTGGCTGCTTTTCGCCGGCAACTGCTGTTATGCGCCCCAGGGTTTCGCCCTCGTACCGGCCGAATCTCGCCGACGGCCAGCTCGACGTGCGGGTGGTCGACGCCAAACTCCCGTTCGCCAGGCTCCGCCTGCTCGCCGCGGTGCTGACCGGCACGCTCGGCCGCAGCCGCGTCTACCGGACCTGGACCGCGCGTACCGTCGAGATCGCCACCGCCGACGGCAGTCCCATCCTGGTGTCTGTGGATGGCGAGGTAACAGAATCAGGCGCCTCGATCCGGCTGGCGAAGCGCCCCGCGCAGCTGCTCGTCTACCGGCCCGCCGAGCCCTCGTGATCCCTGCCGTGCACTCGCAGCAGAGCTTGACCGATGTGACGTAGCTGTTTGTAAGCCTGGGGGAACTTCGGACTAAAGATATTTCACCATGGCCGGTGCGGCGCGGGCCTGGCTGATGGGCAGCGGTGCCGAGCCACCCGCCCGCCCCGGTTTCCTTGATCCCGGAAGGCTGTCAGCGATAATCGCTGAGAGTTCCTGGATCAAGGAAATCTCAGTATACGAGAAGAAGAACAACGCCCGTGACCGCCCTTGCGGGCGGGTTGCGTCCAAGCGTGTTTGGCCCACCAGCCTGCGGGCAGACCGCGGTCGTCCGAGGAGGTGGACCATGGTCCCCGGAATGACCAGACGCCGCGTGCGCGGCGCGAGATATACGAGCAGGCGCGCCTCGAAAAGCCGTGGAATGGCGCTGCTCGCCCGGACGGGGCTGGTGGCTCGCGGCGTCATGTACGTCATCATCGGCTGGATCGCGCTGCAGATCGCCTTCGGTCACGCCGGCACGCAGGCCGACCGCAGCGGCGCGGTGCGCGTCGTCGCGCACACGCCATTCGGCTCGGTCGCGCTGTGGCTGCTCGTCATCGGCTTCATCGGCATGGCGCTGTGGCGCCTTTCCGAGGCCGCGTACGGCGCGGCCGGACCCGGCGGCTACAAGACGGGCACCCGCCTCGCGGCGCTGGCGCGGGCCATCTTCTACGGGTTCGTGGCGTACAGCATCTTGAAGTTCGCGCTCGGCGTCGGCAGCCCGGCCTCAAGCAACCAGCAGTCGGTGGACCTCACGTCCAGCGCGATGCGCCTGTCGGCCGGCCGGCTGATCGTGGCGGTCATCGGGCTCGCCTTCATCGCCGGCGGTGTGTACCTCGCCTACGGCGCGTGGCAGCAGAAGTTCCGCAAGCGGCTGGAACTGAGCAGGATGAACACGCGGACGCGCCGCACGGTGGAACGTCTCGGCCAGATCGGCGGCATCGCCCGGGGCACCGTCTTCGCCACCGCGGGGATATTCCTCGTCGTCGCGGCCGCGAGGTACGAGCCACAGCAGGCCAAGGGCGTCGACTCCACGCTGCGCGCACTCGCGACCACGCCGCTCGGGCCATGGCTGCTCGTCATCGTGGCACTCGGCCTGATCACATTTGGGGTCTACTCGCTCTGCGAGGCCCGCTGGCGGCGAGTCTGACGGCCGAGCTTAACGGCCGAGCTTGAGAGCCGAGAGCTTGACAGCCGCTTCGAGAGCCCCGCGCCGCGCACCGGGTGTCCCTTTGGATCTTGGCCGTCTGGGCGCCGCGGCGCGGGCCAGGCATCTACGGGACGCGCCGTGACTTCGCCTGCTCGAAATACTGGCGGATCAGCTCGTGCTGGCGCTGGCGCAGTTCCTCCCAGTGAGCGCTGACCTCCGCGTCCCCCATCTGCTCGACCTCGCGGTACAGATCCTTGATCTGCGTCATCTTCTGCTGAGCCGGCGGCTGCGCGGCCGCCGGTACGCCGGCGGCACCGCGGGCAGGTGGATGCGTTCGCTGCGCCGATGGCCGCGGTTGACCCACCCCCGGCATCCCGCGTGCCGCCTCATCCGGGTCACCCGGGTCATCCGGGTCATCCAGCCACCAGGCGGTCACACCGGCCATATCGGCCGGAACGTGCACGGGCCCGACGCGCCACTGGATCGACAGCCGCCATGCGGCTAAGACGGCGACCAGCGCCACCCCGCACGACATGCCGACGGCGAGGAGAATACCGGCGGCCGCGACGATCGGGGGCCATCCGTGACCGCCGTCCAGGCGCGCGGCCTCACCCGCCAGACCGGTGGCGAGCCCCGTTATGACCAGCATGCCCCCGACGGCGGCGAGCCCTGCGCACAACCTCAGCCAGCGGGTCACGGCTGGCATGGGGGGCACCTTCCAACGATTACATTCCGGTTACCCGCACGCAAGACGAGTGACGAAAGGACAGCCCAGATGGTGCCCGCGCCCGGCTGACGGGCCCACCCGGCCACCCCGCGAGCCGGGCCCGCGGCGGGTTCGCGACCGCGACCGCAGGCGGCCGGACGCGCACATGTGCCAAGCTCGCACTGCAGGATGGTCAGGGCACAACTCTCACGGGAAGATACTGATCTGTGCCGATGTGGACGATCCCATCGGTCATGGACGTGCTCGACGGAAGGTTGACCGTGCATATCGTGATCATGGGATGCGGGCGGGTCGGCTCGACACTCGCCCATATTCTCGAGGACCAGGGTCACACCGTCGCGATCATCGACCAGGATTCAGAGGCATTCCGCAGGCTGCGCTCTGGGTTCAAGGGACGGCGCATAACGGGCATCGGTTTCGACCGCGACGTGCTCATGGAGGCGGGCATCGAGGAAGCCGCCGCATTCGCCGCGGTGAGCAACGGTGACAACTCCAACATCATCGCGGCCCGGGTGGCCAGGGAGACGTTCGGCGTGCGGAACGTGGCCGCACGGATCTACGATCCGCGCCGCGCCGAGGTCTACCAGCGGCTCGGCATTCCGACCGTGGCGACCGTGCGGTGGACGGCCGATCAGATGCTCCGCCGGCTGCTTCCCGATGGCGCCGAGCCGCTGTGGCGTGACCCGAGCGGCAAGGTCGTGCTCGCGGAGGTCGCCTTCTCCAGTTCGTGGATCGGCGAGAAGGCCAGCGCACTCGAGGACGCCGCGCATACGAGGATCGCGTTCATCTCGCGGCTGGGCGAGGCGATGACGTGCCCGCCCGGCACCGTTTTGCAGGAGGGCGACGTCGTGCATGTGATCGCGCCGGAAGCGGATCTCGAACGGGTCACCACCGTGTTCGCCGCTCGCGGTGAGGGAGAACGCTGATGCGGGTCGCCATCGCGGGCGCCGGCGCGGTCGGCCGGTCCATCGCGAGCGAACTGCTCGAAAACGGCCACGAAGTGCTCCTCATCGACAAGAGCCCCCGGTCCATCAAGGTGGACAGCGTGCCGCGCGCGGAGTGGCTGCTTGCGGACGCCTGCGAGATCTCCTCGCTCGACGACGCGGCGCTGCATCGCTGTAACGTCGTGGTCGCGGCGACCGGCGACGACAAGTCGAACCTGGTGGTCTCCCTGCTGTCGAAGACCGAGTACGGCGTTCCCCGCGTGGTGGCGCGCATCAATCACCCCAAGAACGAATGGCTCTTCAACGAGTCCTGGGGGGTGGACGTCGCGGTTTCCACGCCGAGGTTGCTCTCGGCCCTGGTGGAGGAGGCGGTGAGCGTCGGCGACCTGGTCAGGCTGATGACGTTCCGGCAGAGCGAGGTCAACCTCGTCGAGTTGACGCTGCCCGCGGACGCGCCGCTCACCGGGCAGCGGGTGGGCGAGATCGCATGGCCGGCCGACACGGCGCTCGTCGCCATCTTGCGGGAGGGCCGCGTCATCGTCCCAGAACCCGACGACCCGCTCGAGGCCGGCGACGAACTGCTCTTCGTCGCCAATGAGAACGTCGAGGAGCAACTCGCCGACCTGCTGTCGGGCCACTTGTCCGGCCACCCGCACGGCCACTGACCCGGCGCGGCGCGCCGTCAGGCGCCGGCGGTGCCCCCGGGATTCGCAGGATCGTGGGTGCCCACGGGATCGGCGGTGGTGGCGGTGGCCCCGGGGTCCACGGGGTCCGTGGTGCCCACGGGGTCCGGCCGTACCGGCCGCGTGCGGCTGATGATCAGCCAGGTGAGCCACACGACCAGAGCGTAGAGCGGATAGCCGAGCACGATCCGGCCGATCGCGAGCGGCACGAGCAAGTTCGCGAGCCAGAGTGGGAACAGCACCGCGATGCGCAGCGCGAACATGCACATCCAGAGCATGGTCGCGGCCGAGTATGCGCGCCGGCGCGGCCGGTCGCGGCGCCATTGCGTGCCCTCGCCAAGGACCGCTCCGAGCACCAGGCCGATGAGCGGCCAGCGCAGCGCGAGCGAGAGCGCCGACGCGGCGGCATACCCCGCATTCAGCGCGAGCGCGGGCAGGAAGTAATTTTCCGGCCTGCCGGTGAGCACGGCGAGGCCGGCGGCGATCCCCACCCCGGCGAAGCCGCTCACGGCATAGCGCAGCGCGTCCCGCCGTGCCAGCCGGTAAACGAAGATCACCAGTGCTGCGCCCGCGGCGATCAGGAGCGGGGTGGTGAGGTTCCGTGTCGTGACGTAACCGGCGACGAACACGGCCCCGGGCACACCGGAGTCCAGCATCCCGCGCGCGCCGCCGAGCAACCTGAACAGCGCCGCGGCGGACTCCGGCGCCCCAGCGCGCGCCGACGCGGCGGCCGAGGGCCTCATCGCGCCCAGCACGCCCGTGACAGCCGGGGACACCTGACGGGGGGTTGCGGGGGATCGACCCCCGGGCTCAGCACTCACCGGACGGGAAGCCCCGAAGAACCCACCCCCCGGCTCAGCACCCACCGGACGGGAAGCCCCAGAGGACCCACCCCCCGGGTCGCCGCAGCCGTCCGCGGCGCTGCTCGGGTCGGCCTGCCCCGCGCCCGCCGGGAAGGCGCCGGGCGTGTCCGCGGTATCCACCTACCTCGTCTCGGTTATCTCGGGCCCGCGGGCGAGCATCTCCGGGCCCTTGGCGAACGGGCTCGGTGGCTCGGGGTCGCTGGCCGCCTGCGCCATGTGTTCCTCCAGTGCCTGCTGCGCCTCGGCGGGCAGGCGCAGTTCGAGCAGATCGCGCGGCGGCATCGGGTGCTCGCCGCGGACGACCACGGTGTCCGCGAATATGTCCTCGAGCAGCTTCGCTTTCGCCGGATGGCCGGCGGCAGGCCCGCTGATCACGCCGCGCAGGAACCAGCGCGGGCCATCGGCGCCGAGGAACCTCGCCGGCTGCAGGCCGTGGGCGCCGGCGGCCCCTGGCTCCGCGGGCACGCGCGCCCTGACCTCGGCGCCCAACGGGCCCTCCACCTCCTCGCCATGCCCGCCTGCGGCGTTGAGTTCGTCGATGAGCTCGCGACGGATGTCGTCCCAAAGGCCGGCGCGCTTCGGCGCGGCGAAGGCCTGTAGCTGCAACATGCTGTCCCCGCGCAGGATGATCACGGCGAGCGCCTGGTCGCCGGTGAAGTTCACCTGAATATCGACGCCGGGCGCCGCGGGCACCTGCAGGCTGCCCAGATCGATCCGCTCACGCTCGGGGTAGGTATCGGTCACGTCCCACGGACCGTGCTGTCCGGCCGTGCCCGCGCTGGCGCCGCCCGGCGCCCCTGACGCGTCCGGCACACCCGTCTCGCCGTTCACCCGGTCGCCACCAGCGTCGGGAAGGTCGTCATCTTCCCCGGCCGACGGCAGTTCGTCCGCGTCTTCGACGCGGCGACGACGGAACACGCCTCACACTCCTTCTCGATCCATCGCTGTCCATGGCCTCCGCGCGGCCATCCAGCCCCGTCCAGCGCAGCCGCCTCCGGGTTCAGCGCGGCTGACCGGCTGGCTCACCGGCAGCCGCATGACCCCCGGTGGATCCGAACCCACCGTCCCCCCGCGCCGAGCCGGGCAGCCGCTGCACCTCGTGGAAGGCGGCGTGCTCGACCCGCTGGATGACTAGCTGGGCGATCCGGTCGCCCCGCCGCAGCCGCACCGGCACGGCGGAGTCGGTATTCAGCAGCGTCACCTTTATCTCGCCACGGTACCCTGCATCCACCGTGCCAGGCGCATTGACGACCGTGACACCGTGCCTGGCGGCCAGGCCCGAGCGCGGATGCACGAAGGCCGCGTAGCCCGGTGGCAGCGCGATGGCGACTCCCGTCGGTACGAGGGCCCGCTGACCTGGGGCGAGCTCGATGTCGGCCGCGGCCACCAGGTCGGCGCCCGCGTCGCCCGGATGAGCGTACGCCGGCAGCGGCAGATCGGGGTCTAGGCGCTGGATCAGCACATCTACGCTGCTGGTCACGACTCACCATCCGTCCGTGCCCCGGTGCGAGGGCTGTCAGTGCCACGTGCCTCCTACGCCCGCGGGCCTCCTACGCCCGCGGGCCCGCGCACACCCGCAGGCCGCCCGGTGCCGCGAGCTCGCACCCGCGGGCCCGCTCACACCCGCGGGCGGCGAGGCTTACCGGCAGCGACCTTACCGTCTCGCGTATCCGGCATCACCTCATCCACGCTGGGCGGCGCGTCGCGCAGCAAGGGCCACGCCCGGGTGATCGCGGCCGCGGTCGGCACGGCCACGATCGCGCCGGGTATGCCGCCCACCACGCCGCCGACCGCGAGGACAAGGATGATCGCAAGCGGATGCAGGCGCACCATGCGGCCGATGATCTGCGGTTGCAGCAGGTGGCTTTCCAGTTGGTTCGCCACGATGAAGACGCCGAGCAGGACGACCGCTGCGACCAGGCCCTTGGTGCCGAACGTGACCAGAATCGAGACGAACCCGGCCACCAGGATGCCGATGAGCGGTATGAACGAGGCGAGGAAGACCAGGACGGTCAGCGGGCCGACGAGGGGCACGCGCAGCAACAGCAGCGTCACTCCGATGACGACGGCGTGAATCGCGGCGATCATCACCGTTCCCCTGATGTAGTAGACCAGGGTCTGCCATGCGGCGCGGCCCGCGCGGTCGGCTCGCCGTCTGCTGACCGGGCTCAGCGATCCCGTCGCCCACGCCCAGATGCGTTCACCGTCTTTGATCAGGAAGAACGTGATGAACAGCATCAGGATCAGCCCGGCGAGGATCTCCGTGACGATCTTTCCGCCGGTGACGACGGTTCCCGCCACCAGCGACCGGTGTTTGCTGAACCAGCCGATGATGTTGTTGGACAACTGCTGGATGCTGCTCGGGCGGACGTGGTACGGGCCCGTTTCCAGCCAGTGCTCGAACTGGTGCGTGGTACGGCTCAGCTCGTTGGTGAGCGTGCTCGACTCCTGCGACACCCTGATGCCGACGAGGGTTATCGCTCCGGCGACCACGCCGATGGCGAGCAGCAGGACGCACCAGGTCGCGGCCAGCGGGTGCAGGCCCGCCCGGCGGAGCCGGGCGGCCAGCGGCTGCAGCAGCGCCGTGACGAGCAGCGCGCCCACGCAGGGCAGCACGACGATGCGCAGGGCACTCACCAGCCGGGCACCCGCGTAGATCACGAAACCGACGACCACGAGCCGCCAGCACCACGCGGCGGCCACCTCCAGCCATCTGGGCGCGCGCGCCCGGCTCGCGGTGCCAGGGCCGCCAGGCTCGGGGCTATCCCCCGGCGGCCCGGCCTGCCTGTCCTTCGGGACCGCACCCATCGTGCGCATCGCCTTCCGCCCAGCGCGCCACTCCCACCGGCCGACCATGCGTCTATCCAAACAGCTACGGTGTATGCATGCGCGCGTACAGCGAGCGGCTTTCTGTTCCGGTGACCTGGTGGTTGCTCAGCGCTGTGACCATTGCCATGCTCGGTGCGGAGCTCTGGGCCGGTCTCGGCGCGCTGGCCGCACTGGCCACATACGCCGCGCTCGCCCTGGCCTGCGGTGCCACCCTTGCGCGCTGGGGAGCGGCGCACATCCGCGTGACGGACACCGAACTGGTCGCCGCCGGGCGGCAACTGCCGCTGCGGGCGGTCGGCGAGGTGATGGCGCTCGACGAACGGCAGGCCAGGCAGCTACGCGGGCCGCGGGCCGACCCCGCGGCCCACATGCTGATCAGGCCCTACCTCAAACGCGCCGTCTACGTCGAGATCACGGGCGCGGGCGCCACGGAACCGTACTGGCTGATCGCGACACGGCACCCGGCACAACTCGCCGCCGCGCTCGGCGGTGCACCGGCGGCGCACGCGCCTTGCGCCGTGCCACCTCGCCCCGGGCAATGATCCAGCAGGCTCAGCCGAACTCGGCCGCCACGTACAGGCCGCTGCCTTCGGCTGTTTCCCAGATCTCCCGCGCCGCCGGTTCGCCGCCGCCAGCGGGTGCGCTATCGGGGCGCACGTCGATCCGGGCGGCGTGACCGGCCGCCGCGAGGTCGCCGAGCGCGGGCTCGACAGCGCCCGCCCGCGCGCCACCGACCGTGACCAGTCCGACCTCGGCTCGCATGGACAGCCTGGCCGCGGACTTGGCCCTGCGGATGGCGCGGAGCACCTCGGCGGACGTGTCAAGCAGCGCGGGGTCACCGCCCGCGGCGATCTCGCTCACGGCTGGCCAGGCGGCGCGGTGCACGCTGCCGTCATGCCACCACGACCAGGTCTCCTCGGTGACGAACGGCAGGAAGGGCGCGAACAGCCGCAGCAGGACGGACAGCGCCAGGGCGAGCGCGGCGCTCGCGGACGCGTCCCCCGCGTACGCCCGCGTCTTCACAAGCTCCAGGTAATCGTCGCAGAACGCCCAGAAGAACCGCTCCGCGGCCTGCAGTGCCCCGGTGTGGTCGTATGCCTCGAACGCGGCCGTGGCCCGCGCTATGACGAGGGCAAGCGCCGCGAGCATCGACCTGTCGAGCGGCGCCGTGACCGCGGCCAGAAGCGCGCCGTCCGGCCGGGCCCCGCCGCCGGCCGCGGGTGCCCGACCGCGGTCGAGCACCGTCAGCACGAACTTGCCCGCATTGAGGATCTTGACGGCGAGCCGCCGCCCGATTTTCATCTGGCCGACGTCGAAAGCGGCGTCGGTGCCGAGGCGTGCGCTCGCCGCCCAGTACCTGAACCCGTCCGTGCCGTACTGGCGCAGCAGGTTCATCGGCGTCACCGCGTTGCCCTTGGACTTGGACATCTTCTTGCGGTCGGGATCGAGGATGAAACCGGAGATCGCCACGTCCCGCCAGGGCAGCACGCCAAGCTCGAGGTGCGACCGGAGCACGGTGGAAAACAGCCAGGTGCGGATGATGTCGTGGGACTGTGGGCGCAGATCCATCGGGTACACACGGCTCAGCAGGTCCGGGTCTCGCTCCCAGCCGCCAGCGATCAGCGGGGTGAGCGACGACGTGGCCCAGGTGTCGAGCACGTCCGGGTCCCCGGTGAAGCCGCCGGGCTTGCCGCGCTGATCCTCGCTGAGGCCGGGCGGCGGCGCGGAACTGGGATCGACGGGCAGCGACGTCTCGCCGGGCACGATCGGCTCGTCGTAGCGGGGCTCGCCCGCCGGGCCGAGCCGGTACCAGACCGGCACCGGGACGCCGAAGAACCGCTGGCGGGACAGGAGCCAGTCGCCGTTGAGGCCGTTGACCCAGTTCTCGTAGCGCGCCCGCATGAAGGCGGGAAACCAGCGAAGCTCGCCGCCACGGGCGAGCATCGCGCCGCGCAGGCCGGTGTCAAGGCCGCCGTTGCGCAGGTACCACTGCCGGCTGGTGACGATCTCCAGCGGCAGGTCGCCCTTTTCGTAGAACTTGACCGGGCGGACGACGGGGCGCGGCTCGCCGGCCATGTCGCCGCTGTCCCGCAGCGCCGCGGCGACCCGCTCGCGCGCCGCCGCGGCGGTAAGGCCGGACAGTTGCGCATACGCACGCTGTGGCGGGCCGGGCTGCAGCCAGGACGGCGGGCCGGCCATGATGCGCCCGTCCCTGCCGATGACCGGCCGGGCCGGCAGCCGCAGCTCCCGCCACCACCGCACGTCGGTCAGATCGCCGAACGTGCAGCACATCGCGATGCCGGTGCCGCGGTCGGGCTCGGCCGCCCGGTGGGCGAGGATCGGCACCTCGATCCCGAACAGGGGAACCGTGGCCGTCATGCCGAACGACTGCCGGTACCGCTCGTCGTCCGGATGGGCGATCAGCGCCACGCAGGCGGGAAGCAGTTCGGGGCGTGTGGTCTCGACGAACACGGGCGCGCCGCCGGGGCCGCGGAAGGCGATCCGGTGCCATTCGCCTGGCCAGTCGCGGTCTTCGAGCTCCGCCTGCGCGACCGCGGTGCCGAAGGTGACATCCCACAGCCCCGGGGCCTCGGCGAGGTACGCTTCGCCGCGCGCAAGGTTGCGCAGGAACGCGCGCTGCGCGGCGGCGCGGCTGACGTCGTCGATCGTCGCATAGGTCAGTGACCAGTCCACCGACAAGCCGAGCCTGCGCCAGACCTCCTCGAATGCCTTCTCGTCCGCCGCGGTCAGCTCGCCGCACAGCTCGATGAACGCGCGCCGCGATATGGCCACCGGCTGCCGCGAATCGCGCGCGCCCGCCCCGCCGGGTGCGGTGCCCCGGTCCCGGCGGCCCGGCCGCTCGCGCCCGCCGCGCGCGGGCACGCCGGCCCCTGCGGGCTCATAGGGCAGCGACGGATCACACCTGACACCGAAGTGATTTTGCACCCGGCGTTCGGTCGGCAGGCCGTTGTCGTCCCAGCCCATCGGGTAGAAGACCGCCTTGCCGCACATCCGCTTGAAGCGGGCGATGAGGTCGGTGTGGGTGAACGAGAAGGCGCTGCCCACATGCAGCGTGCCGCTGACGGTGGGGGGCGGCGTGTCGATCGAGTACACGCGCTCGCGGGCCGCGCCGCGGTCGAACCGGTAGATGCCCAGCTCCTCCCAGCGGCGCGCCCAGGCATCCTCCAGCCCGTCGAGGGAAGGCCTGTCGGGCACCCCGCTGGCACGGCTGCTGGTCATGCAGGCATGCTAGTGCGCACAGGAAAACCGGCCATGCGATTATCGGTGACAGCGGAGCACCAAGGAGACGCGAGATGGCTCAGAAGCACGGGGACATTCGTACCCGGATCGCAGGCGGGATCGCCGCGGCCGGTGCTGGGTTCGTGGCACGAAAGGTGATCACCTTTGCGTGGACGCGAATCACCGGCAAACAGCCGCCGGACGATCCGGGGGATCCGCAGGTGGCGGTGACCGAGGCCATCGGCTTTGCGGTCGTCATGGGCGTCGGGATGGAAGTCGCACGGCTTCTGGCGACCCGGGCCACGGTGCGCCGGCTGGCCGCCGACCCGGCGAAATCCGCGGATTAGGGCGCACCTGGGCACGCCCTCAGGCCGCACACTCCCTGCACACCGGCTGGCCGTTGCGCTCCTCAGCGAGCTGGCTCCGGTGGTGTACCAGAAAGCAGCGCGAACAGGTGAACTCGTCGGCCTGGCGGGGGATCACGCGAAACGAGAGCTCCTCGTTCGACAGATCCGCACCAGGGAGCTCAAGTCCCTCTGCGACCTCGTCCGGGTCAATATCTATAGTCCCCGACGCCTTGTCCATCCGGCGCGCCTGCAGTTCCTGCAGACTGTCTTCGGTCAGGTCGTCGTCGGTCTTGCGTGGGCTGTCGTAGTCGGTGGCCATCTTGGCCATCCCCCTCCTTCGTGGTGCGCCTCGCGCGGGTGTAACGCTCGGGAAGCCGCAGTTGTGCCCGATTCCGGCGGGGAATTCTGTCACGTCGCCCCGCCGGGCACACCTAGGGTCGGACACAACCCGGTCTGGTCATTGTCTCCGCTGGTCACGGACTCGTCCGCGACCGTGGCCGCCCGCCGCGGTACGCGGCCAAACCTGCTGCCGCTCCGCACGGTGGGCAAGTTTCCGCACCGGTGTGCCGGTGCTGATGCGGAGCGCGGCCCGGCTCAGCCACGCAGCACGCCGCGCGGCCTGAGTGCTTGCTGCAACTGCCTCTTGTTTACCCATCTGCATTGAAGCGACCGCACAGTGTACATGTTTACGGGGGGTTCTTGCGGTTCTTCCCCATCCAAGTCAAAGGTTTTACAGGCAGGCGCCGCGGCACGGCCCGCTCAGCCAGCCGCCGGCCTCCTGGCCTCCCCGGACGGCAATGCCTGCGTCTGCCCGCCGGCCGCGGCGGTGCTTCGCGGCACCGTGGCCGCGGCGCCGAGCGGCCGCGCCGGGGCCGCCGGCGGCTCGGCCGGCCCGCCGTGCATGCGCACGGTGATCTCCAGGCCGCCACCCGGCCGTGGCGCGGCGCTGATCCCCCCCGCGTGCGCGCGCACCACCGACGCCACGATCGACAGGCCAAGGCCGGCGCCGCGTTCGGACCCGACCCGGTCCTCGGCCAGCCGGCGGAACGGCTCGAACAGGCGCGGGATGTCGTACGGCGCGACCGCCGGCCCGGTGTTGGCCACGTACAGGAACGAGCTGCCGTCGTGGCTCCAGGTACGCAGCCATACCGTGCCGCCGTCGCGGTTGTACTTGACCGCGTTGTCGAGCAGGTTAGCCACGAGATGCTCCAGCAGCACCGGCTCGCCGGCGGTCGGCGCCTGGGCGAGCTCCTCGTCCAGGGACAGCCCCGCCGCCGCGAGCGCGGGCCGTATGGTGGCGAGCGCGGAATGCGCCACGTCGCTGAGGTCCACCGGCGTCCGCGCGTCCAGCCCGCGCTCGCTGCGGGCGAGCAGGAGCAGACCGTCGATCAGGCGCTGGTGCCTGGCATTGGTCGCGAGCAGGGTGCGGCCGACCACCCTCAGGTCCTCGGATGCCTGCGGGTCGGCGAGCGCCACCTCCAGCAGGGTCCGGTTGATCGTCAGCGGTGTGCGCAGCTCGTGGGAGGCGTTGGCGACAAACCGCCGCTGGCTGTCGAAGGCACGGGCGAGGCGTTCGAGCATCGCGTCGAATGTGTCCGCGAGTTCCTTGATCTCGTCCTCGGGGCCCTCGAGGGCGATCCGCTGGTGCAGGGTGCTCTCCGACAGGCGCCTGGCCGTGGCGGTGACCCGCTGCAGGGGGGCCAGCGCGCGTCCCGCCACGACGTAGCCCACCACGATGGCCACCACGCCGATCGCGACGAGCGCGACGATCGACTGCAGCAGCAGGCGGTGCATGACCGAGTTGATCACTTGCGCCCGGTAGTCCCCGGGCAGTTGCTGGCCGAACTGCCCGACGACCATGACGTTGCTCATGATGCTGCGCACGAGCAGGTAGGTCACCAGGAGCAGGACCACGCCCGCGCCGTAGAACATGGCGCCGTAAAGCAGCGTGAGCCTGGCCCGGACGCTGATCCGGTACGCCGGGGGCCCGCCGTCGCCGGCCGTCCCGCTCATAGGCGGTACCCGGCGCCCGGGAGGGTCTCGATGACCGGCGGGTCACCAAGCTTCCGCCGCAGCGTCATGATCGTCACCCGCACCACGTTCGTGAAGGGGTCGATGTACTCGTCCCAGGCCTTTTCTAGCAGGTACTCCGCGCTGACGACCGTGCCCTGCGCCCGCATCAGCACTTCGAGCACGGCGAACTCCTTGTTGGTGAGCACAATGGCCTGGCCGTCCCTGGTCACCTCGCGGCGGTTCGGGTCGAGCCTGACGCCGGCTCGCTGCAGGACCGGCGGCAGCGGCGGTGCGGAGCGCCGGGCAAGCGCGCGCACCCGGGCCATGAGCTCCGCGAAGGCGAACGGCTTGGCGAGGTAGTCGTCGGCGCCGAGCGCCAGGCCGGTGACCTTGTCGTCGAGCTCGCTCGCCGCGGTGAGCATGAGGATACGGGCCGTGCTGCCGCTGGCGACCAGTTGCCTGCACACCTCGTCGCCATGGATCTGTGGGATGTCTCTGTCGAGCACCACCACGTCGTAGTCGTTGACGCTCGTCCGCTCGATCGCGCCCGCGCCGTCGTAGGCCACGTCAACGGCCATCGCCGCGCGCCGCAGGCCCATGGCGATGGCGTCCGCCAGGACCTGCTCGTCCTCGACAATGAGTACCCGCACGCTATTTCCCCTCAACGCACGCGCCGGCGGCACGCCGGCGCTCGCCGCGATGCCGCGCACCAGCGGGTGTGCCCCGCGAAGTGCCCGGCCAGTATCTACAGTTATGCCGCAACCGGCATAAGTACCAGGTAAGCACCCCGGGGGCCACTGCGGGTAAGCCATCTTCTTTCGTCATCGGCGCCTGCCGCCGGGCGTGTTTACCGATCATGGGACCTGGGGTAGGAGAGCGCCACGTGGCGGCTCGCACGCCGGTGACCGCCGCTGCCCCCGACTCCCCCCTCTGGAAGGACCAATGGGCGAATTCGCGGCAGTGCTCAAGCGGCGCCTCGACGACCAGTACGCTTCGCTCGACGCGGCCAGGTCAGCCGCCGACGACCATCTCAGCGAAGCCCTGCTCGCGGAGATCGAGAACCTGCGCCGGATCGCCGCCGATCATGGCGTCACGCTGCCTGCCAGGGCCTGACGCTCAGGCGTCCCGTTCCGGATCGAGCGTCACCAGCAGGTCGTGCAGTTCGGCGAACAATCCGGGGCCCGCGGCCATGGTGAGATCGGGCCCGGCCGGTTCGCCGCGCAGCCCTGCCACCTGTGCCCCGGCCTCCGTCGCGATCAGGCCGCCCGCGGCGCGGTCCCAGTAGTTGATGCCGCGCTCGTAGTAGGCGTCGATCCGGCCCGCCGCGAGCGAGCACAGGTCCACCGCGCATGACCCGCCGCGCCTGATGTCGCGCACCCGTGGCAGCAGGGCGGCCACGACCTGGCCCTGGACGCCGCGGCGCGCCGCCCCGTAGCCGAAGCCGGTCGCCACCAGAGCCTGCGCCAGCGGCACCCGGGAAGTGCAGCGCAGCGGTGGGCTGTTCCTGAACGACACGGGATCGCCTGAATGGTTCAGGAACGATCCGCCGCCGCGGACAGCGGTGAACGACTCGCCGCGTTCCGGTATGTGGACGACACCGGCGACGATCTCGCCGGCCTGCTCGGCGGCGATGCTGACCGCCCAGTCCGGCAGCCCGTACAGATAGTTGACCGTGCCGTCGATCGGATCGATGATCCAGCGCACCGGGGCGGCGGCAGCGGGCGCGGCCGGCTGGCCCGCCTCACCGCCGCCGGCACCGGCACCGCCGGCATCGGCGCCGCCGCCGCGTT
>Ga0137377_10000304_pt1 | contig 28234 bp, 13 predicted proteins | sample SagtaG_22_FD_104815 | JGI IMG/M metagenome (GOLD analysis project Ga0137377, IMG submission 104815) | Vadose zone soil microbial communities from Sagehorn Ranch, Mendocino, California, USA - Sage2_L_40_16 metaG | ecosystem: Environmental > Terrestrial > Soil > Vadose zone | place: USA... | reverse complement strand
TCCCACTACTGACATTACATACGCAAATAGCCCGAGCGAGCCGTCCTCGGTGACCGATCCTTCAGGTTTCACTCTCGTCGACTGTGGAGCTACTCCTAACCAATGCCTCACAGGCTCAGCCACCGTGGCAAGTCCAACGCTAGTGTCAGTCGTTCAAGGAAGTGGCGGTGCTATCTACTCGAGTACCTTCTTGGGAACATGGAGTGCATGGCAATCATTGTCCGGCACAAGCAACTTCGCGCCGGGACTTTGCTCATCAGGGCCAGGCAACGTCGAATTGGTAGTTACCGGCACCGACGGACAGCTCTATCACAAGAGCTTCTCCTCCGGCGCTTGGTCTGCCGCCTGGGATGTTGCTGGTGGAGCAATTACAGGACAACCCGGTTGTGCCGTGCTTAACGGAGCACTGTACGTTGTTGCTAGAGCGCCTGATGTGCCAGGTTCACTTTGGACCAATCATCGATCTCTGCCTAGCGGTGCTTGGAGCGCATGGGGTTACCTTGCAGGCGCGTCGCCTAACACCCCTGTCCTCGTAGCCACGCCTGGCATGAACAGACTCGATCTAATAGTTACCGGTGTTGACCACAGAATCTGGCACGCAAGCGCCCCTAACGGGGTCTTCACCCTCAACAGTGCCGCCATTTGGGATACCCCGGCCGGTGGAACGGTTGCCGCTCCGGCAGCAGTCAGCGACGGAACCTCACTGCATGTGGTCGTAGCCGGTCAAGACGGCGGCGTATGGTACAACTCGCTCACCCTCTCCTCAACCACGTGGGGCGCATGGAGATACCTCAACGGTGGAACAACAACGTCAGCGCCTGCACTAGCACTTGATTCGGCTGGGACTGTGCACATCGTAATCAGAGGCCAGAACGGCGGTATTTACCACGACACGAAACCGTCGGGCGGAGTTCCCGGAACAACGTGGGATAGTGCTTCTGGTGGATTAGCATCCGATGCTCCTGCAGCTAACGCTGTTGGAACTAGCCTAGTAGTGTTGGTCAGAGGAAGCGACAACGGACTCTACTTCAACACCCTGACCGGAACCACTTGGGGCAGCTGGGCGAGCGCTAACGGTGCCTCCAACGCAACGCCGGCTGTAGCCAACCTGTAGCACTCCGTTCCCAGATTTTTTTCTTGGGTCCTACCACCCTCCTCACTGCAAGTTCGGATCTGCCCTCGCCTGGGCTCTTGGACTAGACGTTATCAGGCCCATCTGAGGCTCCAGGCAAGCAATCACCTACTGTACGGGCGCAAAACGGAACCGCTTAGGATTTGCAGATTCTTCAACGACGAAAAGAATAAGGTAGAGGCTGACACCGGGCCTGAGCTACTAGGCGTCTTGAAGAAATGTCCACTGGCAAGCTCGCTGATCATAAGGTTGCCATCGCCTCGCTTGTCATAGCGACTGTCGCGGTGGCACTAGGGGCCCTCGGCTGGGTCATGCCCGCACCATTCAGCGATCAACCTGTTGAATGCACGCCAACGAATACTTACTGCCTTCTTCCGAGGACATGTGTGAACTCGACTCTTGTCAATGTCACCGGCGCCGATGGAGTCTGCCTCTTCACGTTTCAGAGCTTCGAATTCGCGATCTCTTTGGGACTGGGATGTGGAGCTTCATACGTAGTAAAGATCAATTCTGGATCCGGGTGGTCGAACGGCTATGGCAGTAATGGTGCCATAGGCTCACCACTACTTGCAATCTTCAACTATACAGGCATAATGACCTACGGACTAGGCGCGATCGGGTGTACAAGGACAGCACAAGACTATTGGAATTACTTCAATCTTGGAACGAAAGCCTGGACCGGATTCAAGCCTGGTGATGCTGGCGTCAATACCAATCCGAAGCTTCCCTTGTACATGTCGGTGATTGACTCCGGGCACGTCATGCTTCACGTCATCAGTAATGATGGTGGGAATTGTGGGACGGTCTACACCAACGTTCTCAACACAGCAACGTTTGGGCTGTCAGGCTATCAGAGTACGGGTTTCTCAGGTGTCTGCGATTTCAGCACGATGTTCCAAGGAAACTGAAGCTCGGAAAAATCCAAGAGCATTAGCAAACCGTGGAAATTCCTCAAGGCGCACACTAGCACTCCGTCAATGTTGAAGGACACAAGATAGTCCATTAATCTCTCGCCTGCGAGTCTGTGGATGTGCACGATAGCGATTTTGGCCTCGTCGCGATAGCGGAGAATTAGGCTGCTAACCCTGGATTGCTACGTACACTCTCATCAACTCTCGCGTCGGAAAGCGTTAAATTCGAGCAAGCCAAGAGCCATTTAGCCTTCGTTGGGCTCGACTAATCCTAGCCAACACTGGTCTCTGTTGCCGATTTGTCTCATGGTCTCTTCCGTCTTGCTCCTACCATGGGGGGTCCCGATGGTTCAGGTTGCTCAGGTAGGATTGGTGTGCATAGCGACCTGAGGGAGTCCTACCGGTTGTCCATCCAGTGTACCTTCTATAAGCAACCTGCCACAGAACCAGAATTTGACTGTAGGCGTTTCTATTCAGAATTCGGATCCGATGCACGCATTTGATATCTACGTGAAGGTCGACACCGCTTCCCTGAATCCTGTCAAGGCGGTTCTGGGCCCCCTCATCAAATCCCCGGCATTTACTGTGATTTGCATCAACGGGGTAATTGTGAGCGGCTCCTGCGCTGGGGCGGGTAACGGTCCCGGTGTTGTCAAGGTCTCAACCATCGAAAGCGACGCGGCCAACGAATGCTTTGGCCAATCTGTCTGTTCCGGACTAGCATTCAACATAACCTATAACGTCGTGTCATCGAGCCAGGGCACGCCAGTCTTCTATCCCACTCGGCAGGCTGTGTACCTAGCAGCGTCGGGACCACTGACACATGTGTTCTTGTGACAGATGCGTTAGGAAGGACGATACCTGAAAATACTCAGATAGCCATCTACGGTGTCTTTTCTCAACTACTGGCGGTCATTTTAGGAAATGACGGCACATTGTACTGGACGCTGGCTGAATCAGGTTCTTTCGTGGACAACTGGCAATCACTATCAGGCTCAGGATCAGGCCCCCCTGCTCTTTGCTCGTCCGGACCCGGCATGGTGGAAGTGGTAGTGGCGGGTGCTGACCACCAGCTCTGGCATAGGAGCTTCGTATCGGGCGCATGGTCTGCTTGGGACTCCGGTGGTGGAGGTCTATTTGGGTAGCCTGCCTGTGGAGTGCTAAACAACGTATTGCATGTTGTCGTTAGAGGTGGGGAGAATATCGTATGGACTAATCAAATGAATTTGACCACTAGAGTTTGGGCGGGATGGATTCCTCTGACCAACGTTTCAATGTTCATGGACACGACGCCAGTTCTTTCAGTGTCCACGAATCGACTGGACCTTGTAATGACGGCATATGTGTCCTCAATCAATTGTGAGGTCTATCTTCACATGGCCTTTCCGGGCGGAACGCCTACAAACAATTGGGAGGTCATCAGAGGGGCAGTGGGTGAAACGGGCTGTGTCTATGATATCGGTCCCGCTGCGATTGCGGACAACGATTCACTCCATCTGGTTGCCGGCGCGGCCAGCGCGGACCCCAGCTTCCTCTCTGAGGAGCTCTACTACAACTCCATGAACTTCTCCACCGGTCTATGGTCCGGGTGGGAATATCTGAAAGGAAGTAGCAATTTTGCTCCAGCTTTAGCACTCGATTCTTCAGGAAATCTACACATAGTGGTTAAAGGAGACGATGGTGGAATCTATCACAATGTGAAACCGGCCGGAGGACAACCTGGAACGACATGGGATAAGGCTAGCGGCGGGTGCACCAATAACGTCCCTGCTATAGGCTTCGCCGGATCCACGCTGGTCGTGTTGGTAGAGGGGTGTGACAATGGACTTTACTACAACACTCTGTCCGGGTCTACGTGGAGCATGTGGGCATCAACTGAAGGTGCAACAACGACTCCCCCAACCATTTCTGGGGTATAGTAAGAATCGCCACAAGGCTTCGGACTTACATCAACAAATCGCGCCTCTGGAGAGCCCCGGGAGGATTTCATACCAACCGAAGATGCGTGCGGAGAAACTGGTAGACACGGAGAATTCCTTTCCTTGCTTTCCGGAGTGATCGATGTTTCATCAGAAAGATGAAGTATCTGCTGAAGAATCGATCGCTTCTCACAAGAATATTTTTTGCGGCGCCTGTAGCGAATGGTTCTGTCAGGAACAAGAAAACTACTAACAGAGCAGCCGCAATCCCTGAGGCGGCGAACAGTGATAAGGATCGTTCAGCTTGCCCGAAGACGAAGTCCAACTCTGGTAACGGGGGATCTATAACATAGCTGTTCATACCGAAAGCGTTGAAATGGGCGGCAGTGTTTTCTCCTGCCAGGGTCCATGAAGGGTCGTAGGCATAGGATAGGACTAGCACTGTTGGGCCGTTGTAGGATATACTTGCACGCAGATTTCCTGGGGTCTCAGTTATGTTGTACGGTACAGGTGGGATCTGCTGGAGTCTGGAGTTGATTCCGCTAGGAATTAGCCATGCTATCGCGTCTGAGCAGGATCCGATTCCTGCACCAGTTAATGTGAAGAAGGAGTTGGATGGATTCAGAGTGACGTTCTGGAATGAGATGCCTCGATTATCGATCAACCCGCTGTAGGTCGTGCTTTGGGTTTGAAGCGTTGGAGCACTGATGTTGCATTGGTTAACTGGAGTGACGAGTATATCTAGAAGGCTGTTCTGCGCTAGGCTCGCTTCAAACGAGACTTCGTTATAGACAAGTGATAGTTTTTCCAACACCAACCTGAAACTCAGGTTTAGGCTGATGGTCCCTGTCCCTGTGTAGAGAGTGAATCCCTTGTGGATTCCCGGCGCTGAAGAATAGTTGAATCGTTGGGGTGGCTGGGCTGTCACGGGGGCTGAGTAGGATTCTAGACCGCCCGTCCCGGATGTGTTGGCCTTGTAGACGGCGATCGGGATTATCTGATTGTTCAAGAAGATGTCGTTGAAGCCGGTCGCGTTCCAGGTTGGAAGCCAACCTGTGCCGCTTTCGTAGAGAAGGTTGTAGTTGTCTATTCCTGACGGCTGGACCGCCAGTGGGTAGGGGCTGATGATTTCGATATTCTTCCACCCAGGTTGCGCTGAGTTGTAGGTTATCGAGACGTTTGTTACACCCACGTTTCCGGAGATCTCAGTTGGTGAGACATGATAGTTTGGTGAAGCAGCGGGGTAGACCAGTATCTGTGGCGCATCCATTTGAATAGTGGAGGTGTCGAACGGGTGAGTTGCGTTGTAAACGGTGACGGTAGCGTATTTTGCGAGTGTTGAGTCTGAGGTTGGTATTGCATTGTTTGAAAGCAATGGGATGTTGCCGACCATTGTTTGGTCGGACGTGTACACCAGATAAGCGGCGAAGAGTCTGCCGGAGTATTCTATGTTCTCGAAGAGTTGGAGGCCCGAAAAGTCTCCCACATATCGTAAGTAGGGTTGAGAACTTAGAATGTTATAGATGTCGCTCGGCTCCATGTAGAGATAGTTGTCGATCCTGCCTCTGGGCTGGGTCAAGTAGTTGAGGTTGTTTGCGTCCAAGGCCACGTACCGGTCGAGAGTACTGGTCTGGTTCTGGTCGACTATGATGTATCTGATTCCTCCCAGCTTAAGATTGTAGGCAATGTCAGACTGGTTGTTGACGATCGAGTCCAATAGGAAAGACCAATAGGACAAGGCACCCGTCTCCGCCCCCGTCTGTCCCGGTGGAACAGAGACTATCTGGTATCCAGTCAGCCAACTATCCACGGCCGTCTCAACTTCATACGTGAAAGGCAGTACCAGAGTTCTGTAGTTAGCAATGTATTGTGACAGTTGATTGTATCGGCTCCAACTTGCCGGGTCAACCCAGTAGGAATTCCGGAGGCTAACCTGGTTTTGTTGCGAAAGAAGATTTGCAGTGACTAGAGGGAAGTTTTGCAGAAGTATTAGCGCGAGAACAATGGCTACGGGGAGAATTCCTCCTCGGAACGAAGGGGAGCGCAATTTCTGCCTCGCTGATAGAAAAATCCTTCGCAAACCGCCGAGTTCGATAGGTATGATCAGCTTTCGCTTCACTGACGACAACGTGTCACGTAGTGCGTGGTATCCGGGAGCAGTGCTCAGCTTTCGGATGGTCGACGGTAGGGTCCTTTGGAGAGTGTCGAATCCATTTGCAAAGAGGATCGAGAAGGGAAGGGCCATGGCGAATAGGAACTTGTCAGGGTTTCTTAGCCCCGCAGTGACAGTAGACGAGGCCATGATCTGGTCCCAAGTTGTGCCGGAGAAGTGGCCGATGGAGAGTATTACGAGGATGAGCAGAAAGACCAGTCCCCAATCTCGGATTCTGCGATCTTTTCCCATCGCGTTTAGTGAGATTGCGAGGAATACGAGGAGTGTGATTATTCCAAGGATTGTGAGAGGGTTCAGCAGGTCATAGTAGCCGAAGAGTGAGTGGTAGAAGCTGGGCTCTCCTACGAGTCGGAAAATGCTCTGGGGTGACGCGTTGGAGTATAGGTAGGTTACTTCCGCCAAGGATGTTGGGTTGGCCGCGCTGGAAATCAGGATCTTGCCTAGATAGACACCGTTGAGGGCGACTGTGGTTAGAGCGAAATAGATGGCAGCCGTCAGAATTTTCTTGCCGTCAGCCGCGAGTAACGTTCGAACGTGGTTGGTAGGATAGAGATTGGCGATCAGTAGGCCTAGACTGATGAAGCCGACTATGTAGAGACTCTGGGGCCTCAGCGCGAGCATTACGTTGAGAAGAATCGCGCTGGCAAGTGCAGATCGAGACTTCCGGTAACCGAAAGCCAGCATGAAAAAGAGTGGTGTTAACGCGTACACCCAGAGCATCAACACCTCCACTGTGTAGATTCTGCTAACGGTCAACGGGTTTATCGCGTAAGCGAGTCCGGCGATCGCTGCGAAGATGGAGTTGTTCCTTATTCTTCTCAGTGCAAAATAGTAGCAAGTTATCGAAGAGACTGGTATCGGGAGCAGGACCAGCAGAAAATTCACAGCGATCGGATCTGGTTTCGCCAGCACTGCGAGGGCGAGTTCAGCCCATCCAAACGGAAAGTCGGTGCCGAAATAGATGTCCTGGTAAGTTTGGGCAAACCGTGAGCCTGCCGCTTGCAGGGAGTAGATGGGGCCACGCCAGTCTGCCCCTATCAAGAGCCCACCGTTCGCGTTGACGAGAATCTGACGAGCGACTGCGACTAGGAGGGCCGCGACTAGGACTGTGGGGATAGTGTGAGACGATTGTCTTATTCGAGTGATCAGGCTATCGACCGTTGTCGGCATTGTTATTCGCTCCTCGAGCGATGAGGATCACTTCCTCGCACCAGTCTTGCTCTCTCAACACTCCAGCTACGACCTTGACTGGTATAGATGCCAGCCGGAGTAGAGTGCACAAGTAATGTCCACGAAGAACGTCTACTTGGCCGAAATAGATCCTGAGGATGGCGTACAGGTCGAACCAAGGATAGGGTTGAGTGTGCTCAATGTCTCTCTCGAATACTCCAGGGCTTAGAATGTTGGGAGTTGCGAGTATGGCGATTCCCGGGTTTTGGAGGAGAGCTGGTATTTGCGCTAGAAGGTCAAGGAATTCGCTAAGTGGCATATGCTCGATGACGTGAAACAAGGTTACAACGTCGAACTTTCCTCTCACCTCCTTCAGAGAGTGGTACAGTTCGAAGTCTGGGGTGAAGCTAGTGTCGACGTCAACTCCGGCGTAGCGGACGTTGATACCGTTCAGTTTGAGAAATTTTTGGAACATTCCGTCTGACGATCCAACGTCCAGAACCGATTGTCCTTCACGGATGATTCTGCTGGCAACGACCCAGGGCACCGGGCGGTCCAGGACACAGATTCTGTTTCCGAGATCGTAGTGCCTCAGTCCAGACTCATGAAGAGCGGACCTTTTGTTGCCTCTGATGATCATGCCAGGGGCGGTAAATGCAGCGGGGACCTTCATGAATTGATGAGGGAACAGGCTGCGATACTTTCTCAGGCCTTCTTTCCTTAACTCCAAGAGTTTTCGATAGTTCTTGGAGACGAAGTCGTTCAAGAAGCCCTCACTCGAATTCTTGTGGATAGATCCTCATACTCTTCCGTCGTTTCTTCTGCAGGAATTGCCTCGATAGCTTTTGATGCCGTTCGTACGAGACGATCCGCCAGTTCAGGTGCGTCCAAGATCTCGTTGATCCTCTGAGCGGCCACGCGGGTCTGTTCAGGGTCGAAAAGGAGGCCGGAGTCCTTCAAGAGTTCTGCCACACCAGAGTTTGCGCTGACGAGCACGGGCTTTCCATGGGATATTGCTTCTAAGGGGACCAGTCCGTAAGGCTCATCCCTAGAGGGGAAGAATACAATGTCGCAGGCCTCCAAGGCAGAGTCCCTTACAGAAGAGTCCACGTACCCAAGTATCCTGACATATTGGCCAAGGTTTAGTTCTCTCGTCTTGCGTCGCGCCTCCTGTAGCATGCCTCCATCGGGTCCTATGAGGCAAAATACAAAGTCGCTCCTCAGGAGTCTCAAATCGAGGGCGGTTTTGAGGGCGAGGTCCGCTCCTTTGCGATGGGAAATGCTTCCTATGAAGAGAATGATTTTCTTGTGGGGCGATATCTGAGCAAAGTCTCGGAACGACAAGCCTGTCTTTTGCGTCCTCTCCCGACGAGGAATGTGGTAGCTAATCCTGATCTTCTCTGGCTGAACTCCCATGCGTTGCAGGCCTTTCGCAACTCTGTTTGAAATAGCGACTATGAATGTTGCGTGTCGCAGTGTTCTGAGAGTGATGAGTCGGTCGTAGGCTCGATAGAGCAGTCGTAGAGAGAGGTTGTGCGGGTTAGATGCGAGCGGGATGCCATGGCACACGAAGATGTAGGATATGTGGAATCTATGGCACAGGAAGGCCGCAAAGTCAATCATGGGATGGCCGATGCCGTGGAGGTGGGCGACATCCGGCTTTCCCCGAATCAGCTCACTAAGTAGTGTCAGAAGCCCTCGTGGCGTCGGAGGCATACTCGTTATCAGAATAGCTGGTGTTCCCGGGAAGTGGAGAAGAGGGATAGGTGTGAGGGCTGGATTGCCGTGCGTCACTCCGGTGTTCGAGTTCCAGGATCCAAAGAGCACTTCCACATCGTTCCGCAGAGCGAGCGATTGAGCGATCTGTTCAACCACGACCCCGCCGCCTCCAACCGTATAGGGCGGGAATTCAGGAGAGATGATTGCTATTCTCAAGCACAGCTCTCACCGTTTTGACTTTTCTTCGTTGCTATGGAAAGGAGGAGGAGGACAAGACTATTAGCGGAATCTTCGAAACGATGAGCCCTCGCCCAGGCGAGGTTTGCCTCTCCCAGACGTTGCTGAATCTCCGGGTCGTTCAGAACGTGCTCTATCTTGTCTGCCATGGCGTCACTGTCTCCGTTGGGAAACAGAATAATTCCCGCTCCCTCAGCGGCGAGTTCGCGAAAGTCTGGAACATCTGAAGCGATTACAGGTCTTCCGAAGGCTGAGGCTAGAGTGAAGGTTCCACTGCTCCACGTTGGAGTAGTGTAGGGAAGGAGTACGACAGCGCACGAATCGAACAAATCCTCTAGACGCTCTTCAGGCACATACCCCTCGAACCTAACTCCAGTCAGGTTTTTCGAACGAGTGGTTGAGTCCAGAAGGCCTTGATGGAAAGGGTGACCCGGACCCGCAATGAGAAGTTCTACTTCAGGATCTTTGAGGAAGACCTGGTTAAAGGCTTCAAGCGCTAGTTTTGCGTTCTTGTACGGTCCAATCTTTCCGAAGAGCAGGAGTCTCTTTCCCGAGAACGTGAGCTTCCCCTTTGGTGAGAAGAAGACTCCATGCGGAATTGTGACGACGTTGTGTGCTCCGTATCTCTGCCTAAGTATGCTTTCGAAGTGTTGGTGTGTGACCGTAACGGAGTTGGCGCTGAGTAGCAGACGGGTTGCAACGGTGTAGCCGAGCCTGTTGAAGAACGAGTCTGAATATCCTATTTCTTTGATGTCCAAGCTCTCAGCTAGACTGTGAATCGTAACGACAACGCGCCTCCGGAGTAATCTCAAGATAGCGGGGGCAGTCAATCCTAGGAAATTGAACAAACGGTTAGAGCTGAACTGTCGAAACAATATGTTGAAGTGGATAATGTCAGGTCGTAATTCGAACGATTTCTTTACTATCCTGAAGAATGTAACGGGATCGTTCAGACTCCAACATCTTACCACGTCGATCCTGCCGCTCGGTTTTTCCTTCGTATCACCTACCCTGTCGGCTATGATGGTAACCTTGGAGATCCGGGAGTTGCGCTGATACTCTTTGACCAGATGATAAGAGTACTCGCTCAGGGGCCCAGTGCTTGGCGGGTAGCAGGATACGAGTGCGACGTGGATGCCCTGTTCTCTAAGTTCTTGGACCGACATAAATGCTCAAAATGTGTTAGTGTTCCCAGACGTGGTTGACGGCCAAACCCCGTATGCATGAACTTATTGAGCGCCTGCCTCTTAAACGACACGCAATCGAGAATAGACTAGTTCGAGCCGAAAGTAGGTGAACGGGGTGGTTACTTGGGTGGTGAGGTGCGCCGCGAATTGCTAACTGACTATTCGTTGAGGTTCTAAGGACCGCTTGCGGTTCTTTCCAACGTTATGAGAGGTTTGTATGTTGACTTTATTCTTATGAAGTTCCTCTGATACCACTTCTTTATGCGTAGTCTGTAGGCTATCCCCAGAAGGTCTAGGAGCATTCGTGCCACTTGTTGCCCGCTGAATGATGCTTTCAGGTCGATATCTACGGGTAGTTCCTTTATTCGGAAGCCAAGTAGTGTCGCAACGGCGAGGAGTTCTGCGTCGAACGCATATCTCTTAACGGCAAGAGTTGGTAGAATCGTATAGAGGGCTTCACGCCTTGCGGCCTTCACTCCTACTTGAGTGTCTGAGACCTTTACCCCTATCAGAATGCGCTCCAAGACGTTGAAGCCCAGGCTGAGAAACTTTCTCATCGTAGGAGTTCGAACTCTGGAGCTAGAATGCCGCTTCGATCCGATTACAATATCCGCCGAACCTAAGGCAGCAAAGAATGCAGCAAGGTTCTGCGGCCAGACTTCCATGTCGCTATCGACCATGAACGCGATTTCGCCAGTCGCGTGGTAGAGTCCCCTCTTGAGCGAATAGCCCTTTCCTTGGTTCCTAGGGTGGCCTATAATCTGGATATTCTTCTCATCTAGGTTTTCAACTGCCGCCCAGGTCCCGTCCCGGCTACCATCGTCGACAACTATGATCTCACAGTCCGCGCAGACTGTCTTGAACTGTTCTCTTACTTTCGAGATCGTCTGTGCGATATTGGCCTCCTCGTTGAAGGCTGGTAAGACTATCGATACTCTTCCCCTGACGAAGCCATCGACGTATTCTAGAGTAGACGATGACCGAGGTTCTGCAAGTGTCTGTTCTAGCATGTTCACTCCAGCCTACAGTCGGATCTCAGTTGGAAGGCCTGTGTTGTTGTTCGTAGTGGGATCTAATAAGGATCGGCTTACTATGTCAGTCTCACGCTACCCCTATATTCGTGAGTATATCCGACGAGCATCAGAACGGCGGAGAAACGAGGTTTGTAACCGCCCTTAGAGCATAGTTCGCCGTTAGTAGTATTAGCAAGAGAGCTGCGAGTGTACAGTTGGTCGGACTGCTTCTGAGAGGTCTGATCAGAAAGAACAGTGCGGCTGAGGCCATTATTGGCAGGGGCATGTCGTAGATAATTCTGGTCTGTATGAGACTGGAGACAAACAAAAAAGGGATTGATCCTGTAACGACCCATAGGGTTAGAACCCGCTCGAACTTGTTCTCGAATCTGAGAAAGAGCATGGTGATCACCGAGAGAGCTAGGAGAATCGCGTTTCCAAGTAATCCCCCATAGGCGGAGAATAGGCCGCTGAGTATGTTCGGCCAGAAGTTTAGAGTTTGGCTGATTCCTGACTGCGATAAACTGGCTGATGCGTCTTGAGTGGCGACTGGCCCGCCGAAGACTTGACTTCTGGCAAGGTCAATGATTATGTTGATGGCGAGTAGGATAACAAACGGTTTCACCATCACGGCCTTGCCTGCGTATCTCCAAATTGTAGCCATGAAGATGATGCCGATTGTCAATGTCAACAGCCATGTCCAGGGATGTGCGAGAAGAAGGGATACCGACAGCAGGGTCATGGCAATAAACTTCGATCTGGAGCTTTCCCGGAGAAACGAGAGGAAGACTGCTAGAAACAGGTAGGCTAGGGATAGTGCGAGCCAGTTGGCGTAGAAACCGGCCCACATGCCAACTGTTGCGGTGAAAGATAGCGCCGAGAATATTGACGCTATGGCGGCGACGGGCTCGCTTCCGGACCCTTCCCTTACAAGAACGAACGTCGACATTGCCAGTAAGGGTCCGAGAATTGCGGGAAGAGCTTCGACGGTCTGATTTACAGACACGAGCCCTGTCAAGGCTGCCAGGTACATCGGTACGAGCAGTAATGGTCGCGAGCTCGCCCAGACATTTCCCAACGCGTAGGAGATAGCTGACTCGGGGGTTCTCTGGAGCATCTGGCTTACCGCGTCGACGTAGAAGTGCGCGTCGACCCCGACTGGGTTCATGGAGGGGTTGAGGTCGGGCCGATAGGGTACGATTCCAAGGAGTGCAGCAGCAGCTATCGCCAGCAATAACAGGAGACGGGGGCGATTTGTGAGTGCTAGTCTAGCCTGAGAATTAGAGGGTACCCGGGAGCTCACCTGTAATAACGGCTTGGCTAGCCAGGTCAAGTATGACCTGAACCGCTTTGAGAATCGGTTGTTCAGTGACGCGGCTAGAACGATCGGCCACGTGTAGAGTAGGAGGATCAGAAGAGTAGGAGAGAATGGTGCGAGGGCGTTGAGGATGCTCGCATCTATTCGGGCGAACAGTAGGCTCTTGTCTGGAAAGTAGGGGTAGGCGGCCCATTCGAGAGCGGAGGTTGCTTCTACCAGCACGCCGAGGAGAAGTAGGCCAGTGATTACATGGCCTCTTGATATCTTCAAACTTGGTCTCCGCCAAGTCAGCTAGTCCTTTCTATTCCTTCACGCGGGTCCCGAGCTTGGACATAGAGACCGTAGAAGTTCGTTCAAGGCTTGACAGGAGGTCCTCGATGAAAGTTCCTCCCCTTGACGAAGCCTCGAATTGAGTGTGGCGTCCAGATCCAAGCAGCAGGTGGGTTGTTGGGAGGACGCGAAGGCAATACCCGGATAGATATCATCGTAGCGAGCTATCCAGCGGTAACCTTTCTTAGAGAATTCTTAAATATCGAGCTGGCGCGTCCGATTGGATTGAACATGAGTCAACATACGGGCCGGTCCTCGCTCACGAGGCTCATGCCCGCCATAGTTTTGGTCACTCTTGTCACAGTAGGCCTCGGATCAGGCTACTATTTGACCGCGGCAGCCACCCCACCCTTCCCAGTCACCTGGAGCGACAACCCGCTAATGATCAAGTTCTCAGCCAGAACCGCGACCTCAGGCAGCGCCCCTGACTCGTTCACCTGCAGTCCATCCATCGCTCCCGTCACACTTGTAACACAATCCAGCGCACCCAACACCATCACTCTCTCGGTCAGCCCGTCAGCATTTCCAAGCTGCGGATCAACACCTAACAATGTAGTTGTAACCGCTTCTTGCACTGCATCAGCAATCGCTAGTGGCACATGTCCGGGAGAGTACACGGGGACGGTCACAGTCTGCGGCCCCACTCCTTACACATGTGAGAAAAAGGCCTTGGTCGTATCGATAACAGTCCAGAACACTAAAATGTAGCCAGCAGAGTTCGAGCAAGAGTCGAATTCACAGAGCCCACAGACCCAGGCGTTTTCTTGCCTCCTGCAAAATCCTGAGACTCCTAACGAAACACCAACCTTCAGACGTTCTCCGAACCCTGGTGAACAGAGTCCGACCAGACAGTTTGTTTCTACTCGTCACAGACTGCGCTCCGATGTTGCTAAGGTACTTCTCAGCGCAATGAAATGTCCGCAGCTCAGTCAGATTTCTGCACCGGAGACCAACAATGGGAAACGAATCTCCCTGCACGTCCACCTTCTATAATTGTCGAGAACAAAAGGCCGAGTGTCAACATCGGCGCAACTGTCTAAGAGCGACCGAAACGAAGAGCACATCGCATCGAAATGGCACACAGTATAGCCAGGCTTTGAGCCATCAACCAGAGAACCCAAGACGTAAAATCCCATCTTTCGGGTATTTGCCTGCAGGTTCCTGTCGAGTTCAACGGATTAGCCTCCTTGGAATAGTTTGAATGCCGATCGTTAGAGGTCCGCAACTCGTCCTAGCGACGTCACGATTATCTCCGTAGATCTATCCCTATTTCCACCGTCCCCCCGTTCCCTCGGGCTTCAGCAAAGCTTAACTCAAAGATCAGCAACTTGGCCAAGCCAGCTTTGTCATCCTTCCACAATCTACGGATAGCGCTCCCTGCCATAATTCTGGTTACGACAGTTGCGGCTGGTCTCGGGACCGGCTACTACCTCGCCTACGCGGACTCCAGTCAAGGCAAGGTCGCCTGGAACGTCAACCCTCTCTTCATCACCTTCTCTGCGCAATCTGGATCCGGACACGCCTCAGACTCTTTCACCTGCAACTCAACCGTCTCGCCAGTAACTCTTCAAGCCCGCTCCAACCAACCAGATGTTATCACATTGATGGTCAACCCGTCCACATTTGGAAGCTGCGGATCAACACCCAACAGTGTTGTCGTGACTGCAACCTGCACCGGCGCGGCCAAAGCCAGCCAGACATGTCTAGGGAGCTTCAGTGGAAGAGTGACAGTGTGCGGACCTACTCCCTACACGTGTCTGCCTAGCAGAAGCCTGACAGTCGTCATAAAGGTCACCAGCTCCTAGCTCAGCCGAGACTAGACAAAGGTTTCGATAACATCAGAGCCACAACATTCAACAGTCCAAGACTCGCGTCGCACTGGTTCGCTCTGCGAACTTCTCGGCCCGAGCTTAAGCAAATCTGTCCTTCCCCTGTCTCAATCTAGGCTCAATCTGCTACTGTTGGAAACCGTGCTGGAGTTGAATGAAATTCGCGGAGTTCAAACAGCGGCGCACCTCCCCGTTACGTATGTCTTTTCTAGACAAATACTTCATCCGTGCACTGATTCTCAGAGTGCCTGTTGAATCGTGAGATTTCGCGAAATGACTCCTCTGGGCAGTTGTCACATCATCGGGCTTTGATCCGAACCACATCTCTTCCCGGCATTGAATAGAATTCTCAGAGTTGTCAAGAATTCTCTTCCTCGCTCGAATTGATTGATCCGAAATCCGAATTTCTCACAAGTTGATCATGGTACCGCGCCTTGTCGATTTGCAGATCATCTGTTATTGTGATTGTGAGAAGGGCATGGTGTGGGAATAACTGGGCCGATTCCTTTGTTGTGTGGGATGTTGGCGCAAAATTGTGGCGGTTCAAGCGAAGCTAGATGTATCAATCGCGCTAGTTCTCGATGAGACTGTGGGAATGGATGGATCCTACTAAGTTGTAGAAGACAAGGTGAAGTTTGGGTTCTCCCTGCGACAAGCGAACGCTGTTCGAATTAGACTGGAATAACCCGTTTCTTCCCAAAGCTACCGTTCGATGGCTGACGACGGTCTTCGAGACGGGAAAACCATGAATTATCAAACAAACTATCATGTCTGCATGGTGAGATCATGATCGGCGATAGAGCGCCAACCGCTTTTTGACCAAAATCGCACTTTCCAAACGGTCAATTCGTCATTGTTTGACACCGTGATGGAGAAGAATACTATCAAGTAGTCTAGAGATATGCGATGGTTGCTCTGGCATAAGCTGGGTATCCATCGATTGGGGCAAACCAGCAAGTCTTATATCCGATGGTCCAGTAGCCCTCAACAACGAGTCAAATTAAGGCGTGTTTGATGAGTGTGACAAATCGTAAACTGCTGTTGCCGATAATTGCGCTGTTGGTTGTAGCCTCTTCGTTGGGATTGGTTGCGAGTATTCCTGCAGCCCATGCTCAGGGTCCGTTTCCAGGGCCTTGTCCTGTTAATTCTACGCCTCCTCCTAACAGCCTTCCCTGCTTGGCTATTTCGCCTCAGACGCGGATCAATCTGACGCCAGGCTCGACTGTAAAGTTCAGTGTGTCAACCGTGAATATGCCCACCTTCAGCGGGTGGGATATTACGATAAAGACGAATAATGCCGTGTTGAATCCTCTTTCTCTCGCCGTGAATGAGACTTTTGGCGGAACATTCCAGTCCACAACCAACTGTATCAATGCAAGTGGTCTTGGCTGTAGTGGTAATGACGGTGCTGGCATAGCTCATTCTGCAGGCTTCTCCTTCGGAGCCAACGACGCTGGCAACGTGACCCTGTTCACCATAACCTTCAGTGTCGTGGGTGGCTCATCGACGGACATTATCTATGTGAGTACTCCGAGCGAGCCGTCAGCCGTGACGGACCCGTCGGGTTTCAGTCTTGTAAGCTGTGCAGACACTCCCAACCAGTGCCTCACAGGCTCAGGCATCGTTGGCAAGGCGACTCCAGCTGTGAGCACAGCCGTCGTCGCTGAAGGCGGCTTCTCGTTCCATGATACTGCCACCGTGACCGGAGTAAGCGGCTTTACACCCACAGGCACGTTCGTCTACAGCTTCTTCACGAACGGTGGTTGCACCGGCAGCGCTTCGTCAACTGAGACTGTGGCATTGTCTGGTGGGAATGTTCCAAACTCCGCATCAACAGGTCCACTCTCGCCAGGTAGCTACAGTTACCAAGGTTCCTATAGTGGAGACACGAATTATCTCGCACAGAGTAGTACTTGCGAGCCCTTCTCGGTGACGCTGGCTCCAGACTTCGCTGTCTCCGTCAGCCCATCAACCGTGAACAATTTGCCCACGTTCTCCGCCAGTGGATCAACCGGATCCGCAACCGTTACGGTTAGCGCGCAGAACGGGTTCCAGGGCGCAGTCACCCTATCGACTAGTGTGTCGCCGAGTAGCGGTCTCATCGCGACCCTAGGGAAGACATCGTTTATCTTCAACGCGACGAACCCGACCACGCAGACCACGACACTAACCCTCAACGGTACCAGCGTAGGCAACTATGTTGTAACGGTCACAGGATCGTCTCCAGGATACTCTAACCACAGCGCAACCGTCAACGTCCAAGTCGTCGACTTCACCATCAGCGCCTCTCCCAATCCGATGGGTCCCGTAGCAGCAGGCGGCACCGCCTCCACCACCCTCACCCTCACTGGTGAGAACGGATTCACAGACACGATTGATCTATCAACCATAGCTATCGGCCCAACGGCCACCCAGCCGTCACCGAGCACATGCTCGCTCAGTGCCGCAGTCACAACCTGCACAGCCACGTTCTCCGCAAGTGCTGACCTTCCCAACAATTACGAGATCGACGCTACCGGCACCGGCGAATCCACCGGCGCCAGCCACACAGTAGCCGTCACTATGATCGTCAACGACTTCAGCGTATCCGCCGATCCACAAAACATTGGCCCAGTTGCATCAGGCTCAAGCGGAACCTCAACCATCACTGTAACATCCGAGAACGGCTTCACTGGCACCGTCACATTGACGCTGAATTCACAGCCAGGCCTGACCGCGACACTGTCGCAGTACACATTCGACTTCTCCAGCGGACCCGCCACGCAGACAGCCACGTTGACTGTCAGCTTCTCGACGCCGGCAACCTACACAGTCGATGTGGTAGGTAGTTCGAGTGGCTACATCACAAAGACCGTAACAGTCACAGTCTCCCCAGAGCCAACCCTCTTCATCAGCCCCGCAAGCCACTCCACAGCCCCCCCAGGCACTAGCCTCTCCTATGATGTTCGTGTGGTTGGCATGCCGACCTTCCAGGGCTTCGACGTTAGCATCCAGACCGACCCGGCAATTCTCAATCCAGTCAGCGTTGACACAAGTGGCACGATGCTTCCAAGCCCGCAAGTCATAGTCGAATGTATCAACGGCGCAGGCACGAACTGCGGTGCAAGCGACGGTCCAGGCATAGTCCACGTAGCCATCGTATCCCTAGGAGGACAAGCGGCAGGCGACGGACTACTATTCTCGATTACCTATACCGCTGTACAAGGCGACTTCAGCATAGTCGCTGACCCGAACCCGTTCGGCCCGGTCGCCGCGGGTGCGACCGGTTCGACGACTATAACCGTCACAGCGATGGACGCGACCACGTCTATCACAGTATTCAACGATGTGATCACGGACCCATCTGGAAACTCGATTCCCCACGCGACGGACAACGGCTCCCAGACGGTCAGCTTCTCCGACACGGTAGACCTCTCGGCTACACCGATAGGTCCGACCGCCTCTCTATCAGCCACCAGTCCCAGCCCGTGCACGATCTCCTCAACGGGACCTGTACAATCGTGTACAGCAACCCTGACAGCATCGGCTGACCTTGCCAACACCTACGAGATCGACATAACAGGCACAAGTGAGGCCTCGGGCAATACACACACGATAGCCGTAAGCTTCATCGTTAACGACTTTAGTGTCAGCGCCAACCCGACCAGCATCGGTCCACTGGCCGCCAACACCGACGGCACCTCGACCATTACCGTAACAGCCGAGAACGGATTCACTGGAATGGTGACCCTCACACTGAACCCACAGCTAGGACTCACCGCGACACTGTCGCAGTACACATTCGACTTCTCCAGCGGACCCGCCACGCAGACAGCCACGTTGACTGTCAGCTTCTCGACGCCGGCAACCTACACTGTAGATGTGACCGGCACCTCGAGCGGCTACATCACAAAGGTTGTAACGGTCACGGTCTTCCCAACGGCAACCCTGTTCATCAGCCCCAACAGCCAATCCTCCGGCTCGCCAGGCACTAGCCTCTCCTATGATGTTCGTGTGGTTGGCATGCCGACCTTCCAGGGCTTCGACGTCAGCGTCCGGGTGAATCCGGCACTCCTCAACCCGACGAGCGTCGACCTTAGCGGCACGATGCTTCCAAGCCCGACTGTCGTCGTCGAATGCATTAACGGCTCCGGTACAAACTGCGGAGCCAGCGACGGTCCAGGAGTCGTCCACCTAGCCCTCGTATCCCTAGGAGGACAAGCGGCAGGCGACGGACTATTGTTCGCGATAAACTATCAAGTGGTAGCAGGCCCAGACTTTACGCTCAGCGCCTCTCCGTCGAACATCGGACCTCTCAGTCCAGGCGCCATGGGTAGCTCGACCATCACCATCGGCAACCTGTTCGGAACTGACGTAGCCATCTTCAACGACGTCATCAGCGACCCGTCCGGAAACGAGATTGCACACACAACCGTCAGCGGCACCTACGGATCCTCTGCAACCGTCAACCTATCCGTAGCAGGCTCCGCGGGACTAAGCGCGTCCCTCTCATCGAACAGCGTCACACTCAACACCTCTGACGTTAGCAAGACCGTAACGCTCACAGTCAACGCCAGCAGCGCAGGCAACTACACCGCCACCATAACAGCCACAAGCGGCGCCATAACACACATGCTAGCCGTCCCAGTAGTCGTAACAGACTTCACAGTCATCGCAAGCCCAACCTCGTTCAGCAACATCGCACCAGGCACAAACGTCAACTCGACGATCACGGTAAGCGCCGTCAACGGCTTCACCGGCACAGTCACACTGTCCACCTCCGCGGGTACAGTCACACCTTCAATGATCACACTCACATCCTCAACCAGCTCGGGCGCCGCGACCCTTACAGTCAGCTTCTCCTCGGCGGGCAACTACGTCGTAACAGTCAACGGCAACTCACCCGGATTCCCGGCAAGGACCGCCACAGTCAACGTCCAGGTCGTCGACTTCACCGTCACCGCCAGCCCGACGAACGTCAGCCCGCCCAACGGTGTCCTGACCGGCACATCCACCATCATGGTCAGCGGCGTCAACGGCTTCACCGGCACAGTAACACTCACAGTCAGCAGCTCCCCAGGCCTCAACTGCACCCTCTCAGCCACATCCTTCAACTTGGACGGCTCAACCACCTCAGGCACTTCGACACTGACATGCAGCGCAGCAGCCCAGGGAACCTACACGGCAATAGTCACCGGTACATCACCAGGCTTCCCAGACGAGGCATCACACACAGCCCACGTGACCTTCATGTTCACCACACAAGACTTCAGCATAACAGCCAGCCCCAACTACATCGTAGCCAAGACACACCCATCAAGGGTCACATCGACCATCACAGTCACTAGCAAGGGCAGCTTCACCGGCACAGTCTGCCTCTCAGCCACCAGCTCACCCTCCGACGGCATCACGCTAACACTGGCAACCCCATGCGTCACAGTCTCTGCAGGCGGCGTAGCGATAGACGTACTCACCATCAGAATCGCACACCCAGCAATCGTTGCAGCCGGAACATACACCATAACCGTAACAGGTACAACAACTGTCCCAGGTGTCGGACCGCACTCCACCACCATAACGCTGGTCATCCCGTCGAGCACCTCGACAGGCGTCTCGTTCACGGCACTAACATGGACTCACACTCTGAGCGTCTCCGCCACGGGAGGCACTCAGACATGGACAGCCACAGTCACCAACGGGATGACTACCAGCCAGTACGTCCAGATAGTCGTCAACGGCATCAACACGCTCGGCACTCATCCGTTCAACGCCCAATCCTCCATAGTACTCGTGGGAGCTGGGGCAACGGTCAACATCACATTCTCCACAGCCCCAGGCACTTTCACGGCAGCAGACATCGGCCAGACGTTCAACTTCAGCGCAAAGTGCATATTCGGATCCAGCTCTGGCAGTCTGAACAACGTCAGCAAGGACCTCCAGTCAGGCAGCTTTACGGTAACAGCCTAGACTGGACCCAATCCCATTTTTTTCACTCCGAGTCACGATTGAATAGTCTAAACCATGTCAAAGTCTTCTCGAATGCCCTTCTTCTTGGCATTCGCTATTCTGATCCTAGACAAAATCGAATCGATTTCGCAGGTTCGTTGGTTAGAGAGGACCGGTTCGGCCGCTTCTATCCGGTACAGTCGGGCTATATCCGCGGCAGGTCACCGGTAGCCCGCGGTGGACGGAGCGACAAGAAATTTTATATGAACATTGTCAAGGTCGGCCCTGAGAGCTATCCGCATGATCATGAGTAGGCTCTTTACAGTTCTGACAATAGTTTTTCTCAGCCTGATGAGCCAGGTGCTAGTCGCAGGCGTGAATCCGCAAGTCCAGCTGGTCCAGCAGAGCTCGTTCTACTTCAACCCGCCCGCTCCACTCAACGGCACCTACACTACAAACGGCTACAGCGTCGACCCCGCGGCTATGGTCGATAACTACGGTAACCTCTGGGTGGCTTGGGAGTCGAACAGCGGCGGAACATACCAGATCTACTACCAGATGTACAACGGTATCGGCTGGACGAGCCCCCAGATAATTTCCAGCGCTGGTTTCAACTCTGCACCCTCGGTCGCCGAGCTTGCAAACGGCACGATAATCTTCGTCTGGGCGGCAGGGACGAACGGAAAGGATGATCATCTATATTATCGGACGTACACTAACGGAGTCTGGCGGAACATCGTACAGCTTACTTCGGGCACAAGCTATGCGGACGAGCTTCCTAGCAGCGTCGTCGGCAGGGACTCTTCATTCTGGCTCTTCTTCGAGAGAGACATTAGCACTGGACCTTCGACACCGCCACTCCGTCAGATTTACTACAAGACTCTTGTTGGGAACAAGTGGTCTGCTGACACGCCTCTCACCACCGATACCGGTTACAATCAGCAGCCCGCCGCGATGGTGCTGGGCAACGGGAATCTCTGGGTGGCATGGGTGAGACAGACGGTCGTCGGTGGAAGTGGCACAGTCTACTACCGTAGCTACAACGGCACAACCTGGTCTGGAGACAGCGCGTTGACCGGTGCTGGGCCGATAGTCTCCCCTGACCTGGTACAGGACAGGAACGGTACCATCTGGATCTACTGGTCCCAGAACTTCCACCTCAACTCAACCATAATTCAGAACAACATAGTCTACAAGTCGTCAACGAACGTCGGCCAGACATGGTCGACGGCTCAGAACCTGACAACTTGGGGAGATCCTGATAATCCGATCAACAGCCTCGCACCGGCGGCGGTCCAGGGGATCGACACATCACTCTACGTCTTCTACACTACGGACGTGGCTACGCCGAACGTGAACGGGTATCACATCTACTACAGCCAGTCCAACGCCATCTATCCAGTCCACCACGTAGGCATAGTTGGCCTGACGGTCTCGCCTACGAAGAACTATCCGTACGGAGACGCGCCGACAAACATCGCCACGATAAGGGTGACGGTCAAAAACTATGGCGACCAGAGCGAGACAGTGACAGTCAGTGCCCAGACCTCCAACACGACCACGTATACTCTCCCCTCCCAGAGTGCTACGCTCCTCGCGAGCGTCTCACGCGTCTTCACCTTCAACTGGAACCTCTCAGGCATACACCCGGGACGATACACTGTATACATCTCCATGCCCGTCGTCGGGGGCGAGAGCCTCGGCAATAGCCTCGACAGCACTCTGCGCGTAAAGTCTGGCGTGATCATAGTCTACGCCGGAGACGTGCTTCTCTTTGGAATAGTCAACATAAACGATGAGGCCGTCATGGGCCACGCGTGGCAGAGCAGACCGGGGGACCCGAACTGGTGTCCTAACTGCGACATTCTGCGCCACGGAGTAGTCGACATTAACGATGAGGCTGTCGCAGGAGCAAACTGGCTAAAAAGCGTCTGAGAGACACGAACATTTTTTCAGAGCCCGCCCCGATCTTTCTGATCGACTCTATTGCGAAAAAGACCGACGAGAGTCGATTTTCTCGGTGACTGTTAGTCGCTGTACTCCTCCTTTTCCTTCTGCTTTTGATCCAGCTCTCGCCAAAAGCGAGCCCTCCACCACCAAGTAGTCCGACCATGATAAGGCGAATCTCCAACGACGCCCGAGAGCGACAGAAGAATTACTGAACCGAAGAGCATCATGTAGAATTCAATGATTAGCCAGAGCAGGTTAATGGAGAGTGTTGCAAAAACCCAGCCGAAGGTAAGTATCGCTCCCAAAACCAGCAGGGCGATCCCGACCGTAGGCTGTACTGTGCTCCAGGCTGGATTTCTTCGTGGGGGACGTGCCTTTGTTGCGTCCGTGGATTGTGGCAGCTTGTTGGGTGAATAGAGAGCAGTGCTACCACAGACTGCACAATTTCGATCATCGTCTTTGTTGAGGGAACCTCCGTCGGCGCACTTTGGCAACTACAGTCTTATTCTCAAGAATCAATTGTTGACATGAACGAACAAGCGTTTCCGACAGAGAAATCGCGATCTGACTGCCGTCAAGGGCTTTGTGATTCCATTTGCCGAAATTCATCCAACAAACCATTTTCACAGCAACCCAAGTACGGTGACTCTAGAGTTTCTAGACCGAAGGATAGGTGATTTCACCATAACGTTTTCTTGAACGCGGCCCACTTCTAGTATTTCAGGAATCGGGTCGATAGAAAATCGTCCTGCCTCCAACATTTTCTACGCCCGCGACATTTCTGACCGACAACGCTCGACAGAAATTGCTCAAAGCCGTTTGACAAAGAAACGACCCTAATATTCCGAGTTTACCGGTCTTTGCATTGATCGACTCGATTAGCGGAGCATTACGAGTCAATACAGGACCTCCCCCTCTCCTAAGCTAGAGAACAGCAAGCTCTGGCGTTAGTCACGACACAGCGCGTTTGTTATTGGCTGTGTAGGTTCACGAAGGGTCAGACATCTTGCAGCAGCTCTCTGAGAGAATGAAGTATTCGAGACTCTGTCTGCGAATTTTCTTGGTTATTTCAAGCTCGCTAGAACGTCTGTCATTGCCGATAAGCTTTTTTAAATGAGCCACTTTTACTCCTTCAAAATCTGGCCGAAAAACAAATTGTCGCGCCTCTCAAGACTACTCCCTCCAACAATTCTGCTGATAGCGCTCAGCCTCTCAGGCGCTATGACTGTCCCAACAATAGTTCCTCTTGCTCACGGACAGACTACTCAGTCTTCAACACTGTTTCTGTTCCCCGGGAATGTGACGACGCTGGCTCCTCTGTACACTCTCCTGACTTTCTACGTCAATGTTTCAAACATTCCTAGCAGTACTCCCATGAGTGGCTGGGACATAGTTGTCGCGGTGGCCGACCCTACTGTATTGAAACCTGTCACCATCAACCCGATCGAGAACTTTGGCGGCACGCTTTCCGTGGTCTCCAACTGTGTCAATACCTCCGGCACCGGTTGCGGCAGTAGTGATACATTTGGCGTAGCTCATTTTGCGGCAGCGACCCTTTTCGGCCCTTACGTCAGCGGCAACGATACTCTCTTCTCGATCACCTTCAACTCCACAGCGACGAGCGGGTATACATCCATCGCAATTCAACGAGACCAAGGGGCGTCGGCTTCGCTGATTAGCGATTCGAGCGGAGCCGAGATACCTGTAGATGTAAATGGGGCAGTATATGGAAATCCTGCGGCAGCGCCTGTAGCCGTTTTTTCGTGGAGTCCGGAGACTCCCTATGCTGGCGATCCAGTAACGTTCAATGCGAGTCTCAGCTATGTCCCAGGGGGTGGGATAATCACCGCCTACCGCTGGCCGTCACTCACGACGACCAAGCCATTTGCAACTCTAATCTTCGCCCAGCCAGGCAACTATACCGTCACTTTGACGGTGAAAGATGACAAGGGTCACCTGTCCCTTCCTGTCAGCCATGTTATTACTGTAAAGCAGAGGCCCATCATTGACCTCGAGCTGTCCGGTCTTGTCCTCTCCCAGTACTACCGAATCGTCCCCGGGACTCAGGTAGCGATCACGACCACTGTAACCAACAACGGCACACAGACAGTTGACTCCTTCAACGTGACTCTGAGGCTCAATGATAAGATTCTCGCCACCATACAGAACACGACCAGCCTGTCTCTTCAGCAACGCGCACTGTCCACCTACACATGGGATACTACGGGTCTCAAACCGGACACGTACACGATCTCCGCAACCATCGTCACCCTCCCCGGGGATAACAACACGCGCGACAAGACCACCACTGTCGACATCGGCATAATACAACCAAGGGAAGCATCTCTCATACCCATAGGAATGCTTCAGCTCCTAGTCACGATTGCCGTCGCCGGCTCTGCCGTAGGTGCAGTCGTCTACTGGCTATCTCAGCGTCATGCCGCCAGAAGGCGAGCTGAGATGGAAGCCCTGTAAGCATCTAACAGTATCCAGCAGAGCCGAGCAGTCAAACGCATCTGACAGACAACACGGGGTAGCCGCGAATATCCAGGGATGGAGACAGCTCATCTCGAAGGGGATAGGCTTTTAAAGCCGCCGGCGGGTAAGCTCGCTCCGAGGAAAAACATTGAATACAAAGCTCACCATACAACTCATCTCCATATTCATAGCATCAATCTCAATGGCCATCGTACCCTCAATACTCGCCGCTAACGCCACAATCGTCCCAACTCCAGGATCCAGCCCCGACACACTATGGATCGGCTCTGGACCCGCCTCGGACGCTCTCCGACTACAATACTACACCGGGCTTACCGGTGATGAGAACGAGTACAACGCGCTCTGCTTCGACGTTGATCATGGGCTTGGATGTGCTAACCCCTTGATCGACCTGACCGACGTACAGATCCCGACTAGCATGGACACCCCGACGAACACTGGCAATAACCAGTTCTACGTAACCCCGCAAAGCCCAGGTCTCGACTGGGAGCATGCCGACTTCAACCTCTACAACAGCTTCTTCGGAGTCGAGTTCTGCAACGCCTCGGACGGTGTGGTCGAAGGCTCTGCCTGCCCTCTTGCCACCTACGCGTCTCCGATAACAGCCGCTTGTCCAGGCACCATCTACAAGAATGGAGGCCTGAACGACTGTTCAAAGGCTGGTATTGCTGTCCGTCAGGCTGTCGCCCATCTTCTTGACAAGGTCCAGTACGTGAGCGTCGTTCTCCAGAACTTTGGTGCCCCGGTCGACAACGTTCTCGCTCCAGCCCAGACTACGCTTCACTCGGGTCTAGACTATGGAGCTCAGACTCCTTGTGCCAACGAGCCGGACCAAATATCAACTACAATCCCTTGCAACGGGCATGCACATAACAATATTGGACCTTACGCTGTGGACCCGACCCTACCTATCGGCTCACAGCAAGTATATCCTCCCTACCTGGGAGGAACATACGCTGGTCCCGCATGTACTACTCCAAACCAGATTAAGGGTCTCGCTGGATCCTGCTATCTATCGGTCGGCGGGGTCTGCTCATGGGACCTTCTGGTCGGCTGCGGAGGGACATTCATGGGACAGTCCATTGTCAGCGCCAACCACCTATCCGGTGACGGTGCATCCACCGCTAACGGCATGGTCAACCCGGGTACTCCGGACTTTTGTGCCGCGGCCCAGCTCTTCGTTAACGCTGGACTAGGTACAGGAGTAAGCTCATCTGCGTCAGGCTGCCAGATTCAGAACTTCTGCGTCAACCATGGTGGCGGCACAGGCTGCTTCACCACGGGAACAGCAGGCACGGGCGGCAACACACCAATACTCATCTACCGTCGTACAAGCCTCGACCGTGGACCACTAGGTGACGGGCTAAGGATCGCAATATGCCAACTAATCAACGGACCATCGGTGACGACCTGCTCACAAGTCAGTGAGAGGACCATATCTCTAGCCCTAGCCGGGGATCTCGTCTTTTCCACTGGATGCAAGTTCGCATCTGAGCCGGGCACTACGTGCGCGACTCAGGGCCCGAACCGGACTTGGCAGATATATTCTGGTGGAAACACTCTCGGCGTTGCGGTCAACACACTCTTCTTCGAGTTCAACACCCAAGACAACTCTGACCTTTGCGGAGGCACATCACCCGGCCAGAAGCCATCAGCATACTACGGCGTATGCAACACGCTGATGGATACCTGGTCCAACTACGGACAGTTCGCGCCACTAGCCAACAACGCAATCGCCGACACCCAAGTGGGCAATGACATAGCTGGGAACCACACTCTCGTCGTCAACTATCAGGCTCACTCTGCCCAGTACGCATGGCTTGCCGGATGGCAAGGCACGTGCAACGCGGCAGGCATCGGCGTAGCACAAGGCAACTTCTACGGACCGCTCAACTCGTGGAACCCGAACCCGGCGGTACCAGGCCCAACCATCAGATGGGGACAGAAGGACAGCCCTGACACACTCAACCCGTTCAGCGCCACAACCGTTACGGACTTCGACGTTATCCAGAGCGTTTATGACGGCCTCCTAGCCTTCAACTGCTACGCCCCGGCCAGTCTATACGGCTACATGGTCAACAGCTACCAGATAGTACAGAACCCAGGCGTTCCTAACCCAACTGCTCAGACCGACTCCAACTGCCCATTGAACGTCCAGACCGGAACCGGTGTCTGGCCGGTACAAGGCTGTGTGAAGATGGTTCTGAGAGGCGACAATTCATGGCACGACATTTACAGCTGTTCTCCCACCGTAAGCTCTTGTCTGGCGTCACACAGCGTGACTGCTCAGGACGTAAAGTTCAGCGTCCAGAACATCAACCAGACCGGCGGGCTACTCACAGGCAACACGGCGAACACCGTTGACGTGCTCTACAACCCGTCAAGCCTCCCGAGCTCCGCCTTCGGTAGCTCAGGTGGAACACAAGCCAACGGACAGCCGGAGATACTCTACTTTGCTCTCAAGCAGTTGAGCGCTTGGGCACTATTCGACATCGCAGCCATACCGATTCTGCCACAGCACATCTGGTGTAGTGTTCCAGGTCAATGTTCGCAGACGACAGCGCAAACAACGCCCCCTTGCCTCTCACCAAGCTTGGGTAGCTCAACTGTCACGGATCTGCACGGCACCGACCCGGCATGCAAGGCCGACTCAGCCAAACTGTCCGGTCCCGGATCTGATCCGGTCTCGAGCGGTAGGCTGATCGGTTCGAGCGCATGGGTCTGCGCCAGTTCAACGCTCGGTGCGTCTGGAACAGCCTATGGTAGCGGGTGCTCGACGAGTGGCAACGGTACTCCCGGAGCAGGCGATACTATCACTCTGCGCCGCTTCCAGTACCAGGGCACTAGTGCTTCTCAGCAGGGAAGTCTGAACCTGAACTTTGCCTACTTCCGAACAAACGGCAAGTTCAAGAACTTCGCATG
>Ga0137377_10000298_pt1 | contig 28415 bp, 24 predicted proteins | sample SagtaG_22_FD_104815 | JGI IMG/M metagenome (GOLD analysis project Ga0137377, IMG submission 104815) | Vadose zone soil microbial communities from Sagehorn Ranch, Mendocino, California, USA - Sage2_L_40_16 metaG | ecosystem: Environmental > Terrestrial > Soil > Vadose zone | place: USA... | reverse complement strand
TGATCCATCGTCTTGCTCCTGTCGTGAGGTTGACCCCGATTCCGGCATCGCGGCGCGAGTGCACCCCCGGCCGGCCGATAAAGCGCAGGCTGAAAGCTTTCTTGCTCAGATCCGACTAACGACTACGTACCGGTGTCCGGATCGGACCCCGCTTCCCCTTGGGTTGTCGAGTGCTGGTTAATTCGCCGGCGATCAGCGGCCGGTTACATGGCGCAGCACGCCGGATCTTCGGGGCCACCGCCGATTTCGAGTCATGTGGCGGTAACCGAATGCGGTGACGTGACGAATACAAGGAAAGGGGCGAGATTGGTCGAGGCGCGTCTCAGGGGTCTGTTGCTCGGCGGTCTCGCAGGCGACTCATCCGCTTACCATGCCTTCCTGAAGGATCTGAGCGCGCATTTGCGGGCGTTTCTGAGAAAGCGGCTCGTGAATCTGCCCGAAGAGGTCGAGGACCTGGTGCAGGAGCTGCTTTTGGCCGTTCACAATCAGCGGCATACGTATGACCCGAGGCAGCCGATCACCGCCTGGGTCTATGCGATCGCGCGCTACAAGCTGGTCGACCTGCTGCGCCGGCGCTCTCGCAAGGAGTCGCTGAACGACCCGTTGGACGAGGAGGACGATTTGCTGGCCACATCGGACGGCGAGGCAGCCGAGGCGCGCCGCGATCTGGCCAAGCTGCTGGCCGATCTTCCAGAGCGGCAGCGTGCGCCGATCATTCACATGAAAATCGAGGGCCTGTCGGTTGCCGAGACCGCACGCCTTACCGGCATGTCGCAATCGGCCGTCAAGGTCGGCGTGCACCGGGGACTGAAGGCGCTGGCGGCGAAAATCAGGAGCGAGTCGTGAGGACCGAAGAGCTGGTGTCCCTGCTTGCCCGCGCAACCGAAGCGGTCGACCCCCGCTGGCTGGCGCGCCGCTACCTGATCGCGCTGTCGGCGGGGACGGCCATCGCGACGCTCTTGATGTCCGAGTGGCTCGGAGTCAGGCCGACGCTGCTGCGCGACTTGTCGGTGCCGATGTTCTGGGCCAAGGAAGCCTTTTGCGCCGCGCTCGGCGCCGCTGGCCTGCTCGCGGTCGCCCGGCTTGCGCGACCGGGCCGCCGCCCCGGTTGGGTCCCGATCGGGGTTGCCGCGCCGGTCGTCGCGATGTGGCTGCTGGCGGCGGTGGCATTGCTCACGGCCGACCCACGGGATCGTTCCGTCTTGATCTTCGGGCAAACCGCGGGCGTTTGCCCGTTCCGCATCGCGTTGATATCGACTCCGTTGTTCGTCGGTATTTTCTGGGCGATCCGGGGACTGGCGCCGACGCGCCTGCGACTGGCCGGCGCGGCGGGCGGTTTCGCCGCCGGATCCCTGGGCGCCCTGGTGTATTCGCTGCACTGTCCCGAGCTCGCAGCGCCGTTTCTGGGCATCTGGTACGTGCTGGGCATAGCGATCCCGACCGCAGTCGGAGCCTGGGCCGGTCCGCGCCTATTGCGCTGGTGAGGACTTGGGCGACGGCTCGGGCGACGGTTCGCGAGCGGGCTGGCGTGCCTTGAAGCGGTTGACGCGGTCGATGTACAGATAAACCACCGGAGTCGTATACAAAGTCAGGAACTGCGAAAACAACAGTCCTCCGACGATCGCCACCCCGAGCGGCGCCCGCACTTCCGATCCGGCACCGGTGCCGAGCGCGAGCGGCAACGCACCGAGAATCGCCGCCCCCGTGGTCATCATGATCGGGCGGAAGCGCAGATGACAGGCATAGCGGATCGCCGCTTCGCTCGACATGCGTTCGCGGCGCTCCGAGTCCAACGCCACGTCGACCATCATGATCGCGTTTTTCTTCACGATGCCGATCAACAGGATGATCCCGATCAGGGAGATCACGCCCAGATCGTAGCCAAACAACATCAGCGCCAGCAGAGCGCCGATCCCCGCCGAGGGGATTGTCGACAGTATGGTGATCGGATGGACGTAGCTTTCGTACAGCACCCCGAGCACGATATAGACGGCGAGGATCGCGGCCGCGATCAAGTAGATCTGGCTTCCCAGGGACGATTTGAAGGCCTGCGCGGTTCCCTCGAAACTGCCGCGCAGCGTGGCCGGCAAGTCGGTCATGCGTGCGAGTGCCCTCTCGACCGCGTTGACGGCGTCGCCCAGCGCAACACCGGCGGCGAGATTGAACGACAGCGTCACCGCGGGAAACTGGTCCTGGTGACTGATCGTGAGCGGGATCCGGGAATCCTCCAGACGGGTAAAGGCCGCCATCGGCACCAGGTGTCCGAAGGAGGACGGCACGTACATATCCTGCAAGACGCCCGCATCCAGCTTGCGATCCGGTTCGACCTCGAGCACGACCCGGTACTGATCGATCTGCGTATAAATGGTGGCGACCTGCCGCTGACCGAGCGCGTCATACAGCGTGTCGTCGACCGCCTGGGGAGTGATTCCGAGCGTGGCCGCGCGATCGCGGTCGATGATCACCATCGTTCGCGGTGCGCCGTCTTGCAGATCCGAGGTCACGTCGGCCAGTTCAGGCAGCAAGCTCAGACGAGCGATCAGCTTCGGCGTGAACGCGTAGAGCTCCTTCAGGTCGACGTCCTGCAGGGTGTACTGGAATTGCGTCGAGCTGGCTCGCCCGCCGATCTGCAGCTCCTGCCGGGTCCGCATCCGCAGCTGGATGCCCTGTACCTCGGCCACAGTGGACTTCAGTCGAGCCATGATCTCGGCGGCGGTCCGATGGCGCTCCCGGAACGGTCTGAGATTGATCACCAGCCGACCATTGCCGATGGCTGGCGGCCCGATCCAGCTGTATACGCTCGCGACGTCCGGATCGTCCTGGACCGCACGCACCAATGCGAGCTGGCGCTTCGACATCTCGGGAACGGAAATATCGAGCGGCGCCTCGCTCGTACCGATGATCTGCCCGGTATCCTGTTGCGGAAAGAATCCTTTTGGAATCACGCCATACAGCGCGACCGTCAACAGCAGGATGGCGATCGTCAGGGTCAGGGTGGCTCGCGGTCGCTCCAGCACCCAGGCCAGGGTTCGATCGTACAGAGCGAGCGTGGACTGAAAGGCCCGCTCGGCGCCCATTGACACACGGCCCGGTACGCGGCGACGGTCCAGCGGAAGGAAGATGCGGCACAGCATCGGCGTGACCGTCAGCGATACCACCGCCGAGACCAGCAACGCCACACTGACGGTGACGGAGAACTCCCGGAACAGGCGCCCGGTAACACCGCCCATGAACAGGAGCGGGATCAAGGCCGCGATCAACGACAGCGTCATGGATACGACCGTGAACGCAACCTGCCGCGCGCCATTGATGGCGGCGTGCAACGGCGACTCGCCGCTCTCGACGTGGCGCACGATGTTTTCGATCACGACAATCGCGTCGTCGACGACAAAGCCCACCGCGATCGTGATGCCCATCAGCGAGAGATTGTCGACGCTGTAGCCGAGTGCATGCATCACCGCGAAGGTGCCGAGTATCGACAGTGGGATGGCACTGGCGGGGATCAACGTCACCCATAGCCCGCGCAGGAACACGAACACCACCAGCACCACCAGCGCCACGGTCAACGCGAGAGTTCGCTGGATCTCGCGCAGCGCGGCACGAATGGTCTGGGTGCGATCGTTGACCACTTCGACGTCGACCGCAGCCGGCAGGGAGCGCTCCAGCTCGGGCAAAGCCCTCTTGATCTGGTCGACCGTCTCGACCACGTTGTAACCGGGTTGCTTGTGGATATCGACGATGATGGCGCGCTGGTCGCGCACCCACGCGGCCTGCCTGACGTCTTCCACGCCGTCGATCGCCTGGCCGACGTCACGCACCCTGATCGGCGCGCCGTTGCGGTAGGCCAGGATCAGCGCATCGTATTCACTGGCTCGCGTGATCTGATCGGTGGAGTCGACCGTTACCGAGCGCCGCGCCCCATCGAGTGTTCCCTTCGGCGCGTTCACGGTTGCCGCTGCCAGCGCGGAACGGACCTGCTCCAGGCCGAGCTGCAGCGCCGCGAGCTTGTTTGGGTCGATCTGGACCCGCACCGCGGGCTTCTGCTCTCCGTGCAAATCGATCAGTCCGACGCCTTTTATCCGGGACAGTCGCTGGGCGATGTACGTGTCGGCGTAGATGTTCAGCTGCGCCAGGGGAAGCGTCTTCGATGTGACCGCGAGCGACATGATCTGGAAATCGGCCGGGTTCGCCTTCTCGTAGGTCGGTGGATTCGGCAGGCTCTTCGGCAACAGGCCGGCCGCCGCATTGATCGCGGCCTGCACATCCTGGGCAGCAGCGTCGATGTTGCGGCTCAGATCGAACTGGATCGTGATCGAGGAACTGCCCTGGGCGCTGGTCGAAGACAGTTCGGTCACATTGGAAATCAACGCCAGCTGCCGCTCCAGCGGCGCGGCGACCGAGGTCGCCATCACTTCCGCACTGGCGCCGGGCAGATCGGCGGAAACCTGGATCGTCGGCAGCTCGACCTGCGGCAAGGCCGCGATGGGCATCAACAGATAGCCCGCCACACCGAGCAGCAACACCAGCAGCATCAGCAGCGAGGTGGCGATCGGGCGCTGGATGAACGGGGTCGAGATCTCCATCGGGCGACGCGGTTGCGGAATTAGCGCGACGGAACCGCGCTGGGTCGGAGTCCAGTCGCAGTCTACGTGGGCTCGCCTTTTTGCCGGCTAAGCCCGCCGACGTGAACGGCGCGATTCGAACCCGCAACAACCGCAATCACAAAGCCGCGGTTCGCCCAGTACACCCTGAAAAATCAAAGACTTGCGGTCGTGCGCGTACGCCAGACGCCTATGGCGGCGCCCGCGATCCCCAGCAGATTGCCGCCTATCTGTTCAGGAGAATGCAGGGAAAGGACGTTTTGCGTCCACAGCAAGGCGCTGACCAGCAGCGCCAAGCGTAGCCGGGCACCCGACAGGAAAAATGCGGCATACGTGACGAGAATGGAAGCGCCGACCGGCAGCAACGTGAGCCAGCCCCGCCAGGTGAGCGCGGCCGCTGCCAGCGAAATCAGCATGAACAGTGCGCATGCCCCAAGCCGGATTCGGCTGTCGCCCTTGTGCACCAGGCTTGCGGTGCCCGTGCGCGCGACCGACACGCACGACAGCGCGGCTCCGGTGGATGCTCCCAGCAAGAAGTTGTTCAGCGCCCACAGGATGCCCGCCAGGAAGTAGCCGCGGTGCAGGCCGCGATCGCAGCGATGCATGGTGCTGCGCACGCTCAGGCCCAGGGCGACAATGCCGGTGGCGTGGACCAGGATTGGGACGGTCACGATCTTTCGGGGTCACAAAGAGGAACAGCTGAAAAGGTAGACCAAAAGCGTGCCGGTCGATCGTTCGGAAAGCGCCTGTTCGGCTACCCATCGGTAGCGAATTCGACGATTCAAACCCGCGGCGATTCGAGCCAAGGCTCAGCGTCGCAACCGATCAGCCCTTTGGCTTCGCGCCGGACCCGAGTTTCAATCCGAGTCGGCTCGGATTCGTCAAGCTTCACTCGCTGACATCCCGCTCGGTGGTCAAAAACGATGGACAATACCTGCCTCGGCTACACCGCCAGCGACCTGGCAGAGCTCGGCTTCACCCAGTTCGATCACCAGGGTGAAGCCCGATTCGCTGCAGTCGGAGCGTTCGGCCTTGGAAGGCTCGGATGTCTTTATGTTGAGTCGTCTCGTCCAGTTCATGACAGTCTCTGCTCAGGTATGTTGACAAGGGTTTCGCAGACCACGCCGGAATGCGTTGAACGAACGTTATGCGGCCTCGGCGCTTGACGAAAGTGCCGAAGGTCATCGATGCTTGGAAGGTGAGGACCCTGCTGTGATCCGGCACCGCCCTGCCAGTGTGACGTTGGCGGACCTCGAAGCGCTGGACCGCGACGACCCGTTGCGAACGCTGCGCGATGCCTTCATGCTGCCGGATGGCGTCGTGTACCTGGACGGCGTCTCGCTCGGCGCGCTGCCGCGCGAGACGCCGACGCGGCTGCACGAGGTAGCCGCGCGGCAATGGGGCCAGGACCTGATCCGAAGCTGGACCGTGCACGACTGGATCGGCGCGCCGCAGCGCGTGGGCGACAAGATCGCGCGCCTGATCGGCGCCGGACGGGGCGAGGTGGTGGTTTCGGATTCCACATCGGTCAACCTCTTCAAGCTGCTGGCGGCGGCGTGCCGGCTGCGACCGGGTCGCTCGGTGATCCTGTCCGAGCCGGGCAACTTTCCCAACGACCTGTACGTCGCGCAGGGCTTTCAGGGCCTGAGCGACGGCCGCATCGGACTTCGCCTGGTGTCGGCCGACCAGATCGAGGCCGCCATCGACGAGCATGTGGCAGTCGTGCTGCTCACCCATGTGCACTACAAGTCGGCCGCCGTGCACGATATGGCGCGCATCACGGCGCGCGCGCACGCGCAAGGTGCGTTGGCGTTGTGGGACCTGAGCCACAGTGCGGGCGCCGTGCCAGTGAACCTGAACGCGGCGCAAGCCGACTTCGCCGTGGGCTGCGGATACAAGTACCTCAACGGCGGGCCGGGCGCGCCGGCCTACCTCTTCGTGGCGCAGCGCCACCAAGCCACGACGGCCTCACCCATCACCGGCTGGCTGGGGCATGCACGGCCGTTCGACTTCATCGACGACTACACCCCGGCCCCGGGCATCGGGCGCTTTCTTGCCGGTTCACACCCCATACTCGGTATCACGGCCCTCGAAGTCGGGGTTGACCTGATGCTGCGGGCCGATCCGCAATGCCGTGTCGACAAGTCGCGCGCGCTGTCCGAGCTGTTCGTGGCGCTGGTCGAGTCGCGCTGCGCCGGACACGGGCTGGAACTGGCATCGCCGCGCAGCCCGGAAGCCAGGGGCAGCCATGTCGCCCTTCGGCACGCGCAGGCCTATGCCGTGATGCAGGCCCTGATCGTACGTGGCGTGATCGGCGACTTCAGGGCACCCGATGCGATGCGCTTCGGCTTCGCGCCCCTGTACAACCGCTACGCAGACAGCTGGCACGCCGTCGAGACTTTGCGTGACGTACTGCACACGGCGGCCTGGGATCGCCCCGAGTTCAAGCAGCGCCAGGCGGTAACCTGAACGGTCCGCGGGGGCAAGAGCGCTAACGCGCCTGCTCTACTTGAGCTTTGGGACCAGAGGCAGTGGGGGCTGGGCACTGAGCCGCACCATCCGGTGAAGCTGTACTGGGTCGGGCGAGGTCATCCAGGACATCGAGCGGATCGGCCCACAGGCGATCCTCGGTTGCACAGCGTACGCCGTACTCGAACAGCGCCTTCATGGTGGACGGCCCAAGATCCAGAAGCCCGCGAAACGCGTAGTTGTTGGGAATCTCGGTGACCTTGAGCTTCATCTCGTTGCGCTGCGCAAACGAGTACGCGAGTTCTACCGCGTGTCGCGTGTTGCTTTCCAGTGCCGCTACGACGCTGCGCTTCAAGATTGACACGGTGTTCACCGGCGTCGTCTCTTCAACTGCGCGGAGCTTGCCGTTGACCACGACGTACATATTCCCACCGCGAAGTGGCTCAAGTTCGTCCGGCAGAATTGCCACGATCCCTGTGGCCACCAGCAACGGCGCGGTGGTCGAGCCATCGACGTGCATCTCTTCGAAGGTGTTGCCGGACGCTTCGACACGGATCAGCACGGGAGGAAAGACTCCGGGAACGCTGGCGGAGGCGATCAAGACGTCGCGAAATAGCTTCCGTGCGTCTTCCCCGCCGTGCGCAGCGATGACACCCATGTTCCAGATGACGACCCGCTGTCGATCCAGGTCGGTGGTCGCAACCAGCAACAGGCGCCCTTTTTCGGTCTCGGCCGCAACCGCCTGCAACAGGTCATCCGTGACAAATCGATCGACAAGCTCCCTGAGCGGTCCGCCTTGGAAGACACTCGCGCCGAAAAGCGCACCCACCCAGTGAGATTGGAGAAGCGCGACGGCGGCTGTCCCCGAGAACGCCTCCGTCAACTGTCGATCCCAGCCGGGACCAAGAAACGCCAAAGGAGCGATCAGGGCACCGGCGCTGACACCGGTGACAATGTGAAATTGAGGGCGTGTGCCCAGGCGACTCCACCCGACCAGCACGCCGGCTCCGAAAGATCCTCCGACGCCGCCTCCCGACAGTGCAAGAAAGTCCACCGGCGACCCATTGGCCGCCTTCTGGATACGGTCCCCCACGGATGCCAACTGGAGCTTGAATTCGCGCCGAGTCGGCTCTCCGGTCCATCGAACGGTGTTCGGAAATCCGGGCGGCACGGCGTCCGCGTACGGCACGAGAGGGGCATCCTCGCGTGGCAGACTCGTGCATGCCGTCGCCAGCACGACGCATAGGACAGACGGGCAAAGCGTGGCCAGCAGCGGCCTGGCGCCCGTGAAACCACCGACTCGGGGGCGGGCCAAGCTCTTCACGGTCTCGTGCAGGCGCGCGTGCACCGACTACTGCTTGAGTTGCGCAATGAAGGCCCGGCCCGCTGGCCCCGGCGGTGCGTCCTTGCGAAAAACAGCTCTCATCGGAAGGGCAAAATCGCGCGGAACGCCCTCGAGGCGGATCTTGACCAACGCTCCACTATCGAGGTCCGCCTTCACCATGTGCAAGGGCATGTGCCCCCATCCCAGGCCGGCCCTGAGAAATGCGTGCTTGGCTCCCAGGTCCGCCAGGCGCCAGTTCAGCGGAGACACTACGCCAAAGTCTCGGCCGTCGCTCAGCGCGGTCCTGTCGGTGAGAACCAGTTGCACGTGCTTGGCGGCGGCCGATACCGTGACCACGCCACGCATGGTTGCCAGGCGATGAGAGGGGCTGACCACCGTCGCGAACGGGACGTTCAGCAGAGGCTCGGACTGAAGGTCATCCGGCACCAGCGGCAGCGAGCCGATGACGCCGATGCTGCAGCTGCGATCGAGAACCGGCCGGATGACTCCGCCGAGCGCCTCCACATAGAGGCGCAGTGGCGTGTGTGGATAGGTCTTTCGCGAATACATGGCCGCCCTGGTCACGGCCTGCATCGGGTACATCACATCCATGGCGACCGCCAGCTCGGGCTCCAGGCCCTCCCGCATCGCGCGGGCCCTGGCCTTGAATCCGTCGACGTTGTCCGCCACTGAGCGGGCGTCGACGAGCAGGCTGCGTCCCTCGTCGGTGAGCTTCGGATAACGCGCGGAGCGGTCGAAGAGCTTCACGCCCAGCTGCGCTTCCAGATTGGCCAGCGCCTGACTGACCACGGATTGCGCGCGCCGCAGCTTGCGCCCTGCAGCCGAAAAGCTGCCTTCGTCCACCGCGGCGATGAAGGTTCGCAGCTGGTCCAACGTGATTCCATCGAGCATATCCATCGTCCTGGACGATATTTTGTATCTGAATATATAGGCTTGTCAGATACAGCGCCAGTCCCTATCTTTGCAGGCAACCGTTGTGGAGATACGTGTGGACAAGCCAATCGCCGTCGCCGACCTCAGGGATGGGGTCTTCGAGGTGGCGACCCTACAAGTGAACGCCGTGAGCACCAGTGCACGTCGCATCGCGTTTCGCACCAGCGGCCGCCAGCACGGTCCGATCACGCGGCTCGTCAGCCCGTCCGACGTCGGCGAACTGATCAAGCCGTTCGTGTTCCTGGATCATGCCGAAGTCGCCTTCACAGGGCGGCCACTGTTCGGCATTCACCCGCACTCGGGCATCGCAACCCTCACCGTCGTGCTGCAAGGCGGATTTGCCTACGAGGACACGACCGGAGAGAAGGGCGAAGTTACGAAAGGCGGGCTCGAATGGATGAAGGCTGGTAACGGCGTATGGCATGACGGAGCGCCCCTCCAAGGTGATCCCCTGCGCGTCTTCCAGCTTTGGGTCGCGCTGCCGGCGTCGGAGGAGAATGCGCCGCCGGAGAGCCAGTACATTTCGCCGGATGCCGTAGAGGAAGAAGGTCCGGTGCGGGTGGTTCTCGGGCGATACGGTCGTGCGCGCAGTCCGATCCGTGCTCCCGAGGGCGTCAACTACTTCCACATCCGCCTCAAAGACGGACAGCACTGGCGCTACACGCCGCCCCCGGGTCACAACGTCGCCTGGCTGTCCGTCGACAAGGGCCGCCTGCGGTCGCCGGAGATGATCCACGCCGGGCAGCTCGCGGTGTTCGAGGAATCCGACGGTGCCATCGAGGTGCGAGCGGACGGCGTCACGTCATTCGTCTTCGGATCCGCGATCAAGCATCCGCATCCGCTGGTTCTAGGCACGTACTCGGTCCATACCAACCCCCAGGCACTCGCGCGGGGTGAAGCCGAAATCCGCCGGATTGGCGAGCGGCTTCGCGCCGAAGGTCGCCTCTAAAAGAGCCTGCGGCAAATTCATCACTGCCGCGTTGCACCGATCGTCAACCCACCACCATGGAGTCTCCCATGAGCAGCTTCTCACCCACCGCTCCTCGCAACCCGACTGCCCCTGTTTCCCTCAAGCAAGGCAAGGAATCACCCATGAGTGAAAAACAAATCGCCGTGATCGGCGCAACGGGGCACCAGGGCGGCGCAGTATCGCGCGCCCTGCAAGCCCGCCAATTCAAGGTGCGCGCTCTGACCCGCAACCCGGGCAAGCATCGAGAACTCGCCGATGAAGTTGTCGAAGCAGATCTGGATCGCCCGGAAACCCTGATGGCTGCGTTCAAAGGGGTGCACGGCGTTTTCCTCGTCACCAACTTTTGGGAAGCAGGGACCGACGAGCGCAGGCAGGCCACAGCGGTGGTCCGCGCTGCCAAGGATGCCGGCGTCAAACACCTCGTCTGGTCAACGCTGCCGAATGTAGAAGCGATCAGTGGCGGCAAATTTCACGTTCCGCACTTTACCGGCAAGGCCGAGATCGATCGGCTGGTCCGGGACGCCGGTTTTGCGCATCACACATTCGTCGTCGCGCCCTTCTACTACCAGAACCTTGTCGGCGTCATGACTCCGCAAAAGCAGGCAGACGGATCCCTGGGCTGGGCTCTTCCGATTGATCCGTCCGTACGTGGCATTCACATGGGCGACATCGACGAACTTGGCGACATCGTTGCCGGCGCGTTCGCACACCCGGACAAGGCGGGCAGCGGCGAATACCTGCCCCTCGTCGGCGATTTCATGAGCTTCAACGAAATCGTCGACACGCTAAATCGACAGGGGCACAAAATCTCATTTCAGCGAGTCCCGAAGGAAGTTTTCGCGCCTCTCTTCCCTGGAGCCGCTGAGGTAGCCGAGATGCTTGCTTACTTCCAGGCTCACACCTACCTGGGTTCGGATTCACGCGACCGGATTGCCCTCGCCAACAAGATCGCAGGCAGGCAGCCGAGCACGTTGTCGCAGTGGGCCAAGGCGAATTTTCCGGTCCAGACACGGTGAGATCGAAAGGCGGGCTCCGGATGCGCGACTACGCAGGTGGAAGCCACCTGGCTGAATCCGGAGTACGCCGGCCGGACGGCTTCTTCGTGACGAGCGGAAGCATCGTCGCCGCCGCGAGCACGATCGCCACCATCGGCAAAGCGCCGCTGAACGCCCCGCTCGTGTCGTTCACCACGGCGACGAAGACCGGGCCCGCTACGCCGGCCGCGCCCCACGCGGTGAGGAGCACCCCGTAGTTCGCCCCCATGTGCCGGGTGCCGAAGTAGTCGGCGTTGAACGAAGGCATGGTTCCAAAGCCGCCGCCGTAGCAAAGCAGGATCACCGCGAACGCGGCGACTGCCCAGATCAGGCCGTGCGCGCTGCCCATCAGGAAGAAAACCACCGCCTGCACCAGGAAAATGAGCGAGAACGCGTACGTGCGCCCGATCCGGTCGGAGATAGCTCCCCAAAAGAAGCGGCCGAGCGCGTTGAACAGCGCGACCCCTCCGTACGCCGCAGCGACGACGGCGGGCGAAGCGCCGGTGAGCTCCTGAAGGATGGGCAGAGCATTGCTGATCAGGAGTATTCCCGCGGTGACGTTGAGAAACAGCATCGACCAGAGGAAGTAGAACTGCCTGGTCGCGAGCATCTGGCGGGGAGTGTACGAATGCCCTTGGCCGGCGGCCGACGCTTCCTCCGCGCAATGCGTAGCCGAGGTGGGGTTGGCGAGGAGCCAGGCGCCCAATACGCCGAGCACGAGGAAGGCGACGCCGGACAGCGTGAGAACATTCATCACGGCGTGCATCTGGCCAGCTGGCAGCAGCCGCGTCAGCGCGCCGGCGTGAACCGCCTTGGTGTGCTGCGCTGCCATGGCTGCGGCGGAACGGAACGATGGCAGGCTCTTGACGACCAGGTTGTAGACCACCGCGCCGAGGCCAAAACCGGTTACCACCACTCCGCTTCCCAGGCCTCGTTGGCGCGGAAACCATTTGGTCACCACCGCCACCGACGTCACGTAGCCCATGCCGACTCCAAAACCGCCCATCACGCCGTAGGTCAGGTAGAGCCAGCCTGCGCCCAGGTAAGGAGTGCCGAGACCGGCGAGCATGTTGCCCGCACCCCAGAGCACGGCGCCCGCGAGCGCAACCCTGCGCGGCCCGATTCGGTCCTGGAGTCTTCCGCCCGCGAGCGCGCCCAGCCCCAGGAAGAAGATCGCGAGGGAGAACGCGCACGTCGTCGTCGAGGTTGACCAGCCGAAAGAGCAGATCAGGGGCTGGGTGTACAAGCTCCACGAATAGATGGTCCCGAGCGACATCATCAGCAGCATGCCAGCGAAGGCGACGGTCCACCGGTTTTGCTTCATGATGACGCTCCCACGACGAGCTTGCCGACCAAACTGGCCAGCCTTTACTCTGCGGTAGCGAAAGCGCGCGCGGTAGTGTCTTTCGTCACCGGCGAGCCCGGCGCCTCTGCCGGCGTCGTGGAACTGACTTACGAGCGAGTCTCCGCAAGGCGGACCCGTAAAGGGCTCATCCGTGGGGTCACCGCATCGGTCTGAGTGCTCGCGTCAGATTCACGCGCAAGCCATCCACGCAACAGCACTCCGATGGCGCGCTGCGCTCAGTCAGTGGTCAGCGAGACCGCTGCGCAAACGCCTCGAGCTGATCCGTCTTGAAGATGAAGGTCTGGACACTACGCCCCGCGCCTTTGTGACTACCGCCATCCCGTGGCGAGCGGTCCTTAGCCGCGGTCAGTCGCCAAGCCTCGTCCTGTTGCGGGGCGAGGGTGCCCGATACCCCGTTCATGCATTCGCCATTGCGCTGCGCACGGGCCGCGCTACCGTTACGCGGCGTTCGGGCCTCACCGATTCCGGAGGTGTCATCCACTGGAGGTTTCGATAAGGAGGAAGAACCGTGTGCACGATTTCCGCATACAAGAATCAAAGAGCAGCATTGTTACGGCAGTTAGCGACCTTGGCGGTCGCGACCTCGAGCGTGTGGCCAACGGCGGAGGCGAAGGATCCCGATGACGTACTGCCGCAATGCGAAGCATTGCAGGTGGCGGTATCGCTGCCGCAAGTAGCCGGCGCCACGCTTTACGGTGAGCTCTGCGTCCGGGCGGACAGGACACCGTCTGCCGTGCAGTTGCTGGTGCACGGCGCGACCTACAACAGTTACTACTCCGACTGGCCGTATCGACCGAGTTTCTATTCGTACGTGCGCCAAATGACCGGCGCCGGATATGCCACGTTCAATATAGAGCGGCTGGGCTACGGTCGTAGCACTCATCCGGACAGCACTTTGGTCACGCTCCAAAATGGCACGGAGGCGCTACACCAGGTGGTCGAGAAACTGCGTAGCGGCGAGATAGGCGGTCACGCGTTCTCTCGCGTCATCTGGGTCGGTCACTCGCTGGGCACCCTCTATGGCTGGCTCGAGGCCTCCGTGTCCAAGGATGTCGATGCATTCGTACTGACGGGCTTGTTACATACGGTCAAACCGTCATGGCTCGCGCTGGCCTTCCAAAGCGCTTATTCCGCCAATCTCGACCCGAAATTCGCCACTTCAGGCTTCGACGCCGGTTACCTGACGTTCAAACCCGGCACCCGAGGCCCGCTGTTCTACTGGGCCCCCGGAGCACAACCCGATGTGATCGCCCTTGACGAGCGGCTCAAAGATTCCGTATCGGGTACAGAGTTCGGAGCTGCCGTGCCGCTATTCAACTCTCCGCCGGCACAGACCGCACCATCCCGAGCAATCAGAGTCCCAACACTCCTGGTGTTGGGCGAACATGACCGCGTCATGTGCGACGAAGACGGCCTGGTCTGCACCCAATACAACGTGGCCCAGCAAGAAACGCCTTACTACTCCCAAGAGGCACGGCTTCATGTATTGATCGCCCCTAATACCGGGCATGATCTGCAGCTTCACGAGACCGCTCCCGCTACGGGAGGGGAAATTCTCGACTGGCTTTCAAAAGAGCTGGGCGCGGAGGGCTCGGCGAGCCAATAGGCAACTTCACTGCGTGCCCGCAAGCGGGCGACCAGAGCCCCCTCGCGCCTGGATCCGGGTGCGGATGAGGTCGAACTCGTTGAGGCGCAAGGGAATGCGGCTCACTCACTCTTCGTGCTCGTGGTTGGCCACGCTGGCTTCGCGCAGGTCGAGCTCTCTTTCAATTCGGCGCCGCGCCTCGTCCTTCAGCCCGCCCTGGCGATAGAGCTCATTGACCCGCTCCCGCTCGGCCGCGATCAAGAGAAACTCGATCTCGTCGTAAAGCTTGCCGTGTTCGTGACGACCGTCGGCCCGCTCATGTCCGTGCTCGAAATGCTTCAGTCGATCCCGCAGCTGGGCGCGAAGCGTATGGACGACGTCTTCCGGCAGCTTGCGTTCGACCGCAAGCCGGTCCAGACGCGCGATGGCCGACTCGATGGCGCCCTCTCGAGCGCTCAGTTCCTCGGCCCGGTCGGCGCGTTGCTCTCGTTTGCCCGCATGGGCGAGGCCGAGCGCCCGGATCACGGCGGGCAGCATCAAGCCCTGGCCCACCAGAGTCACGAGAATGACCGAAAACGTTAGAAACAGTATCAGGTCGCGGTCGGGAAACGGTTGGCCCGTATCCGTTGCAAGCGGGATGGCCAGCGCCGCGGCCAGCGACACGATGCCACGCACGCCGGTGAAAGCCAGAACAAACGGCCACTGCCAAGGCGGCGCAGGGTCCTTTCGCGCGATCGCCGGCACCAGTCGGCGCGGAAGGTAGATTGCAGGGAACGTCCATACGTAGCGCGCCAGGATCACCACACCGCTGATGACGGCGGCGGAGATAGCAAGCTCGGACAGGAGGTGGCCGCCCATTCCCGCGATCAAGGCGCGCGCCTGCAGGCCAGTGATGAGGAACACCAGGCCGTCGATCAGGTAGATCAGAACGTCCCAGAAGAAGATGCCCTGAAGACGCGTTGCCGCGCTGATGATGTTCAGGCCGTTCCAGCTGACGTAAAGGCCCGCGGCCACCGTGGCAAGCACTCCGGATCCGCCCAGATGCGCGGGCGGCCAGAAAGCAACGAACGGCGTCAGGATCGAGAACAGGATCTCGGTACGAGGATCGTGCACCCAGCGCCGCAAGCGCAGCATCAAGGAGCCCACGCCGATTCCCCATACGATTTCCCCGGCGACGATGGCCGCGAATATTCCGGCTGCCTTGCCGAGCGAGAACACTCCGGCGCTCACGGCCGCAATCGCGAAGCGGTACAGGATCAGCGCCGTGGCGTCATTGGCCAAGCCCTCCCCTTCGAGGACCACCAGAATTCGTCTCGGCAACTGCAGCCGGCGGGCGATGGACAGGGGCGCCACAGCGTCCGGAGGCGAAACGATCGCACCCAGAACGAAGCCCACCGGCCAGGACAGGCCCAGGATCCAGTGCGCCGCCGCGGCCACCGCGATGGTCGTGAAGGCGACGCACCCGATCGCAAGCAACGAGATGGAGCGCAGATTGAAGCGGAACTCTCGCCAGCTCATCGCGACCGCCGACGAGTAGACGATCGGCGGCAACACCAGCAGCAGCACCAGTTCCGGAGCGAGTTGCACCGTGGGCAGGCCGGGAACCAGCGCCAGCGCGACACCCGTAACAACCAGCAGAATGGACGGAGGGACTTGCAGCCGCTTCGCGGCGACCCCAACCGCCGCAGTCACGACCAGCAGCAGTACCAGAATTTGGATTTCAACGACCATCATGCTTGGTCGAGCGACCGTGAAAAGCTGTCGCGCAAAAGCCGTGACAGCGCGCGATCGGCCAGGATGACTCCGCCGGTTTGGCAACGGGCGCAATAGTTGCACTCGTTTTCCGAATACACGATGCGCTGGACCGGCGATCCGCAGACCGGACACGGCTGACCGTAACGGCCGTGGACCGCCATCTCGGGGTGGAAGGCGGTGACTTTTTCCGGAAATTTAGCGAGCGCGTCGACGCGCAGCCGCGCCGTCCATTCGCTCAGCACGTCGCGCGTCGCGTCGAACAGTCGCGCGACATCGGCCTCAGCGAGCTTGTGTGTCAGCGCCAGTGGCGACAATCGTGCGCGATGCAGGATCTCGTCAGAATACGCGTTTCCGATGCCGCTGAACAGACGCGGATCGGTCAGCGCACGCTTCAGCGTGTGATTCTCCTTTCGCAATCGCGCGGCGAACTCGGCGAGCGAGCTGTCGCCGACTTCGAGTCCACCCATGTCGAATTGTGCAAGCGCGTCGGCGCCGCGCACCAGATGCAGCGACGCTCGACGCTTCGTGCCGGCTTCGGTGAATGCGATCCTTCCGTTCCCGAATTCGAGAACCGCGAGCGCAATGCGCGCGGGCGGTTTCGCAACGGCGTCGAGCCAGCGTAAGCGGCCGGCGATCATCAGGTGGATCACGAGGAATAGGTCATCGTCGAGCCCCAGCACGATCCGCTTGCCAAGACGGCGCACGTCACGCACGCGCTTGCCTTCTGCCGATGCGATCGGCGGGACCGCGGTGCGCAGCACGAACGGGCTCTTGAGCTGCACGCGTAGCAGAAGCTCGCCGCGCACCCTTGCAGCGAGCGCTTCGCAGTAGACGGCTACGTCGGGAAGTTCGGGCATGGTCCAGGGGTCATGGGGCTCTGACCGCAACGCTCGAATGTGTAAGCAGCCGACGAACCCATCTTGACGCCGGTGCTCCGGCCTGTCACGAGGCGGATTTCAGTGCGGGATGGCCGACTGCCAGAAGTGGGGCAGCAGTTCCTCGATCCTGCTGGCAGGCTGGGTCGGTAGACGCGTGAACACGTCCTTCAGATCGGCGCAGGGTCGTGCCCGTTCATCTTGGCCGACTCCATCCCAAATACGATCAACCACCGACTTTCCCACCGCGTCGGTCGTTCGTCGCAAGCGAGGACCGCCGCCGTGGAAAAGTCTCATCCCAGCTTGACACACAAAAACCCGGGCAGTCCCGTTAGGACGGAAACGGCGAACCCGAGTTGAAACCAAAGACCTGTCTTTGAGCTACGGAAGCTCAACGTACACAAGATCGACCTATCACCGATCGCTAAAACTGATCTTCAGAATGCGCCCTCCAGTGCCCACGAGCCAACCATCTTCCGGACTCGCAAAAGCCACCGCCCAGTAGCCGGTCACACCCGGCAGCGTGAACCAAGTGTTTCCCTCATCGGGAGTCCAAGCGGCTCCTGCCGGACCCGTAATCAACACAGCAGCGTCGCCACCGTCGTCTTCTCCAACCCGACTCACGTAGCTTAGGCCGAAAATTGCTCCGGTCACTGGAGGCGTATTCGTGAGCGTCCAGGTTTTACCGCCATCGCCAGATATTGCCGTCGCCGCTGGACCGGTTCCCAAGAAATCGCCGCCGCCAACGATGCCATTCCGAGAATCGCGGAAAGCCACTGTGAATGCACCTGCGGTGCCAGTGCCACCAACAAGCGGAGTGTTATAGGCGTTCCAAGTTTCGCCCCCGTCTCTCGTGGCCAGGATCCGCGCATCGGAGGTCGCAATCCAGGCGTTCCTCGCACCCTGAGTTGCGACGCAAGTGCCACTCGCGGCGAACGACCCTTCATTTGCAAATGCCGGCGGCAAATTGTTGCTGATGTCTTCCCACGTCACTCCATCGGTGGTACGCAGATCCGGGAACTTTCCATTCACCCCGTCGCCTTGCACAATGCCTCGCTTCGGTGTCCAGAACGCGAAACAATCATAGAAAGAATTGGGGTCGCTTGCCTGGAATTGCATCGTCCAGGTCTCGCCGCCGTCTACGGTTTTGTAGATCCGAGAATCCGTACCCACTCCAGAGGAGAGTAGATATGCAACCCTGCGGCTCACGCCCTGCACATCGCGGAATTGCAGCGATTCGGCTCCCGGCACCACACCGGCTTTCCAGGTCTCTCCGCCGTCCGTGGTCACAACAAACGTACCACCGAGCCCGGATGCCCAGACCACGTCCGAGTTCACCGGACTGACTGCTTGCAGCCGGTTGGTAGTGCCGCTGTTTTGCGGAGTCAGTGTGGGACCCGATCCCTGGGCTGATGCCAATTGGGCCCCGGCGAGAATACTGACTGCGCATGCCCGCGCGAGTCCCCTCAGCACAACTTTCTGCTTCAGCACCATGTTGTCCTCCCCAGATGACATTACCCGTGGCTTCGCACCGCAGCAACCGGCCGGGGCGACCGGTCCCGGCGAATTCTCGCGGTTGATGCTGACGTCCGGAGATGGCCGGTCTGTGCCTTTGGCCATCGTCGGCTCTCCCGCCTCGCAAATCCTACTTCAGCTTTTCGCGCTCGTAAATCGCAGCGGCGCCGACTCTGATCGAACCGCTGCCGACCTTCGAAACTCGCCAGACCGGACATTGGCTTTTCCGCGGGCGCAGCAGCCGGCAAACGGAATCCCAAAGATTCTCGTCGCGAAGCGACGAGTTTTCGAATCAGCCGACTCGGCACACTAGTCCCGCAGCGCCAGGCGCACGGCGACCTCGTCGCTCAGTACCTCGCCTTCTTTCATCAGGCGGGAGAGCTCGTCAGCGGGCATGGCGACTCGTAACTCAAGCAGTAGTGTTTCGTGCAGTTTCTGTTCGACGGGTTGCCGTGGGACATTGCTCGTCGCATAGCGCATGTCGGCTCGCCCCACCATTCGGGCCGCGTCGCCGATAAGTCCGCGTTTGAATGCGAGCAGCGCAAAGGGATCGAGTAATTCCATCACACGACCTGCCTGTTCGACCGCCGGGTATGCGCGACGCGCCATCACCAGCGCTTCGTCAATTTCCCCCAATGCCGTAAGAGAAGCGCTGAGATTGCCGAACACGACGTTCTCTATCCCGCTACGAAGGGAGCGGTCACGTTGAATGCGTTCTGCTAGGTCGCGACCAAGCGCTACAGACTCCTCCCAGCGACCTAGTGAAGCTGTGCTCTGTTCCAGAAAAATCAGCGCTGCCAGGGTGAGTCTCTTATCGTCCAGGGCGATCGTCAGTTGAAGCAGTTCTTGCCCGACACCGATTCCTTCTTCGAAGCGACCTTGTCCCATGAACAACCAGCAGCGGGCAGTCAGCATGGGGATGCGCAGCGCTGGCGGCCAAGTGCTCTCAAAGATCTGCTCTGCTTCGTGCAGGGCGACTTCGGCCACCTCCGTTCGGCGGCAATTCGCCTGGGCACGGCTCTGAAAGCACAGAACCGTGAATAGTGCGCGTCGATCCCCCAGGGTTCGATACAGTTCCACCGCGCGCGCATCAGCGGCAAGCTCTTCCGGGCCGACTTCCGGATGCGCCAGCCTCGACCATGACCCCAGCAGTCGAGCCGCCAGTTGAGGTGCGGTCGAGGGCGCGATCCTGGCCATCGCCGACCTGCTTCTGCGCATCCCTTCGGGCCGCAAGCCGGCGCTGACCCAGAGCCAGGCGATCGCTCCGGTCAGTGCTATCTGAAGCTCCGCGTCTCCACTCGCGCCAGCTGACCAGTCCAGCGCGCCACGCGCGTTATCGAGATCCGGCAGGTAGCGTTCCAGTCGTGCCTGGGTCGTCAGGACGTATTCTTCTTCGAGCGAGCCCTCGAAGACGGCCAGCATGGCTTCCGCGTGGCTCCGGCGCACGGCATCGGTCTCGTCGGCCTGTTGCACCTTTTCCATTGCAAATGCCCGGCTGGTTTCCAGAAGCCGATAGCGCGGCGCCTCGCCCATGTCGGCCACCACCAGCGACTTGTCGACCAGAGCCCCAAGGTGGTCGAGTGCTGCCCACTTGTCGATGCGGTCGTCGGCCGTCACCCGCTGCGCGCTTTCCAGGCTGAAGCTGCCGGCGAATACGCCGAGCCGCCGGAATACCGTCTGCTCGTCTTGCGTGAGCAGCCCGTGGCTCCAGTCCAGTGCAGCGCGCAGCGTCTGGTGGCGCTTCAGTGCCAGCCGTGGGCCGCCCTTCAAAACGCTGAAACGTTCATCCAGTCGCGCGCGCAGGCCGTCGACGCCGAGCAGCGGCAGGCGTGCAGCCGCCAACTCGATCGCCAGCGCAATGCCGTCCAGGTGGCAGCAGATGTCGACCACCGCTGCGATGTTGTGCTCGGTCAGCGCGAAGCGCGGGTCGGCTGCCTGCGCTCGCGCTTCGAACAGGGCCACAGCGCCCGCCTGCCTCGCGCTTTCAATACCCGCTTCGGCGGGCAGGGCCAGCGCGCCCAGCCGATAGACATGCTCCTGCGCGACCCTCAGCGGCTCCTGACTCGTGGCCAGCAGACGCACGTTCGGGGCGGCGCGGTGCAGCGCCGCGGCCAACTCCGCCACGGCGTTCAGCAGGTGCTCGCAGTTGTCGAGCACGATCAGCATCCGACTCGCGCTCAACGCCTTCGCCAGGGTCGCGATCTGCGCTTCGGCGCCGAGCTCGACACGCAACACACCGGCCACTGTGGTTGCAACAATCGACGCATCGGCAAGCGGCGCCAGTTCGACGAGCCACACGCCGTCGTCAAAGGATCCGCGCAGCCGGTGGGCGAGCGCCTGCGCCAACGCCGTCTTGCCGATGCCGCCGCCGCCGACGACGGTCACAAGCTTGTGCAACTCGATAAGGGCGCCCAGCGCCAGCAGATCCTCGGCGCGGCCATACAGCGGTGGCAGCTCGGCCGGCAGGTTGCTCAGGGGCGCTGCGTGGGTATCGGTGGCCTCGGGCGCCGATGTTGCGCGGGGCGCACTAGCGTCTGGCTGGCTCACGGCTTCGAAATCGAGCGCGGCAGTGAAGCGATAGCCGCGCCCCGGGATCGTGGCGATCGCCTGCGGCCCGAGGGCTTTGCGAAGGCTGCTGATCTGCACCTGCAGATTGTTCTCCTCGACCACCAGGCCGGGCCAGACGGAGTCGAGCAGTTCGTTCTTGGCCACGATTCGGTCGCGGCGTTCCACCAGCGCCAGCAACACGTCGAACGCGCGCGCCCCCAAACCGACCGGCCGGCCGTCAACCAGGACCTGGCGTTCTGAGGGTCGAACTTCGGCGCGGCCGAAGCGAAGGGGGGCCGTCATGTTCGGCCAAACCGATTCCGCGGTTCCAAGACTATTGGACCTGCTGCAACGCGGAATTTACCCGCACCTGAAACCGATGGACAGGCCGACGAAACTGCCCCGGCAAACACTGCTTGTTCTGATAGATAGGGGCAAGTTCGACCGGATCGAACAAATTTGGGTCTTGTAGTTGACCCGAAGGGCACGCCAGTCGGGTCCCGCCTCATGGCGAGGTCCAATCACCGTCGGCGACCAGGCGCGTCCCATCCGGACCAGCAAAGCGCACCAGGAAACCGCCCTTCGAGGCGAAGCGCTGTCCGGCGGCCAGCCCGACCCGCGGGTAGTAACCGTTCAGCAGGCGTGTGCCCAGGTGCATCTCCAGCGTCTCGACCAGATGGTCTCGAACCAGATCCTCTCCCATCATGCTGACTGTCTCGGCCGTGGCCAGACAGGCCAAATACAGCAGGCAGCTGCGTGGGCAGCGACGCGAGATCGCCCGGCCGCAGCCACAATATGAGCGCGTCGCCCGGGCCCGAGGCGGATAAGGCCTCCTGCAGGCGAGTTGCATCGGAGCCCGGCTCGAGCACGCGATCGACCAGCTCGAAAGCGTGCGACGGCAGCGCGCGCCGCAACTCGGCGGCAGCAGCCTCGCCGATGTCGCCGCCCCGAACTATCTGCACGACCCGCTGCCTCTCGGGATGTGCCCGTCCGCCAGCGTCGCGCAGGCGCTGCAACCGTTCGGCGATCAATTGCGCTTCGATCAGCACGCCCTTGGACAAGTAGACATCGTAGAAATCCAGCTCGGCAACGACCGGCAAGTCGACGTTGGGAAAAAGGCAAGGCAGGCCCGTCCGCTCGCAGAAGCGGTGTACGGGTGCCCAGGTCCTGCCCCCGATGCCGGAGATCACCGCAAACACGGGCTCCCGCCGCAACCGCTCATCAAGCTGCACCTCCCAGGACTCGGGAGCGCCGGTCAGCTCCCAAATATGCAGCTGCCACTGGTGAGAGCCCTGCGTGAATCTGTTCGAAAGCTGCGCCGGCGGAGCGTTGCCTCCCGAAAACACGTTCGCCTTGCCGAAGAAGTGCTCCAGCACTTCGAGCATGCCGCGTCGCTTCACCGGATCGGCATCGGGCCGGCGTCGCGCCGGGTTCAGCTGGACCTGGTCTTCTCAGGCGCAGCCGCGGCCAGCGCGTTTCTCTATGAGCCTTTCGGTTCGCTTGCGTCAGGAATGTGGCCCCAGCCGCATGACCGCCGCAATGCCGCGATGTCGGTGCGAAGGATCGGCAGCAATTCCGTCTCGAACCACGGGTTACGCTTGATCCAGCCAGAGTTTCGCCACGAGGGATGCGGCAGCGGCATCGTCCGCCGCCGGCTGCTTGCGTCATAAATCTCTCGCCACCGCTGCAAGGTGCCGGTGACGCCGCCCGCCGTAAGGCTACGGTCGAGGTGCCATTTCTGGGCATAGTGCCCGATCAAGAGCATCAACTCGATATTGGGCAGTTGTTTCAGAACAAGCGCGTGCCAGGTTTCCGCGCATTCCCGCCGGGGCGGAAGGTCGCCGCCTTGGGCATCGTTTCCGGGAAAGCAAAATCCCATGGGAACGATGGCGATCGTTCGCGCATCGTAGAAGATCTGCTCGTCGAACCCGAGCCAGCGGCGAAGGCGCACACCGGATGGGTCAGTGTACGGCCTGCCCGACGCGTGAGCCCGCGCGCCCGGCGCCTGGCTGACGATGCAGATGCGCGCATCAGGCGCCGCCTGGATCACCGGCCGGGGATCGTGCGGCAGGCGGACTCCATAGCGCGGCGCATCGCGGCACATCGTGCAAGCGCGAACACGCTTGACGAGGCGATCAAATTCCGAGGTCATGTTCCGGGTCCAAAGCCCAGACCTTCCGCAACAGATGCCGTCGTAATGACCGGCAGCTTGAGCAGAGTAGCGATCCGGGCGAGTGCCGACACGTTCGCGCGCAACTCCGCAAATTTGAACTCAATGCTCGGACGCCGCCGGCATGGCCTCACTCAGAAGTTTGCCGACGGCGCCCTTTCGCCAGATTAATTCGCTGCCAATTTCACACCCTTCGCGGCCTTTTCTATGAGTGCGGCCACCGCTTCTGGCTTCGACACGTAAACCGCGTGACTGCCTCCGACTTCGACAACCGTCGAGCCCGCGCGCTTTGACATGAACTTCTGGGCCGCGGGCGGAATCATCTTGTCCTCGGTTGCGACCAGGTACCAGCTCGGCTTGGTCTTCCACGCTGGTTCGCTGATGGTCCCGTTGAGGGCTTCCACGCCCCAGGGAAGCTGCGAGTCGGCCATGAACTCGGCCTTTTCTTTGGCCACGTCGCCTGCGAAAGAAGCGGCGAACTTTGTCCGATCGAGAAAAAGATAGCCGTCCTGCGGGGGAAGTATCGGCGGGACGGGTGCGCCGGGTTGCGGATCCTTGATGAGCGCGGCCACAGACTCTCCTTTGTCCGGAGCAAAAGCCGCGATATAGACAAGCCCGGCGACCCTGGGGTCGTTGCCGGCCTCGGTGACAACCACCCCGCCATACGAGTGACCGACCAGAATGACGGGCGCTTTCTGCCCTGCGAGGGCGCGCTTTGTTGCGGCCACGTCGTCGGCCAGCGATGAGGTCGGGTTCTGGACGACGCTCACGTTGTAGCCGTCCTTCTTCAGGATCTTGTAGACGTCCTCCCAGCCGGAGGCGTCCACGAAGCCGCCGTGGACGAGAACGACTGTCCCTAATGCCCCAGTGACGTCAGGCATGATGATCTCCTTCTCCAATAAGCGCTCACGATGAGCGGATCCGACATTCAACGCAACTCTGCGCTCTCGTGACGCCCGCTTGTTGAACTAGACGTCCCGCTGACCTGATCCAGTGTCGACGGCAACGCCCGCAAATGGGCTATCTGGTTCTGCCGATTCGGGAACGGCCCCGCCTGCTCTAGGTAACTTAGGGTCACGACTTCACAGCTTTAGCTGCCGTAGCTGCGAATTGGCACCTTTACGCCCCCTTTTTGCTTCGCGAAGACGTAAGACTGAGCCTGGGAGCACGGCCCGGGCGCAGTCCACATTGGAAGTATTGTATTTCTACGCATCGGCGCCCGGACCGTTCGATAGCATGTTCGGCGGAAAACTCTAGAACCAGACCGCCTTGAAATCCGACCTCATCGACGCCGTGGCGCGGACCACATCGCATCGCGATCGCGACGAACTCAACGCTGCGGTTGCGAAGTTGTTGTTCGACCACCTCGAGCCCGCCCGCGTCACAGTGTATCGACTGCTCGGCGACGGCGATGATCGTAAGGTGCAACGCCGCGTGAGCCTGGTAGCCGGCGGGAGTCAGGAAGGTCCGGCGGTGTGCGACCCGGCCGCGCTCCCGAGGGTAACCGAGATGCCCCACTGGCACGAGTGCGTGCTGCTGAAGGACGTCGCCCACTTTTCCCCGTCCAGCGTGGCCGATACCGGGGATCGGCTGTGCAGCGTGTTTCCGGTGTTCGGCGAGCGTGACGTGAGTGGGATGGTCGAGATCGAATCCAGCGGCCGCCGCGCCTGCCTCAAGCCGCACGAGGTCCACCTGGTCAATGGCGTGCTGCGCATTCTGCACAATCACTTGGCCGTGCTCGACTACGGCGAACGCGACCAATTGACGGGGCTGCTCAACCGGAGGACCTTCGAAGCGAGCTTCGGTAAGCTGCGCGAGCGCACGCGGGAACTCGCGCGCACCACGGGCAGCGGGTCGGCGAGTTGGCTGGCAGTGCTCGACGTGGATCGCTTCAAGTCGATCAACGACAGCCACGGACACCTGTTCGGTGACGAGGTACTACTGCTGCTGGCGCGATTGATGAATGACACCTTCCGCATCATCGACCAGGTATTTCGCTTCGGCGGCGAGGAGTTCGTTGTCGTGATCGATGGTGCCGACGAATCCGGCGCCGCTCGCGCATTCGAACGCTTTCGGGCCAAAGTCGAGCTGTTCCGGTTTCCCCAGGTCGGCCGCGCGACGATCAGCATCGGCTATACGCAGATCAACCCCGACGATATTCCAGCCTCGGCGGTGGCGCGCGCCGACGCCGCGCTGTACTACGCAAAGCAGAACGGCCGCAACCGGTCGGATTGCCACGAGTCCCTGGTGCGCGCCGGCCTGATAGCGCGTAAGGAAGAACGCTCGGAAGTCGAATTGTTCTGAAGTCGCAACACAGCGGGAATCGGAAATGTCGCAAGACTATGAATTTGCCGCCATGAATCTTCAGGTCGGCGCCAGGCTCCAGTTGTTCGTCGAGCGAACGGGCCATAGGCAGCAGTACTTCACGACGCTGATCGGCTACGTGCCCGGCGAGGCAATCCTGGTCATGACGCCGACGGAAAACGGCCTTTCAGCTCCGTTCAAGCAAGGCGAGCCGCTCACGGTGCGCGCATTCAGCGGCGTTAACGTGTTTTCATTCAGGACGTCCGTTGATCAGAACGTCTCTCGCCCGCTTGCCTGCCTGCATCTTGCCTTTCCGAAGGCGGTCAGTGGCACAGCGCTGCGCAAGGCCATGAGGATCAAGGTTAGCCTGCCCGGCAAGGTCACTCGATCCATCATCGGTGAGCCTCCCCGTACCAGCGACGTCTCGGTCACCAACGTCAGCGTACTCGGCGGTTTGATCGAAGCCCAGGAAAGGCTCGGCGAGACGGGAGAGGAGATCGACCTTTCGTTTTCCTTCATTGCGCAACCCGGCGAAAGCGAGATCCAGCTCGGTACGCGAGCTACAATCCGCAACATCAAGTCGGTTAAGACAACCACTTCGCAAGAGCAAGGTCCCTACGCACACGGCGTCGAATTCGCCGATCTCGACCCGACCAAACAGATCTTGTTGCAGCAGTTGATTTACGAAACTGTCATCGCCGACCGCCAACGGTTGGTCTAGCAGATCTCTTTCACGATCTGCCGTGTGGCGCCACACTGCGCGCACCGTTCATCCACGAGCCCGACCTTTTAACGCTTGACCGTCTCAGCGACGTGGCATTTCAGTTCTCTTGCGTGACGGCTGCCACAATGGAGCGGCCGAGCGACATATCCACGACGGTTGCCATGTCGATCATTCCGCCTACGGTGAGCTATCACGATGACCGGGGAGCAAGTATGCGTGCAATCGAGGCGGAGACTTTCTCGGGCTATGGTGGGCTGCGGCAGATCGAATTGCCCAAGCCGCAACCGGCAAAGGACAGGGTGCTGGTCCGCGTCACGGCCGCCGGCGTCACGCCGCTCGATCACACGATCCTGTCGGGTGGACACCCTCGGGCCAAGGCGCCGCTGGTGCTCGGCAACGAGGGCGCCGGTGTCATCGAGGATGCCGGCGATTCCGGCCTCGCGGTGGGAAGCCGCGTGATGTTCACAGGGTCCTACGGCGTTCGCGAGAATGGCGCGTGGCAAGAATGGCTGCTGGCGAGGCCTGAAGATCTGGCGTTTGTGCCCGACGCGATCGACGACGTAGTCGCGGCCAGCCTTCCAGTGGCCTATCTGACGGCGCAGATCACGCTGACGCTGGCCGGATTCAAACCGGGCATGACGGTGCTGGCACCTGGGATTGGCGGGTCGGTCGGCAACGCGACCTATCAGCTCGCGCGGGCGCAGGGCGCCGGCAAGGTGATCTCGACGGCCGGCAGCGCGGCGAAAGCCGCCAGGGCACGCGAGCCTGGCTTCGAAAACGTGATTGACCTCACCACGGAAGGTCTGGCCGACGGCGTGCGCCGGATAACGGGCGGCAGAGGCGTCGATATCGTTATCGAGAGTATCGGCGGCACCGTGACTGGTGAGGCGTTGAGCAGCCTTGGTCTTGGCGGTGTCCTAATCACGTTGGGCTATTCCGCCGGACGCAAAACCACGATCGATGTGACAGACCTGATCTGGAAAGGCGCGCGGATGGCCGGATTCTCGCTGTTCGCCCAATCACCGAGCGCGATCGCCACTGCGTGGCGGGACATCATCCCGCTGATCGTGGGCGGATCAGTCAAGCCGATCGTCGAGCGGGTCTATCCCCTCGGCGAGGCGGGCAAAGCCTTGCGCCATCTGACTGAGGATCGGCCGTTTGGCAAAGTCGTCCTGGCGGGGTGATCGACATTGGAAACCGTATCTCCGCAGCTCGCGCGCGAGCGCACTATCCGAGTGGTCATTTACGGTCATTCCAGTTCCAGAAGCAGCTCGTCAACGTAGCACCAGCTCCAGTTCTCTCCCGGTTCAAGCGAGGTTACGATCGGATGGTGGGTCGCGCGGAAGTGTTTCGTGGCGTGCCGGTTCTTGGAATCGTCGCAGCAGCCCACATGTCCACACGTGCGGCAGAGGCGAAGATGAACCCATGCATCCCCCATTGCCAGACACTCTTCGCAACCGTCGGTGTTCGCCCTGGCCGTAGCCACGGAGCCCAGATGCCGGCAACGAGACGACATGGCGAAATCGCTAGAAGAGGAAGTCGCCCAGGGCGGCGCATCGGCCGTATTCAATGGCCACGGCCGCGGGAAGTGGTTCGGAGATCATGGTCCAGTTCCGGCGTCCGCCATGCGCATCGAGAGCCGGGTATAGCACATCATTCATGACGAGCTTTCAATCGTTCGCCACGGATGAGGGCGTCTAGTTGCTTCGAGACGCGATCCCACTATGGAAAAAGCTGCAACGCCGCATCACCCGCGAGATGGGAACGTCCGGCTTGGCAGTGTTTCGAGCGCAACTGGCCCAACTGTCGCGTGCGGTGGGCGCTGAGGCACCTACGGAATGACGCCCGTCGGAGACATTCCCGACTACAGAGCGGGCGCGTCATCGTCGTCACCCCTTTTTCGACGTGCGACGCGATGATGCGGCCGGTTCGCGACTCGTACCTCGACCCACTGCTCGAGCGCGACTTCACCTCCGGAGCAGCTCAAGCGGGTGCGCGCAGCACGCGCAGCCCGCCGAGCTCCTTCAGTTCAGCCGGGCGGCAACGCCGCACACGATGACTGGGCCGGCGCTACCGAACGGCGCACCATTAGGTCCGGTGATGTAGCCGTCCCTGGCCAGCGTAAGGATGCGGAATTCCTCGTTCTGGAGACCGCGAAAGCCCTTGTCGATGGCGTCTTGGGTCCACTCATAGATGTTGGCGTCCCAGACCGGGCTGTAATC